>Ga0126307_10003045_pt1 | contig 11413 bp, 7 predicted proteins | sample Plot28_FD_89955 | JGI IMG/M metagenome (GOLD analysis project Ga0126307, IMG submission 89955) | Serpentine soil microbial communities from UC McLaughlin Reserve, CA, USA - Plot28 | ecosystem: Environmental > Terrestrial > Soil > Grasslands | place: USA: UC McLaughlin Reserve, Lake County...
ATCGAGCTCTACGTCTTCTGGGAGCTGGTCGGCCTGTGCTCGTATGTCCTGATCGGGCACTGGTACGAGAAGCCATCGGCCAGAGATGCGGCTCTGAAAGCGTTCATCGTCACGAGGATAGGCGACGCGGCGCTTTTCATCGCGATCATCATCTTCTGGGCGCACACGGGCACGACCTCGTTCGAGGGGATCTCCGAGGCGGCGCAGGCCGGGTTCATCGGCGGGTCGGTCTTCACCGCGGCGGTTGTACTCGTCTTTATCGGGGCGGTGGGCAAGAGCGCGCAGTTCCCGCTGCATGTGTGGTTGCCGGACGCGATGGAGGGTCCGACGCCGGTCTCGGCCCTGATCCACGCGGCCACCATGGTCGCCGCGGGCGTCTACCTGGTAGCGCGAACCTACGACATCTTCGTCCAGAGCGAGCAGGCGATGCTCGTGGTGGCTTACATCGGCGGGTTCACGGCGCTCATGGCGGCGACGATGGCGCTGGTCAAGAAGGACATAAAGCGGGTGGTCGCCTACTCGACGGTCTCGCAGCTCGGGTACATGATGATGGGCCTGGGGATCGGCTCTTACACGGCGGGCATCTTCCATCTCTACAACCACGCCTTCTTCAAGGCGCTCCTGTTTCTGTGCGCCGGTAGCATCATCTCCGCGATGGACTCCTACAACCTGTTCGAGATGGGGGGCTTGAGGCGACGGATGCCGATCACCTTCTGGACCATGGTGATCGCCGGCCTCTCGCTCGCGGGGATCTTCCCTTTGAGCGGCTTCTGGTCGAAGGACGCGATCGTGGCCTCCGCCTACGACGAGCACTACTACGTCCTGTTCGTGATGGCCCTGATCACGGTGTTTTTGACCGCGTTCTACATCTTCCGGGCGATCTTCCTCGCTTTCACCGGCGAGCCGCGGACCGAGGGAGCCAGGGCGGCAGTCGAGTCGCCGGGGATCATGGTCGGACCGATGGTGATACTGGCCTTTCTCTCGGTGGTAAGCGGCTGGGTCGGCATCCCCGACGGGTTCGGGATACCGGTAAAGGACTACTTCGCGGAGTTCGTGGTGCCGAGCGAGTTCGCCAGGGAGACCCTCGGGCTCGAGCCGCACCCGTTCAGCCTGATGATGGCGGCGATCTCCGTCCTGGCGGCGCTCGTCGGCATTGGGCTGGCCTACGCGCTCTACGTTCAGAGACCAGAGCGGGCGGGGGCGCTCTCACGCCGCTTCTCCGGGTTGTACACCTTCCTGGACAAGGGCTGGTACTTCGACGCGCTCTACGGCGCGACGTTCGTGCGGGCGGCGAAGTACGTGGGCCGTCTCGCTCGCGAGTTCGACCGGCGGATCCTCGTCGGCGGGCTCACTGGCGGGGTCGGGGGCCTCGTATCCCGGTTCGGGGAGTTGCTCAGGAGGTTGCAGACCGGTGGGGTTCAGAACTATGCGCTCTTCATCCTGCTTAGCGTGCTGGTCATCGGGGTCATCGCGGGTGCACAGTACGCGTTCCTGGTGTTCGCCATCATCGTACTGATCACCATCACCGCCTTCGCCGTGGGGTCGCGCCTGTGATCACGACGATCACCATCTTCATCCCGTTGCTCGGCGCGATCCTGATGCTGCTCCTCCCCGACGACGCGCGACTCGCGCGCTACGCGGCGCTCGGGGTGGCCGCCGTGCCGCTTCTCCTGGCGACCTACATCTACTTCGCGTTCGGGGGGAACCTCGACGTGGCGCCGCTCTCGCAGGACGCGACCTGGATCGAGTCGCTCAACATAGGCTACCGGATCGGTCTGAACGGCCTCGGGTTCGGGATGTTCTGGCTCTCGGCGCTGCTGACGCTCATAGCCATTGTGGCATCGTGGGACGTGCGGGATAACCTCAAGCAGTATTTCGCCATCCTGTTCATAGCGGAGCTCGGGATGCTCGGGGTATTTGCTGCGCAGGACCTGATTCTCTTCTACGTCTTCTTCGAGATTACGCTAATCCCGATGTACCTTCTCGTGGGCATCTGGGGCGACGAGAACAGGCGCCAGGCCGCCATAAGGTTCTTTATCTACACCTTCCTCGGCTCGACGGTGATGCTCGCTGGCTTCCTCGCCTTCGGCATCCTCGCGGATAGCTTCTCGATGGAGGCTTTGAACGCGGGCGGCGGCCTCTCGCGCACGGCCCAGATCGCCATCGCGGCCCCGATCCTCTTCGGGCTCCTGGTCAAGGTACCCGCTGTGCCGCTGCACGGCTGGCTGCTCGACGTGTATGTCTCCAGCCCGATCTCGACGAACGTGGTGCTCTCGGGCATCCTGCCGAAGCTTGGCACCTACGGCCTTATCCGGATAGCCATCCCGCTCCTCCCTGAAGGGGTGGAACCGTTCTTACCGTTCCTGGCCGTCCTCGGCGTCGTGAACATCCTCTACGGCTCCTTCGTCGCGTTCCTGCAGCCGGACCTCAAGGCGCTCGTTGCCTACTCCTCGATCGGGACCCTTGGCTTCATCCTGCTGGGGGCGGCGTCTGGGAACGCGGTCGGACTGAACGGCGCTGTCTTCCAGCAGGTCTCGCACGGGCTCTACTCGGCGCTGCTGTTCATCCTGGTGGGCGTGATCGCCGCCCGGACCGGGACGCGCCGCATCTCCGAACTCGGCGGCCTGGCGGCCCGGATGCCGTGGGCCGGGGGCTTGCTGGCTTTGGGCGCTTTAGCCGCGATGGGTCTCCCCGGGCTCGCGGTTTTCGTCTCCGAGTTCCTGAGCATCATGGGTGGTTACGAGGCCTTCCCCGTGCAGGGGGTACTGGCGGCTCTGGGAATAATCCTCTCTGCGATGTACCTGCTCTACATGCTGGCGCGTGTGATCTTCGGTCCCATCGAGCGGCCTCAGTACGAGGGGATCTCCGACGCCGGGCCGGGCGAGATGGCGGCGATCGTCCCTCTGGCCACGCTGTTGCTGGTTCTCGGCATCTTTCCGGCACTGCTCATAAGCGTCCAGCGGCCGGCCGTGGAGGCCATCTTGAGCGCGATAGGGGGTAGCTAGTGGCCGTAACCGGTGAGGCCTTCCTGGCGCTCCTTCCGGAGCTCGTCGCGACCGGATTTTTGATCCTCGTCCTCATGGTCGGGGTGTTCGCCGAGCGGAACGTCGGGCTCGTGGCGGGCCTGGCGGCCCTCGGTTCCCTGGTGGTGTTCGGGAGCGCGGCGGTGCTGCTCGCGATCGGGTTCTCGGGCAGCTTCTTCGGGGGCGGGTTCGTGGTCGATGGTTTCGCGCTGTACTTCAAGCTGATCGTGGCCGGCTCGGCGTTCTTCGCGATCCTGGCGGCGGCGCGCTGGTCAGGGTATACGGGCGACGCAGGGGAGTACCTGACCCTCATCCTCTCGGTGGTCCTCGGCTCCATACTGCTCGTCTCGATGCGAGATCTGTTCGGTCTCTTCCTCGCCATAGAGCTGGCAACGATACCTTCTTACGCGATGGTCGCCTTCGACCGGAGCAGGCGCGAGAGCGCCGAGGGCGGGATGAAGTACCTGATCACGGGCGTCATAGCTTCTTCCGTGCTCCTCTACGGGATAGTCCTGATCTACGGCGTCGCAGGCTCGGCGGCGCTCCCCGACGTAGCGGATGCGTTCGCTTCCGGACTCTCCCCGGTCGCGGTGATCGGGCTGGTGCTCTTTATCTCCGGCTTCGCCTTCAAGGTCTCGGCAGCGCCGTTCCACTTCTGGACCCCGGACGCCTACCAGGGCGCTCCCACAAGCGCCGCTGCCTTCCTATCCGTCGCGCCGAAGGCCGCCTTCTTCGGAGTTCTCCTGCGCGTCCTCCTGGAGGGGATGCCCGAGGCCGCGGCGACATGGACCGCGGTCATGGCGTTCCTGTCCATCCTGACGATGTTCGTCGGCAACCTCTTCGCGCTGCGGCAGAGCAACGTGAGGAGGATGCTCGCATACAGCTCGGTGGCCCACTCTGGATACATACTCGCGGCGTTCGCGGCTTTGCAGGGCCAGGCGGTCCCCACGGCGGTGGAGGCTATCCTGATCTACTCAGCGGCCTACGCGGTGATGAACCTCGGCGCCTTCCTCGTCATAGACCTCGTCGGCGAGGACACAAAGAGCTTCAACGGCCTGATCAGGACGAGCCCCGGCGTCGCGTTGAGCATGGGCGTCTTCATGGCCTCCCTTGTGGGGATACCGCCCTTCAGCGGCTTCTTCGGGAAGGCCTGGATCATCCTGGCCGGAGCCCAGTCGGGCTCGGTGCTGGTCTACGTGGTCATCGGGTCGCTCGTGGTGAACAGCGTACTCTCTGTCCCGTACTACTTCGGCATCATCCGCAACATGTTCTTCGAGGAACCGGCAGGGCCCGCGAAGGACGGCTCCGGCGCAGTGAAGTTCTCCGTCTACGCCCTCGCGGTCGCCACCACGCTGTTTGGCCTCCTGATCATCCCCCTCTCCGCACTCGTCCAGGGCTCCGGACTGCTGTAGCCCCGCCGCCCGAGGCTTTCCTTCCGGTCCAGGTTTCTCTCTAGTACAGGTTAAGACTTTTGCCGTAGCCGGAGCCGGGTGGATGGTGTAGTCTACGACTCCTATGCAAGCCGTTATTCTTGTTGGGGGGCTGGGGACTCGGTTGCGGCCGATCACGTACGATGTTCCCAAGGCGCTCGTGCCTTTACGGAACCGGCCGTTCATGGGGTACATGCTGGATTTCCTGAGAAACGGCGGCCTCGACGGGGCTGTGCTCTCTCTGGGTTACCTGCCGACCCCCATCCAGAAGTACCTCGCCGGCTTCGACCTTGAAGGATTCTCGGTGGACTACGCGGTCGAGGACTACGCGCTCGGGACCGCCGGGGGCATCAAGAACGGCGCGCGGTTCTTGAGGGAAGAGGGGTCCGTGGTCGCGGTCAACGGTGACGTGCTCTCTGGGACGGATCTGAAGAGCCTGATCGAGATGCACAAGGAGACGGGGGCGCTGGCGACGATCACGCTCACCAGCGTCGAGGACCCGACAGCCTACGGCCTGGTCGAGGTGGACCACGACATGGTGGTGCGCCGCTTTATCGAGAAGCCGGCCGCCGACGAGGTCACGACGAATCTGGTGAACGCCGGGATCTACGTGCTGGAGCCGGAGGTCCTCGAGATGATACCGCCCGGCCGCGAGGTCTCGATAGAGCGTGAGATCTTCCCCGAGCTACAGGCGAGGGGCCGGCTCCGGGCGCACGTCTCCAGCTCCTACTGGCGAGACATCGGGACGCCGCGCAGCTACCTCGCCGCCTGCCACGACGTGCTCTCCGGGGCGGTGGGGGCTCCGCGCGAGGGGTTCGAGTATTGCGACGTGGCCGGCTCGGTCCGGAAGGGCAAGAACGTGAAGCTCCTCCCGCCGGTATCGGTGGCGGCGGGGTGCGAGATCGAAAGCCGGGCTACGATAGGCGGACGGTCCGCGCTGGGGCGCGGCTGCCGCGTGGGGGAGGGCGCCGTGGTCGAGGGCAGCATCCTGCTCGAGGGCGCCGAGATCGAGGGGGGCGCCGTCGTGCGCGGCTCGATCATCGGCAAGGGGGCGAGGGTCGGGCAGGATGCTATCGTCCGCGGGCTCTCGGTCCTTGGCGCCGGCTGCGTCGTCGGGGAGGGGAACGTCCTGGACCAGGGGATCCGGGTGAACCCCGGCGTCGTGCTGCCGCCAAGGAGTCTGCGCTTCTAGGAGCTAGTCAGCCGATCAGCACTTCAGCTAGTCAGCTTGAGTCTCACCGAAGTACCTCCGTCTTGGGGCGCGTGCTTCTCTTGGGCCTTTCGCAGGAATTTCGACTACGCTACGGGACAACGACCCCTGCTATTTTGCTGACAGGCTGACTAGCTGAAATGCCGACAAGCTCCTTGACACCGTATGTCTTGGCACTCGCCGACCTCTTCTTCCCCCAACGCTGCATCGGCTGCGAGCGGCGGGCGAGCGACCTCCTGTGCCAGGATTGTTTCGCGGCGCTGCCCCTCGTGGGAAGTCCCGTCTGCGCCCGGTGCGGGACGCCGACGGCCTTCGAGACCTTCGTCTGCGACGAGTGCAAGGGCGTGGACTTCGGTTTCGAGAGCGCCCGCGCGCCGCTTAGGTACGAGGGCGTCGGCGAGGAGATCGTCCACGCCCTGAAGTACCGCGGCTACACGAGGGTCGTCGAGAGGCTGGCCGCACCGCTCATGCTCGAAGTCCTCGACCGCGGCGAGCGCTTCGACGCCGTCGTGCCCGTTCCGTTGCACCGCTCGCGGCTCAGGCGCCGCGGGTTCAACCAGGCAGAGCTCCTCGCGCGGGGCCTCGCGGCGGGGCTCAACGCGCCCGTCTCGGATAAACTTAGGAGCGTGCGCAGGACCCGGGATCAGGTAGAGCTCTCCGCCGCCGAGAGGCGGGCGAACGTCGAGGGGGCCTTCGCGACGCGGGAGCGAGTGCGGGGTAAGATCCTCCTCGTGGACGACGTCTTCACCACCGGGGCGACGACGAGCGAGTGCGCAGAGACCCTCTTGCGGAGCGGGGCACAAGAGGTGCACGCGGTGAGCCTGTGCAGGACGGTATAGAGAATTTCAGCGATTCAGCGCGCCGGCTGCGGCGGCCCGTCAGCTGGTCAGCCACGCTGTGGATGGCGAGAGTATCGTTCGCTTGAGAATCAGTTTGAGAAGAGAGGCGCTTTGCCAACGCTCTGCGGCGAGCCGGAACCAAAAAGCTGAAAAGCTGACTAGCTGAAAAGCTGACTAGCTGAAATGCCGCCGACTGAAAGGAGGCGCACGTGGACGTGACGGTCAAAGGGCGCAACATCTCGGTGACGGAGGCGCTGGAGCGCTACGCGTTCGAGAAGGTCGAGCGCGTCAGCAAATTCTTCGACGAGGACCGCAGCGCTTCCCGGGCTGAAGTCGAGCTCATCCACGAGCGCAACCCTTCCATCCCGGATCCCGAGGTGGCCGAGGCGACCCTGTTCATCAATGGGACGGTCCTGAAAGCGCGCGAGGCCTCGCAGGACATGTACGCCTCCATAGATCGCATGTCAGACAAGCTCGAGCGCCAAGTCAAGCGCTACCGGGGGCGCCAGATCGACCGCTGGCACGGCCAGATCAAGAACTCCCACGACGAGCCGCCGATCGAGCCCGAACCCTTCGTCGTCGAGGAGGAAGAGGAAGCCCGCATAGTCCGCACCAAGCAGTTCCAGATGAAGCCGATGAGCGCCGAGGAGGCGGTCCTCCAGATGGAGCTCCTCGACCACGACTTCTTCGTCTTCACAAGCGCCGATACCGGCGACATAAACGTGGTATACCGGCGTAGAGACGGCGACTACGGGCTTATAGAGCCCGCAAGATAGCTGCGGATACCTTAAACTATAGGGGTATGGCGGACCGCGCACGGGCGGCCGTCGTGAGGTGCGTTGATCTAAGGTTGGTGTTGATCATTGGCTAATCTGCTGACGAAGATATTGAGGATGGGCGAGGGCCGGAAGGTGAAGGCCCTCCAGCAGCGCGTCGAGGCGGTTACCGCGCTCGAGCCGGAGATGGAGAAGCTCTCTGACGGCGCCTTGAGCGTGAAAACGGATGAGTTCCGCGAGAGGCTGGCGGGCGGCGAGGCACTCGACGACATCCTGCCCGAAGCGTTCGCTGTCGTGCGCGAGACGTCCAGGCGAACCCTCGAGATGCGGCCTTTTGATGTGCAGGTCATGGGCGGCATCGCCCTACACCAGGGCAAGATCGCCGAGATGAAAACCGGTGAGGGCAAGACGCTCGCCGCGACCATGCCCGTCTACCTCAACGCTTTGAGCGGTAGGGGCGTACACGTCGTCACCGTCAATGATTACCTCGCCAGACGTGACGCGAGCTGGATGGGTGAGATCTACGAGTTCCTCGGCCTCAAAGTAGGGCTCATTCAAGACTCCATGGGCTTCGAGGAGCGCAAGGTAGCCTACGACTCGGACCTCACCTACGGCACCAATGCCCAGTTCGGCTTTGACTACCTGAGGGACAACATAGCGACGTCCACAGATCAGCTCGTGCAGCGCGAGCTCAACTTCGCCATCGTTGACGAGGTTGACTCGATCCTAATCGACGAGGCGCGCACCCCGCTCATCATCTCCGGGATGCCGGAGAGCGCCGCCGACGTCTACTACCGCTTCGCGGCGATAGTCCCGCGCCTCAGGGAGGGCGAGGACTACGAGGTGGACGAGAAGAAACGCCAGATCGCCCCGACCGAGAGCGGCGTCGAGAAGGTCGAGAAGGCTCTAGGCGTCGAGAACCTCTACGACGACGTCAACACCAACCTCGTCAACCACCTCAACCAGGCCCTCAGGGCGCACGCTTTGTTCCACATGGACGTGGAGTACATCGTGCGCGACGGGCAGGTCTTTATCGTGGACGAGTTCACGGGCCGCGTCCTCGAGGGAAGACGCTACTCCGAGGGACTCCACCAGGCCATAGAGGCCAAGGAGGGCGTGGAGATCCGGGAGGAGAACCAGACGGTCGCCACCATAACGATCCAGAACTTCTTCAGGCAGTACGACAAGCTATCTGGCATGACGGGCACAGCGGCCACCGAGGCCGACGAGTTCATGCACATCTACAAGATGGAGGTCGTCTCCATCCCGACGCACAAGGACATGATCCGGGACGACAAAGACGACCTCGTATACAAGACCAAGAAGGCCAAGTACGGAGCCGTCGTCGATGACATCGTCGAGCGCAACGGGGCGGGCCAGCCCGTCCTCGTCGGTACGGTCTCCGTGGAGGTCTCCGAGCACCTCTCGGGGCTGCTCAAGCGGCGTGGGATCAGGCACAACGTCTTGAACGCCAAGCAGCACGAACGCGAGGCGGAGATTATCGCCGAAGCCGGTGAGCCGGGCTCGGTCACCATCGCGACGAACATGGCCGGGCGTGGCACGGACATCAAGCTCGGGCCCGGGGTGCCAGACCTCGGCGGGCTCTACGTTCTGGGGACGGAGCGCCACGAGTCGCGCCGGATAGACAACCAGCTGCGCGGGCGCTCGGGGCGCCAGGGCGATCCCGGCGAATCACGGTTCTATCTGTCTTTCGAGGACGATTTGTTAAGGCTCTTCGGCGGCGACCGCATGCAGGGAGTCATAGACCGCATCGGGCTCGAGGAGGACGTGCCGATCGAGGCGGGCATGATCTCCAACTCCGTGCGCCGCGCGCAGGAGCAGGTCGAGAGCCGCAACTTCCAGATCCGCAAGAGGATCCTCGAGTACGACGACGTGCTCAACAAACAGCGCGAGGTGATCTACGCCATAAGGCGCGACATCCTCATGGGCGAGGACGTGGACACGATGAGCTACGTCGAGGAGGTCCTCACGGACGTCGTATCCCAGTACGTCTCCGACGACGTTTACCCGGAGGAGTGGGATCTGGACACTTTAGCGGCGGAGATAAACCGCTTCTACCCGACCACCATAGAGTTCAAGGCCCTCGACGTCGAGACCCTCTCGAGCGAGGAGATCCTGGAGCTGGTCCTCGCTGACGCCCGCGAGCGCCTCGAGGAGCGCAAGTCGGAGTGGGAAGAGCGGACCGCCGAGCTGGAGAGACGCGGCCTCGCGCGCACCGACGGCGTCGCGTCCTTCGAAGAGGCAGAGAGGAGAACCCTCCTCTCTGTGGTTGACTCCCGCTGGCGCGAGCACCTCTACGAGATGGACTACCTGCGCGAGGGCATCGGCTGGCGCGGCCTCTCTCAGCGCGACCCGCTCGTCGAGTACAAGCGCGAGGGCTTCGACATCTTCCAGGAGATGGAGCGGGGACTCAAGGAGGACTACGTCACCTACATCTATCGCATAGAGAACATCAGGCTGCGCGAGGAGGAGATGCAGCAGCTCTCCTACAGCGGGGGGGGCGAGGAGCCGAACCAGCGGCCAAAGAGCCCCCGGAGCTCGGAGGGCAAGGTCGGGCGCAACGACCCGTGCCCCTGCGGCTCGGGCAAGAAGTACAAGAAGTGCGGGCTCCAGAATACGCTGGAGCACCAGCGGCTGATGTCGCAGGGAGGCTCGGCGGCTTAGTGTCCGAGCTGAACGACAAGACTTCGGAGCTCGAGGAGCGCCTCGCGGAGCTGGAGGCCTTCTTCGAGGTCGAGGGGTTGCGGGAGGAGGCCGCTGAGCTCGGCGAACAGATGAGCCGTCCGGGCTTCTGGGACGATCAGGAGAGGGCCAGGGAGCTCTCGGCCCGATTCTCCAGAGTGCAGGGCAGGATCGACCTTCTAGAAGGGCTGCGTGGAAGCCTCTCCGACTCCGAGGAGTTGCTCGAGCTTGCGGACGAAGACGGCGACCTTCTCTCCGAGGTCGAGGAGGAGCTGCGGCGGGTCGAGCGGGTCCTCGAGGAGCAGGAGGTGGCGCGCTTCTTCACCGGCGAGTACGATGACGGTGGCGCAATCCTCACTATAAACTCGGGCGCCGGCGGGGTGGACTCACAGGACTGGGCCGAGATGCTCTCCCGCATGTACCGGCGCTGGGCCGAACGCAGGGGCTTCGAACTCGAGGTCATCGAGTACACAGAGGGCGAGGAAGCCGGCATAAAGAGCGCCACCTTCACCGTCTCAGGGGAGTACGCCTTCGGGCTACTTTCGGCCGAGCGCGGTGTGCACAGGCTGGTGAGGATCAGCCCGTTCGACGCCTCGTCGAGGAGACACACGAGCTTCGCATCGGTCGCAGTAGCGCCGGTCATAGACGACAGGGTAGAGGTCGAGATCGACGAGAAGGACCTCAAGATAGACACATACCGGGCCTCCGGAGCGGGTGGGCAGCACGTCAACAAGACCGACTCGGCGGTACGCATAACGCACCTGCCAACCGGCATCGTAGTGCAGTGCCAGAACGAGCGGAGCCAGCACCAGAACCGCGAGGTCGCGATGCACGTTCTTCGGGCCCGCCTCTTCGAGCTGGAGCGCGAGAGGCGCGAGCAGGAGATCGCCGCGCAGAGCGGGGAGAAGGCGGACATCGAGTGGGGGTCCCAGATCCGGTCCTACGTACTTCACCCTTACAAGCTGGTCAAGGACCACCGCACCGGCGAGGAGACCGCCAACGTGGACCGCGTCCTCGATGGCGACCTCGACGACTTTATCTACGCCTACCTGAAGAACAGAGCCGTGGCCTAGCGCCGTGTCCAGGAAGACGCTATTCGCGCTCCTGGTATTGCTTCTCATCGTACTCGCCCCTTTCACCGTACTGCCGGCGCTGCTGGAATCGGCGGCCGCACGAATCCTCCAGGACCAACTCGGGCTCCAGGAAACACCCGAGGTCGAGATCGAGAGCAGTCCGGCACCGATGATGTACGCAGGGAGCTTCTCGAAGGCCCTTGTCTCAGTGAAAGGAGTCAAGATCGGTGGTGTGAAGCCCGAGAAAGTCGTAATGGAGCTCGACCCGTTCGACCTGAACCTGCTAGAGAGCATGACAAGCGGCGCGGTGAGTACCGAGCAGCCGCTCTCCGGGAAGCTGCTCGTGGAGCTCTCAGAGG
>Ga0126307_10003046_pt1 | contig 11412 bp, 12 predicted proteins | sample Plot28_FD_89955 | JGI IMG/M metagenome (GOLD analysis project Ga0126307, IMG submission 89955) | Serpentine soil microbial communities from UC McLaughlin Reserve, CA, USA - Plot28 | ecosystem: Environmental > Terrestrial > Soil > Grasslands | place: USA: UC McLaughlin Reserve, Lake County...
GAGAAGCAACAACTCCTTACCTACGGCCTCAGCGATCACTACAAGAGCATCTTCCAGATCACGCGCCTCGATGACGCCATCGCCATCCACGACTCCGAAGAGGAAGCCGTGAGGGCCGCGAACTTGGCATAAGAGGCGTCTCAAAAGGACGCTGCGAGGAACTACAGAGTCCTCGCAGCGCCTACTCGGTATAGCCTCAGCGCTGTTCCAGGTCGAGCGCAACGCTGTTCATGCACCACCGCTGCCCACCGGCTTCCCTCGGACCGTCGTCGAAGACGTGGCCGAGGTGAGAGTGGCAGCGCGCGCAGCGCACCTCGGTGCGGACCATCCCGCGCGACCTATCATCGACCAGTGCGACGGCGTCCGGCGAGACGGTCTCGGTGAAGCTCGGCCAGCCGCTGCCCGAGTGGTACTTTGTGCGGCTATCGAAGAGCAGGTTGCCGCAGGCGGCGCAGTGGTAGAGGACGTCTTCGTCTGTGTCCACGTACTTACCGGAGAATGGACGCTCGGTCGCAGCCTCGCGCAGGACGGCATACTGCTCCGTAGAGAGCCGCTTACGCCACTCCTCGTCGGTGCGGGGCAGCTCGTCTCTCGTGGCACCCATGCCGAGTCCGACCGGGCAGCTCACGCCGGTACCTCCCAAACCGCAGTATCCGTGGGAGACCTTGTGCAGGTACTGCTGATGGTAGCCCTCGGCGTAATAGAACGGGCCAGCGGGCGCGATCTCCGTGGTGATCTGACCGTAACCGGCGCCCCTAAGCGCCTGCTCGTAGGCGTCGCGGGTCTCCTCAGCGGCCCGGCGCTGCTCGTCGCCTGAGTAGTAGATTGCCGAGCGGTACTGCGTGCCTCTGTCGTTGCCCTGACGCATCCCTTGCGTCGGGTCATGGGCCTCCCAGAACACCTTGAGCAGTTCCCGATAGGAGACCTTCTCCGGATCGAAGACGACGAGGACGGCTTCGGTGTGCCCGGTTCGTCCGCTACAAACGTCCTCGTAGGTCGGGTTGGGTGTGAAGCCTCCCGCGTAGCCGACTGCTGTCGTGTAAACGCCGTCGATCTGCCAGAATTTACGCTCGGCCCCCCAGAAGCAGCCAAGGCCGAAGACAGCGGTGCTCATACCCTCGGGGAAGGGCGGCTTGAGGGAAGTGCCCAGCACGGCATGTCTCTCGGGAACGGTGAAAGCCGGCTCCTCCCTGCCGGGAATGGCCTCGTTGGGCATGATCATCTTGGTCTTGTGGCGACTAAATAACACTCTTTTGCCTCCTCGGATGTATTAATGTACTGGATCCCGGTGCTCGCCGAGATTTGCTTCAGAGCGAAGCCGATTATGGCCTCGCCTATTGTGCGCGAGCCCGGCTTCGACCTTGTCTCGCACACCAGATCAGGCCCGCTGTTCGCGCTACGTCTTAGCCCTGCCTTTGCTTGTGCCTGGGGTTTTCGCAAATCACGTGTAGGACTCTCCGCCTGCGTACTAGCTCGCACTTGTCGCAAACAGGCCTAACACTCGCTCCTACCTTCAAAGTTCTCCTCCTAGTTTCGCTGTTTTGCCTGGAACCGTAAGTGGTGTGCCTCCTCCCTGTCTTGCCCGCGTGAGGCTCCTTTCTGCCCCTCGTCTATAAGACCACTCGAGGGGACGATTTCTTACCCCTCGCAGCATTAGGAGCAGATACTCCGTGGAGTAGAACCGGTTAGGAGGACGCACAGCGTGATCAGTGCTACGGTGGATAGAGAAAGCAGGAGCGCATTGGCCTTAGGTGAGAGAACGCACAAACGAACAATGGCTTGCAGAGTTGCGGGGACCGAAGCCCGATGAGGCGCTTTCGGACCTCTACGACCTGCTCATACGCGGGCTGAAGGCAGCCATCGGCGGGTATAGGGGCGGTGTAGAGGCCAACTTCGGGCCCAACGCCTGATCCATTCCGTCTGCGGTGTTGCGGCCCATAGAGGGCATCCAGTGTGAGTAGCAGTCGAGGGTAAGCTGTATGGAGGCGTGGTCAGCGAGGTGCTGGGCGTACTTCGGATGCGTGCGCGAGTGAGCAGTATTGTGAAGAAGCTATGTCTCTGTTGATGCCACTCTGATACCACCGCGAACGCAATACGGTGCAACACGCAGCAACTTCGAGCAGAGAAAGCCGCTTAGAAATGCGGTGTTTGCAAGCCTGTGCAAGCCGTTGCAACTGCTGCCCGCACACTCGTAAAGAGATGAGGTCAGCGGTTCGAGTCCGCTCGTCGGCTCCCTGTGTCTGCCTGCAAGACTATGGCGAAACAAGGAACCTCGGCTCGTAGAATACAGGAGTTTTTCAGCAGCCCGTAAGCAGGAGAGATTGGTCCTGAAAGTCTAGCCTAGAGCTTGGTCCAAGCCATCGCCAGCGTGCGTGTCTATGCTCGGCGTCCAGAGGTGGCACGTTCTCGAAATCATCGTGATAGAGGCGCACCCGAGCGGATCATCCGAAACTCTGACCTGTCGCGGATGATTCGTACTGATCCCTCCGTCACCCGGATAGCGTCGCTTCGCAGCTGACTTTCTTTCGGGACGGAGGCAAATGCGCTCGTGGATGCACCTGCGCTAGCGCCCCCGTCTTCTCAGCCGATGTGTTGCTCCAGCGCACGGGCGAGCTTCCGAAAGGTCTCTTCGATCGTCATCAACTCTGGTGGAGTGGACGGCCGAGCACCCACCCTGGCGCAGTAAACCGCCAGCTCAAGGAGCCGCTCGTGCATAAGCACCCACGCGGCGTGGCGGTGCGGCAGCAGGTAGCTCGTGCGGTAGAACTCGAAATTCGGCCCCGCACTCTTGCCCGGATACTCCGCTCCCACCGGAAGGGTAGTGAGAAGTTGTCCCAAAGGCTTGATGAGGAAAGACATCGCGTCTACGGTGATCCCGCTCAACGTCTGTAATTCCTCTTCGGTCTCCTCGGTGTGGGCGAAGAAGCGGATGAGCATCTGCAACATCACCTCGTAGGTGGCGTTGAACAGGTCAGCCACCGCGGCTGTGGTGGGGTCGGTTATCAAGGTGGGGTTGGGCAGCTTCGCATCGACCGGCGTCCTCACCCATGCCGCCGTCACCGGTCTCGCCGGCTCGAAGTCCGGATCCCGCCTCTTGAACTCGAGGTACTCCACCAGGACCCGCAGAAACATGCCGAAGTGGGCGTCGTCTCTGTCGCTCCGAGCACCCTCGCCCTGCTCGACGATCGTCTCGATCGCCGCCTGTGCCGAGGCGAGGTCGGTGACCGGGACCAACTCGGGCCACCAGAAGTACCTCCAGGTGGCCTGGGCTTCGGGCGGTCCGACGAAGACTCTCTGCTCTCCGTACTTCTCGACCAGGCGCCTGAAGCCTTGCTCGATCCCCCGGTAGAGGTGGCCCACGGTGGCGAACTCCTGCTCGTGAGGCACAACGGCACCGCCAGGGATGAGGGGCGCTATCATCTCGCTCGCGAGCTGCAGCTCCGGCGCGTTGTGCTCCATGCCCTCGGGTCGCTCGTAGAAGACGAACGTCCCCAGGGCCTGCTCGCTGAAAGGCATGAGAGCCAGCTCAAATCCCGGTGGATAGTATTTTGCCGGCTGCGGGAAGTTCGGCCGGCTGAAGTGTGGGGCGCCGCCTATGGCCGTGAGCAGGTTGCTCACCGAGGCCAGGTGGAGCATCTCCTGGGCGGCGACCTCCGATATTACCCGCTCCCACCGTTTGACCGCCTCGAGCTGCTCCTCGGTCAGCCCTTCGCTGGCGTCGGTCTTGAGACTGAAGGCGGCGAAGAGGTACGCGAGCATTACCATGTGCTCGAGCTCTGAGGCCTCGGTGAGCAGAAAGATGAGCTCTTCCCGGTTTTCGACAACGATCGGGGCTTCCGTCAACAGTCTCCTCCTTCTCTTACGTGGGGTGTAGATCGTACTTTATGCGAAGAATCTTGTGAATGCCCTCGCCGATAACTGTCCACCTCTTCAGTTAGACGAGCCTGATAGACAAGTCCCGCTATTCTGCCATCAGCCAGCGTGCGCAGGGTTATGGGTTCGCCTGTGGCCTTCCGTGTGGCGTTCAAACGTCAGACCTCGGGCAGCACGACGGTGCTGATGGCTTCCCCAGCAGTGGCGCGGATAGGCTCGCTACATTTCACATTCGCCGATTCTACGAGCTATTAAACCGGATCTTGATCGCCCATTGACACATTCGCTACCCGCCTTTTCCGCGCAGTCTCTAAGCTGATTCGAATTCAAGCCCAGCAAATGTACAAAGTCGTCGACCAATATCTGCCCGCCGAACGCGGAAAACAGCACCAGAGGGCGGCTAACGCGTGCCCGTAATGTGTTCTTGGCGAATCTGAGGGCATCTCTATGCGCCTGCGACCTTCGGGCGCAGGTTTGTGAAGCCCTTATGGAGGAACAATGAATTTATGAGGAAGGTCAAGCAGGCGTCTGGATGCCTTTCCTGCGGAGACTCAGTTTGGCGAGGACACGGGTGATGACGGTAAGCACATACATCGGCACGTCCGGCTGGCACTACGATCACTGGGAGGGTCCGTTCTACCCGACGGGGCTCCCCGACAACAGCTTCCTTGAGTACTACGCCAGTTGCTTCTACCGGGGACGGTTCGGTGTCAAGCGCCTCGTCGGGTGGGCGAACGTCTTCTCGGCCTGGCGGAAAGAGGGACTGGACGTTTATTGCTACTTCGACAACGACGAGGCGGGCTATGCGGTACAGGACGCGCTAAGTTCGCAGCAGATGATGACGGAGGGTTGAGACAATGCCGATACAAGACTCGGACTTGGCGGACATCTTCGAGAAGGTCGCGGACTTTTTGGAGCTTGAGGGCGAGAACCCGTTCAGAGCCGCTCAGCAAGATAAAATCGAACATATGATGCTAGTGACACTTCTTAATGAACGAGAATACGAACTCCACTAGTATGGCAGAGGCCTCTATGCCTGAGCCGGTGCTGCTTGCTGTGGACGACGACCTTGATGCCCTTGGCAGGATCGAGCATGAGCTTCGTCAGCGCTACGGTGGCTACTACCGCGTCGCCTGTGAGGACTCACCAGAAGCGGGTTTGCGGACGCTGCAGGACCTAATGGCGGCCGACCAGGAGGTTGCTGTCGTGCTTGCGGACCAGTGGATGCCAGGCATGACGGGCGTAGAGTTCCTGACCCGTGCTCGTCACCTTTATCCCGACGCGAAGCGGGCGCTCCTGTTTGAGCGGGGTAACAGGACTACCCGAGAACCCATCCTTCAAGCGATGGCCCTCGGGCAGATCGACTCCTACGTGCCCAAACCGGAGCGGCCACCGGACGAGGGGTTCCACAGCGAGATCGCGCATTTCCTGGAGGAGTGGACGAGGGACTACCGCCCCGCGTCCGTGGCGGTGTGCATAGTAGGCGACCCGTGGTCAGCGAGATCTTACGAGTTGAGGGACGTACTTAGTCGCAGCGGAATCCCGCACGCGTTCTCTGCTGCAGACTCGAAGGAAGGACGGGAGCTCCTCGCCCGAGTGGATAAGACCTCGGCGCAGCTTCCCGTTGTGACAGTGTTCGACCGACTGGTGCTCGTCGACCCTGACAATGCCGAGATCATTGACGCGTTCGAGATGATCTCCCCGTTCGGATTGAACACCCTGTCGGACGTGCGGGACTTTGACCTCGTGATCATCGGCGCGGGACCTGCCGGCCTAGCTGCCGCAGTCTATGGCGCCTCCGAAGGGCTTCGCACGGTGGTCGTAGAAAGGGAGACTTTTGGCGGGCAGGCGGGCACCAGTTCCCTGATTCGCAACTACCTCGGTTTCTCACGGGGAATCAGTGGGTCGGAGCTGGCCTGGCAGGCCTACCAACAAGCGTGGCTGTTCGGCGCTTCGTTTCGCCTCGCCCGCCACACAACCGCATTACGCCACAGACCGGAGCCGTTAGTTGTAAGCCTCTCAGACGGCACTGAGGTGGCGGGTCGAGCGGTGATTGTCGCCACCGGAGCATCCTACCGCCGACTGGGCGTGCCCAGCCTGGAAGCCTTGCAGGGAGCGGGCGTGTTCTATGGGGCTGCCGTTGTCCAGGCACAAGGCATGATGGGACAGGAGGTCTACGTGGTTGGAGGGGGGAACTCTGCCGGCCAGGCGGCGCGGCACCTCTCCAAACACGCCAGGCGCGTCACGTTGCTGGTGCTTGGCAAGTCTCTCGCCGCCCACATGTCCCAATACCTAATCGAGGAGATAGAGGCTACTGAGAACATACGGGTTCGCTTGAACACTCGGGTGATAGACGGCGGTGGGCAGGGACGTCTCGAGCACCTCGTACTCAAGGATCGCGCTTCGGGGCTTACGGAGACCGTTCCTGCAGCGGCCTTGTTCGTGCTCATAGGGGCTCGTCCTCACACTGAGTGGCTGCCGGAGGAGGTCACGCGCGACGAGAGGGGCTATATCATCACTGGTAGCGATCTCCTGCGAGACGGAATGCCTCCCGAAGGATGGCCACTGGAGCGTCCACCAATGCTCCTCGAGACCAGTGTTCCCGGCGTGTTTGCGGCCGGTGATGTGAGATGTGGGTCGGTTAAGCGGGTGGCTTCGGCGGTGGGCGAGGGTGCCATAGCCATACAGATGGTTCACGAGCACCTGAACTGAGCCGCGGGAACCTGTTGTCCTCGCAGGGCGACGCTTCGAAGCAATCAGGCAGGCGGGTCAGATCCGATCCTCGTCAGCCGAGATCCAGGCGTTTATGAAGCTTGACGTTGGTTCGAGATATGAGTTTGCCGTCAAGTCGATCAGGGGAAGCTTGCGTGACTGAGGTTGAAGGGAGCAAAGCGAGCATCTGTGCCACGGTAATAGGAGCGAGCAGTTCACACCACTCTGACACCACCGTGAGGACAATACGGTGAACACGGAGCAAGGCAGAGCAAAGAAAGCCGCTTGAAAATGCGGGATTTGCAAGCTCGCAAACACCTGCAACGCGTGGGTTATCACTCGTAATGAGACTCTAGGTCAGCGGTTCGAGTCCGCTCGTCGGCCTCTCTTTTCTTGCGATTTGCAGGACAATCGCAGCAAGCGCGAATTCCTGGCAATCGCGCTGAGGCCCTTGTACACCAACCCGTACACCAACGGGGGCGACCGCCGGCCGTCGTCGATTTGATCCTTCGGATCTCGGCTGGCCTCGGCCCGACCTTCATGGCGGGGGTACGCCCAGGTCCTTGCAGATTTTTCGCGCTAGCTTGTCGGGGATCTCGGTGTGGCGTGGGACCGTCGAGGAGCTCTGCGCGTCCCGGTTGATGTAGACGGTGTGCCGGCTCCCTTCTCTCAGGAACTCGCAACCCTTGCCTTTCAGGTGCTTCAGCAGGGCCCTGCGCTTCACGCGCCTATCGGCTCGCGCACGACATCACGACCCTCGAACTCACGCCGTGTCAGCTCTCTATTAGCCCCCAGGACCAGCGAGACGGCCTCACGCAGGCTCTCGCGGCACTCCTGAAGGCTCTCCCCCTGGGCGTTGGCTCCTGGCAGCTCCTCGACGTAACCGATCCACCATTCTCCATCGCGCTCGAAGACAGCTGTGAAGGGTCCAGGTAAAACGTCACCGACGTAGCTGGGAGGTTCGGGCACACTCATGCCCTCGCCGAGGGCCGTGGGCTTCCCGACGTCAGAAACTAACCGGATGAACTCCGCCGGGCTCACCTGCAACGCCCCTGCTAACTTCATCAAGGTACCGTAGCGCGGTTGCCTGACCTCGCCGGTCTCCAACCTCACGACGCTGGTCGGCGCTAACTTTGCCCTCCTCGCCAGTTCCTCCTGCGTGATGCCGGCCCGCTTGCGGTAGAAGCGTACCGCCTCGCCAACGTGTTCCATAACGTCTTCCCTTCGTGTCGCGTCGACCTGAACGCTGAAAGTGTCGCATATTACACGCATTAATGCCATATAAAGGCGCAATAATGTGAGAAAATGGAGGCTCAGTAAAGGTAAGCGGCGACTCTTATCGGGACGCCTGGGTCGAGTACCGTGCGGACTACGGCGCCACCCTGCGCTCCTGCCTCATTGCGTGCAGCTCTTCGTTGGCGAGGCTTAGCGTCTCTACCTCGGAGAGCGGCTCGACGCCTCTTTCCCTACGACGACGCTCGAGACCCTCGAGAAACCCGCTCAGGCAGTTCGACCGCCTGGGTGCCAGGATGAGATAGCTGCGCACGATTTCCTCCAATAGCTCGCCCTCCGTGCGGTCTTGCTTGCGGGACTTGCTGCGCAGCTCCGCCAGGAGTCCCGCGTCGATCTCGGTTCGTTGCTGATTGCCATGTATGGCGAGGGCAAGACCAGAGGGAAGTTTGCCGAACTAGGAATAGATGCTGCGCCGAGCGCGAACAGAGCGGTTCTGCGAAGCGGCGCAAGAAGAGACCGACGCGGGAGAGCGAGCGAGAACCCCAGCCAAGCCTGTTCCCCGGCGCGGAGCACTGAGGCCGCACTCAGCACGCCGAAGGACCTGCGTTGCGAGGAACCTCGACGCGGTCGCTGGCGGGTTCCCGGGATCTCTACCGATCCAGATGCTCCCGGGCAGCGGCGAGAAACGCCTTGCCTTCACGGATCGTGTGCTCCGCATCTTCTTGCCTTACCGCGCACGGCACCGCGGAGTAGTCGGCTGCTTGCCTGAGCCCGCAAGGAAACAGCCATAGTAGGCGCGGGAGGCAGCGCAGTCGGCGTGGCCTCCCTCCAGCAAGTCCACGGCGGCTTCGAATGAGCGCTGCGCTTTGGCGAGGAGTTGGTCGAGGAGTTTCGAACGCTCGCTCATCCGGCAGGTGCGAGGAGGTGACCTTCTCGGCGGGCGTTGACCAGGCAAGGATCGGAAGAAGCCCGGTAATCCTCATGTTCTCCGGAATAAGCGAGAGCACGCGTCCGGCTTCCAGGGAGAGGGCGGCCACTAGCCCGGAGGAGCGTCGGATCTCTCTGCTGACCCCCACCTCTCCCTCCAGGAGCAACAACAGATCGACATCGCTACAATCGTATGCCTCCCCGCGGGCATGTGAACCGTAGAGCACGAGGCCCCGATGACGTTCGCCGTAGAGCTCGCGCAGGCCATCATCCAACTCCCGGAGTATGCTTACTAGCGCCCGCGTCTCGCCGTCCATGCCTCGAAGTGTAACGCGTACTACCGGCGACAGCCCGCGTGCCAAGGATCGGCAACCGATTGCCTGTATCGTTCGTCCTTGTGGAGAGCTACACCCAGCGAATCGTCATCAAGGCCTAACCATTCGCCCACGTCCTCAGGGACGCAGGATTACCTTTCCACTCCTACACGCAGCAGATCACCTTCCTGCTGGGACAAGAGCCTCGAAGTCTCAGCCAACCTCGAAGACCCCGACACCATAGCCGAGGAGATAGCCGACGACCTGCAGGCCGTCCTGGAGCAGTTCGCCGCCATCGCTGCCGATCTAAGTAGAACGCGATTGACCCTGCTCAAGTGCCTGCGCCTAGAGGGGGACGGCCAGGGCCAGAGGTGGTTGAGATGGAGATCTACGGTGCCGACTTCAGCGGCGCGAGAGATCCTCGAGGAGGCATCTACTACGCCATGGGCCGGATGTGGGATCTTCCTAACGTGGTGGATGTTTCCCACGACCGACTGCGGTAGCGAAGCCCAAGGTGTTACATTCCTTGTAGGTGCGGGTGTCTTGAGGAGGTGCGATGACGAAAATAGGGAGCGGCGGGTTAGGCACCACGCTGATCCTGGCCCTCTTGCTCGTAATCGTGAGCGTAGCGGCGGGGGCAGGACTCGTGTATCTGATCTGGAATCCAACAGAGCCCGATGAGCCAGCCGTCGTACAGGGCATCCAACGTCTGAACGAACTGGCAACGGTAAAATACACGACCCAGGTGATAGTGACCGAGAAGGAGAACACCAAGATCCTTCGCCAACCCCTGCCCGAATTCCTCACGGGAGAAAAGGTCCTGCTCGTGGCGGTAGGAGAGGTCGAGGCCGGTGTCGACCTTGACGAGCTGGGACCCGAAGACGTACGAGTCAAAGGAGATACGGTCTACATAGATCTCCCCGAAGCCCGCATACTCGACTCCAGCCTAGATGAAGATAAGACGAGACTCTTCGATCGGGATCGGGGGCTGTTCAAGATCAGGGGAAACGACGAACTGATCGAGGAAGCCCGTCGCGATGCCGAAGATAGGATGGTAGAAGCCGCAAGGGAAAACGACCTCTTGGACAAAGCCCGGGACAACTCCGAGGCCAGCATAAGCACCCTGATCACCTCCTTGGGATACGACGAGGTCAGGTTCACCTGAGAGTAGCCACATCGCCGAAGCCTGAGGCGGTGAAGCCGCGAACGACGCACCAGATCCAGAAGGCACGCTACGCCCGTTCGAGATGAGCAGAGCGGTTACAGTGGAGGAGATCGCGCTACTTCACGGACGAGAGCGGAGAACGTATCGGCGTCGTCCTGGACGTCGCCGAGTACGAGCGTCTCCGGCGGTCTGCCGAAGAAGACGTCTTGGCCTACGCGGCCTTCCCCGGGGAGCATTGGCAGAAGATCTGGTCCAACAACCCCCTGGAGCGGCTAAACAAGGAGGTCAAGAGGAGGACAAACGTGGTGGGCATATTCCCCAACGAAGCGGCGGTAATTCGACTGGTGGGCTCGATCCTGAGCGAGCAGCACGACGAGTGGCAGGTCGCAAAGCGCTACTTAAGTGCCGGATCGTTAGCGAAGCTGGAGCGAGCAGAGGAGGTGACAGAGCAGCCGCAGGTGATGGCGGGATAAGAGAGGTGGGACCACGCAGGAGGCGATTTACACACTTGACAGGACACATACTTACGTACTTGCGGTTGTAGCATCTAACTATTCGCCGCAAAGCGTTGCGCTACACTAGCGGTACACGTGGGTAATTAGGCGGTAGGGGCAAGCACGTTCCCGTAGAGTACGAATGGACAATATCGACACAAAGGTACTACAGGCCATAATGCCACGCTTTCGCACGTCCCAGGTAGTGGAAGGCGAACATGTAGGGAAGAGCGCCAGGAGAAGGATCAGTTCTTTGATCGGCACTTCTCGAATGGAGAGATTGACAATTGAGCAAGCGTAGCTGCTTTATTCACCCAACGTCCTACAAGAGCAATCGCACTTGAATGGAGGAGACCATGAACGACGTAGAGGTCCGCAACAACCCAGCCGAGTATCGTTACGAGGTCTTCGCAAACGGCGAGCTGGCAGGCTACACTCAGTACGTCTTGGACCGTGGGCGGATCGCCTTCCTCCACACTGAGGTCTACGACTCTTATGAGGGCATGGGCCTGGGTGGCCGGCTGGCCCGGGCGACGCTTGAGGATGCGCGCGCCCGCAGGCTGGTGGTAGAGCCGTTCTGCCCGTTCGTCGCGGATTTCATCGAGCGCCACCTCGAGGAGTACGGTGACCTTGTGGCCCCTGAGATGCTAACCGGAGAGAGACCATGAGCCAGAAGCCTCCCGCGGGCAGAGAA
>Ga0126307_10003047_pt1 | contig 11408 bp, 9 predicted proteins | sample Plot28_FD_89955 | JGI IMG/M metagenome (GOLD analysis project Ga0126307, IMG submission 89955) | Serpentine soil microbial communities from UC McLaughlin Reserve, CA, USA - Plot28 | ecosystem: Environmental > Terrestrial > Soil > Grasslands | place: USA: UC McLaughlin Reserve, Lake County...
CATCGCCGCGAACTTCGGGTCGGAGTGCAGCGGGTTGCGGTCGCCGGAGAGCCGGTAGGTCAGCGCCTGGTCGGTCCGGGTGGTGTAGGTGACCTCGTGGTCCGGTGCGGCCTCGGGGGCCGTGAAGCGGGACGACGGGCCCCGCTCGCCGCCGAAGCCGCCCTCGCCGCGCAGCACCACCGTCGAGCGCGTGGTGAACAGCGGCGCCCCGTCGGACACGAGCGTTGCCCTGGTCTCGCTGACCAGGACGGCGTTGGCGCCCTTGTCCCACACCGACACCAGCTCGCTCACCGCCTCCAGCTCACCCTCGACGGGGACCTCGCGGTCGAGCTCGACGGCCTGCTCGCCATGGACGAGCATCACCGGGTTGAACGTGCCCACGTTGGCGAAGGCGCCGCCGACCGGGGCGATGACGACGGGCAGGGTGGGCAGGGCGCGCTGGGTCACGTCCTGGCTGTTCTCGGTGGTGAAGGCCAGCTCGGCGAGCGGATCCTCGGCCCCGGCGCCGACGCCGACGGCGTAGAGCAGGGCGTCCTTCGACGTCCACGAACGGCGGGTGGGCTCGGAGCGGGTGCCGACGGCGTCGGGGTTGATGGGCACGGTCGCCTACTTCTCGTCGTAGCCGAGCATGTTGGCGTTGGGCCGGGCCTGGGACACCAGGTCCTTCACCGCCTCGCCGAGGACCTGGGGGTCGGCGTCGGGGTTCTCGATGGACGGCCCCCGGTGCCAGCCCTCGGACACCGACAGCATCCGCCCGGAGATGTCGAACACCCGGCCCGTCACGCCGGACGACAGCGGGCTGGCCAGCCACACCACGATCGGGGCGATGTGGCGGGGGGACATGGCCTCGCGGGCCTCCTCCTCCAGCGTCCCCATGCCCAGGTCCTCGGTCATGCGGGTGATCGCGGCGGGGGCGATGGCGTTGACCGTGACGCCGTAGCGCCCCAACTCCTTGGCGGTGATGACCGTGAAGGCGGCGATGCCGGCCTTGGCGGCGCCGTAGTTGGCCTGGCCCACGTTGCCGTAGATGCCCGAGGGCGACGTCGTGTTGATGAGGCGGGCGTCGACCTGCTCCCCGGCCTTCGAGCGCTCGCGCCAGTGGTTGGCGGCGAAGTGCGACGGGGCGAACGTGCCCTTGAGGTGGACCTTGATGACCGCGTCCCACTCGGCCTCGGTCATGTTGACCAGCATGCGGTCGCGCAGGATGCCGGCGTTGTTGATGAGGACGTCGAGCTTGCCGAACTCGCCGATGGCGGTCTTCACCAGCTTCTCGGCGCCGGCGAAGTCGCTGATGTCGTCGGTGTTGGCCACGGCCTGGCCGCCGGCGGCGACGATCTCGTCGACGACCTCCTGCGCCGGGCCGGTGTCGGTGCCCGACCCGTCGCGGCTGCCGCCGAGGTCGTTGACCACGACCTTGGCGCCCTGCTTCGCCAACAGCAGCGCGTGCTCCCGGCCGATGCCCCGGCCCGCGCCGGTGACGATCGCCACCCGGTCGTCGCAGATACCCATCTGGTGTCCCCTCCTGGCGTGCTTTTAAGGCGAACGTAGCAGTGAGACCATCGAACGCATGAGTGACGTGTCCCAGTGCCCACGCTGCGAGCTGCGCTTCCCCAACCGCGTCGAGCTCGAGAGCCACCTCGCCATCGACCATCCGGGTGCCGTCGGGGGCGACGACGACGTCGACGACGACACGCGGGGCCAGCGCGACGACGGGCCCGCGTCGTCGCGGCCGCGCCCGACGGGCCCGTCGAAGCCATGACGAACGCGTGACGACCTGGTGACGCCGGGGCCGTCACGCTGGGACGGAGCGGTCCCGGGGCCCGCATGCCCGCACCGCCGCGCGCCCGCGTGGCAGGCTCGAACGCCGTGGACGGCAGGCCTCCCGAGCCACCGCCCGGTGACGACAGCGAGGCGGCCGACCGGCCCGGCACGGCGTTCGGGCCGCTCACGAGCCACAATGACGTGTCGGCGCCAGCGGGCGGCGCCAGCCTCGTACGGCGACGGCCGGCGAGATGCTCCCCCGACCCACGGCGACGGCCGTCGAGCCAGCGGTGATGGACGACCCTGTGAAGACGAGCGACGCCCCGACCCCGGGTGCGTCCGACCCCTCCCCCGCGCCGCCCCCGGCGCCCGGCGCCTCGGCTCCCGGTGACGGACCGGGGCGGGCGGCCGAGGCCCCGGCCGAGCCGGCTGCGCCGGATGTCTGGGCCGCCGCCGACCCGGCCGCCCCGGGCGACGCCTGGCCGCCCCCGTCCCCGGCGGGCCCGGTGCAGGCGGGCGACGCCTGGCCGCCCCCCTCCTCCGAGTCCCCGTCCAACGCCGCCGCGGCAACGCCCGCGGGCCCCGCCGCCGCGCCCTCCGGGGAGGCCTGGCCGGTGCCGACCGGCGCGTCCGGGTCGGCCGACGACGCCGCCGGGCCCCCGGCCGACGGCGCGCCGGCACCCGCGGGCCCGCCGACTGCCGAGCAGGCCTTCACCCCGGTCGGCTTCGAGCCCGCCGGGGCGGCGGCGTCCGCGCCGGCCCCGCCTGCCCCGCCCGCGCCCGGCCCCGGTGAGCGGTCCGCGTTCGCCCCGCCCGACACCGGCGACCACGCCGGCCATAGCGCCCCGGCCGACGCCGACGCCCGTGTGCCCGGGGCCCCCGCCGCCGAGCGGGCGCCCGAGCCGATGTTCGACGACGGCGCCTCGCCCTTCGAGAACGCCCCGGGCGACCGCGGCAGCGCGACCGACGCCGGCTCGTCCACCCGGGACGCCCTGGCCCCGTGGGCGGCCATCCCGGCCGAGCCCGCCGGCGACGAGGCCGGCCGGCCCGGCCGGCCCGGCGACGCAAGCGGGTCCGGCGCGACCGCGGGCGGCTCCGCCGACCAGGCCACAGCCGCGGTGCAGGCCGCGTCGGCGGGCCCCGAGGCCCCGCCCGCCCCGGGCGGGGCACCCGGGTCCTCGCCCGAGACCCCCGAGGCCCTGCCGGCCCCGCCATGGGCACCCCCCGCCGTCGGCGCAGGCGCGGCCGCCGCGACGCTCGGGCCCCACTGGTCATCCGAGGCCCCCGACCCGTCGATCCCCGACGGCCCGCCGGAGGGCACGCCCCCCGAGGCGTTCCGCTTGCCCGCCGCCGGCCCGATCTACCGCCTCCCCGAGGCACACGCCCGCTCGAGGGCGCTGGCCGAAGGCGCCGAGGCCGCTGCGGCCGCCGGTGCCGCGGAGGCCACCCGGGTCGACGGCGCCCCCCTCGGCGCCGCCCCCGGCGCCGAGGCGACGGCCGCGTTCCAGGCCGCCCCGGCACCGGTCGACGACTCGCCCTGGGCGGCACCTGGCCCCCGGGCGCGCATCACGCCGCCGGGCGGCACCGACCATGTCCCCGGCTCGGGCGACGACCTGGCCCCGTTCCCCGCCCACGGGCGCGGCGACGGCGGCGAGGCCGGCGACCGCCGGAAGAAGCTGCTGCTGGCGGGCATCCCGATCCTCGTGCTCGTGCTCCTGCTCGCCGCCTGGGGCGTCGACAGCCAGCTGCTGAACTCGGGGAAGGTCGACCGGAACGTCGAGGTGGGCGGCGAGTCCCTCGGCGGCACCGACGAGGACGCGGTGCCCGACGCCCTGAGCGGCCTCGCCGAGCGCGTCGCCGCCCGCCCGGTCACGATCCTCAACGGCGACCAGACCTACGAGACGACGGCCGGCGAGCTGGGACTCTCCCTCGACGCCGAGGCCACCTCCGAGGCCGTCCGCGCCGCGGGCGGCAGCGACCCCATCAGCTGGGCGCAGTCGTTCTTCAGCACGGAGGACATCCCGCTCCAGTACGAGATCAGCGAGGCGCTCGTCCAGCAGCGGCTCACCGAGCTGCAGGGCGCCGACATCACCGCCCCGGTCGAGCCGACGATCGGCCTCGGCGAGGGCGACCAGTTCGTGGTCACGCCGGGCCAGGCCGGCTCGGGCATCGACGGCCGCGAGGTGGCCGCCCTGCTGCCCGAGGCCGCCGCCGGCGACCCCGACGCCCCCATCGAGGTGTCGGCCGACGACACCGAGGTCGCCCCGCGGATCACCGACGAGCAGGCGCAGCAGCTGGCCGACCGGGCCAACCAGCTGACGGCCAACGGCCTGACCCTCCGCACCGACCAGGCCGAGGCCCGGGTCGAGCCGGCCCAGCTGCGCCGCTGGATCGGCCAGGCCCCGCCCAACGAGGACGGCCCGGTCATGGAGCTCGCCATCAACGGCGAGGCCGTGATTGCCGACCTGCCCACCGTGTTCTCGGGGCTGTCGGCCGAGCCGGTGAACGCCACCTTCGACCTCCAGAACGGGGCGCCGGTCGTGGTCCCCGCCCAGAACGGCGTGACGTGCTGCGGCGAGAACAGCGCCGAGTTGGTGTGGACCGCCCTGCAGGAGGGCCAGCCCGAGGTCACCCTCGAAGCCACGGTCGTCGAGCCCGAGGTCACCACCGACGAGGCCAACCAGCTGGGCATCACGGCCCCGATCGGCGGTGCCCGTGCCTACCGTTCCGGCGCCGAGGAGGCGGGCCCCGGCCCCGGCTTCACGACCTACCACGAGGCCGGCCAGGCCCGGGTCACCAACATCCACCGGATGGCCGACATCGTGCGGGGCACGCTCGTCCCGCCGGGCGAGCAGCTCTCGATCAACGACGTCGTCGGCCAGCGGACCACCGCCAACGGCTTCGTGCCCGCCGGCGCCATCGCCCAGGGCCAGCACGTCGACGAGGTCGGCGGCGGCGTGTCCCAGTTCGCCACCACCGCGTTCAACGCCGCCTACTTCGGCGGGCTCGACATCGTCGAGTACCAGGCCCACTCGGAATGGTTCTCCCGGTACCCACCGGGCCGCGAGGCGACGATGGGCTACCCGTCGCCCGACCTGGTGTTCGAGAACAACACGCCGTACGGCATCCTCGTCTGGACCTCGTACACCGACACCAGCCTGACGGTCACCCTGTACTCGACGCCCTGGGCCACCGCCGAGCAGACCGACATGGTGGAGACGATGAACGGGCAGTGCCGCCAGGTCACGACGACCCGGACCCGCACGTACCCCGACGGCACCAGCGAGAACGACACGTTCCGGGCCACCTACCGCCCCGGGCCGAACCTCAACTGCGAGGGCCAGCCCATCAACCCCGAGCCCCCGCCGGACCCCGCCGGCTGATCGCGTCCACGCCGGCGCCACGGTGCCCCGGGCCGCGACGCCGTGCGTTTTCCCGGACGCCCGGGGCGGGCGGTCAGGCCGTCAGCCTGCCGGTGATGCCGATCGGGTTGCGCTCGGGGACGACGGCGAGGGCGAGGTCGGCGAGCGGGGCCAGCGCCTCGGCGGCGGCCGTGACGCGGCCCGCCGGCCCGCCCGGCGGGATCGCCCGGGCGTCCGTGGCGGCCTCGATGGCGGCGCGGGCGGCGGCGCCGGACGCCGTGACCGTGCGGTCGGGGCCGACCCAGCCGCGGGCGCCCAGGTCGTCGTAGGCCGCGGCGATCTCGTCGGCGGACCATCCCCGGTCGTCGGCGGTCGAGGCATCGGCGCCGGCGCCGTGGCCGCGCCACCTGAGGGCCAGCAGCATGGCGGCGCAGCCGGACAACCCCTCGCCGGCCAGGACATGGGTGTGCCCGTCACCCCGGTACTCCCGCAGGAGCGTGCAGCCGTGCCAGGTGGCGGTGACCGGGTCGTCCGGCCACGGCAGGCCGGCGTGGGCGGCGAACAGCGGGCGTCCGGCGGGGTCCGCCGCCTTGGCCAGCGCCCGGACGTGATCGGCCGCCGCCGCCCACGCCGGGTCGCCCGGGCCGAGGCCGGCGAGCGCATCGCGCACGGCGACGCGGCGGGCGGCGTCCCAGGCGGCACCGTCCTCGGGCGCCGGCAGGTGCTCGGCGACCATCGGCCGGGCGAAGACGTACAGGACCGACGCGGCCAGCCACGGGTCACTGGTCCGCAGCGGCGCCAGACGGGTGCCGAAGTAGCCGGCCCAGAAGCCGGGGGCGCCCGCGGCCCGGATCGCCCGCCGGACGCCGCGGTCGAAGTAGCAGACGGCGTGGACGCCTTCCGCCGCCGACCACAGGGCCTGGGCGGCGGACGGGGTCACGGGCGAGGCCATGCCGCGAGGGTACGGACCGGTCGCCCGACAGGCCCGGTCCACCTCGCGGCCGGGTGGCCTGGGCCGTTGCCGGGCGGTGGGCCGGGCGGCCGCGGGCACTACCGTCGCGGAGGTGGAGCCTCGCGATGTCGCCGTGGTCGGCGCCGGCCCGGCGGGCACGGCGGCGGCCATCACGCTCGCCCGCGCCGACCGGCCGGTCACGCTGGTCGACAAGGCCACGTTCCCGCGGGACAAGGTCTGCGGCGACGGCCTCACCACCGGGGCGCTGCGGCTCCTCGATGGCCTCGGCCTGCGTCCGGAGGACGTGGCGAGCTGGCAGCGGGTCGACGACGTGGTCGTCCGCTCCCCCAGCGGCGTCGAGGCGCTGTTCCCCATGCCGCGGGACCGGGGCACCTACGCCGCCGTGACGCGCCGGGCCGACCTCGACGCCGCCCTCGTCGACGTCGCCCGCCGTGCCGGCGTGAAGGTGCTCGAGGGTCACGCCTGCACCGGCGTGACCGAGGACGCCGACGGCGCCACCGTGACCGTCGACGGCCACGGCGAGCTGCGGGTGGGCTGGGTCGTGGCGGCCGATGGCATGTGGTCGCCGACCCGCAAGTCGCTGGGCCTGGCCACCCCGGGCTACCGCGGCGAGTGGCACGCCTTCCGGCAGTACATCACCGGCGTGGGGCCGCGGGCGCAGCGCGAGCTGTTCGTGTGGTTCGAGCCCGACCTGCTGCCCGGCTACGCCTGGTCGTTCCCGCTGCCGGGCGGGGTGGCCAACGTGGGCTTCGGCATCCAGCGGGGCGGCAAGGTCGCCCGGGTGCAGGAGATGGCCGCCATCTGGCGGGACCTGCTCGGCCGGCCCCACGTACGGGCGGTCCTGGGCCCCGGCGCCACGCCCGAGGCGCGCCACCAGGCCTGGCCGATCCCGGCCCGCGTGGACGACATCGTGTTGACCGGCCGGCGGACCCTGTTCGCCGGCGACGCCGCCGCCGCCACCGACGTCCTCACCGGCGAGGGCATCGGCCAGGCGCTGCTCACCGGCGTGCTGGCCGCCGAGGCCATCGCTGCCGGGGGCGAGGTCGCCGCCACCTACACGCGGTCGGTCCACCGGGCCCTCGTGGCGGACCACAGGATGTCCGCGCTGCTGGTCCGGGCGGTGTCGCACCGCAAGGGCGTGCGGGCCGCCATCCGCATCGCCGGCGCCACGGGGTGGACGCGGCGCAACTTCGCGCGCTGGCTCTTCGAGGACTACCCGCGGGCCATCGTGGCGACCCCGCGCCGCTGGCACCGCGGCATGTTGACCGGGCCGGGCGCCTACCCGGCACCCACGGAGGCGTGACCGCCGCCACACCGCCGTTACGGTCGTCAGGGTCGTAACACGCCTGCCACATTGCCCGTAAGCGGCGTTCACGCTCCGCTCATGGGGCCGTCACGGGCCCCGCGTAGGGTGAGCCCAGGCGGTTCGGGACGGCGTTGCTCCCCCTCCACTGGCGACTCTCTACCGGACAGCCTGCAGGTGGTTCGCAATCGGCGGCGCAGCCACCAGAGCGTTGAACGGGCGCATCCCTCCCCCTCCGGGATGCGCCCGTTACGCGCGCGCCCGCCCATCGTCGCGTGCTTGACCGCCGGGTCAAGGGGGCGTCAGGCTGCAACGCATGACGCTGCGCACCCGGCTGACCGACACCCTCCAGATCGAGCACCCGGTGATGCTGGCCGGCATGGGCGGCGTGTCGTACAGCCGGCTGGCGGCGGCGGTGTCCGAGGCCGGCGGGTTCGGCTGCCTGGGGGCCTCCACGATGGGCCACGAGCACATGAAGGCCGAGATCGCCGCCACCCGGGAGCTCACCTCCAGGCCGTTCGGCGTCGACCTGCTCACCGCCGCCCCGCAGGACATGGCGGCCAAGGTCACCGACATCGCCCGGGGCGGCGCCACGGTGTTCGTGGCGGGGCTCGGCGTCCCGCGCGACGTCGTGGACCTGTGCCACGAGTTGGGCCTCGCCGTGGTCAACATGTGCGGCAAGGTGCGCCACGCTGTGGCCGCCGTGGCAGCCGGCTGTGACATCGTCGTGGCCCAGGGAACCGAGGCCGGTGGGCACACGGGGCGGGTGGCGACCATGGCGCTGGTGCCGCAGGTGGTCGACGCCGTGGGCGACCGGGTACCGGTGGTCGCCGCCGGCGGCATCGTCGACGGCCGGGGCCTGGCCGCGGCGCTCGCCCTGGGGGCGGACGGCGTGTGGGTGGGTACCCGCTTCATCGCCACGCCCGAGGCCCGCAGCGTCGTCGGCTACAAGGACGCCCTGCTCCGGGCGCACGAGGACGACACGATCGTGAGCCGGGCCTACACCGGCAAGACCTGCCGGGTGCTGGCCAACGACTACACGTCGGCGTACGAGGCGGGCGGGCGGACGGCCGAGCCGTTCCCGATGCAGTTCGTGACCTCGGTGAAGGACGGGGTCAACCACCTCGGCGGCGACGAGGCCACCGAGGGGGTCGATCCCACACGCGAGTTCTTCCCGGCCGGCCAGGGCGTGGGCGCCATCGACGAGCTCGTGCCGGCGGCCGAGATCGTCACGTCGATGGTCGAGCAGGCCGAGGCGACGCTGGCGAAGCTGCGCCCGTAGGCCGCCGGCGGCCCGCGGGCCTAGAGGTCCTCGATCCAGCCCTTGAGCCTGGTGATGAGGGCCGGCACGTCGTCGGCCACGGGCGCCACGTTGAGGCTGGTCACCCCGGCCTCCTTGTATGCCGCCAGGCGCTCCTTCACGTAGCCCTCGGGGCCGCACAGGTTGGTGGCCTCGAGGAACGACTCGGGCACCGCGGCGGCGGCCTCGTCCTTCTTGCCGTCGAGGTAGAGGTCCTGGATGAGCTCGGCCTCGGCCTCGTAGCCGTACCGCCTGGCCAGGTCGTTGTAGAAGTTGCGGCCCCGGGCGCCCATGCCGCCCACGTAGAGGGCGACCATCGGGCGGGCGAAGTCGCGCACGCCGGCCACGTCCTCGCCCACGGCCAGCAGCCCGCCCGCCACGACCTCGAGCTGGCCCAGCTCGGAGCTGCGCTTGGCCGCCCCGGCGGCGAGCGGCTCGCCCCACACGGACGCCGCCCTCTCGGGGTGGAACAGGATCGGCAGCCAGCCGTCGGCCACCTCGGCCGTCATCTCGACGTTCTTGGGGCCGAGCGCCGCCACGTACACCGGGATGCGGTCGCGCACGGGGTGGGAGATCATCTTGAGCGGCTTGCCGAGGCCGGTCCCCTGCCCCGGGGGCAGCGGCAGCTGGACGGTGGAGCCCTGGTAGGCGAGGCGCTCACGCTTCCAGGCCATGCGGCAGACGTCGATGATCTCGCGGGTCCTGGCCAGCGGCTTGACGTAGGGCACGCCGTGGAAGCCCTCGATGACCTGCGGGCCCGACGCCCCGAGGCCGAGGATGCAGCGCCCCTCGGACAGCGAGTCGACGCCGGCCGCCGTCATGGCCAGCAGGCTGGGGGTCCGGGTGTAGATCGGCAGGATCCCGGCGCCGATCTCGACGCGCTCGGTGACGGCGGCGAGGTAGCCCATGAGGCTCACCCCGTCGAAGCCGTAGGCCTCGGCCACCCAGACGGTGTCGATGCCCGCCTTCTCGAGGGCGATGGCCTGGTCGGCCGACTGCCTGGGGCTGCCGGTGTAGCCGAGCTGCATGCTGAGCTTCATGTGTCCCCCTCGTTGCGGGTGGTGCCGGCGTCCGGTCGCCGGCACCGGGATGTCAGGCCGCCAGGCGTTCGCGCGCCCGCTTCGACCGGTCGAGCAGGTGGGGCGGCACCGTCACGCCGTTGACCACCTTGGACTCGCCGCCGGCCGCGGCTGCGGCGGCACCGTCGCCGGCACCCTCGTCGGTGACCGCCTCGGCCGCCGCCGCGGCACGGGACCGGCGCTCGAGCGCCTCGTCGAACTGCTTGGGCCGCGCCAGCATCGACCCGTCGATCGAGCCCACGTCGGTGCCGTTCTCGAACAGGACCCGGTACCGCTCCCAGGCGAAGCCGTTGACCAGGTACACGCGGCCCTTGGTTCCCTGCGGGACACCGGGGAAGGGATCGAGGGCCTTGACCGTCTCGCCCTTGCGGAACCGGTCGATGACTGCTGCCTTCGCCATAGTGCCTGCATCCTGCCAAAACGGCGGGGCGTGGCGCGAATCACCCCGGCGGGAGGTTGGACCGCTACGCCGAACTAATTATCCTTCCTAAGCGATGAACGCTTCCCCCTCCTCCGACCGCCGCCCCGGCGAGCTCGACGTGGCCGAGGTGGCCCACCGCCTCCGCCTCGCCACCGCCCGCCTGGCCCGGCTCATGCGCCAGCAGGTCGGCACGGGGCTGTCCCCCTCGCAGTACTCGGTCCTCGTCTCGATCGAGCACAACGGGTCGCTCACCCTGGGCGAGCTGGCCGCCATCGAGCAGGTGGCGCCGCCGACGATCACGAAGATCGTGTCCAAGCTCGAGGAGGACGGGCTCGTGTCGCGCACGGTCGACGAGCGCGACCGGCGGGTCGCCCGGGTCACGGTGTCCGAGGCCGGCCAGGCCCGCCTCGACGCCGCCCGCAGCCGCCGCGACGCCTGGCTGAGCCAGCGCCTCGACGAGGTCGGCGCCGACGACATCGACCGCCTCGTCGCCGCCCTCGACGTGCTCGAGGCCCTGGCGTCCGGGCCCGACCGCGCCGCCGACCGCACGAGCGACCGTCCGGTGGTGCCGTGACCGACCGCCTGAAGCTCGCCTCCGCGGCCACCTTCCGATCGCTCCACACCCGCAACTTCCGGCTCTTCTTCCTCGGCCAGCTGGTCAGCCAGGCGGGCACGTGGATGCAGTCGGTGGCCATCATCTGGGTCGTCCTCGAACTGACCGACAACGGCCTGGCCCTCGGCCTGGTCACGGCGGCGCAGTTCCTGCCGCTGCTGCTCATCGGCGCCTGGACCGGCCTCGTCGCCGACCGGGTCGACCGCTACCGCCTCCTGGTCGCCTGCCAGCTGGCGTTCACCGTGCTGGCCGTCGCCTTCTCGGCCCTCACGCTGACCGGCAGCCAGACCGTCCTGTCGATGTACGGGCTGTCGCTGGCGTTCGGGCTGATCACGGCGTTCGACAACCCGACCCGCCGGGTCCTCGTCAGCGAGATGGTCGAGCCCCGCGACCTGCCCAACGCCGTCGGGCTGAACAGCGCCATGATGACCGGCTCCCGCGTCTTCGGGCCGGCCCTGGCCGGCGCCCTGATCGCCGGGCCGGGCGCGGCGTGGTGCTTCGTGGCCAACGCCGTGTCGTACGTCGCGGTGATCGGCGCCCTGCTCCGCATGGACCACTCGGCGTTCCACCTCGGCCCCCGGGTGGCGCGGGCCAAG
>Ga0126307_10003048_pt1 | contig 11406 bp, 6 predicted proteins | sample Plot28_FD_89955 | JGI IMG/M metagenome (GOLD analysis project Ga0126307, IMG submission 89955) | Serpentine soil microbial communities from UC McLaughlin Reserve, CA, USA - Plot28 | ecosystem: Environmental > Terrestrial > Soil > Grasslands | place: USA: UC McLaughlin Reserve, Lake County...
ACTGCAACTGACCCAAGCAGGCGTTGTTGTTGTTACCCTCGATGGAGAACGAGTTCTCGGTCTCAATGTCGCCGCTCTCGTTCTCGGTGTCACCTATCTCGAAGGCGACGCCGCCGCCGCCGCGGTGCTTACGGTGGTCCTTATCGTCGTCATCGTCGTCATCGGGTGGGGCTTGTTGGAAGCACTCGCCGCGGGTGCGCTGCTAGAGCACACGAAGGCGTAGGCTTCGTACAATACCGAAGGTATTTGATGGGGGTCTCACTTTGCCGGCTTAGCGAGCGACGGTCGCTGACGCAGAGGAACCTATATAGATATGGTGGTGACAATATGGTAGCCGACTCCAACAACAAGACCTCTTCCGCTATAGAAGCCAGCAGGGAGGAGCTTCTCGACCTCGGCCTGGATGGACCGATAAAAATCGGCCGCGGGACCATCGGAAACCGCTTCAAAGCTGCACAGACCTCTAACTACCGAGCACTCTACCTTAGGCTGATTACAAGGTTCGATGACTCAGTGGACCTCCGCGTTGTCCAAGCGGAGCGCATACTGCACAAAGTGTTTCACTTCCTAAATATTCGGGGTGAGTGGTTCGAAGTGCACGACTCCCTTGAATGGTTTATAGGTGTACCGATAAAGTGGCCGGTGCTGTTGGAATGGCTGCGAAGCAGAGAAGACCCACAAGCTTACCTGTTAGAGGCATTCAGCGCCTATGCTAACAATATCAATAATCCAAAACCTGGAGAATTTTCCTTCTAAACCTAAAGGACCTAAAGGATCTTACTTTTACGCCGGCGGAGTTAGAGGAGTATCTTGAGTGGGCAGACAGACAAACGGAGAGTTTTTACGACTTCTACTACAGGAGGCTTAGGAGGCAGAGCGACCGTTCGTAAGTCGAAGCTTTACGCCTAAAGCTAGGGGGGCGGGTTACCTCTATTCACCGAGCTTCCGAGAGGGGGTGTTCTCGGAAACTCAGGGAATGAAAAGAGGGCCGAGGCCAAACAGACCCGGCTCGGCTGCACGAATTAGGAGATGCCCCTGACTTCTTAGTCAGTTAGTTATTGCTGCTGCTCACATCTTAGACCAACGCCACCGGTGGGTTCCTGACTATAATTCCAGTCATACGTGCAGTCACCGCCACCCTCATAGCGGTTTCCATCCTGTATAGAGCCACAATCCTCAGACACAGGGTTCAACGGATTAGTTGCGTCGTACGTAACGTAGCTAGTGCGGTGAAAACCACCTCCGCCAGTAACAGAAAGAGCTAATAGACCCTCCCATCGCCGCTATTCACCGGGCTGCCTAGAAGGCGTGTTCTCGGAAAGTGGGCTTCCGGTATCTAGCGTTCTCGGAACTCAGAGGGCATGAAAAGAGGGCCGGGGTACATTGCCTCAACCATCTATCGCTCTTTTTTATTAGTCTGGCAGGGTGGTTTCACTAAAACGGCTGGACATCCTGAGTGGGATGTTGTCATTTTTTCCTCAGCCTTGAACAGACTAGGCCGTTGTCGTTTGTGGTGGGCCTTAACCGTGTTAGAGATTCATATTGCTGCCCGTTAGGGCTTAGAGCCACGCACGACGAGGATGGACGAGGCTAGAGAGACGCCTCTACCCAGAACGAGGATCGGCTTCACCATTTCATCAACCCGGTTCCGTCCTGCCAGACCACTAACGGGCCGAGCCCCTCTATCACCTCCCGAGCCTGCTCCTCGTCGTACGGTCGCGGTTGGTACCGCACAAAGTCGTTGTCTGTCAGGATGCACCTCAGCTCGATCCCCGCGAACCCGTCCTCTTCCAGCAAGGTCCGGGCGACGAGGCCGTAACCGGGAAACTCCTCTGTGAAGCGGCCCTTCGAGCCGAACGTAAAGTTCCCCAGTGAGTAAAGTACGGGCATGCCGTTGACCAGCTCCACCTCCTGCTGTACATGCGGGTGGTGACCAAGCACCAGGTCGTAGCCGGCCTCTGCGAAGGACGCAGCCAGGCGCCGCTGATTGTCCGTGACGGACGAGTAGTTCTTGCCCCAGTGCACGTAGGCGATAGTCCAGCGTGCGCTAGCCGCCTCGGACAGCTCCTTGCCGCGCATAATGGTCTTCTCAGTGAGGGGCACCGTGCCGGGTTGTTCGGGACCGGCCACAGCGCTGGAGCTCCCCCTTTCGCTGAGGGCAAGAACGGCGACCAGCCCATACGGAGTCTCTACCAGCAGAGGCACGGCCGCCTCGCTTCTATCCATCCCCGCTCCAAGGGGTTCGATCCCCGCCGCCTTGAGGTGCCGGATGGTGTCGCTCAGACCCTCCGGGCCGCGATCGTAGGCGTGATTGTTAGAGAGACCGAGCGCGTCGAAGCCTGCATCGGCGAGCGCCTCTGCCGCTTCCGGCCGGGCGTTGTAACTCCACCTCTGGTGCTTGAAGTAAGGTTGCGAGTGCTCGGTGATCGGCCCTTCGGCGTTACCGACCGCGAAGTCGCCCTCTAACAGTGACTGGACGTACTCGAATGACCACGTGTAGCCGTACTCGTCCAGGTACGGCTGTACAGCGTCGGCCAGGAGGATATCGCCTACCCAGACGATCTCGTACGGATCAGAGGGCTCCTGGCTGTTCTGCCCAGATACTTCGTAGGGACCGAAGCGCTCCTGGCACCCACTGGCTATCTGTGCTCCAGCAACCGTCAGTATCACGGCGATGAGGATGAGCAGATGGCGCATAAGCCTCCCCTATAAATCTTAAGTGCTGCGGGTAAATGTCCGCATGCGCTTCCCAGGGTAGAGTATAGTCAACCGTCGTACTCAGGGCTCACTAAAGTAATCCGAGCTCGCTAGCCTAACCTTGTATGCTTCTACAAGTGAAACGCCTCTGCTGTCTCCGTAGGCCGCTCGACCGTAGTGATATCCTACTGCTGCGGGCGTCTTTCAGATGGGTGCATGTGAAGAAGAGGCGGGTTGCCTCTATTCACTCGGTTGCCTAGAAGGGGTGTTCTCGGAAACTCAGAAGGCACAAAAAGAGAGTCAGAGCCTAAAAAGATCTCTGACTCTCTTCACTCTTTTCAGCTAGTTTCCCAGCTTATAAGCCCCAGGGCCGTCGTTCGGATTCGTGCTTTTGCTGGCGACCTTTATCGTTTGCTTGCTGGCGCTATCCTTGGCACCGTTAAAACCACTGGTCGCAAACGCCGGTGCAGCCATAACGACAACCTCGCCGCCATGACCAGAGCTACAACAACAACCGTAAATATGCGCTTCACTGTTTTCACCTCCTCTCCTGCGTTTTATTCTTTTGGTCGATGGGTTTGCTTACACCCTGACCATGACAGCGAACGGCAACAAGCGCATCGGACATGCGAGCCCGCTCTTCGGCCTGCTGAACTCGATAGCGCCCATTGTCTCGCTAGGTAGGTCTTCCGAGTAAGCATTATCCCTCCCCGATACGTAGTGGGCCAACTTCACTGCAAGGTGCTGTAGGAGGGGGGTGTGTAAGGGCATGCCGATGCCCAGAGTTTGTAACCAAAGCTAGGAGGCTAACCCATTGCCTCTTATTCACTGAACTGCCTAGAAGAGGTGTTCTCGGAAACTTGTATCCACTTCCTACATAAAGCGGTTCATAAGGGGCGCTAGAACTCCTTATAGGGCACCCCAACGCTTGCGTTTGCTACGAGCATGTACACCGTGGATAAAGTTGCGCAGGGGTGAATAGAAGGCAGCTAAATGACAAGTACTATCTAACTATATAGGCAATGTAGCACTTGCATAGCCTATATAGATTATTAAAAGCGTAGACCTTTTATGCTTGTGCCTACTGAGTAGCAGGGGACTGCTGTTATCTCACGGTGGTAAATAGCAGCAAGCCCGACGCCACGAGGATGGTAGAGTGCTGTGGATTGCTGACCGAGCGACGTCGCTTGTCGGCCCCCCGGTTCTCATGCGACCGCCGGGGTTTAGCTGTCTGGCCCGGGCGGGCCTGAGCGGGTGTGATTGGTCTCCGCAAGACGGCTGCAGGTGGGGAGGGTACTGGAGCGCGGAGAGGAGACAAAATGGAAAAGATCGGGCGTTGGTGGTCAATGCTCATCGTCCTAGCGAGCACCATGGTCGCGCCGATCGCCGGGTGCACCGCCTCATTAGACGAGCCCCTCCTGGAGGGTACTGTAGAGATCGACGAGACAGCCCTGGCTAACCTCGCTTTCGAGCGGGCTCAGTTGGGCGCGCGGTGGCTCGCCGGTGACGTGCGAGAGAACGGCGCCTTCTATTACACCTACGGCCCGTTCGAAGACGCCTATGAAGAGGATGAATACAACGAGGTACGCCACGCTGGAACTACCTACGCGCTCTTTCAGGTCTACGGCGCTACCGGGGGCGAGGAGCTGCTCGAAGCCGGGGAAAAAGCGGCCAGCTATATAGACGAGCAGTCTAAAGTCGTCGAAGGCAGCGGCAGAGCCTTCGCTTATGAGTACCGCAGCAAGTTGGGCGGGCAGGCTCTGGCGCTGGTAGCCTTGCTCGAGCGCCGCCGGGTGACCCAGGACACGCGCTACGACGAGTTGATCGGCGAGCTGACCACCTTTTTGTTGTCGATGGAGATCGAGGATGAGCCCGGTCGCTACTATCAGTCCTACGACGCCCTCGACGGCCAGCGCCTGCTAGAGCCGGATTCGGACTACTACCCAGGAGAAGCCTTGCTCGCGCTGACCCGCCTAGCTCAGCACTTCCCCGAGGAGCCGTACCTCGAGGCCGCGAAGCGCGCCGCCGATTACCTGGTCCACGAGCGTGACGGAGACATCCCGGCCGCGGGCCAGATCCCACGCGAGGATCATTGGCTGGCGATCGCGTTGAGCGATCTGTACCGGCTCAACCAGGATCAGGATTACCTCACCGTCGCCTACCTCCAAGCTGATAGCATGATCGAGAACCAGTTCAAGCCCGACGAACAGTTTCCCTCGGAGCTAATCGGGGCCTCCCGCCGTGGGGTCCACAACGCGACACCACCCAATGGCGAGGCGCTGGTCGCTGTCTGGGGACTGGCGGTCTTTTTGGACGACAAGGAGGCTATCGAGTGGGTTTCAACTGCAGCTCGGCGCAGCGCCCAGTTCCAGATGCGGGTGCAGTACACGGAGGAGAACCCCCAAGACTTCCCCCGCCCAGACCGGATGGTCGGTGCCTGGGGTAGGAACCTCGAGGATCCCACCGTGCGGATTGATTACGTACAGCACAACATCTCGGGACTAATCGGCGTCTGGTACCTAACCGAAGAAGGCGACGTACCGGTTGCGGAGCCGATTACGTAGCCGTCCCGGTTAGCGAGCATAGGGTGAAACACGCTTTGCCCGTAGGTTCGCCAAAAACACCCAGAGCTTTGCGTCTAGAGAGATTAGTTCGGGGCTGTCTGTTACCGCTAGAGAAGGTGGTTGCCGACGACTCTCGGAGCCTGGAAAGGTCTAAAGGCTTAAGAAGAGCGGCTGTATTTGGCGCCATGGGATTAGGGTGTGAGGAGTCCTCTGGGGGGCGTCGTCGGAGCCTGGCGCCCAGGTTGATCAGCAGCCGACGTATGCAAGCTACCCAAGTCACCTCCTCTTTGAGCTCGCCGGCGGCCAACGAACGCTCGTAGAACGTTGATGGGAGGGGGCTGTACCGGGTTGCGACGAGGGCCGCCATAGTACAACACCGCCGCACCCGCGCTCGTCTGCCCAACACCCTTCGTGTCGGTTGCGTCACGGGCGGTCGATTCGGGTTTGAGGGACTCTTAGAACCTTGGTCTCCGGCGAGACGGGGCTGCTCGGCAAGGCCTTATGCGGTTACTGCTGGGTTTTCTAAACGTAGCTCGGATCTTCGCGAATGCCAGGACGGCCGGTCCCCGGTCTTTGGCGCCCTGACCGGTGCTATGGAGCGTCCTCGGCCTCCTGGCACCCGCCGTCGCCGGCGCAGCTTCTTAGCGCGGCCAACTCCGTCTTTAGACCCTCGACGAGGGAGGGGTCGGCGCTCTCGTGTAGGCTCTCCATCTCGTAAGGGTCGGCCTCTAGGCCGTAGAGCTCTCTCTCCCCGTTGGCGTACTCGACGTACTTGTAGGCCTCGGTCCGGATAGCGCCGTAGGCGCGCGCGCGGTTGCCCACGAACCCTTCCAGCAGGACGGCTGAGCGCCACTGGGGATCTTCGCCGCGGAGCAGCGGCTTAAGCGAGCGCCCGTCGGCCGGAAACCCCACGCCCGCAAGATCCGCGAAGGTCGGGGCAAGGTCGGTGTTTAGTGCCAACTTCTCCACCTTCGACCCGGCTGGGATCCCTGGCCCCCGGACATAGAGCGGCACGCGGGCAGACTCCTCGTAGGGGCGGTCTTTTTTGTTTTCGCGGTGCTCGCCTTGTAAGTAGCCGTTGTCGGAGTTGAAGAAGATGTAGGTGTTGTCGAGCTCGCCGGCGGCCTCCAGCTCTTCGACGAGCGAGGCGACCATCTCGTCGACGGCCAACATCGACTCCAGGCGCTGTCGATAGTAGTCGTCTATTTTGGAGACGTCTTCTTCTGAGAAGCGGTCGGTCTTTTGGATCCAGGACGGCTTGTCCGAGACATCCTCCTCGTTAAAGGACGGAGGGTGGGGAACCTCCTCGTCGGCGAACGCGCCCCGGTGTCGCTCGGCAGGGGTTGCGGGGTCGTGAGGGGCCGTTGGGGCCACGTACATGAAGAAGGGTCTGGAATCGGGCGCCGCGCGCTTGACGAAATCCGTCACCTGCCCTGAGAGGACGTCGGTGTAGAAGTTCTCGGTGCCACGTCCGTACTCGGCGACCTTGCCGTTATGGTTGACCGCGTAATTATAGGGGTTCAGCTCGATCAGCTTGCCGTACCACTCGTCCCAGCCGGGTGGGACGTGTCCCGGGGCGGCCTCGGTGTACCCGTTGAGGTACTTGCCGAACAGGGCGGTCTGGTAGCCGCCCTCCTGTTGCAGGCGGGCGGCGATGGTGGTTTCCTCGAGCCCCTCGTTGCGGAACTTCTCGAAACCCCCGTCTGGGGGCCTGTTCTCCTTTACACCGTGGTTGTGAGAGTAAAGGCCGGTGAGTATAGTCGCCCGCGCGGGACAACACAGGGGTTGGCTTGCGAAGGCGTTCTCGAAGGAGACGCCCTCTTCAGTTAGTAAGGAGCGTAACTCGGGCATCTTCTGGGTGGAGGCGAAATCCAAGTCGTCGGTAAGGACGAGGATTATGTTGGGTCGGGGGGCGGCCCCGAACGCCGAGCAGCCGACGCCGAAAAGGGCCGCCAAACACACCAAGAGAACCACGAGGAGCGCTCCCCTCGCCACCAATCCATCGCTAATTCTTCTTAGCACGGTGCGTATTCTAGCTTCTATGGGTGTAAACGTTTAAATCTTACCTCCGGGATCTACCGTGCGGGTGAGCTCTCGTAACCTGCCTTGGTAGGGCTAAGCTCTTTCTGCTTGGCGGCTCGTGGTCTTCGTTGGGTCCTACAAACGCTTCTTGGACGGTTTCTGAGCAGAGGGTCAGGGTTATCCCCTCGTTCAAGCTTTAAGGGTTTATCGCCGGGGCTGAGGCAATGGTCTTCTCCCCTAGCGGCGCCACGGCTGCGATCCCTATCGGAGAAGCGATTGCCAAAGGGATCGCTGAACGGGAAATTCTTAAGTAATCGGTAGACCTTTAGTGGTGACTTGGGGTAGAGAACAAATTGAACCGTTTGTGTTTGCGTCGATAGTTCAGTTTCCGCTTTTATGGGTCGATAATAGGGTAACGCGAGGAGCGATCTGCTCGCCGATCTTCAGCGTAGTCATCGATGCCCGTTCCATTCACGGCCACACCGGCGTATTCGTCCTTAGCGTGCTGGATAACCTGCACCTATTCCCAGCCGTCGCAGGCGTACCTGCCTAAACGCGTGCGGATCATAGCCGGGGCTCTTTCTCGTGGCGTTTCACACAGTGCCCCGGTCCTGCGTGTGTTGAGTACCTAACTCGACGTTCGAGGCAGAGCTCGCGTACATCGGGCAGCGGTTTGTGGCGTGGACCGAACTTGGTAGGATACGCTGAGAATGCAAAGTCTGTACCGTCACGGTTCTTAACTGTTACGCGAGAGAATATGCGAGCCCACGCGTCATCTACGAATTGCCGTGTCGCGTTCCTCCCGGCGACGCCGCGCCCGAGTGTTCGCCGTATGGCAGGTAGGACAGCTTGAAGATCTTGGTCTCCGGCGGGACGGGGCTTCTGGGGCAAGCCTTTCTGCGCGCGCTGCGGGAGTCAGGAGAGCACGAGGTCCGTTGTTTAGTTCGGGCAACGAGCCCCATCGAGCGTTTGGAGGGGTTCGAACTCGCTTACGGTGATGCCCAAGATGCCGACTCGCTGAAGAGGGCGCTGCGCGGGACGGACGCTTTCGTGCACGTCGCGGGAATTCAGTACACACCGCAGGTACTGGAGGCGATGCGGCGGACCGGAGTGAACAGGCTGCTGCTCGTAAGCAGCACGAGCGCCCACTCACGCTTTACTTTTCGCTCTGCTCCCCGGTTGAAGATGGAGGCCCTTTTGTCGGGTAGCGGGCTCTCCTGGACGATCGTACGACCGAGCATGATCTACGGCTCTGAGCTAGATCACAACATGCACAAGCTCTTGCGCTTTCTCGACCGTTCGCCCGTTTTTCCTATGTTCGGTTCCGGAGAGAACCTTTGGCAGCCGGTCTACTACGAAGACGTCGTACAGGGTGTTGTCGCGGCTCTCGAGCGGAGAGGAACCGTGGGCCAGATCTACGACCTGCCCGGAGCACAGGCGCTCTCCTACATCGAGATGGTCCGGGTCGCAGCGGGGGCATTAGGTAGAAAGGCGCGCATCGTTAGGGTACCGACCGGGCCTGTACGCCGGGTGCTCGAGGTGGCGGAGGTGCTCCGAATACCGTTCCCGATAAAGGCCGAGCAGGTGCTGCGCTTGAACGAGGACAAAGCGTATCCTTACGAGAAGGCGAAGAAGGAACTAGACTATGCCCCCCGGAGCTTCGAGGAGGGCATAGCGCTGGAGGTAAAGCGGTTGCGCGAGATCGGGATGGTCAGATAAAAGCATGTCCGGAACGCTCGTGGGTGCTATAGGGGTGGCGTTCTTCGTGGCGCTCGCATTGGTGCCGCTCTTGGTCCGGTTCGCCATCGGGCGTAACCTGCTCGACGTGCCAAACACCCGCAGCTCGCATGAGATCCCCACCCCCAGGCTTGGTGGCCTCGCCGTAATCGCAGGCGTCTGGGCCGCATCACCTCTCATAAAAGAGGGCCACACCCTCCTCGTCGCCGCTACTCTGGCCGGCCTCCTCGGGCTTGTCGACGACCTCTTGAACCTCCGCTTCTGGCTAAAAGCCGCCGGACAGGCTGTGATCACTTTGGCCTTGTTGTTTGTGCTGCCGCCGCCGATTTTAGAGGTCTCAGGAGCCTTATGGCCTGCGGCGCTTCTTTTCAGCGTTCTCTGGGTAGTCGCGATAGTGAATGCGTACAACTTTATGGACGGGATAGACGGCATAGCGGGGGGGACGGCGATTCTAAACGCCCTATTCCTCTCGGTGCTCGTGGGGAGCTCGTCCGCAGGCGGTTTCGGCGCAGGGCTCGCGGCTTTAGGGGCGGCCGTGGCCGGCTTCCTAGTGTGGAATGCAAGCCCAGCCCGCATCTTCCTCGGCGACTCCGGTAGCCACTTTATCGGTTTTTTCTTAGGGGCCGTAGCGCTGTACGCGGAGCCTGTCGGCGGTAGTCCTTACCTGTCTTTTGTCATCGCGGCGGCAGTCTTCGCCCCGTTCTTGTTCGACACGGCTTTTACCCTCGTCAGGCGGGCGTGGGCGGGCAAGAACATCTTCGACGCCCACCGGGAGCACATCTACCAGAGAATAACGCCCGATCCAGCCGGACACCGCCAGGTGAGCAACGTATATTATGCTTTAGCCGCCTTCTCGGGACTGGCGGCGCTCCTCGCCACCGAGGGCACGCCTCTACGACTCTTGGGGGGAGGCGCCCTAGTGACGGGTTGCTGCTTGCTGATGGCGCTCCTGCCCCGCCTCGCTGGCAGGACAGGTTAGCGTGAGCGCCGGCTTCCAGCTAGGCACTACTATCAACGAATACGTTTTAGAATACGTCTTATGAGACGCGGAGGATCTTCGACAGGGAGTCTTCGAGGTTGAGAGGTTTCAGAGGCTCTTCTTCGCCGGCCGTCCGGCGTGTGGCGGCGATGCTCGTGGACGCGCTCATAGTCCTCGAGTCGTTCGTTGTTGCCTTGCTCTTCCGGTTCGATGGTGCGGTGCCAAAGGAGTATCGGAACTGCTTCTGGTCGTTCGCGGCGCTCTCGGCGGTCGTTTTCGTTGCGCTCCTCTTCGAGAGCGGGGTGTACAAGAACGTCCTGCGCTACACCGGGGTATACCAGGGCCTACGGGTCGCGAGCGCCACAGCGATGGCTGCGGGCGTGCTTTTCGTGGCCGACCTCAGTCTAGGTTTCGTGTGGCCGCGGCCGGTACCGCTCGGGGTTATCCTGGTCGGGGTCTTGCTGGCCTACGTGCAGCTCGTGGCGGTACGACTCTACCCGCGGGTGTTCTACGAACGTTCCTTGAGGGAGGTGGGGCAGAGGGATCGGGCCCTCATCGTCGGAGCTGGCGACGAGGGGGTCGCGCTCGCTCGGCAGCTCTGGCGTACGCCGGACGCGGACCTGGAGCCTGTGGGTTTTGTTGCTGCGGACCCCGCCGCGATCGCGCGGCTACGCGGCGAGCAGATAGAAGGTATGTCGGTCCTAGGCGGGGTCGAGAACATAGAGAACATCGCCGAGGAGCACGGTGTCGACCAGATCCTCATCGCACTTCCCACCGCCACCTCCGAGGAGATAGACCTGATCTGGCGCGAGAGCGTGAAGACGAGGGCCGAGGTCAAGGTGGTCCCGAAGGTGACCGAGTTTTTGGGCCGGGGGGCTGTACGGCTGCGCGACCTTCAGATCCAGGACATCCTTGGAAGGCAGCCTGTGGAGATAGACCTGGATCAATTGGCGGAGTTTATAAACGGCAAGCGAGTCCTCGTCACGGGGGCGGGTGGCAGCATCGGGAGCGAGCTTTCTAGGCAGATCTCGCGTCTTGGGCCGTCCCATCTGGTCCTCCTCGACCGCGACGAGAGCGCGCTCTACTACCTGAACGAAGAGCTCGCCCGCGAGGGCTTCGCAAGCCCAGAGCTTGTGGTGGGCGACGTGACGAACGAAGAGAAGGTGCGTATGCTCTTTGAGCATCTTAGACCCCAGCTGGTTTTTCACGCCGCCGCTTACAAGCACGTCCCGCTTATGGAGCTGCACGCTTCGGAGGCGGTCTTCAACAACGTCGGCGGAACTCTAGTCGTGGCGCGGGCTGCCGGGGAGTTCGAGGCGGAGAAGTTTATCAACGTCTCGACGGACAAGGCGGTCAATCCAGCGAACGTCATGGGAGCGACGAAGCGCTTTGCGGAGATGCTCGTGC
>Ga0126307_10003049_pt1 | contig 11405 bp, 13 predicted proteins | sample Plot28_FD_89955 | JGI IMG/M metagenome (GOLD analysis project Ga0126307, IMG submission 89955) | Serpentine soil microbial communities from UC McLaughlin Reserve, CA, USA - Plot28 | ecosystem: Environmental > Terrestrial > Soil > Grasslands | place: USA: UC McLaughlin Reserve, Lake County...
ACCTCGAGCAGCGCGGAGCTCGGGTCGCCCCGGAAGTCCATGCCGATCTTGTCGACCTCGTCGAGCATGAACACAGGGTTGTTCGTGCCGCCGGACTTGATGCTCTGGATGATCCGGCCCGGCAGGGCGCCGATGTAGGTGCGCCGGTGGCCGCGGATCTCCGCCTCGTCGTGGATGCCGCCGAGGCTCATGCGGGTGAACTTGCGGCCCATCGCCTTGGCGATGGACTTGCCGAGGCTCGTCTTGCCGACGCCGGGCGGGCCGACGAACAGCAGGATCGGGCTGCGGATCGTGTCCGCGAGGCTGCGGACCGCGAGGTACTCGAGGATGCGCTCCTTGATCTTCTCGAGGCCGTAGTGGTCCTCGTCGAGGATCTGCGCGGCCTCCTTGATGTCGAGCCGGTCGTCGGTCGAGACGTTCCAGGGCAGGCTCACCAGCCAGTCGACGTAGGTCCGGATGACCCCGACCTCGGGCGACGCGGACGGGATCCGGCTCATCCGGTCGATCTCCTTGATCGCCCGGGTGCGGACCTCCTCCGGCATGCCCGCCTGCTCCACCTTGTCGCGGAGCTCGTTGATCTCGGCCTGCTGCGGGTCGTCCTCGCCCAGCTCGCGCTGGATCGCCTTGAGCTGCTCGCGGAGGATGTATTCGCGCTGGGTCTTGTCCATCTCGGACTTGACCTCGCTCTGGATCTTCCCCTTGAGCTCGAGGATCTCGACCTGGCGGGCCAGGAAGTTGCTGACGAGCTTGAGCCGCTGCTCGACGTCGATCGTCTCGAGCAGCTCCTGGCGCTGTTCGGTCGACATGTCGGGGCTGTACGCCACCATGTCGGCGAGCAGGCCGGGCTCGGTGATGTTGCGCGCCGCGACGGCGGCCTCGGGCGGCACGGGGGCGCCACTGGCGACGTACTGCTCGATCTGCGCCTGGACGCTGCGGATCAGCGCCTGGATCTCGACGCCGTCGGGCGTCTCATCGGGCAGCTCCTGGATGCGCGCGACGAGGTACGGCGAGCTCTGGGCGAAGCCGAGCACGCGGATCCGGGTCTGCCCCTGCACGATCGCCCGGACGGTACCGTCCTGGAGCTGCACGACCTGGGCGATCTTGGCGAGCGTGCCGACCTCGTAGAGCTCGGACGGGTCGCCGATGTCTTCCTGCTCGGCCTGGCGCTGGGTCACCAGCGCGATGGGGCCGGTCGCCTCGACCGCGGCGTTGAGCGCGGCAACGCTCTTGTCGCGTCCGACCTGGAGCGGGACGATCATCTCCGGAAAGATCACGGTCTCCCGGAGCGCGACGAGCGGGAGCTCCCGCACCTCGCGGGCGGTGGTCTCGGGCTCGGGCGACGGGGTCGACGGTCGCTTGGCCATCAGTGGGTCTCCTTGGGTGCCGGCCTGTGAGTCGGCGTATCGGTTCGGATGCCTGGTGTCTTGTGGGTGGGGGACGCGATCACGTGGAGTCCGAACCGCGGTCCGGGCCGGTCCCCGCGGAGCCGATGCCGCTCTTCGCCGCGCTGCGACCAGTCGATGCGTCAGCGGCCCCTTCACGGGTTCCTTCGTCGTACAGGGCCTCGAGGATCCGCTTGCCCAGGCGCTCCTCGAGCTCGAACAGGGTCTTGACCCCGGCGAGGTTGACGCCGCGGTCACGGGTGAGGTGACGGATCCACAGGATCCGCCGGATGTCCGCTTCGGAGTACAGGCGGATGTTGGTCGGCGTGCGCGCCGGGCAGACCAGGCCCTCGTCCTCGTAGATGCGCAACGTCCTGGGGTGCGCGGAGACGAGCGTCGCCGCCACGCTGATGACGTAGACGGGCCTGGTGGGATCCCGGTCGGGCCGGCGCGCTGCCGCCATGGGCTATGCCTCGGCCTGTGCGCTGTCCGGGGCCACGTCCGCCCCGGCGCTCGTGCCGGCCCCGACGGCCTTCGCCTCGCCGCTCGTCACCGGGGTGATCCGGATCTGCTTCGGCTTGACCTGCTCGGCCTTCGGGACGCGCAGCTTGAGGATGCCGTGCTCGAACGTTGCCTCGGCCTTGTCTGCCTCGAGCCCCGTCGGCAGGGTCACGGTGCGCATCACGCTGCCGCGCGCGATCTCGCGGACCACCCAGCCCTTCTCCTCGCCAGCCCGCCCGGTGCGGTCCTCGGCGCGGATGGTCAGGGTGCCGTCCTCGAGGGTGATGTCGACGTCGTCGGGCGAGACGCCCGGGAGCGCGGCCTCGACGAGCAGGGCGTCCGGCGTCGTGCGCACGTCGAGGGGCAGGCGAGCGAGGTCGCCCTGGTTGGCATAGGCCGTCAGCGGCCGGAAGACGGTGTCGTCGAACAGGCGGTCCATCGCCTGGCGGAGCGTCACGAGCTCGCTGAAGGGCGACGGTCGACGGGTCAACGTCATGAGTCGAGCCTCCTGCTGTATCCGGCGGCACAGCCGTCGGGACTTGCCTGCCTGCGGCTGTGCCGCCGAGTGGTCTGGTCGCCGGTGGAGCGATGGCTGGGGTCGCCCACACCGGACACCCACAAGGCTAGAACCCTGACAATGGTGTTGTCAAGATACGTGCGCGTTAAGGGGCACAAACCTTGCCGGTTCCCGGCGACGAGATGCGGGCGCGGAAACAAGAGGCCCGCGGCTGAGCGCGGGTCCATCCGGCGTGCCGCCCCCGATGAGGCGGCGATTTTCGCCTGGCTCGGCCCGGAATCAGCCACGCTCGCCGACGCGGCGAACCGTGCCGCTGGCCGAGGGGACTACTCGGCGTCCGTGCTCCCGATCAGCTGCTCACGCAGCTGGACCTCGCTGTCGGGTCGGCCGATCGCGATCACCTTGTCGCCCTCGGCGAGCACCGTGTCGGCGCGCAGCGGCGTGGGGACGCCCTCGCGGATCACGCCGAACAGCGAGCAGCCCTTTGGCACGGCGAGATCGAGGGCGACGCGCCCGATCGCGGGCGACCCCGGCTGCAGGTGCGCCTCGATGATCTCGAGCTCGCCGACGCCGAGCGCCGCGAGGTGCAGCAGCTCATGCACGGGGATGTCCTGCTCGATCGAGCCCAGGATCATGCGCGTCGGGCTGATGATCTCGTCCACGCCGAGGTGCCGGAACAGCCGCTCGTTCTTCGGGTTGTTGACGCGCGCGATCGTCCGCGGCACGTCGAAGTGATGCTTTGCCATCTGGCAGATCACGAGGTTGTCCTCGTCGTCGCCCGTGACCGCCGCCACGATGTCGGCGCGGTTGGCACCTGCCTCGTGGAGGTACTTCCCCTCGCACCCGTCGTGCGGGATCACGACCGACCCGATCTCGTCCGCGATCTGGTCCGCGCGCCCGCGGTCCTTCTCCATGAGCGCGACCTCGTGGCCGGACTCGATCAGCTCCTTCGTCAGGTAGTACCCGACCTTGCCGCCACCGACCACCAGCACGAACATCGATCAGGCCTCCACGGCGGTGTCGGCGACCGCCTCGCCGGGCGCGTGCGTGTGCGGGTGTTCGGGAAGGTAGACGCCCGGACGCGAGGGAACGGCCTGCCCGGCCAGGCGGAGCACGGACGTCGTCATCAGGTTCGTGCGGCACAGTGTCGCGATGCCCAGGAGCGCGTACGCCTCGGCGCGAACGGGATCGTTGACCTTGGCGACGGTCTTCTGCGCGCCCAGTGCCTCGACGCCCAGCTGGGCGGCCATGATGTTCCGGTTGTCGCCCTCGGTCAGGGCGAGGAACAGGTCCGCGTCCTCGGCACCGGCGCGGCGGAGGACGTCCTCGTCCGTCCCGTCGCCGCGGAGGGCGGTCCCGCCGAAGCCCGCGGGGAGGCGGTCGAACGCGGCGGACTGCAGATCGATGATCAGGACCTGCCAGCCCGCGCGGTCGAGCTCATCGGCGAGCCCGGCCCCGACGCGGCCGCAGCCGACGATCACGGCTTTCATGCTTGCTCCTCGGGCATCGCCTCGCGCACGACCCACACCGCGCACGGGGCGTTCTTCAGGACGTAGGGAATGGTGCTGCCGATCGCGAAGTCGCCGCCGAAGCGCCGCCGGAACGGGAGGCCGCAGATGATCACGTCGGCCGCGCGCTCGGTCGCCTCGTCGACGATCGCGGCGCCGACGTCGCGCGCCTGCAGGAGCACGGTCTCGAGCGTGTAGCGGGTGGCCTCGGCCGTCGCCTCCGCGATGTCGAGGACGCGCTGCGCATCCTCCGAGCGGCCGGCGACATCGGCGTCGAGCGGCAGCGTCCAGTCGATCTCGACGACGTGGACGCCGACGAGGTCCGCCTTCGCCGGTCGGGCCAGCTCTGCCGCCAGGGCGACGATGGATCGGTCGGTCCGGCCCCCGGACAGCGCCACGACGGCACGCCGGAACTGGGGCGCCGACGTGTCGGCCACGAGCGTTGGGACCTCCGCATATCGGCGACCCCGGACGAGCGATTGGGTCACGCCCAGGACGGGCCGCCGCGCCGGGCCACGATACCACCGTGCGTGCGCGCGCCCGCGTCGGACCGCCGACATCCGGCGGCCGCTCAACCGCAGGGCTACGCCTCGCGCAGCTCGGTGCGCCGGTACGGGACGTCGGCGATGACGGTGTGCTCCCGCCCGACGAGCTCCCCCTTGAGGCGCTTGGCCGTCTGGTTGTAGAGCAGCCTGTCCCACCAGTGCTTCGCGACGTATTCGGGCAGCACGACGATCGTCGTCGGCGCCTCCTTGTCGGGCGGCCACGCCATGTCCAGGACGTCGAGGTAGGTGATCACCGGGCCGACGAGCGCCCGGTATGGGGACTCCACGACGACGAGGGGCACGCCCGGCAGCTGGCGCTCCCAGCGCTCGCGCAGGAGCTCAGCCTCGTCGAGATCCGTCGTGACGTAGACCGCCTGCAGCAGCGAGGGGTCCGTCGCGAGGCTCTTGCCGAACATCACGGCCTGGACGACTGACCGGTTGATCCCGTTGACCGGGATCACGACCCGCTGCTCGCGGTGCGGTCGCTGGAACACCAGGTCGTCCCTGACCTCGAGCTCCTTGGCCTGTGCGTCGTACTGGCGGCGCACGAAGCGCATGGCCGCGACGAGCGTGGGGATGAGGACGACGACGAGCCACGCGCCATCGACGAACTTCACGGAGGTCACGACGATCGCGATGATCAGGGTGAGCGTCGCGCCGACGGCGTTGATCGCGAGCCGGTAGCGCCAGCCCAGCTCCCTCGTCCGCAGCCAGTGCCTGACCATGCCTGTCTGCGCGATCGTGAAGTCGATGAACACGCCGACGGCATACAGCGGGATGAGGGCGTGCGTCCTCGCCTGTGCCGAGATCACCACGGCGCCGGCGACGACCCCGAGCAACAGGATTCCTGTCGAGAACGCGAGCCGGTCGCCGCGGAAGGCGAACTGGCGCGGAAAGAAGCCGTCCTCGCCGAGGACGGCCGCGAGCCGCGGAAACGCGATGTACGACGTGTTCGCGGCGAGGAACAGGAGCAGCGCGGTGAACGCCTGGAACAGGTAGAAGCCGACCGTATCCCCGTACACGTGCCGTGCGATCTGGGCGATGACCGTCTGCTTCGGAAACTCCATCGGGAGGATGTGGAAGTTCGAGGCGAGGAACGTGATCCCGATGAACAGCGTGCCCAGGATGATCGCCATCGCCATGAGCGTCCGCGCGGCGTTCCGGGACTCGGGCGGCTCGAAGGCCGGGACGCCCGTGGCGATCGCCTCCGTGCCCGTCAGGGCGACAGCGCCCGAGGCGAACGCGCGCAGCAGGATCAGGATGCCGACGTTCGTCGCGGTCTCCTGGGTGACCCTGATGACCGCCGGGCTGGGGGTAGGGCCCGTGTCGCCCATGAACAGGATCCGGAAGACGCCCAGCCCGATCATCAGGAACGCGGAGCCGAGGAAGAGATACGTCGGGATCGCGAAGATGCTCCCCGCCTCGCGCAACCCGCGGAGGTTGCCAAGCGTGATGAGCGCGATCGCCGTGATCGCGATGACCACCGTCCAGTCGTGGAGCGCGGGCACCGCGGACGCGATCTGCTCGACGGCGGACGATGTCGAGACCGCAACAGTAAGGGTGTAGTCGATGAGCAGCGCGGATGCCGCGACGAGCGACGCGTTCCGGCCGAGGTTCGCCTTCGAGACCGAGTACGACCCGCCGCCAGACGGGTAGGCGATGCAGACCTGGCGGTAGCTGAAGGCGACGATCCCGAGCAGGACCGCGATGGCGACGCTGACCTCGATGGACAGGCTGAAGGCAGCGCTGCCGACGCCCGCAAGCAGGAACGCGAGGATGATCTCCTCGGTGGCGTATGCCGAGGACGAGATCGCGTCGGAGCTGAAGATCGCGAGGGCCTTCTTCTTCGACAGGCGCTGGCCGATCTCCTCTTCGTTGGCGAGCGGCCGACCGAGGAGGAACGCCTTGACTCGCTGGTTGAAGCGGCCGAGAGCGGTCGTCGGCGCACTCGCGGCGGCCTTGGCGGTCAGCTGGCCCCGACCGGTGTAGCGGAAGTACGGCGAGTGGACGCGGTCGACGCGGATCCGCTTGTCGCCCGGCTTGCGGCCCGATATGGGACGGCGTCCACCGATCATCGGCTGAGCCTAGAGCCCATACGCGAGGCGCGCCACGAGGCGCTCCGGCAGCCCGGCCGTCTCCATCGCTCGCTGGACGCTTCCCACGTCGTAGGCAGTCCGGTGCCACGTCCCGCTGCCGTCAGCCGTGTCGAGGAGCAGCCAGGACGCGGTCGGGATCCCGTCCCGCGCCTGCCCGACGCTCCCGGGGTTGAGGAGCGCACGACGGCCCGCGAACGTGATGACCGAGCCGGCCCCGGGGCTCATCGTCTCGAGCGTGCCGTCGTCCTCCAGGTACGCGACCGGGACGTGCGTGTGGCCATGCAGCCCGAACGGCGTGTCCATCGCGGCGATGCCGGCCCTGGCGACGGGCGTCGACGTCACGTACTCCCAGATCGGGTCGCGTGGGGAGCCGTGGACCAGCGTGAATCCCTCGCGCTCGAGGCGCTCCGGGAGCCCGTCGAGCCACGCTCGCGTGTCGTTGGTGATCGTCGCCCTCGTCCACTCCATCGCGCGGCGCGCATCGACATTGAAGGACTCGATCTCGGGGCCGCCCGCCGCGGCGGCGTCATGGTTACCGCGCACGCCGATCGCCCCCACGTCGCGCAGCCGCGCCACGACCTCGTCCGGCTCCGGCCCGTACCCGACCACGTCCCCGAGCTGCCAGACCTCGTCCACCGACGGGATCGCCGCGAGCACGGCATCGAGCGCCTCAAGATTGGCGTGGATATCGGAGAGCACCGCGACACGCACGCCAGCGAGGGTAGCGCGGCCGACGGGGTCAGAGCGGACGGCGGCGCCGCTCCGCGGGATCGCGCGGGAACCGCACGTCGATCGGTCCGCCACGCGGGACGACGACGAGGCGGTGGTCCTCGAGCCCGGCGACGCCAGCCGTGACGACGCGCGGCCGGCCGGCCCGCAGCGCCCGCATCGCGCCGTCCGCCGCGGCGAGCTCGTCCTCCACGGGATGACGCTTCCACGCGATGAGCACGCCGCCGGGCGCGACGAGCGGCAGGCCCAGCTCCACGAGCTCGGCGAGCCCGGTGACTGCGCGGGCGGTCACCGCCGGCCATGCCTCGCGATCACGCGGGTCGCGCGCGACGGCCTCGGCCCGCTCCGGCTCGGCAGCGACGCGGCGCTCGAGCCCGGTGGCCCGGATGACCGTCCGCAGGAACTGGACCTTCTTGCCGACGGAGTCGACGAGCAGGGTCCGATCGGACGCGAGCGCGGCCGCGAGCGGGATGCCGGGAAATCCGCCGCCCGAGCCCAGGTCCAGCAGACGGGAGATCCCGAGGTCGCGCAGGAGCGGAGCCGCCGCGAGGCTGTCGAGCACATGCAGACGCGCGACCTCGGCCGGCACCCGGATCGCGGTCAGGTTGATCGCCTCGGTCCAGGCGAGGAGCAGGCGGACGTGGGCATCGATGACGGCGAGTGCATCAGGCGCCAGGTCCAGGGCGAGCGATCGCAGCCCGGCGTGCAGGACGTCGGCGTAGAGCTCGGGCAGGGGTGGCAGGTCCTGGACGTGCGTCGGGAGCGGATCTCTCGGGCGATCCAGGGCACCCCCTCCTGTGGTTGCACCCGGCCGTCCGGGAGCCGCTCCCGGCGTCGATCGTTTCGCCGTCGCAGCAGTGTCAGCTCGGTCTGGCGGCATCCATCCGGTTCCGGCCCGGGTTTCCCCGTGACCCCTCGTGGACGACGCTCCCCGATGCGCACGCGCGTTCGGCGGAGTCCGGACGCTAGAAGGCCGCCGAGGTGGCGTCAAGATGCCTTATCCACGATTCGGCACGTGCGGCCCGAATGAGTGTGGACAACCAGTGACGCGGCGGACCCGATCGGGTTCAGCTCGCGGACTTGGCGCCGCGCACCGGCCGGCCGAGCGTCCGCCTGACGACGTCGAGCACCTCGTCCACGTACTTGTCGGCCTCGCCCCGCTCGGCTGCCGTCCTGACGCACCCCTGGACGTGATCCTCGAGGACCATGATCGAGACGGCATCCACCGCGGCGCGCAGCGCGGCGGTCTGCTGGAGGATGTCGACGCAGTACTCCTCGCGCTCGATCATCCGCGCGATCCCCCGGACCTGTCCCTCGATGCGGCTGAGGCGACGGACGAGCTGTGCCTTGTCCTTGCTGTAGCTGTGGCGGAAGCTGTCGTGCTCGTGGCCGTGCGTCCCCGACGCGCGCGCCGTGTTCTCTCCCATGCTCGCATGATACCCCACGGGAGTATCGCCGGAGGGTGGCAGTTCGCGCGGCTCTCCCGGCGCCGCGAGGTAGACTCACGTCCCATGGACCCTCGCGGACTCCGGGCACGCCTCAGCGGAGCGGGATGCACCTCGTGCGGTGCGGCCATCCCCGTGGACCGGATCGCGGTCCTCGCGGATCGCGGCGACTTCGCGTTCGTCGAGCTGCGATGCCCGGCATGTGGCTCCCGGACCATGGGCCTCGTGCTCGCGACGCCGGCGGGCGAGGACCCGGTCCTCGACACAGCCTCGCACCCCGAGCTGGACCCGGACACCGCGGCACGCCTCGCGTCGCGTCCGCCCGTCGGCGAGGAGGACCTGATCGCGATGCACCGCCTCCTCGACGGGTGGTCGGGCGACCTGCGCTCGCTGCTCGGCGAGGAGCGCCCGGGGCCGGATCGCGGCCGCATCCCGCCGGACCCTGGGGGCGCGAGCCGGTGACGGCCGCCGAGCCCGGCGCGCGGCGGCCGTCGTTCGCGCACGCCAGCGAGGCGGAGCTCGCCCGGATCCTCGACTTCTACGATGTCCGGTGGACCTACGAGCCCGACACGTTCCCGATCGCCTGGAACCTCGATGGCGACGTGGTCGAGAGCTTCTCGCCCGACTTCTACCTGCCGGACATCGAGCTCTATGTCGAGCTCACGACGCTGAAGCAGAAGCTGGTCCGCAAGAAGAACCGCAAGCTGCGCCGGCTGCGAGAGCTCTATCCGGGCATCCGAATCAAGCTGTTCTACGCCCGCGACTTCCGGATGCTCCTGCTCAAGTTCGGACGCCTCGCGCTGCTCGACGAGCTCACGGGCTCCACCGGCCAGTCCACGCCGCGCCGGATCGCCGAGCACGCCGTCGCCGACGCCGGCACTCCCGCGCTCCTCGTGGTCCCCGAAGGGACGGAGTCTGAGGCACTGCCGGGCGACCCCGTGATGCCGGTCGTCGTAGCCGGTGCGCCGGCGTCCGGCAGCCCTCGCGGCCGCCGTCGCGGCCGGCGCCGGAGACGCGCCGGCTCCGCCGCGGCGGCGGGTGGCGAGGGCGAGATGCCGGGCGTGCTCGAGTCCCTCGGCCGCGGCGCGGGACGGCCCCACGGCTGATACCCCGCCCGCCGTGCGCGGATGCGCCGGACCAGCGATCATCGGGACGCACCCCCATTCGTCCCTCCCGGAGGCATCGCCGACCCGACCATGAGCCACACCGTCGATCTCGAGGCCGACATCGGCGAGATCCTCCTCACCGAGGCGGAGATCGCGGCCAAGACCGCGGAGCTGGGGCGTCGGATCAGCGAGGACTACGCGGGCCGCAACCTCACGCTCGTCTCGGTGCTCAAGGGCTCGCTGCCGTTCATGGCCGACCTCATGCGCCAGATCTCGCTGCCGCTGCGGATCGACCTCATGGAGGTCAGCTCGTATGGCGGGACGGCCACCGAGTCGTCGGGCCTCGTGCGGATCATGAAGGACCTCTCGGCCTCCATCGCGGACGAGGACGTGCTCCTCGTCGAGGACATCATCGACACCGGGCTGACGCTGAACTACCTCGTCCGCTACCTTCGCGGCAAGAGTCCCGCCTCGCTGCGGATCTGCACGCTCCTCGACAAGCCCGCGCGCCGTCTCGTGGACATCCCCGTCGACTATGTCGGGTTCGAGATCCCGGACCAGTTCGTCGTGGGCTACGGGCTCGACTACGCCGAGCGCTACCGCAACCTCCGCTTCGTGGGCGTCCTGCGCCCCGAGGTGTACACGGCACCGGAGTAGCGCGCCGTGATGCACCGTCGACCGCTCGGCAACGCCCGTCGGTTGTCGATCGCCGGATCGATCGTCGTGATCGTCGGCTGCCTGCTTCCGTGGTACGTGTGGGGCGTGGGCAGCGATGCCCTGCCGACGGTCGAGGTGCGTGCCTTCAACTCGACGGGCATCGTCTCGTTCATCGCCGCCCTCGCGACCCTCGCACTCATCACCCTCCCGTATGCGTCGGAGCGGCCGGTCGGGGTCGATCGCGGCCTGTTCTTCGGGTTGCTCGCCATCGCCGCCCTCGCTGGCGTGTTCCTGATGCCGTTCACGATCGAGGGCCTGCTCGGCTCGCCCGAGGGGTTGCTTCCAGATCGCGCGTACGGCTGGTGGGTCGCCGCCGTCGGCGCGATCGTCATGGCTCGCGCGGCGTTCGAGATCTCCCAGGAGCCGCCCCACCGCTAGCGCGTGCGTCGGGCGGACTGCGCGAGCCGGCGTGGCGGGCCTATGACGAAGGGGCAGGGGAGGCGACGGCGCCGGCGTCCGGCGACGGGCTGGCAAGCACGGAGAGGTCCTCGATCTCGACCCCCAGCCACACCTCGTAGGCTCCTCCAGGCGCCGCAACCTGCAACGCGTACCTCCCGGGCGGCCACAGCCGGGGCGTGCCGTCGATGGCTCCGGCCGATCCGTCTGGCGACCCGCCGTCGTCGCTCCCGTCCGGTGGTGATGGTGCCGTCTGGCGCGGACCGGGTGTGTCCAGCTCGGGCGGCGCGAGCCAGAGCCCGCCGAGGGCGTTCGGCGTCGCCGGCTCGAGCGGCAGTGCGGACAGGGGCCTTGCCACCGCGCCCGACACGGCCCACAACGATGTCCGGGCGACCATCGGCGGGCGCAAGTCGTCGGATGGCGCGCAGTAGCCCACGGCGGTGACGACGCCGGTCGCCACGGG
>Ga0126307_10003050_pt1 | contig 11402 bp, 9 predicted proteins | sample Plot28_FD_89955 | JGI IMG/M metagenome (GOLD analysis project Ga0126307, IMG submission 89955) | Serpentine soil microbial communities from UC McLaughlin Reserve, CA, USA - Plot28 | ecosystem: Environmental > Terrestrial > Soil > Grasslands | place: USA: UC McLaughlin Reserve, Lake County...
GCATCGGCAGATGGGTGAGCGCCTCGAGGCTGATCTCCTCGACGATCTCAAGCTCCGGGTACTCGTCGACCAGCTCCAGCAAGTCGCTCATGGGCTCGGGCTCGATCGCAGTGACGCGCGCGCCCCTCGGCGCGGCCCACTTGAGGAGCTCCTGCGTCAGCCTGCCTCGCTCCGCGCCGACCTCGATCACCGACGTCGCCCCCACCGCGTCGAAGCAGGGCTCCCAGATCTCGGCGAAGTTGCCGAGCGAATAGCCCGCGTCGTCCGGATTGGTCCGGTGGTAATAGGAGGTGACCTTCATCGGCATGGCATCTGGGCGGCGGCTTCTCGCCGGCGGGGCGGAGTCTAGGCCCACCCTGGGTGCGGTTACGCTCCGGTTCTCATGATTCAAGCCGCAGAACCCCGGGGGATGCTCGCGTCACGCTGCGAGACCGCGGCGAGCGCGAGGTGCTCCGGTTCAGCCTCGACGCTGCGATACAGATTCTGCGACTGACCTGGGTGAGCGACGCCTTCCTCGCGCAGATCCTCTACCGGTTAGGCGTCTGCAGCGCGCCGGCATCCCGTCCAATGCCGTGGTCGTCGATGACGTGCCGCCCGGCGTGACCGTCGTCGGAGTGCCGGCTCGGCCGACCGGGAAGTAGAACACTCGTCACGCGTGCTGCTACTTTGTCGCCGGTGATCTTGCGCTCGCTCAGGAAACGCAAGTTCGATGGGCCTCCGGCTGAGCTCGCGGCGCGCATGAGCAACGACGAGCTGCTGGAGGAGATCGAGGAGCTCACCCGCTCCAATAGCGAGCACCGCGACCCGCAGGCCGAGGTTCGCCTCGTCAATCTGCGGCATGCCGCCGGGATCCAGCTGCTGGAGGCGGGAGGATCGGGAGCGCAGTTCCCCGAGCCCGCCTTCGACCGGCTCCCTGACCGCAACGGCGGGCTGGCCGGGATCACGCCGGAGCAGGTGACGCCGGAGGTCCTGCGGGCCGGGATCCTGCGGGATGGCTGCCTTCTCGTCCGAGGCGTCCTCAGCCGCGACCGGGCCGGCCATCTCGTCGATCAGATCAGCGCCGCATTCCGTGCCCGCGACGAGCTCCGCGCGGGCCGCCCCGCCGACGCGGGCTACTACCGCGAGTTCGTTCCCGATCCACGGTTCCTCGGCGAGGAGGGCGGCCGTGACTGGGTCGCCGGCGGCGGGGGTCTCTGGGTGGCCGACTCGCCGCATCTGATGTTCGAGATGCTCGATTGCTACGAGCGCGCCGGCCTCACACGGGTGATCAACGACTATCTCGGGGAGCGCCCGACCATCTCCGTCCAGAAGTGCACGCTGCGCAAAGTCGACCCCGACGCGGGCCACGGCTGGCATCAGGACGGCTCATTCATGGGCGATGTGCGTGCCCTGAACGTATGGCTCTCCCTGTCGCGGTGCGGGGATGAAGCCCCTGGAATGGACATCCTGCCGCGCCGCCTGGATCATCTCTTGTCGACCGGGACCGAGGGCGCGTGGTTCGACTGGGATGTATCTCCGCAGGTGGTGAAGGAGACAGCCAGCGGAGGCGAGATCCTGAGACCAATCTTCGAGCCCGGGGACGTTCTCCTCTTCGACGAGCTCTTCCTCCATTCCACTGCCGCCGAGCCCACGATGCAGAAGAGCCGTCTGGCGATCGAGAGCTGGTTCTTCGGGGCCTCCTCCTCCCCCACCGAGTACGCGCCCCTGGCTGTGTGACGAGCCCTCCTCAGCCTCGCCGGTTCTTCTTCGTCCATGTGCTGAAGACCGGAGGGGTTTCGCTCTATGTCCGCATGTTGCGGTACTTCGGCCCGAGCGCGGTGTACCCGGATCCATCCGACGGGGACATAGTCGAGGACGCGCCGCAGCTGATGACGGACGTCCTGCTCGAGCGGTGGAAGGCACGCGGGGATGAGATCCAGGTCGTCGTGGGGCACTTCCCGCTCTGCACCGCGGAGCTGCTCGACGGGGACTTCACGACGCTCACGGTCCTGCGCAACCCCGTGGATCGGACGCTCAGCTACCTCCGCCATCACCGGGACACCACGCCGGAGGACAGTGAGCGCAGCCTGGAGGAGATCTACGAGGACCCGCTGCGATTCCACCACTTCATTCACAACCACATGGTGAAGATGCTCTCGCTGCGGGCCGAGGAGATGACCGACGGGATGATGACGAAGATCGAGTTCGACCGGGGCAGGCTGCGCCGGGCGAAGCGAACGCTTCGCAAGATCGACGAGTTCGGCCTGCAGGACGAGCTCGAGCCCTTCGCGCAGCGTCTCGAGCGGCGCTTCCGCTGGGAGCTCGGCCCGCCGGTCCATGAGAACGTGACCGAGCCGGTCGCGGTCCCCAACTCCTTCCGCGCGCGCATCGCGGAGGACAACCGGCTCGACATGGAGCTGTACGAGTACGGGCGAAAGCTCCTCGGGAGGAGGCTCAGACGTGGGCGCTGAGCCGGGAAGCGCGATCGCGGAGCTCGAGCTGGGGCCGCCTAAACGGCTGGCGGTGGGCAGGGGCACCGCGTTCGCGGTCGGCGGCTATGCGTACGTTCCTGGCCAGCGCACGAGCCAGCTCACGATCGAGGTGGGACCCGACCGCCGGCGCATCGGCAGGCTCCGTCTGCCGCGCGACGACGTTTATGGCCGTCAGGAATCGGTCGGGGCCGCGCCGGAGGCATATCGCAGCGGCTTCGTCGGCCTGGTGGAAATCGCGCCGATCGAGACGCCGGAGCGGCGAACCATGGAGCTCGTCCTCGGCCTCGAGGGCGGACGGGAGGCCCGGGCAACCGTTGGCGAGGTCGAGCTGGAGCCGGACCTCAGGTCGCCGGTCGTCTCCTCCGCGCCAACCTGGCCCGGCAGCGGCGCCAGGGTCGCGATCTGCATGGCGACCTACGAGCCGCCGGCGGCGCTGCTTCGCCGCCAGCTCGACTCCCTGCGGGAGCAGACGCACGACAACTGGATCTGCCTGATCAGCGATGACGCCTCGAGTGACTCCGCATTCGAGTACCTGCTGGCGGAGACCGAGGGCGACCCGCGGTTCGCCGTCTACCGCAGCGAGAGCCGGCTCGGCTTCTACCGGAACTTCGAACGGGCCCTTTCGATGACGCCACCGGAGGCGGACTTCGTCACGCTCTGCGATCAGGACGATCACTGGTTGCCGGAGAAGCTCGCCCGGCTTCTCGCGGCGATCGGCGGAGCGCAGCTCGCCTACAGCGACGCCCGCGTGGTGAGCCCCGAGGACGAGGTGGTCGAGCCCTCCTACTGGACCGAGCGCAGCAACAACTACAAGAACTTCGGCTCGCTCCTGCTTGCCAATTCGGTCACGGGGGCCGCCTCGCTCTTCCGCCGCGAGCTGCTCGACGACGCCCTGCCGTTCCCGCCGCGCCTTGCCGACGCCGCTTTCCACGACCACTGGCTCGCCATGGTCGCCAGGGCGCGCGGCGAGATCGCCTACGTCGACGAGCCTCTCTGGGATTACGTCCAACACGACCGGACGGTGATCGGGCACTCGCGAGCGAACAAGCGACCGCGCTCGATCCGCCGGCACCTGATCGAGCGGCTCCGCAATCCGACCGGCGGCTCGCGCGCGGTCTACTACTACGACTGGCAGCAGCAGGTCCTCTTCGGTGAGGTGCTCCGCCTGCGCTGCTGGGATCGGATGACGGCTCAGAAGCGCAGGACGCTGCGCCGCCTGCTCTCCGCTGACCGCGGCGTCGCCGGGCTCTCCTGGCTGCTCGTCAGGCGGGCGCGGAGGCTCTGGGGACGCGACGAGACGCTCGACCGCGAGCTCTTCTACTCCTATGCCCTGCTCAGACGGAGGGCCGTCTCGCTGTGGACCGCCGGCTGTCGCCGCCCCAACCGCCTGCTGCCGCGGGATGAGAGCATCCCGACGGACAGCGACCGCGCAGCCTGATGGACGCGGCGCTCGACATCGTGATCGTCTCCTATCGCTCCTGCGAGCTGCTCCGAGGCTGCCTGGAATCGTTGCGGGCCCATCCCCCGTCCTGCCCCATGAATGTGATTGTGGTGGACAACGATTCGCGAGACGGAACGGTGGGGATGATGCGGTCGGGCTATCCCGAGGTCGAATTGATCGCCTCCGGCGCCAACCTGGGCTTCGCCGCGGCGACCAACCTCGGCGCGCGCCGCGGCAGCGCTCCCTATCTGCTCGCGCTCAACCCCGACACCGAGGTCACACCTGGCGCTCTCGACGCGGTGCTGGCGGTGCTCGAGCACCGTCCCGAGGTCGGGGTCGCCGGCCCGCGGCTCGTGCGGCCGGATGGCTCCTTCGATCATGCGGGGAGGCGCTCCTTTCCCACCCCGCTCAGCGCCCTCGGGCACCTCTCCGGTGTGGGGCGCCGAGCCTCCTCGGGGCCGCTGGCGGCATACCGCGCCCCCGGGGTCGAGTCCGGCCCCGTCGACGCCGTCAACGGCGCCTTCATGCTGATGCGGCGCTCGGCCTTCGAGGACGCGGGCGGCTTCGACGAGGGCTACTGGATGTACATGGAGGACCTCGACCTCTCCTACCGGCTTGCGCAGGGCGGCTGGCTGAGCTGGTACGAGCCAGCCGCGATCGTCTGGCACGTGAAGGGTGGCACCGTGGGCGGCCCGCGGCCGGCGCATCTCAACTGGCACTTCCACCGCGGCATGGGCCGCTTCTACCGGCAGCACTACGCGGCGCAACGCTCGCCTGCGCTGAACGCGCTGGTCTATCTCGGGATCGCGGTGAAGCTCGCGTCCTCGATCGCTCAATCTTCCCTGCGCCGCAGCCTGGCGCGCCTGCGCCACCGGCGCCCGACCATGGCCCCCAGCGCCGGCGGAGCGCCGAGCACGTCGGGAGGCGGGTAGGGCTCGCAGGGCCCTCGCGCCCGTAGGCCGTGGACCCTTCCTCGGACCGGCCCCAGGTTTCGATCCATCACCGACTGGACCATGGCCTGGGACAGCTCCCGGATCAGCACCGCCGGCAGCCGGCGGGGCGAGATCACGCTCCATTTCCGGATCAGGTAGCCGCGGCCATACCCGGCCAGGTAGTCCTTCCTCGCCGAGCCCGCCCCCAGCGTCGCCGAGTGACGGTGCGTGCCCGTCGCGTCCTTCGCCAGCCGGCAGCGGCCGCCATCGCGGCGCAACCGGAGCACGAGGTCGACGTCCTCGAGGTAGGCGAAGAGCCGCTCGTCGAAGCCCCCGGCCGAGAGAAACGCTCGGCGATCGAAGGCGGCGGCGGCTCCTGTGGGACCGATCGGGTCTGGGACCTCTTCCTCGAGGATCGAGACGGGTTCGCCGTTCAGGTAGTCGTAGGCGAGCAGCGTGCGATCGAGCTCGATGCCGGCCGTTTCGATCAGCTCGGGCGCGCCGGCGTCCAGCATCACACCCGCAGCCATCACCACGCCGGTAGCCGGATCGAGAGCAGCGGCGATGCGCTCGACGTAGCAGGGATCGACCGCGCTGTCGTCGTTGAGCAACACCAGTACCTCACCTTCCGCCCGCTGGGCGGCCCGGTTCACCGCACGGCCGTAGCCGAGATTCCGATCGAGCCGCAGCACCCGGGCGCCATCGAGCTGCCCCACCGCGCTCTCCAGCTCGGCCGAGGCGGTTCCATTGTCGACGACGATCGTCTCGAAACTTTCGACCGCGGTCGCCAGCGAGCGCAGCATTGCGACGGCCAGCGACGGGGTGACCGTCGGGACGATCACGGTTGCGGCCGGAGTGCTCAGAAGGCGCCGGTGCCGCGAATCATGCTGACCGGTGTGAGCGCCAGGATGCGAATATCCCGGCCGATCGAGAGGTTCTCGACGTAGTCGAGCTCGACCGCGAGCCGCTCCTCGAAGGTGAGCTCACCCCGCCCGTGGATCTGCATCGGACCCGTCAGACCCGGCTTCACGGCAAGCCTGAAGCGATGCTCCGGGCTGTAGCGTTCGACGAGCTCGAGCTGCTCGGGCCGCGGCCCGACCAGGCTCATATCGCCCCGGAGCAGGTTCCAGATCTGCGGCAGCTCGTCAAGGCTGAGCCGCCTGAGCACCCGCCCGACGCGGGTCACGCGCGAATCCCGCCGGAATTTGAACATCGGCTCGGGGAGCTCGTCGAGCAGGTCCTCGAGCGACCGGTCGGCACCCACGTACATCGTCCTGAACTTGAAGACGCTGAATGGCTTCCCATTGAGGCCGGCGCGGCGCTGGACGAACAACGGCGACCCGCGGTCCTCCAGCCAGATCGCCAGGGCGATCAGCGGGAAGAGCAAGACCGAGACGACGGCGAGTGGAATCCCGACGATCAAATCGAGCATCCGCTTCAGCATCAGCGTGGAGCGCGAGACGTCCGAGGTGACGTATTCGAAGACCGGGAGCTCCGCGAGCCGCGAGATCTGGTGCGGGGTCGCCTTTCCCCGCAGGGGGGATACGAGGCTCAGCTTCGCCGCATGGGTATGGCAGAGGTCGGAGATCGCAGCGATCTCGCGCGCATCGATTCGCTCGTGGGCGAGCACGACCCTGTCGATGCCGCGCCCGTAGTCGCCCGGGTCGATCGCATCCATGTGGAGGTCGTTGAACAGAGCGAGCTTGCGGCGCAGCGCATGGGCGAGTCCTCCCCTGCCGACGACCATCGCCCGCTCCCGGGGGGTTGATGCCCGCCAGAGGGCGCGGGCTGCAACTCTCAGGAGCAGATCCGAGGCCGCGGCTATCAGCGCGATCACCGCCAGCTCGCCAAGGTCCGGCGCGGCGGCGGGGGTGAGCTGGACGAGCAGCGCGACGACCGCCGCGCCGATCACGGCCCAGGCCATGATCACCGGTGCCTCGTCGACCGTCAGGTGTCGGACCGCCCGATGGTCGGCGTCATAGAGGCCCGCCAGCTTGGCGACCAGCACCCAGACCGGCAGGAACGCCAGGGCCCAGATCGCTCGCTCGGGCGACAGGACGACGGCCAGGGCGAGGGCCGCCGAGCAGCAGTCCGTGAGGGCCAGCAGCCGCCTTCGACGGGCGTCTCGCCACCACCGCGGCCCGGGCGACGACCCCTGCGCCGCTTCAAGCGCCCGGCGAATGACCTCAGAATAGACCTCCTCCGGGGCGGTACTCGGCCCGGTGAGAGGCGCGGCCGTCTCGGTTGTGCTGTTCTCGTGGCTCATCCGTCGAGTAAGCGCAGCAGGTTGAGGCCGCCGAATGTCGGGCTCAAAAAAGCCGCAGAGCGCTCCAGCGCGGCGCGGCCCGCCTGTGGGTCTTCGCGCTGGGACTGGAGGCTAGCTTCAATCAGGGGCAGCCGCCAGTCATCGGAATCACGGCTCTCCGCCTCCTTCAGCCGGCGGAGGGCCTGATCGAGGTTCCCGGCATCCCCCTCCAGGAGCGCGAGCTGGATGAACGGCTCAGCTGACCACGGGGTGACTGTGTGGGCCTGTTCGGCCCTGTGGATCGCCTCGGCGATCCGGCCGTCCCCCGCGGCGCTCCTGCTCCTGTCGAGTTCGATCTGCGTGAGCACCACCAGCCCGCCGGCGACCATCGCGACCCAGGCCGCTGCGACCGTGCCGACCCCGAGCAGGTAGCCGTCTCGCGCCAGGGGACGAGATCGCGCCGAGGCGAGCAGGAGCGCCGCGCATACCACGACGGGCCCGAACACCGCGGGGATCTCCCAGGTCCAGTCCACCGCGGCCCCGACCGCCCCTGCCACCACTACCGCGAGCAAGACGCCTACGTCCCCCGTGAGCCCAGCTCGTAGGCGGCGGACCGCTGCGATCGCGAGCGCGACCAGGAAGCCGCAGAACAGGAGAAGCCCCGAGAGGCCGAGCTCGGAGGCCTGCTGCAGGGGCAGGGAGTGCGGGTTCCGCGCGAAGATCGCGACCGTGGCGTGACGGGCCCACCAGTCCTCGAAGCCGCCGGCTCCGACTCCATCGAAGGGATTGGACTCGAAGGCATCGATGGCCTCGCCCCAGAACTGCCAGCGTCCATTGGAGCTCAGTTCCACCGCATTGACGGCGACACCGGCACGGGCGCGCGGAGGGTTCTCGAACTCGTTCAGGCGCTTGCCCGGATCGGCCGTCACGACCCCGGCCACGAGCCCGGCAAGCACCACCGCCCCGACGATCACCGTGAGACGCCTGGAGACGTGCAGCCTTGGACGGCGGCCATCGGACCACCACGCGAGCGCGCCGGTTGCAGCCGAGACTGGGACCGCCACCGCTGACATCAGATCGCCGTCGGCGCGCATCGCGGGATCCCCCCCACCCGACGTGAGGTCGCCGAGCTGTCTGGCCAGGACGATCAACACCGCCGCTCCGAGGGCGCCGACGATTACGCCGACGAACTGCCGGGGGCGATCGGGCGATGCGGCGATCAGGATGCAGAGACCGATCGCCAGAGCGATCCCGGCGCCTCGCGAGCTCGTCAGCCAGACGCCGAGAACCGCCAACGGGAACATCGCCACCGCTGCGGAGCGCAACGGTCGCGTCGGCCCCCCGATGCCCGCATACGAGAGCAGCACCGCCGTCACCGCGAGCAGGGCGCCGGCCCCGTTCCAGTACCCGATCGGGTATGAGAGACGGCCGACGGCGTTCGGGATCTCGCTGTGGCCGCTGTCGAGCACTCCGGGCTGCAGATACGAGAACAGCGCGATGATCGCGACCAGACACAGGCCAATCGTCAACCCCGACAGCCATTCGGAGCGGTCGCGGCGCGTTCCGGTGCACACCGTCAGCACGAAGAGGCCGACGTAGAACGAGGCTCTGACAGCCTCGTCGAAGGCGCGGCCCTGATCGCTCGCCCAGCCGATCGAGATCGCCGCCAACCCCGCGCTGGCCGCGATACAGAGGCCGGCCGCCGCGCTCAGCCGGCTGACTCGCCCGGTGGGCAGGGCCCGGCTGACGAGCCCGGCGATCACAGCGGCCCAGATGATGATCGAGGTGGCCGCGTAGCCGGTTGGATTGAAGAGGCCCTGCGCGAGCGCGGCCGTTACGATCCCCGCCGCAACAAGTACGGCCCACGCGTGTTGTCGAACGATTGAAATCACGTGATCACCACAGTCTGGCGGTCGAGGCGATATCTTGGCCGCTCATTTTCGCTATGACCTTTCGCGAGACAGCCACATCGCTGGCACTGGCGGCGCTCGCTTCGCTCGTGCTCGCCGCAACGGCCCTGGCCGCGCCGGCCGGGGACGAGTACCTACCGAAGGTGCCTACGAGCGGAGCCCATTCCCCTTCTAGCGGAGCCCATTCGTCAGGTGCATCCGGTTCGTCCAGCTCCTCCGGCGAGACCGCCACTACCACGCTGCCGACAGACCAGGGCAGCGGGTCCGGCAGCGCGAGCGGCACGTCCGGCGACGACAAGCAGAAGGACGGCAAGCAGAGTAAGGGGGATCGAAACGACAAGAAGTCGAACGACCGCGCGCCCGTCGTCCCGGTGGGCGATTCCGGCGGCGGGGGCGGCGACTCGTCGGGAAGCCTCCTGCTCAACCCGATCGTCCTGCTGATGATCGCGGCGGTGCTCGCCGCGGCGGTGGGGATGATCCTGCGCCGCAGGCAAACCGAGGAGGACGACGCGGCGGCCGGCCGGAATCGCGGCCGCGAGTCCGGCGGCGAGCCGAGCGTCCCGCGCACGCCCGACGGGGAGATCATCGGCCCGGGACCAGGCCGCGTCGAGGAGGGCTGATCGTGCGACGCCTCGTCATCGCGACAGCACTGCTCGTCTGCCTGACGGTCCCGGCGGTATCCCACGCAAAGCCTCACGGAAAGCCTCACGCAAAGAAACATCGCGTGAAGCCTCCCCCTCGCAGCTTCTACGGCGTTATGGGCTCCATCGATCCGGACCCGGCGGAGATCGCCCGCATGGGCGCCGGCAGAGTGGGAACGCTGCGCATCAACCTGGTTTGGGAAGCCGTCCAGCCCTCCGCCGGCGCCCCCTACGACTGGAGTCACTACGACGCCATCGTCGGCGCTGCCGCGCAGCAGGGCATCCGCGTCCTGTTCACCGTCTCCAGCTCTCCCTCCTGGGTGGCATCTAAGTCGAACTACCCGCCCACCGGACCGTTCATCGCCCCCTTCCGGGCGTTCGTTCAGGCAGCCGCGCAGCGCTATGCCAGCAATGTGACGTACTGGCAGCTCTGGAACGAGATGAACGCGCCGACCTTCTGGTTCGACCAGCCGAGCCCGAGGCAGTACGTGCAGCTCCTCAAGGTCTTCAGCGGCGGGGTCAAGAGCGGCAACCCGAGGGCGAAGGTCGTGGTCGGCGGGCTGTTCCGGACGCCCCAGGTCTGGTCCCCTGGCGGAATCCCCCTGGTCCGCTACCTGCCGGGGATCTATAAGGCCGGGGGAAAGCGGTTCTTCGATGCGGTCTCAGTTCACCCGTACGCGAACGCCCCGAAGGACGCGTTGCGGGCAGTCAAGCAGACCCGCGAGATCATGGACCGGTTCAAGGACACGAAGGCCAGGCTCTGGATCACTGAGATCGGCTGGGCTACTGGCGGCAACGCGTCCCCGCTGACCGTCACCCCCGACATTCAGGCGGCCGATCTGACACGCAGCTACAGGCTGCTCGCGAAAACCCGAAAACGCCTCAAGCTCACCGGCGTGATCTGGTACTCCTGGCGAGACCTGCCCGGGCGGATCTGGTTCAACCACACCGGCTTGTTCGACGAGACCCTGAACCCAAAGCCCTCCTGGTATGCATTCGTCGGCCTGACCGGCGGCTCGCCGGGCTAGCCCGCAACCAGTGCGCAATTCGTGTGTTGTCTCGTTGAGCCCACCCGGGGCCAGGTTGGCAGTCACCAGGACGCCACCGCGAGAACGCCGGACTGCGAGATCGCTACCGGCCCAAACACAATCGCTTTAAGGAGCGGGACATGAAACTGCGGCACCTCGTCATCGCGACGACACTGATCATCTGCCTCGCCCTTCCGGCCGGCACACAGGCCGCCGCCCCACGCGCGTTCTACGGCGTGATGGCCGCCCAGGACCCGAGCTCGAGCGAGATCGCCAGGATGGGCGCCGGGAAGGTCGGCACCCTCCGCATCAACTTCGTCTGGGGCGCAGTTCAGCCCACGGAGTCATCGGCGCTCAACTGGGGCTACTACGACGCCATCATCGGTGCCGCGGCACAACAGGGCATCCGCGTGCTGCCCACCGTGTACGGCTCCCCCGGCTGGGTCGCCAACCGCAGCAACTACCCGCCCACGGGCCGGTTCAAGGGACCGTTCCAAGCGTTCGTCCAGGGGGCCGCGCAGCGCTACGGCGCCAATGGGACCTTCTGGTCGGAGAACCCCTCGATCCCGAAGCTGCCGGTCACCGACTGGCAGCTCTGGAACGAGATGAACTCGCCGAGCTTCTGGTTCAAGAAGCCGAATCCGAAGCAGTACGTGAAGCTCCTCAAGGTCTTCGACAGCGGGATCAAGAGCGGCGACCCGAGCGCGAAGGTCGTGCTCGGCGGGCTCTTCCGC
>Ga0126307_10003051_pt1 | contig 11397 bp, 10 predicted proteins | sample Plot28_FD_89955 | JGI IMG/M metagenome (GOLD analysis project Ga0126307, IMG submission 89955) | Serpentine soil microbial communities from UC McLaughlin Reserve, CA, USA - Plot28 | ecosystem: Environmental > Terrestrial > Soil > Grasslands | place: USA: UC McLaughlin Reserve, Lake County...
AGGAGCCGCCGGCTCGGGAGTCGGCGCAGGGGTCGTCGGCATCGGCCCCAACCTAAGGGAGCAGGAGGGTGCGGCGGGTCAGGTGCCCGGCCGGGCGGCCGGGCAGAGAAGGGCGCTAGACCGCGCTCTTCTTCAGCCGTCGCCGCTCACGCTCGGAGAGCCCCCCCCAGATGCCGAAGCGCTCGTCGTTGGCCAGCGCGTAGTCCAGGCACTCCGACCGGACGTCGCAGCCGAGGCAGACCTTCTTGGCCTCCCGGGTCGAGCCCCCCTTCTCCGGGAAGAAGGCCTCCGGGTCGGTCTGGGCGCAGAGGGCCCGCTCGGCCCAGTCGCCCTCACCCTCGTCCTCGGTCCCGTCGATGAGCGGGAACACCTCGCCCATGGCGTGCCTCCTCGACCCTGTGACCTGGCCGGGATCCCCACCGGGAGGACCTCCGGCCCTTGACGACACGAATGACACTGGTGGAATTACACGCGCGTCAGTGCTTTGCCGTCAAGCCGTAAGGTGATATTCACCACCGCCCACCCGTGCGGACCGGCCGACCGGCGGCCACGCATCACCCGAACGGAGGACCCCCCGCGGCACCGCCGCGCCGGGCACGGGAGACTCGTGAGCGTGCGCACCATCGTGGTCCCGGCCGGCGGCATCGGCGGCGCCCGCTTCCTGCGTGGCCTGCTCGCCGCCACCTCCGACCAGCCCACCGAGGTCGTGGTCATCGGCAACACCGGCGACGACATCACGCTGTTCGGCCTGCGGGTCTGTCCCGACCTCGACACGGTCATGTACACCCTCGGCGGCGGCATCCACGAGGAGCAGGGCTGGGGCCGGGCCGACGAGACGTTCGCGGTGCGCGACGAGCTGGCCGCCTACGGCGCCGGACCGCAGTGGTTCGGGCTGGGCGACCGAGACCTGGCCACCCACGTCCTGCGCACCCAGATGCTCGACGCCGGCTACCCGCTCGGCGAGGTCACCCAGGCGCTGTGCTCCCGCTGGGGCCTGGACCGGCTGGGCGTCCGGCTGCTGCCGATGAGCGACGACCGGGTCGAGACCCACGTGGTCATCGACGACCTCGAGGCGCCCGGCGGTCGGCGGGCGGTGCACTTCCAGGAGTACTGGGTGCGGCTGCACGCCGCGCCGCCCGCCCACGAGGTGGTCGCGGTCGGCGCGGAGCAGGCCAGGCCCGGCCCCGGCGTCCTCCAGGCGGTCGCCGCCGCCGACCTGGTGCTGCTCCCTCCATCCAACCCGGTCGTGAGCATCGGGACCGTCCTTGCCGTGCCCGGCATCCGCGAGGCCCTGGCCGCCACGCCGGCGCCGGTCGTCGGCCTGTCGCCGATCGTCGGCGGCGCACCGGTGCGCGGCATGGCCGACAAGGTCCTCGCCGCGATCGGGGTGCAGAGCACGGCTGCCGCGGTGGCCCGCCACTACGGCGGCCGGTCCTCGGGCGGGCTGCTCGACGGGTGGCTGGTCGACGAGCAGGACGCGGACGCGGTGGCCGACGTCGAGGCCGCCGGCATCAGCTGTCGCGCAGTACCCCTGCTGATGCCCGACCCGCAGCGCGCAGCAGACATGGCCAGGGCCGCGCTGGAGCTCTCTTGCACGCTGCGGCCGCGGGCCGCATGACCCGGCTGGAGATCTGGGCCCCGGACGGCGTGCCCGAGGTCGCGGCGGGCGACGACCTGGCCGCGCTGGCCGCCGACGCGCTGAAGACGACCCCGCTCGCCGACGGGGACGTCGTCGTCGTCACCTCCAAGGTGGTGTCCAAGGCGGAGGGCCGGGTCGTGGCGATGGACCGCGACGAGGCGGTGACCGCCGAGACGGTGCGGATCGTGGCCAGCCGTGGGCCGACCCGGGTGGTCGAGACCCGGCACGGCTTCGTGCTGGCGGCGGCCGGGGTGGACGCGAGCGGCGTCGCGCCCGGTCAGCTCGCCCTGCTCCCGGTCGACCCGGACGGCTCGGCCCGGCGGTTGCGCGCCCGACTGCTCGAGCTGACCGGCGCCGACGTCGCCGTCGTCGTCACCGACACGATGGGCCGGCCGTGGCGGCTCGGCCTGGTCGACCAGGCGGTCGGCGTCGCGGGGCTGGAGCCGCTCGAGGACCTTCGGGGCCGCGACGACGGGCACGGCAACGTGCTCGACGTCACGGTCACCGCGACCGCCGACGAGCTCGCCGCGGCCGCCGAGCTGGTCAAGGGGAAGCTGGCCCGGCGGCCGATTGCGGTGGTGCGCGGGCTGGCCGCCCGGGTCGGTGCCGGCGACGGCCCGGGTGCCGCGGCGCTGGTACGTCCGGCCGCCGAGGACATGTTCCGGCTGGGCGCCCACGACGTGCTCCCGGCCCGTCGCACCGTCCGGTCCTTCACCGACGACCCCGTCGACCTGGCCGCGGTGCGGCGGTCAGTGGCCGCCGCGGTCACCGCCCCGGCGCCGCACCACACCACGCCCTGGCGCTTCGTAGTGGTCACCGACGCCGAGCGCCGGACCCGGCTGCTCGACGCGATGCTGGAGGCCTGGGTCGCCGATCTGCGCCGCGACGGCTTCACCGAGGAGCAGGTCGCCAGACGGGTCCGGCGCGGCGACGTGCTGCGGGGCGCCCCGCTGCTGGTGGTGCCGTGCCTGGTGCGCGAGGGCATGCACGATTACCCGGACGAGCGGCGCTCGGCCGCCGAGCGCGAGATGTTCGTGGTCGCCACCGGCGCCGGCGTGCAGAACCTCCTGGTCGGCCTGGCCGTCGAGGGGCTCGGCTCGGCCTGGGTGAGCAGCACGATGTTCTGCCGCGACGTCGTGCGCGGCGTGCTCGACCTGCCCGGCGACTGGGACCCGATGGGCGCCGTCGCCGTCGGGCACCCGGCCTCGCCCGCACCCGATCGCCCGCCGCGCGACCCCGAGGCGTTCCTCCGCATCGTCTGAGCCCGGGCTGTCACGTCCGCCGCGTCACATCGCGCGGTAGTCGCGCCCCGCGTAGCGCGGCCCGTGCCGCTCCGGACGTACGCCGGACAGCTCGACCAGCCGCACCGCGCGGTAGCGGTGGCCGCGGTAGGGCTCGAGCAGCTGGAGCATCGCGTCGTCGTCGACCGGCTCGCCCACCAGCGCCTGCCCGACCAGCGAGGACAGGTGGTAGTCGCCCACCGACACCGCGTCCGCGTCGCCCAGCGCCCGCTGGGCGACCTCGGCGGCGGTCCAGACGCCGACACCGGGCAGGGAGCGCAGCCGGCGGCTCGCCTCGGCGGGGTCCAACCCGGCCAGCGTCTCGAGCCGGCCGGCCGACCGGGCCGCGGTGACGACGGTGCGCGACCGGGACTGGTCCACGCCGGCCCGGTGCCACTCCCACGACGGCACCCCGGCCCAGGTCCGTCCGGAGGGTGGAACCCGGAGCCCGCCGGGCACCTGGTCGACCGGCCCGGGAGCCGGCTCGCCGTAGCGCCAGACCAGCGACCGGAAGCCGCGCCAGGCCTCGCGGCCGGTCACCTTCTGCTCCAGGACAGCGGGCACCAGCGCCTCGAGCACCTGGCCGGACCGCGGCACCCGCCAGCCGGGGTGGCGGCGCCAGGCCTCCCGCAGCACCGGGTGCCCGGGGACGAACCCGGTCGGGTCGTCGGACTCGCCGACCAGGTCCGGCGCGCTCTCGACCGACCAGGCGGCGCCGGGGCCCCAGGCCCGCGCCTCGACAACGCCGAGGGCCACGTCGACGCGGATCGCCGTCGTCGCCGGGCCGTCCGGCGTGCGGGTCGCCCGCCAGACGCCGGCGCCGGGGACGTAGCGGAACGTCGGGTCGCCCGGCCCGCGTCGCAGCGGCCCGAGGACCGCCGGCAGGTCCAGCGGGCGCGCCGGCCGCCAGCGGCGCACGAGCGGGTCCGCGGTCACGGCACCAGTCTCACAGCCGGGTTGCGTAGAATCCGCCGGTGGCCAACAAGACCAAGCAGCAGGAGCGCGACCGCCGCGCCAAGATCGAGGCGATGCGCAAGGCCGAACAGGCCAAGGAGCGCAGGAAGAGCCTGCTGTTCATCGTGATCGCCGCCGTGGTCGGCCTGGGGCTGGTCGCGGCGGCCGCGATCCCGGCCTACCTCGACTCGCGCGACGACCCGGCCAAGAAGGACCTGGCGTCCTTCGGCGTCAGCGCGGCGGCCGCCAACTGCTCGCCCCCCACCGACGACCCGGCCACCGGTGGCAACGACCACAAGCCCGACGGCACGGTCCTCGACTACGCGCAGGTGCCGCCGTCCTCCGGCTCGCACTGGTCGGCCCCGGCCTTCCCGGCGCGCGCGTTCTACACCGAGCGGGACCGGCCCGAGATGGAGCAGCTCGTCCACAACCTCGAGCACGGCTACACGATCCTCTGGTACGACGACACGATCGAGGGTGCCCAGCTCGACGCGCTCGAGGACCTCGCGGAGAGTGCCCGGGCCGACGACAACGTGGGACCGAACCAGAAGTTCATCGTCTCCGCCTGGGACGACGCCTACGGCGACTTCCCGCAGGGCAAGCACGTCGCCCTGTCGCACTGGGGCGCCGAGCAGGGCCACCGCCAGCTGTGCGGCAAGGTCAGCGGCGCGGTGGTCGCGGACTTCATCGAGAAGTTCCCGGCCAGCGACGCACCGGAGCCCAACGCCGCCTAGCAGCGACCGGCCGCCCGGTCGCCTAGAGCGGGGACTCGTCCGGCGAGAACCGCAGGGCGTACGCCGGCAGCTCGGCGTCGCACCACACCCGGGCGCCGTCGGTGAGCTCGCAGCCCTCGCCCACGACCCCACGGTCGCCGACGACGACGCCGACGAGCCGGCAGCCCGGGCCCACGACGGCGCCCTCACCGACCACCGAGTCGCGCACGGTCGCGCCGGCCGACACGACCGCCGCGTCGAGCAGCACGCTGCCGTCGACCGTCGCGCCCGCCTCGACGCGGGCCCCGGCACCGACCGTGGTGCCTCCGGACACCCTCGCCGTCGGGTCGACCTCCGCACCGGGGAGCAGCAGCGCCTCCCCCGTGGGGCCGGGCAGGGCCGGTGACGCGACGACGCCGAGCACCAGGTCGCACGACCCGCGGACGAAGGCGGCCGGCGTGCCGAGGTCCGCCCAGTAGGCGGTCTCGACGTGGCCCAGAACGAGGGCGCCGGACTCGATCAGGCCGGGAAAGGTCTCGCGCTCCACCGACACCGGCCGCCCGGCCGGGATGCCGTCGACGACCGACCGGCGGAAGACGTAGCAGCCGGCGTTGACCTGGTTGGTCACCGGGTCCGGCGTCTTCTCCAGGAAGGCGGTCACCCGGCCCTGCTCGTCGGTCGGCACGCAGCCGAACGCCCGCGGGTCCTCGACCTCGGTGAGGTGGAGCGTCACGTCGGCGCCGGCCTGCACGTGCCGCTCGACCTGGGCGGCGAGGTCGTGACCGGAGAGCACGTCGCCGTTGAGGACGACGACCGGGTCGTCGGGGCCGCCCTCGAGAAGGCCGGCGACGTTGCGGATGCCGCCGCCGGTGCCCAGTGGCTCCTCCTCGGTGACGTAGTCGACGCGCAGCCCGAGCGCCGAGCCGTCACCGAGGCCCTCCTCGAAGACCTCGGGGCGGTACGACGTGGCCAGTACGACGTGCTCGACACCGGCCGCGCGGGCTTTCGCCAGCACGTGGTGCAGGAAAGGGACGCCGGCGGTCGGCAGCATCGGCTTGGGCGTCCCGACGGTCAACGGCCGCAGCCGGGTGCCCTTGCCGCCGACCAGGACGACGGCCTCGGGGGTCACCCGGGGAGCAGTCGCCGGCACGTCAGACGGAGACGCCGGCCGCCGCGCGCCGGTAGGTCTCGACGTGGGCCTGCGCCGACGCGGCCCAGGTGAACTCCTTGGCCCGCTCCTGACCGGAGAGGGAGAGCCGGCGGCGCCGGTCCTCGTCCAGGATGAGATCGCGCAGCGAGGTCGCGATGCTGTCGACGTCGGGCTCGGTGTAGGCCACCGCGTCGCCGCCGACCTCGGGGAGCGAGAGCCGCCGTGCGGTGAGCACCGCGGCCCCGCAGGCCATCGCCTCGAGGACCGGCAGGCCGAAGCCCTCGGCCTTGCTGGGGTAGGCGACGACCATGGCGCCGCCGAGCAGGCCCGGCAGGTCGGCCGGCCGCAGGAATCCCGGTCGCACCACCTTGAGGTGGCTCGGCACCTCGGCCACCGCCTGGTCGACGCCGTCGTCCCACCCGCTGCTGCCTGCCAGCACGAGCGCCGGCGCGTCGTCCAGTCCGTCGACGGCCCGCACCCAGCCGCGCACCAGGTCGGGGACGTTCTTGCGGCGCTCGAGCACGCCGAGGAAGGCGACGTACGGGCGGCCGTGCAGACCGAGCCGGCTGGCGACGCGGTGGCACTCGGCGTCCGACGGCGGGTGGAAGGTGTCGAGGTCGACGCCGTGCAGGGCCACGTCGATGCGCGCGGGGTCGGCGTCGAGCAGCCGGACCAGCTCGTCGCGGGTCGCCTGGGAGGGCACGACGACGCGCGCGGCGCGGCGGACCGCGGTGCGCGTCGCGGACCGGTAGAAGCCGGTGCGGACCGCGCTGTGCAGCTCGGGCTCGGAGAAGAACGTCACGTCGTGCAGGGTCACCACGACCGGCACCGGCGCGTGCAGCGGCATCGTGTAGTAGGGCGAGTGGATGAGGTCGGCACCCACCTGCTGCGCGACGAGCGGCAGGCCGGTCTGCTCCCAGGCCAGCCGGGCCGGCCGGTGCGAGATCGCCGACGGCCCGGGCACGATCTCGGCGTCGCCGGCCGCGACCCGGCTGAACCGCTCGGCGTCGGAGCGCTGGCAGACCACGACCAGCGACTGGCCGCCCGCCGAGAGCCCGGCGACCAGGCCGTCGACGTAACGACCGACGCCGCCCCGGTCGGCCGGGACTGCGGTGGCGTCGAGAAGGACGCGCGGCGCCGCACCCGGCCCGGTCGACACTGCCGCCACCCGCGTCGCGCTCCTGTCCTGCTCGTCCCGGCGCGCCACTGCGGCGCGCACCACCTGTCGAAGCCTACGCCGCCGTTGCACGACGGCGTGGCACGTCATCCCACGAAGACCCGCGTCTCCACGGCCGACCGCCGCGCCGTCGTGGCCCGCAGCCGGAACGTGGTCCCGCGGACCATGCCCACCGAGTCGCGCGCCACACCGGTCCAGCTGCCCGCCACCGGGCGGCCGGTGGCCGCACCGAAGTCGGCGACGGTCCCGGCCGGGCCGCCGGACAGCCGGTTGCGCAGCAGCCACCGACCGTCCCGCTCGACGCCGACGCCGGTCGGCCCGACCCCGTTCCAGTCGCCGACGACCGGGGTGTCGGTGGCGCGCCCGTAGCGGAACGAGCGCTGCGTCGGACCGCTCGTCACGGTGTCGCGCAGCCGCCACCGGCTGCCGCGGACCACCCCGATGCCGAGGTCCGAGCCGTTCCACGACCCGACGACCGGGCGGTCCCCCGCGGCGCCGAACGCGACGGTCGTGGTCGGCGGGCCCGCGGTCAGGCCGGCCCGCAGCAGCCAGCTCCCGCCGCGGTAGACACCGAGGTCGTCGTCGCCGTCGGCGTCCCAGTCGCCCACCACCGCGACGTCGCCGGCCGCTCCGTAGCGAAACCGGCTGACCCAGGCTCCGGCCGGGCCGGTCATCTGCAGGGCGACCCGCCCGTTGCGGAACCAACCCGGCTGATCGCGCCCGTCACCGTCCCAGTCACCGACCAGCGGCTGCGCACCGGCCCCGCCGATGCGGGCGAGCGACACGGTGAACCCGGGCGAGAGCAGGCCGAGCGCCTCGCGCACGTCCCACCCCTCGAGGTAGGTGGTGACCAGCTCGCCGCCCTTGAGGCCGCGCACCCGCACGCCGGCCACCCGCGCGTCCGACCCGCGCTTCGGCACCGAGATCGAGCTGAGCTGGGTGAAGCCGAGCCGCTGCGCGAGGGTCGACCAGGAGAACGCCCTGGCCCACGACCGCTTGTCCGACGGGTTGCCCGAAGCGAGGTCCCAGCGCGAGTCGTCGACCGCGCGGAGGAACGGCGAGTCGACGCCCCAGACGTAGCGCTCGTCCTCGGTGTGCCCACCCATCGACGAGGAGTAGAAGGCGTCGATGAGCGGCCCACCGGCGGCCAGCGCGACCACCTGCCCCGAGGTGGCGTCCACCGCGCTGCGCCAGCGGGCGCCCCAGACCCCGTCGGTGCCCTCCGTCTCCTTCTTCCAGCCGGTGTAGTTCTGGTCGGCCGGCGTCGGCATGAGCACCCGGCCGGCCCGCTTCGCGGCGTAGGTCCGCGCGGCCACCGCCTGGGCCTTCAGGGCCTCCGGCGGGAACGAGGCCGGGACCTCGGCGATGCCCCACAGGTACTTGTCCATCGCCGGCCCGTCGGCCGACGCCTCGATGGTCTGGACGGCGTCGATCCCGGCACCGTCGAGGGTGAACCGGGTCCAGTCCCAGCGCAACCAGCGGTCCAGGTAGATGCTCGATCCGCGCCAGGTCGTGAGGTGTGCCACCGTGCCCGCCTGCACGAGACGGAGCGCCTGCGTCGCCGAGCCGCCCTGCCAGACGACGGCCTTCGGCGTGACGCCGAGGTCGTGGAGTACGAAGCGGGTGCCGGTGTCGTCCAGGCGCAGCTGCCAGTCCGCGCCGGCGGGCTGCTGCGGAGGGCACGGGGCGGCGGCCGGGTCCGCGGGCGTCGGGCCGGTGCAGCCCTCGAGCGCCCAGCCGAGCGGCCCGCCCTCCGCGGCCACGTCGATCCGGTAGCCGCCGTCGAGCATCCGCAGCCGCACCGTGGGCGGCATCGCCGCCGCGCGCACCTCGGTCCCGGTGTAGTAGCGGCGCAGGATCTGGTCGTAGGAGCAGCCGAGCCGCGCCGCACCCTGCGCGCCGTACTGGCTCATGCCCAGGCCGTGCCCCCACCCGCCGCCGCGGAAGACGACGTCGCCCGACGCCGACGCGCGCGGCAGCGCCGCCCCGCCGGAGGCCGGGCACTCGGCGGCCGCGGCGCGGACCGTCGGGCCTGGCACCAGCCCGCTGCCGGGCAGCGCCGCGGCGAGCCCGAGTGCCAGGCCGAGCGCGAGGCAGACGCGGAGGAGACGGGGCATGCGGGTGACCTCTCGGTCGGAGGCTGCTGGGCCTGTCGGAGACTGCTGCGGCTAGTTCGGACACTGTTGGGGCCGGTGAGGCTGCTGGGACTGCGGTGCAGACCGTCCACGATAAGCCGACGCGGGCGGGGGCGGACCGGTTCACGCCTGCTGGCTAGGGTGTGGCGCGATGCGCCTCCTGTTCTTCGGCACGTACGACGCGGCGGCGCACCCCCGGGTGGCGGTCCTGCGCGACGGGCTGCGGGCGCACGGCCACGGCGTGCACGAGTGCGACGAGCCGCTCGGCCTCTCGACCGCCCAGCGGCTGGGGATGCTGCGCAACCCGGCCGGCCTGCCGCTGCTCGGCTGGCGGCTGGCGCGCTGCTGGTGGGCGCTCTGGCGGCGGTCCCGGCCCTACCGGCGCGGGCGCTCCCCCGGCCACGCGCCGGACGCGGTCGTCGTCGGCTACCTCGGCCACTTCGACGTGCTGCTCGCCCGGCGGCTCTTCCCGCACGTACCCGTCGTCCTGGACCACCTGATCGGCGCGAGCGACACGGCCACCGACCGGGGCGTGGCGGGCGGCCGTCGCCAGCGGCTGCTGCGCGCGCTGGACGACGCGGCGCTGGCCGCGGCCGACGTGGTCGTCGTCGACACCGAGGAGCACCGGAGCGCACTACCGGAGGCGGCGCGGCGCCGGGCGCTGGTCGTCGACGTCGGTGCGCCGCAGGAGTGGTACGTCGCGCAGGAGCCCGACCGTGCACCCGGGGCGCCGGACGACCCGCTGCGGGTGGTGTTCTTCGGGCTGTTCACGCCGCTGCAGGGCGCGCCGGTGATCGGCGCGGCGCTCGGCGAGCTCGCGCACGAGCCGGTCGAGGTGACGATGGTGGGCAGCGGGCAGGACCTGGCCGCGACCCGCCGGCTGGCCGTGGCCAACGAGCGGGTGACCTGGCGCGACTGGGTGCCCGCCGACGAGCTGCCGGCGCTCGTGGCCGGCCACGACGTGTGCCTCGGCATCTTCGGCAGCGCTGCCAAGGCGACCCGGGTGGTGCCGAACAAGGTGTTCCAGGGCGCCGCGGCCGGGTGCGCCATCGTCACGTCGGACACCCCGCCGCAGCGGCGGGTGCTCGACGGGGCGGCCGTCCTGGTGCCGCCCGGCGAGCACCGGGCCCTGGCGGGTGCGCTGCGCGACCTGGCGGCCGACCGCGGCCGGCTGGCCGACGCTCGCGCCGCCGCCCGGGCGCTGGCCGCCGAGCGGTTCACCCCCGACGCCGTGGTGCGGCCCCTGGACGCGCGCCTGCGCTCCCTCGTCCCCCCGGAGGTGCCCTCGTGACCGATCAGCGCCACGGGTCGGTGCTGCTGCCGCCGCTGAGCCCCAACGCCTGGCTGCGCTGGGCCGTCGTCTCGCGGCTCCTCCCGCCGCCGGACCGGACCCTGCGGGTGCTCGAGGTGGGCTGCGGGCAGGGCGGCTTCGGCGCCCGGCTGGCCCAGGACTACGACTACCTCGGCGTGGAGCCGGACGGCACCTCGGCCGGAGTCGCCCAGCAGCGGCTGGCGGCCGCCGGGGGGTGCGGCGAGGTGCGCCGGGGCGACCTGGCTGCCCTCGGCGCCGACGAGTCGTTCGACCTGGTCTGCGCGTTCGAGGTCATCGAGCACATCGAGGACGACGCCGCGGCGCTGGCCGAGTGGGCGGCCCGGCTGCGCCCGGGCGGCACGATGCTGCTCTCCACCCCGGCCTGGCAGCGGCGCTTCGGCGCGGCTGACGAGATGGTCGGCCACTTCCGTCGCTACGACCCCCCGGTGCTGCGTGACCGGTTGCGCGCGGCCGGGCTCTCCGACGTCGACCTGGTGCACTTCGGGATGCCGCTCGGCTACCTGCTCGAGGTGGGGCGCAACGCGGCCGGCCGGCGGCGGCTGGCTGCGGTTACGGCGGCCGAGACCACGGCGGCCCGCTCGGACGCCAGCGGACGCACCCTGCAGCCCTCGACCTCGCTGGCGGCGACGGCGGCCCGGCTGGGCACCCTGCCCTTCCGCGGCATCCAACGGGGCTTCCCCCGCACCGGCCCCGGCCTGGTCGCCAGGGCCCGCAAGCCCTGATCGCACGGCCGAGGCAGCCGGACCGCGCCAGCTGCACCCGGACCGCGGCGGATTCGCCGCGGTCAGTTCCCTTTGACCACGCTGGCGTGATCGTTCCGCACCAGGACGGCGCCGAGGGCGAGCAGGCCGTCGGTGAGGATGAGCAGGGCGCGCGAGGTCAGGGCCACGGCGGTGGCGTCGGGGGTGCTCAGCACCGCGGAGAGCAGGACCACGAGGACCGCCTCGCGCACCCCGGCTCCGGCCGGCAGCACGACGAGCAGCGGGCCGAGCGAGAAGGCGATCGCGAAGCCGCCC
>Ga0126307_10003052_pt1 | contig 11397 bp, 7 predicted proteins | sample Plot28_FD_89955 | JGI IMG/M metagenome (GOLD analysis project Ga0126307, IMG submission 89955) | Serpentine soil microbial communities from UC McLaughlin Reserve, CA, USA - Plot28 | ecosystem: Environmental > Terrestrial > Soil > Grasslands | place: USA: UC McLaughlin Reserve, Lake County...
TTCCCGTTGATGTGACCGTCGTACGCGGCGCCGCCGCTCACGCTGCCGAACACCAGCGGTCCGACCAGCGTCTGCCGCTGCGGGTACCTCGGCGTGCCGTCGGGGAGGCGGAACTGGTCGAACCCGTAGTAGCCGTCACTGGCCGGGGGAACCTGGTGGCGGTAGTACGTCCGGAGCGCGATGTCCCACCGATTGTCCGGGGTGTCACCGGCCTCGGCCAGGGCCGCCCGAACCACGTCGCCGAGGGGCGACTGCTCCGTGCCGAGGTAGCCGGGCCTGGTCCAGAAGTCATCGGCGTAGGTCGGGTCGATCCGTCGGACAACGCCACCGAAGCCGAGCAGGCCATCCGATGCTGACAGACCGAGCAGATAGTCAGGGTCCTCCCAGGCGCGGAGCGGTGCCCCGAACGCAAGGAGCTCTCTCAGCATGATTCGTTCGGCCTGATCCAGCCCCGCGAAGGGCTTGCCACTTCCGCCCGGGCGGACCGCGTCGGCGATCTGCTCCGCCTTGTCCTTGAGGACAAGGCGCGCCATGGCCCGGATGAAGAAGGTGTAGGGGCCGGACATCGGCACGCCCTGGACCGTTGGCACGAAGCCCTGCCACACGCCGGAGGTGTTCTCGGCCGCACCGGTGGTCTGGAAGGAGCCACCGCTCGGCCCGTACAGGTATCCGTAGATCTTGCGGCTGCCATGGTGGTAGTAGTCCGCGGCCACCGTCTCGGCGAACTTCGCCGCCGCCGCCGTGTGCCGGTAGCCGACCGAGTTGCCCGCGTTACCGGCCTGCACGGCGTAGCCGCCGCTCGCGATCGAGAAGCCGATCGCCCGGTCGTCCGCCACCGACGTGTCCTCCTCAGGGGTGAAGGCCGTCGGGTAGGTGTACTGGAAGAAGCGGCCCTTCCATTGGTTGGCCGGAGGCAGGTAGATGTTGAACCGGATGTCGGTGCCCTCGAAGTGGCCCGACACGCGGTGGTGTCGCACCGGCGCGGTCAGGTCCTGCTTGCGATCGATCACCGGGTTGGCGTAGAGCGGGTCGACGCAATCCGGGGTCACTTGCACCGGTCCGCCGAGCCGGGTGGCTGTGCACTCCGGCGGCGCCGCCGAGGCGGTCCCGATCGGCAGGACGACCGCGCCGATGGCCAGGGCCAACGTGGTTGCTGCCGTGCTGAGGCCCTGCATGAAGGCCCTCCTGGGTGAGCTGGAGGTACTCATGCGTCTCCTTGTCCTTAGGCGGTCGGGGGGCGGCCTGCGCCGGGTGGCGCAGGGTCAAGGATTTGTCGGTGCGCGCTCGTTGACGCGGGGACCGATGCGCGGCTCGCCGAGGAGCTCAGCGACTTGGTCCCGGAGGTCCTGCGCGCCGGGGAACCTGTCGTCGGGCGCGAGTGCCGAGGCCACCTGGACGGCGGGTGTGTCCAGGTAGGAGGTCAGCATCCGAGCGACGTGGGTGTCGTCGCGGGCAACGCCAGTTCGAACGGCCGCGCTGACGACCTGATCCCAGGTGAGCGGATCGTCGAGCAGGTCGCGAACGGTGGAGCTGGACCAGTCGGGGCGGCGGTCTCCTCGCCCGGTGAGCGGGTCCGGCACCTCCCAGGCGTGGTCACCGTGGCCGACGTGGACCGGGTCCGGCGTTCCCGGTACGTGCACCGTGGCGGAGGCGCCAACCGGGACGTGCAGGTCGAGTCGGAACCGACCGCCGGTGCGTTCCCAGGCGACGGAGGCTTCGCCGTACGGGGTGAGGTGGCGTCCGGAAGCCCGGGTCAGCTGGTCGTATGGCCGTGGGTCGACGTTGAGGGCTCGGTAGCCGGGCGCGGCCGGCGCGAGCCCGGCCACGCGGCGGTGCAGCCAGTCTGCGACGGCGCCGAGGGCGTAGTGGTTGAACGACGTCATGCCGCTGGGGTTGACGCTGCCGTCGGGTCGCAGGCTGTCCCAGCGCTCCCAGACTGTGGTGGCGCCCATCGTCACCGGGTACAGCCAGGACGGGCAGCGGGTCTGCAGCAGCATTCGGTAGGCGACGTCGATGTGGCCGGTGCTGGTCAAGGCATCACAGACCAGCGGCGTGCCGACGAAGCCGGTGGCGATCCGGAACCCGGCCGTTCGGACCAGGTCCGCGAGGCGTTGACCGGCCTCGACCCGCTGGTGCGCCTCCGGCAGCAGGTCCCACTCGATGGCGAGGGCGTAGACGGTCTGCGCGTCGGAGAAGATGCGTCCCGAAGGCGTCACGAATGCGTGCGCGAAGGCCGACCGGACCTCCTGGGCAAGCAGCCCGTACTTCACGGCCTCGTCATTCCGTCCGAGCAGCCGCGCGGACTGGGCCAGGATCCACGCTGAGCGGGCCAGGTGCGCGGTGGCCACCACGTCGGGGTCCGCGTTCGCCCGGCTGGCCTCTTCCGGTGGCGCGCTCGGATCGAGCCAGTCGCCGTACTGGAAGCCTCCGCTCCAGAGGCGGTCGGGACCGGCCACGCTGGTGATCCGATCGACCCAGGCGCGCATGCTCGGCAGCTGACGGGTCAGGATTTCCAGGTCGCCGGTGCGCTGGTAGAGGGTCCACGGAAGGATGGTCGCGGCGTCGCCCCAGGCGGCGGCCGGGGTGAAGGCCAGCGCGTTGCGGTTCACGTCGGGCACGACGTGCGGGACGGAACCGTCTGGCAGCTGCTCGGCGCTCAGGTCCGTGAGCCAGGAGCGCAGCAGGCCGGCAGTGTCGTACAGGAAGGAGGCGGTCGGTCCGAAGACCTGGATGTCGCCGGTCCAGCCCAGCCGCTCGTCCCGCTGCGGACAGTCGGTCGGCAGGTCGACGAAGTTGCCGCGGGTGCTCCACACGACGTTCTCGTGGAACCGGTCGAGGAGGTCGCTCGAGGACGAGAACCAGCCGGTCCGGCGCAGGTCTGACCCGATGACGACCAGCTGGACATCCTCGGCGCGCAGATCGGGCACCCCGCTGATCTCGGCGTAGCGGAAGCCGTGCAGGGTGAGAAAGGGTTCGAGGATCTCCTCGCGCCGGCCGGACAGGATCCACCGGTCAGTGGCCTCGGCGGTCCGCAGCGGCTGGGTGGCGAGCTCACCGCCCTCGAGCACCTCAGCGTGCCGGAGCACGATCTCCGTGCCGGTGGTGAGGCCGCGGACGTGGAGGCGCACCCAGCCGACGGCGTTCTGCCCGAAGTCGACGAGCGTCCGACCAGACGGCGATGTCCAGACGCGTCGGGCGGGGATGAGATCGGTCGGCCGGATCGGCGGGCCCTCGGCGGCGACGAGCCTGGACAGGTCGGCGTCGAGCACCTCGACGCCGGACGTCGGCGCGGGCATGTCGCGCAGGCGCAGGTCGCTTGCTTGTCCGTCGTAGAGGTCGTCCGCCACGATGTCGCTTTCTCGGGCGCGCCAGGTTCGGTCGGTGGCCAGGACGTGGACGTCGCCGTCGTCGGTGGTGACCTCGAGCTGGGCGAGCAGGGCCAGCTGGTGTCCGTACAGGGCGCGGTCGTTGGTGTAACCGAGCCGGCCGCGGTACCAGCCGTTGCCGAGCAGCATCTCGAGGTGGTTCTCCCCCGGGGCGACCAGGTGGGTCACGTCGTACGCGTGGTAGCGCAGTCGGGTGGGATAGGACGTCCAGCCGGGAGCGAGGACCGTGTCGTCGACCCGGCGGCCGTTGATCGAAGCCTCGTACACGCCGTGGGCGGTTGCGTACAACCGCGCCCGGCGTACCTCGCCGGGCACCTCCAAGGTTCCCGACAGGATCGGCGCCCGGCACCCTTCATCTCCGATGCCGACCGGGCTGATGAACCTGGCCGACCAGTCCGATGGTCGAAGCAGGCCGGCCTCGACGATCGCGGCATCGCTCCACGGGCTCCAGGTCGTCCCGCTGGCGACACGGACCCGAACCTCTGCGCGTTCCCGGGACTCGAGCGGCGGCGCCGGCCAGGGCACGAGCACCTGGTCTCGGCTCCACACCCGATAGGCGTGCGGTGTCCCGTTCCGGACCACCTCGACCTCGTACGCCGTCTGCTCCCAGCCGGCATCGGCCTGCCCGACGATCCATGAAATGCGCGGTGTGGCTGTGCCGGTGCCGAGCACCGCGGTCGTATCGGTGCGGTTCTCGAAACGGGGCGCGGAGGGCGCGGACGACAGCGGCATCAGAAACCTCTGGGCGACAGACCTCGTTGCGGTCGGATCGCCGGCTAGACGTGGGCGACGGGGGCGATGCCGGCTTCGTGCGGTCCGGCGGCGAGCAGGGCCAGACGCTGCTCGCGTCGTTCGCGCTGCTTCTTCGGATCCGCGACCGGAGCAGCCATCTGCAGCTCGCGGGTGTACTCGTGTCGGGGAGCGGTGGCCACCTGGTGTCCTTCGCCGAGCTCGACGATCCGGCCCTTGTACAAGACCGCGATCCGGTCACTGATCTCGTTGACGACACCCAGGTCATGACTGATGAACAGGTAGGCCACCCCCGTCGCTTCCTGGAGATCCTTGAACAGGCTCAGAACCGTCGCCTGAGTCGTGACGTCCAGAGCGCTGGTCGGCTCGTCACACACGATTACGGCCGGCTCCAGCGCCAGCGCCCGGGCGATCGCGACCCGCTGCCGCTGTCCGCCGGAGAACTCTCGCGGGTATCGCTGGCCAGCCCCGGCGGGAAGGCCGACGGCATCCAGGAGCTGGCGGACCCGCTCGCGACCCCCCCGGACACCGGCCGCCGCCAGCGGCTCGACCAGAATGCTCTCCACGGTCATGGCGGGGTTGAGTGATGAGTACGGATCCTGGAACACGACCTGGATGTCCGATGCCAGCTTGCGGCGCCGTGACCGGGAGACGTTGCTGATCGTTTCGTCCCGGAAGCTGATCGATCCCTCGGTCACGGGGGCCAGACCGAGGATCGCCCGGCCGATTGTTGTCTTGCCCGAACCGGACTCTCCGACCAGGCTCAGGGTTTCCCCTGGCGCCAGGTCGAAGGAGACCCCGTCGATGACAGTGGTCGACCTGCCGCGACGGCCCGGAAAGCGAACCACCAGGTCGCGAATTGACAGCAGCTTCTCGGTGGTCGTCGCCACCGGCTTGGTGGATGCGGTCATGTCAGATCTCCATCAGTTCGACGCGGCGGGACGACGACAGCAGCTGTTGGGTGTAGGCCTGTTGCGGCGAGGAGAAGATCGCCTCGACGCCGGCGCGTTCGACGATGTGCCCGTCCTTCATCACGCTGACGGTGTCGCAGAGGTCGGCCACCACGCCGAGGTTGTGGGTGACCAAGATCATCGCCAGACCCCGCTCCCTGCTGAGCTCACGCAGCAGCTCCAGCACCTCGGCCTGGACGGTGACGTCGAGAGCGGTGGTCGGCTCGTCGGCGACGATGAGGTCGGGGTCGGAGGCGACCGCGCCGCAGATCAGGACCCGCTGGGCCATCCCGCCCGAGATCTCGTGCGGATACAGCCGCATCACCCGGTCGGGGTCGGTGATCCCGACCCGGACCAACAGCTCGACCAGCCGCGAACGGGCCTCGGTCTTGGCCATCGGCCGGGCGGCCCGCAGCCCGTAGAGAAGCTGGTCGCCGATCGTGAAGGACGGATCCAGGTTGGACATTGGCTCCTGAGGGATGTACCCGATGCGGCGTCCCCGTGCAGCCAGCATTCGCTGGCTGTCCTCCAACAGATCCTCACCATCGAGCAGCACGCGGCCGCTCAGGACCAGCGCCTCCCGGGGCAGGATGCCCAGGGTAGAGAAGGCGATCTGCGACTTCCCCGAGCCGGACTCCCCCACCAGACCATGTATCTCACCCCGCCGTACGTCCAGGTCCACGCCATGGACAACCTCATTGACTCCGCCGTCGGCGGTCGGGTACCCGACGCGGAGGTCGCGCACCGAGAGCACCACGTCGCCGGAGCTGCCGGCCGTCACGGGGCCGGTGACCGGCTCGACCTTCTCCCGGCGGGGTGCCGAGGCCACGAGAGCCTCGCGCCGGCGCGGCGAGACGATCTTGCTGCGCGCCGAGGACTGCAGGACGTCGCTCAGGGCGTTGCCCAGCAGGACCAGGGTGAGGATTGTCAGGCTGATCACCAGCGCCGGCCACAGCACCGCCCACGCGTTGTTGTAGATCCCGTTGAAGGAGATCTGCAGGATGGTGCCCCACGAGGCTCCGGCCGGGTCGCCCAGGCCGAGGAACGACACACCGGCCTCGATCCCAATGGCGGCGGCCATGATGAACGAGGTCTGGATGATCACCGGTGCCCGCACCGCCCACAGCACGTGCCGGCCGACGATGCGCATGTCGGACAGACCGACCACCCTCGCCGCATCGACGTAGAGCTCGTTGCGAACACCGAGCACGATCGACCGCACCAGGCGGTAGTACGTCGGGGCGATCAGCACGCCGAACACGGCCATCGCCGCCGAGATGTTGGGCCCGGTCAAGGCGTAGAGCGCGATCAGCAGGACGATACCCGGCAGCGACATGATCACATCGGTGACGAACCCGACGATCGTCTCGAAGCGCCCTCGGTAGAAGCCCGCCACCAGACCGGCGGTGACGCCGAGCAGAACCGACACCACCACGACAATCAGGACCGCGAGGACCGTCTGGCGCGAGCCCCAGATCAGCCGGTCCAGGATGTCCCGACCCGCACTGTCACCGCCGAGCGGATGACCGGGCGTCAGAGGCGGGGCATTGGTCGCGTCGAGATCGGTGACGTTCGGACCCTCGGGAGCCAGCAGCGGCGCGAACAGCGCGACCAGGACGACCAGCGCCAGGTAAGCAAGGCAGATCGCACCCTGCGGGTTGCGGAGCAGCTGGCCGATCACCGAACGCTTGACCGGCTCCGGGTCGGGGTGGCCGCCAACCGCCTCCGGGCCGACAGTCTCGGGGTTGAGGGTCATCGGGTCCTCGCCTTCGGGTTGAGAATCGTGATGGCGAGGTCGCCGAGGAAGTTCACGACCAGGACGATCACGATGGTGACGAGCACGGTGCCCATCACCATCGGCACATCGCTGATCGCGGCCGCCGACACCGCCAGTTGGCCCATGCCCGGCAGGGCGAACACCTGCTCAATGAACACGGCTCCCCCTAGCAGCCCGAGCATGGTCAGGCTGAGCACCGTCAGGCCTGGGGCGGCTGAGTTCCGCAGCACGTGCCGGAACACGACATACCGCTCGTTGATGCCCCGCGCCCGCAGGGTACGCACGAAGTCGCGGCCCAGCGTGTCGAGGACGGCAGAGCGGAACTGCTGCGCCGCCCCGGCCACGGCCCCGATCAGCAGCGCCGTCACCGGCAGGACGAGGGATGCGACCCAGCCGGGGAAGCTCACGTCGGGGGACACATAGCCGGTGGCCGGAAAAACCGGCCAGCGGATGGCCAGGACGTAGACCAGGGCGATGGCGATGATGAAGGCCGGCACCGCCGTCCCGAGCACCGCGATGAACTGCAGGACACGATCGACCCACCCTCCCCTGACGGCCGCCGTGACCCCGAGGATCACACTGAGCACGGCCGTCAGGAGAAGAGTGACGACGATCAGCGCGAGGGTGACCGGCACCCTCGTCGCCAGTCCACTCGATACCGACTCACCGGTGTAGAACGACATCCCGAGGTCGCCCTGGACCGCCCCCGTCAGCCAGTTCCAGTACTGGACCAACAGAGGCTGGTCGAGTCCCAGCTCGACGACCTTGGCCTGGATGGCCTCCGACGTCGCGCCCAGCCCCAGCACCGCCTGGGCGATTCCTGCCCCGTTCGCGAACATCAGGCTGAAGGTCACGAACGTGACCACCAGCAGTACGGCCAGGGATCGCACGAGGTTCTTGATCAATGAGAGCCACACCGTTGAGCCTCCTCAGTTCGAGTGCGTCAGTCGACTACTTGAAGTCGCGGAGCTTCGGCGTCAGCGCTTCCTGGTCCGACTCGGTCGGGATGGAGACCCGATCGGCCTTGAAGGCGAAGTTGCTGCCCGTGTAGACCATCGGCGCGAACCAGGCCTGGTCGACGATGTACTTGTTGATCTCCTGCTGCAGGGTCTTCGACGTCGCCTCGTCCGCGGTCGCCATCTGCTCCCACCGCGAGTCGACGTACTCGTCGGGCTGGTGCTCGAGGTTCCACCAACCGTCCGGCGTCGACTCGATGTAGATCTGCAGCGCCGAGTTGCCGAGATTGCCCAGCTGCCACAGGACTACCGGGTACTTGCCACTCAGCACGTCCCCGATGGCGTTGGCACCGGACAACGGCACCTGCTTCACCCGGATATTGATCTGGGCCAACTGCTGGGTGACGTACGGCATCAGGGTTTCAAAGTTCTGCCCCGCAATCGTCGGTAGCTCGAGGTCGAAGCCGTCGGCGTAGCCCGCCTCGGCCATCAGCGCCTTTGCCTTCTCCACGTCGTACGGATACGGATCCTGCAGGCCCTCGATGTAGGCGTCGCTACCCTTCCGGAACACCTGCGCCGTCGGCTCGGCCTCTCCCTGATACAGATTCTTCGCCATCGCCTCCTTGTCGAAGACCATGTTGATCGCCTGACGGACCTTGACGTCACGGATCGGCTCCACGACCTTGCCGAGGTGATCGGTGAGCAGCAGCCGGGTGGTCTGGCCCTGGAACTTCTTGATCTCCATGCCCGCTCCGGTGACGGCGGCGACGTCCGCCAGGTTGACCAGTCCTGCGTCCACCTGCCCCGTCCGGAGCGCGGCCACCGCGGCCGCGGGGCTGGCGAAGACCTTGACGACGAGCTTCTTGTACGGGTAGTTCTCCGCCGCGAAATGCTCCTCGTTCTTGGTGAACGTGTAGGTCGATCCGGTCGTCGTGGCGGCAGTGTCGAGCACATATGGTCCGGATCCAACCGGTACGTCGAACTTCTTCGCCTTAAGCCACGCCGCCGGGGCGATCCGCGGGCTGCACACCTTGTTCGCCATGACTTGCTGTGACGTCGGCCAGGTGATCGAGACGTTCTGGGCATCCGGGGTGGCGATCTTGATGCCCTTGTAGTCGCCCTGCGCCCCACCGTTCTTGGTGACGAAATCAAAGCTGGCCGCGACGGCGGCTGAGTCGACGGGAGTGCCGTCGGAGAACTTCACCCCCTCACGGATGTGTGCCTTGAAGGTCTTGTTCTGGTCGGTGATCTCGAACGTGTCGGCCAGGTTGGGTTGGAGCTTGCCGTTGGCGTCGCAGAGGACCAGCTGGTCCCAGACCGCTTCGGCCTGCCAGTTCTGGTAGCCGGGCTGGTTGGACGGATCCCAGCCGTACGGGTCCGTCTCGAACGCCAGGGTGAGCTGCTCCTTCTCCGCTCCCGCGGAGGACTGCGAGCCGGCCTGACCCTGGGTGGCGCCGCCCGTGCAGCCGGCGGCCAGCAGTAACGCGAGCGCGGCGGCCGGAGCGGCCAACCGGGCATGGATGCGTCGCATGGTTTACCCCTTCGTAAGTTGATGCAGGTGTCCGCTCGGCACGTTGCTGAGCAGGAACGCCGCCTTGTGACCACCGAGTGCAAGCGGAGTGTGCAACGTTCTACGACGGGAGCGTAAATGTCCTCGCCACTCGCCGTCAAGACTTGGGAACGAGAAATGTATAACGTTTTACAGATTGCACGACTGGGCGCGTAGAACGTTTGACGAAACGGTAGGCTCTGGCCGTGGCCATCCCTCTCGAGAACGACCGACCGCCCGGAAGGCGCGCCACCATCCAGGACGTTGCCCGTGCGGCCGAGGTCTCGGTATCGGCGGTCTCCAAGGTCCTACGGAACGCCTACGGCGTTTCTCCCCAAATGCGTGAGCGAGTCACGGCGGCGATCGAGTCGCTGGGTTACCGCCCCCACGCCGCCGCCCGCGCCATGCGCGGGCGCTCATACACGATCGGCGTGGTCATCTCGGAGTTCAGTACACCCTTCCAGCTCGAGATTGCGCAGGCGATCGCCGACGAGCTGGAGCCCACGCAGTTCCATGTCGTCGTCGTTGCCGGCGGTACCACCCCGGAGCGCCAGAAGCCCCTTATTGAGGGTCTCATCGACCGTCAAGTCGACGGCCTGGTCCTGGTGGCACCGTGGTTGGACGCCGCATCGATCGAGCAGATTGGCCAGGGGCTACCGATCGTGACGGTCGCACTGCACGGCAGTCCCAAGCACTTCGACACCGTCGTCGATGAAGAAGGGCTCGGCGCCCGGCTTGTCGTCGATCACTTGGTTGCCCTCGGGCACCACCGAATCGTCCACACCAGCATGGCATCGGGGGCCTGGGAAGGCGACTTCGTTCTCTCCCATACGGCCCGACGAGAGGGATTCGAGCGCGCGATGCTCGAACACGGTCTTGAGCCGGAGATCATCGAGAGCTACTACTCCGAGGAGGGCGGCCACGAGGCTGCGCTTCAGGCCTTCAAGCTGAAACCCCGACCAACGGCCATCTTCGCGGGCGCCGACATCGCTGCACTCGGTGTGCTGCGCGCCGCTGAGGAGCACGGCCTGCGGGTCCCGGAAGATCTGACGGTTGTCGGCTACGACAACATCTACACATCAACGATCAACCGGGTGTCCTTGACCACGGTCGACCAGTCGGGTCGCGAGACCGGAGCTGCCAGCATCCGCATGTTGATGGAGCGCATCAACGGTCGCACCGAACCCCAGCAGTACATGGTGGCGCCGAAGCTCATGACCCGCCGCACCAGCGGTCCTCCGAGTTCAGCCGCGTCCCGAGAGGAACTCGCTGCTACAAACCGCACGTAATCGGCCCGAGGGCAGCTACGGTCGTTGACACCCGAATGCGCCTCCGACAGTCGCATAGCAGCACTACGCCGTTCCTCGGCGATCCTCTGCCGCCGCCAGAGCCTCCGGTAGCGCCCTGTCGGCCGCGGCCGCCGTCACCTCCTGAGGGAAGCGAGCCCTCGGCGTAGCGGTACGCGGTGATTGCGCCCGTCAGCTGCACCAACTCGGCGGCGGCACCGTCGGCAAGAGCCGTGCCCGACCAGCCGATCGACGGCACCTGGGGTGACGTGGAGCCCCAGCTCCTCCCCCAGCTACTTGTAGCGGGTGTTGTGGTAACGGCCCTGAATGACGTGTCCTGAACCTTGCGTACGTCGGCCAAGCCATGAGCGGCCTCGTGCAGCAGAGTGGCCAGGACGCTCTCCGCACTTTGAGCTAAGCCATCACCGCCGACAAATAGCTCGGCAACGGCGGGCACCTGATGCCCGCTCGCACAACGTGACCGGAGGACCGCATGAATGAGCCGTTCGTCTGAGCCCGTTGCCGTCAATCGCGCTGCCGTCAACGGCTCCGCCACGAAATCGTTGTCTTGGTATTTCCCCTTGTCAAACGGTAGTGGGCCCCGTGGGACTCGAACCCACAACCCGCGGATTAAAAGGGGCGGGCATGGAGTCCGTGTAAGTCCATGCACGGCGGGAAGGTTCCGAGCCCGGTTACTACAGTTCGCCGTAATAGGAGGCGGTTGCCGTCACGGCTGCCGTCAA
>Ga0126307_10003053_pt1 | contig 11396 bp, 11 predicted proteins | sample Plot28_FD_89955 | JGI IMG/M metagenome (GOLD analysis project Ga0126307, IMG submission 89955) | Serpentine soil microbial communities from UC McLaughlin Reserve, CA, USA - Plot28 | ecosystem: Environmental > Terrestrial > Soil > Grasslands | place: USA: UC McLaughlin Reserve, Lake County...
CACGGCGAGCTCGTCCGCCACCCGAGCGAGCTCCAGCCGGCGCTCGAACGCGCCTTCGAAAGCGGTAAGCCGGCATTGGTGAACGTGCTCACGGATCCCGAGGTGGTCTACCCGCGCAAGGCCGTGCTGGCCTGAGCCCCGCGCCCGATCGCGACCAGATCGGCGGGCGTGTCCACGTCCTCGGCGCTCGCCAGGTGCTGGCACTCGACTCTGGCCACCCCAACCGCCTCGAGCAGCTCGCGAGCGCCGGAGTCGCCGCGGAGGCGCGCAACGCTCTCGTACAGCTCGCGCTTGATCAGCACGGGGTGTCCGGGCTCGTCGCCGAACACAGCCCGCGCCGCCGGCCGCGGTGAATCGATCCGGTCCACGACCGCGGCGATGGCCTGCGGGGTGATCAGCGGCTGGTCGGCGAGCAACACGAGCGCGGCCTCGGCCTCGGCGAGGGCACCGATCCCGGCCCGCAGCGACGCCGCGATCCCCTCCCTCCAGTCCTCCGCGAGGACGATCTCCGCCCCGTCGAGGTTCGCCTCCGCGCGGACGCGGTCCGCATCGGCGCCGAGTACGACCACGACCCGCTCGATCGCCGGGACCGCCGTGGCCGCCGCCAATGCGTGCTCGATCAGCGGCCGCCCGCGAAACAGGGCGAGCTGCTTCGCGCCGCCAAAGCGGCTTCCCTCGCCGGCCGCGAGGATGACCCCGCCAATCACACGCCCACCTTGTGGATACGCTCGGCGCTCTCGCCGAGCCGCCCGCCGGCGCGGCCGTGCCGGACCGCCACAACCTCAGCCATGATCGAGAGGGCCGTCTCCTCCGGACTGGTCGCCCCCAGGTCGAGCCCGATCGGGGCAGCGAGCCGGTCGAGCTCCGGCTCCGTGAGGCCGAGCCCGAGGAGGCGTTCGCGGCGCCGAGCCTGCGCGCGGCGGCTGCCCATCGCGCCGACGTACGCGGCCTCGGAGCGAAGCGCGATCGTCAGCGCCGCATCGTCCAGCTTCGGGTCGTGGGTGAGCACGGCGATCGAGGTGGCGCGGTCGATCCCGAGCCGCTCGAACGCCTCGTCGGGCCAGCCCACCACGACCTCCTCGGCCTCGTCGAACCGATCCCCCGTCGCGAACGCCGTGCGGGGGTCGCAGACGTACGGCCGCCACCCGGCGGCACGCGCGATGCGACAAAGCGCAGCGGCGTAGTCGACGGCGCCGAAGATGATGAGCCGCGGCGCCGGCGCGACCACATCGACGAAGGCGCTCACGCCGCTCAGCTGCCGCAGCTCGGACTGCTCTGCCCAAATCAGCTCCTCGGCCGCCGCGGCGGCGGCGCGGTCGAGCTCGCCTGAGCCGAGGCCACCTGCAGTGCTGCCGTCGCCGCGCACCAGGAGCTTCCGGCCAAGAAGCTCGCCGTCCTCCGGGCCGACGACCGTGACCAGTGCCGCCCGCCCGTCGCTGCGAGCAATCCGCGCGAACTCGCCCTGCGGCGACTCCGTCATTCCTCCAACTCCTCGACGAAGACGTCGATCTCGCCGCCGCAGGGCAGCCCGACGTCCCACGCCTCATCATCGGCGATCCCGAAGCTCAAGATCCGCGGCCGGCCGATCTCGAGCACCTCGAGCGCCGCCTGGCAGACCGCACCCTCGACGCAGCCACCGGAGACCGACCCTGCGACCTCGCCGCGCTCTGAGATCGCCATCTTCGCGCCCGGCGGCCGCGGCGCCGAACGCCGCGTGTCGACCACCGTCGCGAGGGCGATCCGGTCGCCGTGCTCCCGCCACCTCTCGATCTGGTCCAAAACCTCTCTCACCGCGCTCCTCCGGCGTTCGGCCGCGCCGGCCTGCGGGTTAGCGCCGCGGAGCCGCCGGTGCTCGCGGCCTCGGCGCTGTCGAGCCGCCGCTCGGCTTCGCGCGCGGCGTCGCAGACGAGCCGGGCGAGTGCGCGAACCTCGGAGTCGGACTGCCGCGCGGTGGGCGCTGCAAACCCGATCGAGGCGACGACGCGACCGGACAGGATGATCGGCGCCGCGAGCCCCCAAGCACCGATGTTGTTCTCCTCGTAGCTCGACGCCCAGCCGCGACCGCGGATCGCCTCGAGCTCCTTGCGCAGGCGCTTGGCATCCGTCTCCGTGCCGGGACCCAGCGTCTCGAGATCGTTCGAGAGAATCTCGTCGATCATCGGCTGATCGAGGAACGCGAGGAGCGCCTTCGCGGACGCCCCGGCGTGGATCGGCGTAACGCGCCCGATCTCGATCGTCAAGCGGAGGCTGTGAGTCGTCTCGATCCGGTCCACGCACAGCGATCCACGGCGACTCTCGTCGTACACGGTCAGAAGCGCCGTCTCGCCGGTGGTCCGCGCGAGCTCGCGCAGGACGCCGCCGAGCCGCTCGCGCAGATCGACCGAGGCGGTCGCGCGACGGCCGAGATCGATCGCCGCGAAGCCGAGGCGGTAGCGCGAGTCCACCCTCGCGAGGTAGGAGCGGGCTTCGAGCGCCCGCACGATGCGGTGAGCGGTCGGCGTGGGCATCTCGAGCTCCCGCGCGACCTCCGTCACGGACCACGAAGGGCGTTCGATCGTGAACAGGTCGAGCACGCGCAGGGTCTTCTCGAGCACCTTCGGGCCGCCGGTCGCGGGGGAGGGGCCGCCGCGGGCACCCAGGGCGTTGTCGGCGTGTTTCACGAGATGGAATCTCCTGCGCCGCGGGATTGTAGGTCGCGCGACGCGATGTTATGGTCTTTGCTCACCTTATGGACACAGCTTTCACATCATGAAAGCAAATGTCGAGGTGATCGAGCGGCCGGCCGGGGCGAGGACGATCGGGCGGGCGCTCGGGGTTCTCGACTGCTTCAGCACCGCCGCGAGCAGCCTGCGGACGACGAGCATCGCCCAGCGGTGCGGTCTGCCTGTGCCGACCACGCACCGAATACTGCGGGTACTCGAGCGCTATGGGTATCTGGTCCGGGATCCGGCGTCCGCCGAGTACAGCCTTGGCCCCGCAGCGGCCAGCCTCGCGCACGAGGATCCTTTCGTCGCGGCGCTGCGGCGGGCGGCACCGCCGGCCCTGCGCACCCTCTGTTCCGCGGCTGGGGAACGGGCGGTTCTCGCGGGCCTCTCTGGCTCACGCGACCACGCGATCGAGATCTCGATCGGCCAGGGCGATCGGAGTGTGACATGCGGCGACATCGCGCACCCGGCGGTGACGAGGCCGCTCCACGCCGGGGCATCCGCGAAGGTGCTGCTCGCCGAGCTCGCGAACGACGAGCTCGACCGGCTGTTGGCACGGCGGCTCGACCGGATCGGCCCCGCAACGATCACGAGGCCGACCCGGCTGCGCGGCGAGGTGAACGCGATCAGGCGTCGCGGCTGGGCTTTCTCACGCGAGGAGACGGCCGCGAACTCGTGGGCGCTGGCGGTTCCCGTCCGGCGTCCGCGCGAGACGGCACTCGCCGTCGGCATCTCCGCGCCGCTAGAGCGCTTCGACCGAGCCCGAGCTGCACGCCACCTGGCGCTGCTGGAAGGCGTCGCTCGGCGTATTACCGGCGCGCTCCATGCCGAGGTCGATCCGGTTGCCGCCGCCGGAGCAGCGGCATGATGCGCCAGCCACCGGACGAGCAGGTGTCGGCGAAACCCGCCATCGCAGCCAACCATCGCTAGAGAGGAGAGCGGCAATGACAGACGGCGCCGGCCAGCAAACCGAGGCGGTTCCGACCCGCGAACGCCCGCTCGAGCTCTACGGCAAGGTCGCGATCGTGACGGGCGCCGCGAAGGGAATGGGCGGCGAGATCTCTGCCGCGCTCGCCGAAGAGGGCGCCGCGCTCGTCCTCGCCGGCCGCGATATGGACGCACTGGAGCGGCACGAGGCGAGTCTCAACGAGCGCTTCGCCGACATCAAGACCGTGGCCATTCGATGCGACGTGACGGACGAGACGGCGACCGCCGACCTCGCCGAGACCGCCGTCAAGCACTTCGGCGCGATCGACATCCTGGTCAACACCGCCGGCGTCATCGGACCGATCGAGACGCCGGCCCAGGACGTCGCGCTCGAGGATTTCAGGTTCGTGCTCGGCGTCAACGTCGTTGGGACGTTCCTGCCGTGCAAGGCCGTGATCCCCGCGATGATCGAGCGCGGGGGTGGCAGGATCGTGAACATCGCCGGCACCTCCGGACTTCGCGGCTACCGCAATCGGGTCGCGTACTCCTCCTCGAAGTGGGCGGTCCGGGGGCTCACCCGGACGCTGGCGCTCGAGCTCGGTCCGCACGGCGTCACCGTCAACACGGTCTGCCCCAACGTGACGAACGGCGAACGGATGGACCGGATCGTGGGCACGAAGGCAGAGCGCACCGGCCGCACCTTCGACGAGGTGTATGCGGACTTCGCTTCGCAGACGGCGCTCGGGCGGTTCATCGACGAGGTCGACGTGGCCGAGGCCGTGCGGTTCCTCGTCTCCGAGCGCGCTCGCAACATCACCGGTCACGACATCGTCGTCGACGCCGGGTGGGACGTCTGAGGTGCATCCGCGGCCGTTCGACTACGCGCGCCCGGAGACCGTCGCCGACGCGATCGAGGCACTCGGCGCAGCGCCGGGCGAGGCGAGTGTGCTCGCCGGCGGCCAGAGCCTCATCCCGATGATGAGCCTCGGGCTCGCCGCCCCGGACCTCGTGGTCGACATCGGCCGGCTCGAGCTCGCCGGCAGCGAGCGCCGAAACGGCACGGTGGTCCTCGGGGCACTCACCCGGCACCGCGAGCTCGAGCGAAGCGACGAGCTGCGTGACCGGCTGCCGCTCGCTGCCGACGCGGCGCGCCACATCGGCAATCCGCGGGTTCGGAATCGTGGCACGCTCGGCGGCAGCCTCAGCCATGCCGACCCCGCCGCTGAGCTCGGCGCGGTCGCGCTCACCTACGGCGGCGAGGTCGTCATCGCGGGCGCGAGCGGCGAGCGCTCGGTGCCGATCGCCGACTTCTTCCACGGCTTCTTCGCGACCGCGGTCGGCGCGGGCGAGCTCCTCGTGCGGGTCGACCTCGAACTGCCGCCGCCCGGAACCGGCCACGGGTTCAGCGAGATCGCGAATCGCGCCGACGACTTCGCCACCGCTGCGGCGACGGCCCTCGTCACGGTCGGGGGCGACGGCAGCTGCGCCGACGCGAGGCTGGCCCTCGCCGGCGTCGCCGATCGACCGATTCGGTTTGAACAGGCGGGCGATCTCTGTCGCGGGGAGGCGCTGTCGGACGGGCTTCTCGCTCGGGTTCGGCGCGCGGTCGCCGACGCGGTCGAGCCCGAGACGGACGCGTTCACCTCAGCCGGCTACCGGGCGCAGGCGGCGGGCATTTGCGCCGCGCGAGCGCTCGAATCCGCCTGGCGGCGAGGGCGCGGGGAGGCGCCGTGATCGTCGAGTTCACGCTGAACGGCTCACCGCAGCGCTGCGACGTGCCGGCCCACTGGACGCTCCTGCGCATGCTTCGCGACTCCGCTCTGCGCACCGACGCCAAGCACGGCTGCGGTGAGGGCGTCTGCGGCGCCTGCGCGGTGCTCGTGGACGGCATCGCCATGAACTCGTGTTCGGTGCTCGCACCCCAGGTCGAGGGGGCGAGCGTGGAGACCGTGGGTGGGCTGGCGCGCGGCGAGGAGCTCCACCCACTGCAGGCCGAGATGGTCGCCCGCGGCGGCGTCCAGTGCGGCTTCTGCACCCCGGGGATGGTGATCAGCGCGATCGAGGCCGTCCGGATCGGCGCGGCCGGCTCCGAGGCTGAGATCCGCCACAGCCTCGCCGGCAACCTCTGCCGCTGCACCGGCTACGGCAAGATCGTCAGCGCGGTGGGTGCCTACCGCGACGGCGAATCGCCCGAGGCTCCCCGCGCTGACGCTCCCGAGCGCGAGAGCGAGGGCGCGATCGGAGCGGAGCCGTCGCCCGGCGTGGGGATGGGTCCGTGAGCGGCGTCGAGGTCAGGACGGGCCGCCGGGTGGTCGGCTCCGAGCTCGCGCGGCACGACGCGATCGAGAAGGTCCGCGGGCGGACGGTGTACGCGGCCGACTTCTCGCTTCCGGGCATGCTGCATGCGCGGCTCAAGCGTTCCGACTACGCGCACGCGCGCCTGGTCCGCGTCGACACGGAACCCGCCGCGTCGATCGACGGCGTGATCGCCGTCTACACCGCTGCCGACATCCCCCAGAACACCGTGTGGGTAGACGTCCCGGGCCAGACGATGGAGGTGGGAGCGCTGAAGGCACGCTCGAACGTCCTCGCCGACGGCGTCGTCCGCTACCACGGCGAGCCGATTGCGCTGGTGGCCGCCGAGACCGAGGACGCCGCCCTGGCGGCGATCGACGCGATCGATGTCGAGTACGAGCCACTCCCCGTGCTCGACGACCCCGAGCGCGCGCTCGAGCCGGGCGCGCCCCAGATCCACGAGAGCGGCAACCTGCTCGCCCATTGGGAGCTCGAGGAGGGTGATGTCGAGACCGCCCTCGCCGGCGCGGATGCGGTCGTCGAAGACACCTACAGGACGCAGTTCATCGACCACGCGTACCTCGAGCCCGAGGCCGGCGTCGCCTGGCGCGACACGGACGGCGTGATCACGATCCGGGCCGCGACGCAGGTGGTCGAGCACTTCCGCGACGTCGCGAAGATCCTCGAGCTGCCTGACAACAAGGTCCGGTTGATCACCCCCTACGTGGGCGGCGGCTTCGGCGGCAAGGAGGACATGACCGTCGAGCCCTACCTCGGGGTCGTCGCCGCGCTCACAGGGCGGCCGGTGCGGATGGTCTGGAGCCGCCAGGAGTCGCTGCTCGCACGCCAGAACCGCCACGCGGTGAGGATGCGCTACCGGACGGGGGCGGACGCTGCCGGCCGGCTCGTTGCGATGGATATCGACATCCTCTCCGACGGCGGTGCCTACGCACTGCTCAGCGCCCTCGTCCTGCTGTACTCCACGACCTGCGCCGGCGGGCCCTACCGCTGCCCCAACGTCCGGATCCGCGCGCGCACCGTCTACACCAACCACACCCCATGCAGTGCCATGCGTGGGTTCGGCGGGATGCAGGTCGTCGTTGCCTACGAGGGTCAGATGGACCGACTGGCCGCTGAGCTCGGAATCGATCCGCTCGATCTGCGCCGCCGCAACTTCGTCGACAGCGGCGACACGCTGCCGATCGGTCAGCCGCTTGAGACCGCGGTCGAGCTCCCCGCGCTGATCGACGCGGTCGCGGAGCGACTCGGGCCCGTCCCGGAGCCGAGCGCGCCGCGGCGCGCCGTCGGGCGCGGCTACGCCTGCAACCTCCAGCCCTACGGGCGTTGCATCTGGCTCAACGACTGGTCCAGCGCCTGGATCGGCTTCGAGCTCGACGGGACGCTGGTGATCCGGATCGCGGTTCCCGACATCGGCGGCGGGCAGGCGTCGTCCCTGATCCAGATCGCCGCCGAGGTGCTTGGTGTCCCGCCCGAGCGCATCACGATCCACATCGGCGACTCGGCCCTCAACCCGCTCACCGGGACCACGACCGCCACCCGCCAGCTTTATATGTCGGGCAACGCGGTGCTGAAGGCGGCGCAGGAGCTTCGCGCCAACCTCGCGCCGGTCGCGGCGGAGCTGCTCGAGGTGGACGAGGATCGGGTCGAGTTCACTGCCGACGGCGTGCGCGAGCGCGACGGCGAGCGCGCCGTGGCATTCCCTGCGCTCCTTGCCGCGTGCGCCTCGGTCAACGTCCCGTGGCACGTTTTGGCAACGCATCGCGCGCCGAAGGGCGTGCCGTGGCAGGCGGATGAGAGCTGGCGCGGCCAGGTGTTCCCCGACTTCACCTACGGCTGTCACGCGGCCGACGTCGAGGTCGACCTCGAAAGCGGCCAGACCAGGGTGCTGCGCTACGTCGCTGCGCACGACGTCGGCCAGACGATCAACCCCCAGTCGGTCGAGGGCCAGATCGAGGGGGGCGTCGCGATGGGGCTCGGATACGCGCTGTCGGAGCGCCTCGTGTTCGAGGAGGCGCTGAACCTGACCGGCTCGTTCGCCCAGTATCTGATCCCGACCGCGGTCGAGGTGCCGGCGATCGAGCCCGTGATCCTCGAAAGCGGCGAGGGGGTGGGGCCGTTCAACGCGCGCGGCATCGGCGAGCCGCCGATCGGTCCGCCGGCGCCGGCGATCGCGGCGGCGATCGCCGACGCGACCGGCGTGCGGCTAACGGAGCTACCGTTCACGCCCGAGCGCGTCGCGGCCGCCGTCGGCGCTCCGGGAGAAGAGGAGAGCGATGCCGAGGGTTGAGGGAAGTGAGCTGCTCGCGGTCGACCGTGCCCAGCTCTGGCGCCTGCTCAACGACCCCGACACGCTCGGTGCGTCGATCCCCGGCTGTCGGGGGTTCGAGCGCGACGCCGACGCCGAGCACCGGTACCGAACGGCGATCAAGGTCGCGGTGGGCGCCGTGACCGGTGTGTACGAGGGTACGGTCGAGTATGTGGACGTCGAGGAGCCCGAGCGCTGCACCATCGTCGTCTTCGGCAAGGGGGACAAGGGCACGATCGAGGGCCGCGGCGCAATCACGCTCGCCGAGCGAGACGGCGCGACCGAGGTCGGGTACACGGGCGACTTCAAGCTGACCGGCCCGGTGGCCGGGGTCGGGCAGCGGATGGCGCCCGGGGTTAGCCGCAAGATGATCGTGGAGACGCTGCGAAACCTCGAGCGCCGCGGGGCTGGGCTACAGGAGCCCGCGCCTGCGGACGCCCCGGCGGTGGCGTCCAGCCCGGGAACGACAGCCCGGGCCGAGCCGGAGCCGTTCCGGCCGCTTTCGCTTCCGGCGCCGGCGGCGTTCGGCGCGGGCGCGGCGGTCGGCCTTATCGTCGGGATCATCATCGGGCTCCTGCTATGAGTTTCACGATGCGAATTCGACTTTTGATTCGTGAGAAATCTGCAACGCTCGCTCCGGGGCGATCCCCCGGTGCACGGAGGAGGACGACGCGATGGACGTGACCGCAATGCGAGCCGATCGAACCGCGGAGGAACTCGCCGCGGTCGATCGCCGACTGATCATCCACCCCTACCTCCCGCGGTCCACCGAGGAGCGGGTGGTGATGGTCGAGGGCGACGGCTGCCGCCTGCGCGACGCAGAGGGTCGCGAGTACCTGGACGCGACTGGCGGGCTCTGGCTCGCCCAGATCGGCCACGGGCGCAGGGAGATCGCAGAGGCGGCCGCGCGGCAGATGGAGCGGCTCGAGTACTTCACGAGCTTCTGGGAGTTCTCGAACGAGCGGGCGATCGAGCTCGCCGAGCGCCTGGTGGAGATCTCCCCGCCGCGCCAGCGGCACGTCTTCTTCACCAGCGGCGGCTCGGAGGGAAACGAGGCTGCCCTGAAGCTCTCGCGGTACGCACACTGGCGGCGAGGCGACCGGGACCGGACCTGGGTGCTGGCCCGCAACCAGGCCTATCACGGGGTTGGGTACGGATCCGGGACCGCCACCGGGTTTCCCGTCTATCACGACGGATTCGGGCCGATGCTCCCGCACGTCCGCCACCTGACCCAGCCGTGGCCGTACCGCACGGAGCTCTTCGACGGCCAGGACCCGACCGACTTCTGCATCGCCGAGCTCGAGCGGGCGATCGACGAGCTCGGGGCCGAGAACGTCGCCGCCTTCATCGGCGAGCCCGTTATGGGCGTCGCCGGGATGATCGTCCCGCCCGACGATTACTGGCGGCGCGTGGAGGAGGTCCTGCGCGCGAACGGGATCACCTTCATCTTCGACGAGGTTGTCACCGCCTACGGCCGCATCGGCCACTGGTTCGCCGCCGAGCACTTCGGCGTCGAGCCGGACATCATCGTCACCGCGAAGGGGATCACCTCCGGCTACACGCCGCTCGGTGCCGTCCTCGTGAGCGACGACATCGCGGATGTCGTTACCGAGGAGGGCTTCCCGATGGGGTTCACGTACAACGGGCACCCCACGGCGTGCGCCGTGGCGCTCGCGAACCTCGACGTGATCGAGGGCGAGGGGCTGCTGGAGCGCGCGCGTGACACCGGGGGCTACATCCTCGAGCGGCTCGGAGAGCTCACCGAGCTGCCCGTGGTCGGCGAGGTACGCGGCGTCGGGATGATGCACGCCGTCGAGCTGGTCGGCGACCGCAACAGTCGCGATCCGCTGGCGATGGACGCCGCGCCGCAGGACGTGATCCGGAGGGAAACGGGTGTCATCGTCCGCGACTGCCAGCACAACCTGGTGCTCTCGCCGCCGCTCGTCATGTCGCGCGACGAGGCCGACGAGGTGGTTGACGCGATGCGCTCGGTACTGGAGCGCACCAGCGTGTCCGGTGAGATCGCGCCGGGGAGCTAGGGCGATGAGCGAGACGGCCACCACCGCGTCGGACTGGCAGCAAAAGGCGGCGCAGCTCGACCTGCCGAGCCGCGCGTTCATCGACGGGGAGCTCGTCGACGCGGTCTCGGGGGAGACCTTTGAGCGCAACAACCCGGCCACCGGCGAGGTGCTGACGGAGGTCGCCGCGGGCGACGCGCAGGACGTCGACCGCGCGGTGGCTGCCGCCCGGCGCGCGTTCGAGGCCGGCGACTGGTCTCGCGCCGACCCCGCACACCGCAAGCAGGTCCTGTTGCGCCTCGCCGAGCTCGTGCGCGAGCACGACGAGGAGCTGGCGCTGCTGGACACCCTGGACATGGGCAAGCCGATCAGCGACTCGCTCGGAGTCGACGTGCCGAGCGCGGCCGGGCTGATCCAGTGGTATGCCGAGGCGGCCGACAAGCTCTACGACGAGGTGGCGCCCACCGGTGGCGACGAGCTCGCGCTCGTCACCCGCGAGCCGCTCGGCGTGGTCGGCGCGGTCGTGCCCTGGAACTACCCGCTCGATATCGCGACGTGGAAGGTCGCGCCGGCGCTCGTCGCCGGAAACAGCGTCGTTCTCAAGCCGGCGGAGCAGTCGCCGTTGTCCGCGATCCGGCTGGCCGAGCTCGCCGCCGAGGCCGGCCTGCCCGCCGGCGTGCTCAACGTCGTGCCGGGCTTCGGCGAGACGGCCGGCCGCGCGCTCGGGCTTCATCCCGACGTCGACTGCGTCGCGTTCACGGGCTCGACCGAGGTGGGAAAGCTGTTCCTGCGCTACTCGTCGGAGTCGAACGCGAAGCCGGTCTGGCTCGAGTGCGGCGGCAAGAGCCCCAACCTCGTCTTCGCCGACGCAGAGGACCTCGCGCAGGCGGCCGACATGGCGGCATTCGGGATCTTCTCCAACCAGGGAGAGGTCTGCTCGGCGAACTCGCGCCTGCTGGTCGAGCGCTCGATCCGGCACGAGTTCGTCGAGCTGATGCTCCAGCGCGCGGACGCCGTACGGGTCGGCGACCCGCTCGACCCCGAGACGACGATGGGGCCGCTGGTCGACGAGCAGCACGCCGAGCGCGTCCTCTCTTACGTCGAGGCGGCGCGCGAGCGCGCGTC
>Ga0126307_10003054_pt1 | contig 11394 bp, 10 predicted proteins | sample Plot28_FD_89955 | JGI IMG/M metagenome (GOLD analysis project Ga0126307, IMG submission 89955) | Serpentine soil microbial communities from UC McLaughlin Reserve, CA, USA - Plot28 | ecosystem: Environmental > Terrestrial > Soil > Grasslands | place: USA: UC McLaughlin Reserve, Lake County...
CTTCCTCGCCTACCTCGAGTTCGAGCGCGGCCTGTCGCGCAACACGCTCGAGGCCTACCGCTCGGACCTGCTCCAGTTCGGCGAGTGGCTCGTCCGCACCCGCAGCGACCCGCTCACGGTCGGTCACAGCGAGCTGAGCGCGTTCGCGCACGAGATCGCCGCCGGCCGCGACGGCAGGCCCCCCGCCGCTCCGGCGACGCTCCAGCGCAAGGTCGCCTGCCTGCGCTCGTTCTATCGCCACCTGCGCCGCACCGGAGCTCTGACCAATGACCCGACCGCGCATCTGCGCGCTCCCAAGCAGGGCCGCAAGCTTCCGCAAGTGCTCAGCCGCGACGAGGTTGCCGAGCTACTGCGCCAGCCGCGCGGGACGGAGCCGGCGGCGCTGCGCGACCGCGCGCTGCTGGAGACGATGTACGCGTGCGGCCTGCGTGCCTCCGAGGCGATCGGCCTCGAGGTCGGCGACGTCGACCTCGAGGCGGGCATCCTGCGCGCGCGCGGCAAGGGGTCGAAGGAGCGGGTCGTGCCGATCGGCTCCGCCGCCGCGCGTGCGCTGGGGATGTACCTGCAGCGCGGGCGCGCGCGGCTGGTCGGCGACCGCTGGGAGTCTCGGCTGTTCGTCAACCAGCGCGGCGGCGGGCTCACCCGCCAGGGCCTCTACAAGATCGTGCAGCGCCACGCGGCGAGCGCGGGGCTGGCGTCGAAGATGAGCCCGCATACGCTGCGCCACAGCTTCGCGACCCACCTGCTCGCTGGCGGCTGCGACCTGCGGTCGCTGCAGGAGATGCTCGGCCACGCCGACATCGCGACGACGCAGCTCTACACGCACCTGTCGGCCGAGCGGCTCAAGGACGTCTACTTCGACGCCCACCCGCGCGCGCGCGTCGATTGACCGGCGCGTGGCGCCGGCGAAAACGCTTTGCTGCCTGCGCCACCGCCGAAGGCGGATTGGTGCGACCATGTCGCGCCGTGAAGCGGCGCGCATTCGTGATCGTGCTGGACGCCTGCGGCGCCGGCGAGCTGCCGGACTCCGCCGACTACGGGGACGCGGGCGCCAACACGCTCGGCCACGTCGCCGAGGCGTCGGGCGGGCTCGAGCTGCCGGTCATGCAGCGGCTCGGCCTGGGCTCGGCGCTCCCCCTCGCCGGCTGCCCGCCCGCACGCGATCCCGTCGTCCACGGCCGGCTGCGTCCGCAGGGACCGGGCAAGGACACGATCACCGGGCACTGGGAGCTGATGGGCGCGATCACCCCGGTCGCGCTGCGCACGTATCCGGAGGGGTTCCCCGCCTCCGTCACCGACCAGCTGCGCGACGCCACCGGCCGCGGGATCCTCTGCAACCGCCCGTACTCCGGCACCGCCGTGATCGACGACTTCGGCGAGGAGCACCTGCGCAGCGGCGACCTGATCGTCTACACGTCGGCCGACTCGGTGCTCCAGATCGCCGCGCACGAGGACGTCGTGTCGCAGGACGAGCTGTACGCGGCCTGCCGCGCCGCGCGCGCGATCATGAGCGGCGAGCACGCCGTCGGTCGCGTGATCGCGCGCCCGTTCCGCGGACGGCCCGGTGCGTTCGAGCGCACCGAGGGGCGCAAGGACTTCGCGCTCGACCCGCCCGGGCGCACCTACCTCGACGAGCTGCAGGCCGACGGGATCTCGGTCCACACGGTCGGGAAGATCGGCTCGGTCTTCAACCACGTCGGCGTCGACCACGAGCATGCGGGCGCGACCAATCCGGCCGCGATCGCGGCGACGAGCACGCTGATCGGAGAGCTCGAGCAAGGCTTCGTGTTCACGAACCTGGTCGAGACAGACCAGGTCTACGGCCACCGCAACGACGTGCCCGGCTTCCACGGCGCGCTGCGCGCGATCGACGCCGCGGTCAGGGAGTGGGTGCAACGGCTGGACCGGGAGCGCGACCTGCTCGTCCTCACCGCCGACCACGGCTGCGATCCGACCATGCCGGGAACCGACCACACCCGCGAGCACGCGCCGCTGGTCGCATCGTTCGCCGGGCACGATGGTCGCCGCCACGACGGCCCGTTCGCCGACGTCGGCGCCAGCGTGTTGCGCTGGCTGGCAGGTCGCGAGGCCGCCGCGCTGCCCGGCACCCCCTTCACCTAGAGCGGTCAGGCTGCTCACGCGTTTCAGCGGCCGGGGCGCGGGCTATACCGGCGCCCAGATGGCTCCGCGCTTCGTCGTCGCCGGACTCGTCGCACTCGCTGCGGCGGGCTGCGGTGGCGGCGATGAAGCCGCGAGGGAAGCGCCCGAGCAGAAGCTCCGGGCCGACGCAAAGACGGCGCTCGATGAGCTCGACGCGTCCGCGCGGCCGCCGGACGACGCGGAGGAGATCGCCCGGGTCCTGGACGACCGCGCTCGCGCGCTCGAGGCCGCGAACAGTCTCGCGCTGTCCGCGACGGCCACCGGACACCAGCGCGCGCGCGACCGCCGCAGCGCGAGGCGCGCGAAGCGGCTGTCGATCGATCGCGTCCGGCTTGTCGCCGGCGATCTGGAGACCTCGGGCGGCCGTGCCAAGGCCAGGGTGAACATGTCCTATCGAGTGCGCGGCATGCGCCGGCCGTTCCGGACGGTGCGACAGGTGGTGCTTCGCGACGAGTCCGCCGGCTGGCGCGTCGAGCGCGACGCTCCGCGGCGTGAGCCGCTGCCCTGGGAGGTCGCCGACTTCCAGCTGACGCGCGCGCCCCACGTGGTCCTCCTGACGCCGCGCGGCGTCGACGCCGAGCGCCTGAGCGGCGGGCTCGCGGTCGCCTACCGGTCGATCCGCCACGACCTGCCCGCGCGCGACTTCCCGCGCAGCGTGCTGGTGATCGGCGCCCGCGACGCGGCTCAGACGAGGCGCTTGGCGATCAAGATCGCGCGCGGCGTGGTCGCGCTCGCCGACGTCGCGGTCAGCTGGGTCCGCCGCCGGCGTTCCGAGTCGAGCGCGTGCTCGCCGAGCGGATGATCGTGGTCGACTCGCGCTGGCGCAGGCTGTCCGAGGCAGAGCGCCAGGAGACGCTCGAGCACGAGATGACGCATACGGCGCTCAACCGCGATACGTCGCTGCGCACGCCGGCGTGGCTGGTCGAGGGCGTCGCGCTGTACGTGTCCGACGACGACCGCGCGAGCGAGGCGCGGCTGCGCGCGGCCGGCGTCGCGCCGAGCATCAGGCTGCGCCGCCTCTGCCGGCCGGACTCGATCATCCGCCTGAGCGGGCGCCAGCAGGGAGCGGCCTACGCCGCCAGCTCCGCCGCCGCCGAGGCGATCGTGCAGCGGTACGGCAGCAAGGCGCTGTTCAAGCTCTACGACGCGTTCAACGACTCGACGCTGCGTGCCAAGACGTCCGCGGCTACGGCGGATCGCGCGCTGCGCAGGACGCTCGGCATGTCGCTTGCCGAGCTCGATCGCGCCGTGGCCGGCGGCTGACCGCTGTCAAGCTGAGGGTGTGCCGGAGCTCCCCGAGGTAGAGACGATCCGCCGCCATCTCGCGCCCCATGTCGAGGGGCGCGTGCTGACGGCGCTCCACGTGCTGGACGCGCGCTGGTGCGAGCCGCTTGCGCCGGGGGAGCTGGCGGCCGCGGTCGAGGGACGCCGCGTCGAGGCGCTCGCACGGCGTGGCAAGTACCTGATCTGGGAGCTCGCGGACGACGCCCACCTGATCATGCACCTGCGGATGACCGGAACGCTGCTGCTCGACCCGTCCGAGCCACCGCGCTACCGGCGCGTGCGCTTCGGCCTCGACGACGGCCACGAGGTCTACTTCGACGACCCGCGCCGCTTCGGCACCGGCGAGCTGGCGCTCGGGAGCGCCGCGCGCGACGAGCTCTTCGCGCGGCGCCTGGGCGTCGAGCCGTTCTCGCCGGAGTTCACGAGCACGCACCTGTACGCGCTCACGCGTGTCAGCCGCGCGCCGATCAAGGCATTCCTGCTCGACCAGCGCAAGATCGCGGGCGTGGGGAACATCTACGCCGACGAGGCGCTGTTCCGCGCCGGCATCCATCCGCTGCGGCCGGCCGGCCGGCTGACGCGCACGCAGGTCGCCGGACTGCGCGACGCCGTCATCGCCTCGCTGCAGGAGGGAATCACTGCGAAGGGTGCGTCGATCGACGACTTCCGCGATCCCGACGGCGTCCAGGGCTCGTTCCAGGAGCGCTTCCTGATCCACCTGCGCGAGGGCGAGCCGTGCCTGGTCTGCGGACGGCCCGTGCGCAAGCTCCGCGCGGCCGGCCGGGGCACCTACGTCTGCGAGCGCTGTCAGCCGCGGCCGCGGCGGCGCGCTCAGGCGGCGACGCGCAGGTCGGCCAGCCGGCCGGCGCGATCGGCCGCCGCGAGCTCCTGAAAGCCGCCGAGCGGCTCGCCGTCGATCATCACCTGTGGGAAGGTCATCATGCCGGTGCGGGCGACCAGCTCGGCACGCCCGTCGGCGTCCTTGGAGAGGTTGATCTCCTCGTAGGGGATGCCGCGCCGCTCGAGCAGGGCCTTTGCCGTCCGGCAGTAGCCGCAAGGTTCAGTGGTGTACACGGTGAGTCGAGCCATTACTTCACAAAGTATAGTGTGGTCGGGACGGGCGGGAACCCGGTGCCCGGGAGCCTGAAGTCCGAGGCGATCGTGCTGCGCTCCATGCGCTACGGCGAGGCCGACCGGATCCTGCACGTCTATACCCCCGATCGCGGTCGGCTATCGGCGATCGCCAAGGGCGTCCGGCGCTCCAAGTCGCGCTTCGGCGGCCGGCTGGAACCGTACTTCAGGCTCCGGCTGGTGCTCTACCAGGGCCGCAGCGACCTGCTCACCGTGACGAGCGCGGAGACGCTCCACGGCCATCCGCGGCTGCGCGAGCACGGCGGTGCGCTCGACGCCGCGGCGCGCGCCTGCGACGCGGTCGGGCGGCTGTTCGACGACGGCGACCCGCACCGCGGCGTGTACAACCTGCTCGGCAACCAGCTCGCGCTGCTCGATGCGGAGCCGGCGCGCGCGACGCGCGCCAACGCGCTCGCGTTCCGGCTCAAGCTCCTGCTCGCGGCCGGCTTCGCGCCGCAGCTGGCCGCGTGCGCGAGCTGCGGCGAGACCGAGCACCTCGTCGGCTTCTCCGGCGCGGCGGGCGGCGTCGTCTGCTCGGCCTGCGAGGCGAACGCGTTCGCGCTCGGGCAGGAGGCGCACGACTTCCTCGTCGGCGCGCTCGGCCTACCGCTCGCGCAGGCGCCCGAGGCACCGCCGCGCGCGCTTGCCCAGGCGGAGCGGGCGATCCTCGCGACGCTCGAGCACCACGCGCACCTGCGGCTCAGGCCGGTCGGAGGACACCTCTAAGGGCGAAGCCGGTCCCCACATCCCGGCCCGGAGGACGCAGCTTGCGCCGACTTCGTGCCGAAACTGCGCAGCGCGGCGAGAGCGGCCGCCCCGGGCGTCAGAATGGACGGCGTGAGCGCGCCAGTGACCGATCCGGCCTTCGAGGCGCGCATCCGCGCGTTCGAGCAGGACGCGCTCGCGCCGGTCGCGACGCGCTCTTATCCGGCCGAGCGCGAGCGTGCGGAGCCCGAGTGCTCGCTGCGCACCCCGTTCCAGCGTGACCGCGACCGGATCGTTCACTGCAAGGCGTTCCGCCGGCTCAAGCAGAAGACCCAGGTCTTCGTCGCGCCGGAGGGAGATCACTACCGCACGCGGCTCACGCACACGCTCGAGACGACGCAGATCTCGCGCACCGTCGCGCGGGCGCTGCGGCTCAACGAGGACCTGACCGAGGCGATCGGGCTCGGGCACGACCTCGGCCATCCGCCGTTCGGGCACATCGGCGAGGAGGTGCTCGACCGCGCCGGGCGCGAGCGCTTCGGCCGCGGCTTCCGCCACAACGAGCACTCGCTGCGGGTCGTCGACGTGATCGAGCGGCTCAATCTGACCGAGCCGGTGCGCGACGGCATCCTGCGCCACTCGTCCGGGGCGGGGGAGCCCGCGACGCTCGAGGGCAAGATCGTGCGGCTGGTCGACCGGATCGCCTACATCAACCACGACATCGACGACGCCCTGCGCGCCGGCGTAATCGCCCCCGGCGACCTGCCGCGCGAGGAGATCGTGATCCTCGGCTCCACCGGCTCGGAGCGGATCGACACCCTGGTGCACGACCTCGTGGAGCACTCGTGGGCGGCACAGGACATCGTCCAGGGCGCGGCGGTGGGCGGCGCGATGCTGCGGCTGCGCACGTTCATGTTCGACCGCGTCTACCTAGGACCGACGGCGCGCGCCGAGCACGCGAAGATCGCGCGCGTGCTGCGCGGCCTGTTCGACTGGTACTGCGACCATCCCGGCGAGCTGGCGGAGGGCGTGGCAGGCGCCTCTGAGGCGGACCGCGTCACCGACTACCTCGCGGGGATGACCGACCGGTTCGCGATCCGCGCCTGGACCGACCGCGTCGTGCCGCACGGCCTGGCCACCTGATGCCGCGCTACGCCGACGACTCGCGCGAGCGCGTCCGCGACGCCGTCGACTTCGTCGAGCTGGTCGGCGCGCGGACCGAGCTCAAGCCGGCCGGCCCGCGCCGCATGACCGGGCTGTGCCCGTTCCACGACGAGCGCACGCCGTCCTTCGGGATCGATCCCGTCGAGAAGCTCTACCACTGCTTCGGCTGCGGTGCCGGCGGCGACGTCTTCAGGTTCGCGATGGAGACCGAGGGGCTCGACTTCGCGGGCGCGCTCGAGGCGCTCGCCGAGCGGGCCGGCGTCGAGCTCGAGCGGGATACGGAAGATCCGCGCGACGCCGAGCGCCGCGAGCGCCGCGAGCGGCTGCTGGCGCTGCTCGAGCGCACCGCCGCCTATTACGTGCGCGTGCTTTGGGAGTCGGCCGAGGCGGCACCCGCGCGCGCGTATCTCACCGAGCGCGGACTGCAGGAGCACGTGCTGCGCGAGTTCCGCGTCGGCTTCTCGCCACGCTCGTGGGATCGGGTGGTCGGGGCGTCGCGGGCCGCCGGCTACTCGGAGGCGGAGCTGCTCGCCGCGGGCCTGGCGTCGCGGCGGCGCGAGGGCCCGGGGCTGCTCGACCGCTTTCGCGGGCGGATCATGTTCCCGCTCGCCGACCCGAAGGGCCACGTGCTCGGCTTCGGCGCGCGCGCGCTCGCTCCCCAGGATCAGCCGAAGTACCTCAACACGTCCGACTCGGATCTGTTCCACAAGGGCTCGCTCGTCTACGGCGCCGATCTCGCGCGCGCGGCCGCCGCCCGGGCCGGGCGGTTGGTGCTGGTCGAGGGCTACACGGACGTGATCGCGCTCCGCCAGGCCGGGATCCCGGAGACCGTGTGCTCGATGGGCACCGCGCTGACCGAGCGCCAGCTCGACGCCCTGAAGCGGCTCACGCCGAAGGTGCTGCTGTGCCAGGACCCCGATACCGCCGGGCAGGAGGCGGTCGCCAAGGGCAAGGACGCGATCCGCGTCTTCAACGAGGGCCATCGCCTGCGCGGCTTCGACCTGCGGGTCGTGCGGCTGCCGCCGGGCGGGGATCCGGCCGACGTCGTCCGGCGCGAGGGCGCCGAGGCGATGCGCGCGCTGCTCGAGACGTCGGTGCCGGTTGCGCGGTTCGAGGTCGAGCGTGCGCTCGACGCCGGCTCGCTCGACACGCCGGAGGGCCGCGACGAGGCGCTGCGCGCGGTCGCTCCGATCGTCGCGCGACTCGATCCCGGGCCGCTGCAGTACGACCTGATCCAGCTGATCGCCGGCCGGCTGCAGCTGCCGGAGAGCGTGACCGGCGACGCGCTGCGGCGGGCGCCGCGTGCCTCCAACGGGCGCCGCGCCGTGGTAGCGCAGCCCGTCGTGACATCGGTCGACCGGCGAGAGGAGTCGGAGCGGCTGTTCCTGGCCCGCTGCCTGGCGGTCAAGGATGCCGGGCGCCGAGCGCTCGAGTCGATGGACCTCGAGACGGTCTTCTCCGGCGACCTGACACGGCGCGCCGCCCACTACCTCGCCAAGCACCTCGACCATCCCGGCGAAGGGCTCCCGCCGGACGCCGATTCACTCGCCAAGATGGTTGCCGAGCTGGTGATCCGCGCGGGAGACCTCGAGGCGGACCCGACCGCGCTCGAGCTCGAGCGCCTCCAGCTCGACAAGAACCGCCTCAGCCGCCAGATCGCCGCCGGGGAGTCCGTGCTCGCCCTCGCCGCCGAACGGCAGCGGATCCAGACCGAGATCGACCGGCTGACCCCCCTGATCCAGCGGCGCCGCTTCTAGGACAGCGCGTCGCGCGGCTCGGTGGCGGAGCGCTGCGCCTTGTCGACCGCGCGCACGACATCGCTCGGAGTGGCGACGCCGACGAAGCGGAACTCCGAGTCGTCGGTGCCGGCCGTGTCGAAGTCGACCGTCCCGACCTGCACGACCCGCTCGAAGAACGACTGCTCGGTGTTGACGTTCTGGACGCGCTGGATGCGCGTCTCCTGCGTCGCCTTGGCGAGGATCCCGCGGCGGATGTGCAGCCGCTCCGTCGTGATCACGTAGCGCGTGGCCATGCGCTTGACGAAGCCAACGAGCAGCACGAGCGCGAGCACGACGACTCCCGCCAGAACCGCGATCGCGGCGCCCGACGCGAGCGCACCGATCGCCGCCGCTGCCGCCGCGACCGCGACGCCGATCACGTAGAAGCCGAGCACGGACCGCCACGAGGGGTGCCCGTCGAAGACGAGCTCCTCGCCAGGGTGGAGATCCATGGCGGGAAAGCTACAGGGGCGCCGTTCCGTCCGACACACGAACTAGTGTTCGTACCATGGAAAGGGCCTGGCTTCACTCGCAGTTGACGTCGGGGCGGTCGATCGAGTCGATCGCGCGCGAGCTGAATCGCGACCCGAGCACGGTCGCGTACTGGGTCAACAAGCACGGCCTGGTCTCGTCGTTCGCCGCCAAGCACGCGGCCCGCGGCGGGATCGCGCGCGAGCAGCTCGAGCCGCTCGTCGAGGCCGGCCTATCCGTGCGAGCGATCGCCGAGCGCCTCGAGGTGAGCTACGCGACGGTGCAGCATTGGCTCAAGAAGCACGGGCTGAAGACCCGGCGGGCGGCTCTGCCGCGCAGCGAGAACGCCCGCACGATCGAGCGTGAGTGCCCGGTGCACGGGTTCACCACCTTCGTGCGGTACAGCCCGCAGGATCACCACCGCTGCGAGCAGTGCCGGCGTGACCGCGTGATCGCTCGAAGACGCACGGTCAAGGCGCTGCTCGTGGCGGAGGCCGGTGGCTGCTGCCAGCTGTGTGGCTACGACCGCTACGTCGGCGCGCTGCAGTTCCACCACCTCGACCCGAGCGAGAAGTCGTTCGGGCTCGGGGTGCGAGGGGTCGCTCGGGCGCTCGAGCGCTGTCGGCAAGAGGCGCGCAAATGCGCGCTGCTCTGCGCGAACTGCCATGCGAGGTGGAAGCGGGCGTCGCGACCATCCGATAACTCCTACTATGGACGCCGAGCAGACCCCTCCGGGGTAGCTCGCGGTCCGGGGTAGCTCAATGGCAGAGCGGCGCCCTGTTAAGGCGAAGGTTGTGGGTTCGAGTCCCACCCCCGGAGCTTCACGAACGCCCGCCCACCGCGGGCGTTCGCCGTTGCCGTCAGCTTTCTGGGTAGCAAGGCCCCGCTTGATCGTTCTCGGTAAGGGCGAGACTTGCGCGAGTCGATCGTGGTCGAGATCGTAGGACCTCCGCGCTAAGCACGCCGAGCGGTGCTCACAGCGCGTAGAGGGCACGGGCGCGTCGAAGCCTTTAGGCGATAGTCCTTAGCGGTTCCGTCGACAGCGTCGCCGGTCGGGCGGCAGCGTTAGCAACGGCGACGTATAGCCGCGAAGGTCGGCGCAGAGCACCGACACGTCGATCGTGATGTTCCGAGCCTTCAACATCAGCTCGCGGACATCGGTGGCTGTACTCCGCGCGCAAGCCGGATTCGTACTGGCGCATGACCGGAAACTCCGCCGCTGGGCCGCACGAAGACGCCGGCAGACGAGGTCGGGACGGGCGTTTGGTATCGCTGACGGCGGCGGCGTAGAGTGCTCCGAGCCTACGACGGAGGGAGCTCTATGCGCATGATGATGAAGGTGCAGATCGACACGGAGGCCGGGAGCAATGCCATCGCCGACGGCTCCCTGCCGCAGCTGCTGCAGGACATGATGGGGCGCGTCAATGCCGAGTCGGCGTACTTCGGTCCCGACGACGGCGTACGCACCGCGTTCATCGTCTTTGACCTTCAAGATCCGTCGCAGTTGCCGCCGCTGACCGAGCCGCTCTTCAGCAAAGTCAAGGCGAACGTCAAGATGTTCCCCGTGATGAATCGCGAAGACCTTCAGAAGGGGCTTCAGCAGATCGCGTCCTAGCGGGCTCGGTGGTCGCCCTCGAGCTGCGGGACAGCTGGGCACAGGGAATTTCTTTGCCTTCAACGAAGGAGCCAACGGGATCCGCTCCTTCTTCGAAGCTCTGTTTTTGTGGTAATCCCGGCCCCGCTGGACACCTGTTCGTGAGGCCCTCCGGAGTTCGCAAAAGGGGTGACCCCGCCTCCCAACGTCGACGCTCGTGTCGCGTTGGGAAAGTGGGCTCGGGCTCAACCCCGATAACCCGAGCGCTGAACCCGGCGTCGTCCACCTCGGTCGAACTGAACCTCCCCGTCCGTGGGCGGCGCCGGGCGATTTAGCGGGGTCGGCTCCGCGTGCGTCCCATGTTCCGCCTCGAGGCGATCCGCGTCTGCCGGGCCGCGCCGCACAGGTAGTTACGGCCGACGCTCAAGACTGGGTGCTCGATTGGGATCACGACCTCCGATATCGAGCATAGGCTCGATCGACTCACTGGACAATCCGCTATGGTGCGGTCGAACCTGACCAGGTCTATCGACTTTGGAGGATTTGTCCGGTGACGACAAGGAACGTGCTCATCGCTCTGCTCGGGCTGACCGCCGCGGTGGCAGCCGGCTGCGGCGGTGCGTCCGATGAGAAGGGCGGCACCGCAGCCGCCGCCTCGAGCGGAGGTGGTGACAAGGGGACGCTTTCGCTCGTCGCGTACTCGACGCCGCAGGTCGTGTACGACGAGCTGATCCCCGCGTTCGGTGGCACGCCCGAGGGCCAGGGCATCGGCTTCAAGACCTCGTTCGGTCCCTCGGGCGACCAGGCACGCGCGGTCGAGGCCGGCCAGAAGGCCGACGTCGTGACGTTCTCGACGGAGCCCGACATGACGCGGCTCGTCGACGCGGGGCTCGTGGCACCCGACTGGAAGAGCGGTCCCAATGAGGGGCTGGTGACGACATCGGTCGTCTCGTTCGTCGTCCGCAAGGGCAACCCGAAGAACATCCACAGCTGGCAGGACCTGCTCAAGCCGGGCGTCGACGTGCTCACGCCGAACCCGTTCAGCTCGGGCGCGGCCAAGTGGAACCTGCTCGCCGGCTATGGCTGGGCGTCCAGGGGCGGCAAGGA
>Ga0126307_10003055_pt1 | contig 11394 bp, 9 predicted proteins | sample Plot28_FD_89955 | JGI IMG/M metagenome (GOLD analysis project Ga0126307, IMG submission 89955) | Serpentine soil microbial communities from UC McLaughlin Reserve, CA, USA - Plot28 | ecosystem: Environmental > Terrestrial > Soil > Grasslands | place: USA: UC McLaughlin Reserve, Lake County...
CCGACGCCGAGCCACGATGTCGACGATCGTGTCGAGCCGCTCGTCGTCGTGCTCGACGTAGGTGACGTTGGAGCGGTAGTAGGCGCGGTAGTCCACGTCTAACCGGCCGAGGGCGAGCGGTCGCCGCGCCGCCGTACGCCTAACAGCGCTGGCCCGACGACGATCAGCACCACGGAGCCGCCCACTGCTGCCAGGGCCGCCCGCGACCGGTGCACGTCGTTGGCCACGCCGCAGACAGCGCGACCGAGCGCTTGGGACGGCGGGTTCGCGGCACTGCCGCACCCAGCGGGGAAGCCGTCCGGAAGCGGCGTGGTACCGGTGGGCACCCAGTAGAGGTAGGCGGCCACCGTCAGCAGATGCAGGCCGAGCAGCTCGCAGACTCGCGACCCCGTGGCGAGCGACACGGGGCCGGGACGAGGCACGGTCACCACGCGGGAAGACCTCCGTCCTGGAGCCCGGCCGGCGCCGGGCGGCGTGAGCCTACTGTCGCGTCCCGGCCGCCGCGCGCCACGCGGCGGCGCCGGGCCGCAGCTCGTCGGCCACGATGACCGCCACCAGGGCAGCACAGACCGCGATCGAGGTGGCCAGCACCTGCTCGGCGCTGCCGTGGAACCACCCCGCGACCAGCACCACCTGCACGGTGATGCCGGACCAGACGAAGGCCTCGGCCCGCCGGGTGCGTCGGGCCAGACCAGCGAACAGCAGCAGCTGCAGCAGTGCGGCGAGCACCCCGAGGACGGCGAACTGCGGCGCCAGCTCGGCCCCGCGCGCGTAGGCGGTGCCAACAGTAAGCTCCAGCAGCGGGCCGGCGAAGAGCAGCGCGCCAAGCACGACGACGGCCCCGATCGCCAGCGTCAGCCCCGTGGTGATCAGCAACGATCGGCGCCGCCCGCCGCGGGCCACCAACATCGGGAAGGCCATGACGGCCAGGAAGTGCGGCGCCCAGAACGCGGCCTTGGCGAAGAGCGCGCCGACACCGTACTGACCGGACTCCTCGGCGGGCAGGTAGTGCCGCGCCAGCACCACGTCGAGGTTGGTGAGAAGCAGGATCGCCGCAGTGGCCGACGCGGCTGCGACCAGCAGCCGCACGTGCTGTCGCGGCCCGTCTCCCCGGCCGGCACGAGTGCGGGGCAGGGCGCCTCCGCCCGTCGTGATCCTCGCCACAGCCACCGCGGAGAGCGCCGTGCCCACGGCGGCCGCTCCGATCGCCCCCGAGACCGACCAGCCGAGCAGCGCCGCGACGCCGGCACCTGCGAGGCGCAGCCCGGAGAGCAGCAGGTAGCTCGCCGCCAGCGCGCCGTACCGCCGGGCCCCGAGCAGGACACCTTGCAGCGCGCCGGTCACCGTGACCGGCAACAGCGTGACCCCCAGCCACAGCACCGGGACCGGCCCCGACAGCTCCAGGAAGGCGGTCGCGAACGGCGCCGTGAGCCACACGAGCACCATGAACGTCAGTCCGAGCACCGCCGAGGTGCGCACCCAGTCGGCAGACCGGCCAGGGGCCTCGGCCGTCTCGCGGGCGACCAGGAGCTGGAGCGCGATCGCCGGCACGCTGCCGATCAGTCCCAGTGCGAGCAGCGATGCCAGTGCGCCGTAACCTCCCGGACCAAGCGACCGGGAGAGCACGATGGCAAACGCATAGCCGAGCAGGTTCGACACGACGGTGGCGACCGCCAGCGCGGCGCCGCTGCGACGCACGGCTGTCGCCGACGGACTCGCAGGAGCCCCGAGCAGCTCGGCCATGCCCCTCCTCGCCAGCGGTGGCTCGCCAGGCTAGCCGGAGCCCCGACGGATCGGACCCGCCGACAGGTAAGGTGCGCCCTCGGCACCGGCCACCGAGGAGCGTGATGGACGTCGAGGCCTTCGCCGCGGAGCTGCCGCGGCGCTTCGACGGTGACGCCAACGCGGAGCACCCGGTCGATCGTCGGTTGGCCGCCGTCGTCGAGCGGGTGCCGGGCATGACCACCGAGCACGCGCTCACCGTGCTCGACCTGGCGGTCGCCGGGCTGGGCGAGACTGAGTGCTACCTCGAGGTCGGGTCTTACCGAGGCCGGTCGGTCGTCGGCGCGATGCTCGACCATCCTGGGCGGCAGGCCGTCGCCATCGAGAGCTTCGCCGAGTTCGGCGTGGACCCGGTGCAGGCCCGGATCGCGGTCGAGAACACGCTGCGCGAGTTCGGCGTGGACGACCGGGTTCGGCTCGTCGTCGGCGACGCCTTCCGTCGACTGGACCGCTCGTCTGTGCCGGCGCCGGTCGGGGTCTACTTCTACGACGGCGCCCACTCCCGGGTCGCGCAGTACCTCGGTCTGGCGCTGGCCGAGCCCCTATTCGCCGAGCGTTCGTTGGTCCTGGTGGACGACTGGTCGTGGCCGCAGGTGCGGTCTGCGACCAGGGCCTACCTGAAGCGGCACCCCGGCTACCACGTGGTCGCAGAGATGACGGTCTCGACCGACTTCGACCCGCGCTGGTGCAACGGGCTTGTCGTGCTGGCCTGGCAGCGTCCGCCCGACTGGGTGGTGCCGAGCGGCTGGGAAGTCGTCTGGCGACGGTGGGCTCACCTGGGCCTGCTCGCCCCTCTTCGCTCCCTCGCCTACCGGGTGCTTGTTCGACACCCGCGGGTGACGCGCCTGGTGGCCAAGATCTACCTGCACGGCGGCACCAGGGTCCCGACGCACGCACCCGACGACGTGCTCGGCTGATCAGGTGACCCAGCCACTGGTCTCCGTCGTCGTGACGACGCGCGACGTCGAGCGCACCCTGGAGGCGTGCCTGCGCTCGGTGCGGGCCCAGGACCACCAGCCCCTCGAGGTGGTCGTGGTCGACAACGCGAGCACCGACGGCACCGTCTCCATCGCCGAGCGGCACGCCGACGTCGTGCTGTCCGCCGGTCCGGAGCGCAGTGCGCAGCGCAACCGCGGCGTCATGGAAGCCACCGGGGAGTGGGTGCTGTGGATCGACGCCGACATGCTGCTGCGGCCGGACGTCGTGAGCAGCGCCCTGGCCGCGGCGCGTCGCGACGGTGCGCGAGCGGTCTCCATCCCGGAGACGACCGTCGGCGAGGGGTTCTGGACCGCCTGTCGTGCGCTGGAGCGGTCGTGCTACCTGGACGACGCCTCCCTGTTCAACCCTCGGCTGCTGCGCCGTGACCTGCTGGCCGAGATGGGTTTCGACGAGACGATGGCCGGCCCGGAGGACGCCGACCTCCGGCTGCGCCTCGGGGCAGCAGGAGTCGTCGTCTCCCACGCCACAGGTGTGATCGACCACGACGAGGGCCGGCTCACCCTCCCGTCCGTGTGGCGCAAGCGGGTCTACTACGGCGAGTCGCTGCCCGCGTTCGCCGCGGCCAACCCCGGCGCGGTGCGGGCGCAGGGAGCGGCCACCGTGCGGGCGTTCGTCCGGCACCGCCGTCGGCTGCTCTCGGACCCGGTGCACGGGCTCGGTCTCGTCGTCCTCCGGAGCATGGAGGCCGCCGGCTACCTCGCCGGCTACGTCGCGGGTGCTGCCCGCTCGTCCCGGTTACGCCGGCCGTGATGTCGACCTGCGGCGTGTGCGGCACGACCACCGCGCCGTGGCGCATGGACTCCCGCAACACGGTCGACCGGTGCCCGGCGTGCGGCACCGTCGCGCGGGACCTGGACCGGGCGCCGGCGGGTGCGCGGTCGACTGCCGACGGCGGCGACCCGGGGCTCGACCGGTGGCGGCTCGCCGCCACCTACCGTCGGCTGCGCGGACTGGTGCCGGCGGGCGGTCGGGTGTTCGAGATCGGGTTCGGCTCGGGAGCACTGCTCCGCCGGTTCCTCGACGACGGGGTCCGTGTCGCCGGCACCGACCCCGGGATGCTCGGGACGGACATCGACCCGGCCGTCTCCTCCGCCGGCGATCTGAGCGACCGACCGGTCGGCACCGGCACGTGGCCGGGCGGCAACGACCTGGTCGTCGGCGTGCACGTCGTCGAGCACGTCACCGACCTGTGCGGCTTCGCACGCGCCTGCCACGACCTGCTCCGCCCGGGCGGTCACCTCGTCCTGGTGACTCCGGCCGCTGACGGTGCCGCGCTGAAGGGCTACCGGGCTCGCTGGTGGATGTGGGAGGACCCGACTCATCTGCGTCTGCTGACCACGCGCTCGGCCCGGCGGCTGCTGTCCGACGCCGGCCTGGTCGACGTGCACGTGCGCAGGCTCCTTCTCGACAGCCTGGCGGCGGATGCGGCCAGCTGCGCGCGGGCCGTGGGGTGGCGGCGGCTCCCGGCCGGAGGAGTGCTGTCACGGGCGCCGGTCCGGTTGCTGGTCGCGCTCACCGCGCCCGCCGTGCTCGTGGCGAGGCTGGTGGTTCCCTCGACCCGCCCGGTCATCGAAATCTCGGCCCGCCGGCCCGCGGCCGCCGGATGACGCCGCTGGGCCGGTCGGGCGCCGCTGGCGCGATCGTCGGACTCCTGACCGGACTGCTGGCGCTCGGGCCGGGCCTCGCAGGTGGATACCTCCTGGCGTACGACATGGTGTTCGTCCCGGACCAGCCGCTGACCGCCGCCGTCCTCGGGACAGACGGGTCGGTGCCCCGCTCGGTGCCCAACGACCTCGTCGTCGTGCTCGCCTCGACCGTCCTGCCCGGCGACGTGGTGCAGAAGCTGCTGCTGCTGGCCGCGTTCGTCCTGGCCGGCTGGGGAGTAGGGCGACTGCTGCCCACACCGCTCGCCGCGACCGCCGGCGCGACGACGTACTGCTGGAACGCCTACGTCCTGGAGCGCCTGGCCATCGGGCACTGGGGCTTCCTGCTGGGCCTCGCCGCGCTGCCCTGGGCGGTGGCAGCGGCGCAGGCCGTACGCCGTGGCGAGCCCCGTGCGGTGCCGGTGCTCTGCCTCGTGATCGCCCTGACCGGGCTGGCGGGAAGTACCGCGCTCGTGCTCGTCTCGATCATGGTGCTCGTCCTGCTGGCCGGTCCCGGTTGGCGGGACCGCCTGCCGGCGGCGGGCTGGGCCGCGATCACCACGGTGGGCGCTGCGGCCCCCTGGCTGGTGCCCGCCCTGCGCGAGGCCGGCTCCATGCGCGCGGACCCAGGCGGGGTGGCCGCGTTCGCGGCCGCGGCCGACACGCCGCTCGGCGTGCTGGGCAGCGTGCTGACCACCGGGGGGATCTGGGACTCCGCGGTGTGGCCGGCCGAGCGGGCCGAGTGGCTGCTCGCGGGGAGCACCCTCCTGTTCGTCGTCGCGGCGGTGGTGGCCGGTGCCGGCCCGTGGCGCCGGCACGCGGGCGGCGCCGGCTCGGCCACGCTGGCCGTCGGTGCCCTCGGCCTCCTGCTGGCCCTGGCCGGTGCGACGCCCGGGCTCGACGCGGCGGTCCGTGTCCTGGTGGTGCACGTGCCGGGTGGCGGCCTCGTCCGCGACGGGCAGAAGTTCCTGGCGCTGGCCTTGGTGCCGCTCGCCGTCTGCGCCGGCATGGCGACCCAGCGCGCTGCGTCGCGCATGGGCCCCGGTGCCTGGCTGCTCCCGTTGCTGCCCGTGGCGGTCCTGCCCAGCCTGGCGTGGGGGCTGCACGGTCGGCTGGAGCCGGTCCAGTACCCCGCCGCCTGGATGGCGCTGCGGGACGAGGTCGACCGGGCCACTGCCGAGCACCCCGGGGCTGTGGCGTCGTTCCCGTTCACGTACTACCGGAGGTACGCGTGGAACGGGGACCGCGTGGTGCTCGACCCGCTGCCCCGGTTCCTCGACGTCGAGGTCCTGGTCAACGACGACCTGCCGCTCACCGGGCAGGTCGTCGGCGGGGAGGACCGGCGGGCAGCACGCGTTCGCGCCGCACTGGCCGGGACCGGTGACCTTGCCGCGGTTCTGGCCCGCGAGGGCGTCGGCCACGTGGTGGTGCAGCGGGACCAGCCCGATGCGGGCGGCCAGGGCCAGCGGCTGGCCGGCCTGCCCACCGTCTGGCAGCGAGGTGGGCTGGCGTTGCTGCGGGTGTCCGGCCCGGTGCGGCCCGGGCCGGACCGGTCGCTGCCGGTGGGGGTGGCGATCGGCGGGCTCACCCTGCTCGCGGCCGGTGGCGCGGTCCTCCTGCCGAGGCTGCGCCCCCGCTGCTAGGCTCGCGGCGCTCGACCAAGACCGCTCGACCGAGCCGCTGACCGACCACTGGAGGCACCCGCATGGCGTCCGGCACGGATCCCGCCGACTCCGGCTTCGCCCTGGTGGTCCTGGCCCTCAGCGCACTCGTCGGGCTCCTCGTGGCGGGCCTCGGGTCCTTCGCGATCGTGGTCGCCGGCACGGCCGTGCCCTCGGAGCCGGTGAACAAGCCGCTCATCACGTACGACACCCCGTAGCCCGGGCCGCCTGAAGCCGCCCGGGCGCCGGGCCCGGAGGCCTACGCCGCGGGGTCGGAGGCCTTGGCCGGGCGCCGGGCCCTCGCGTCGTCCAGGTTCACCGGGCCGTGAGCGTCGACCACCGACCGCAGCAGGCGCTCGACGGCGATGCCGGTGGCCTCCCACGAGAAGCCGGACGCGAACTCGCGTGCACCCTCTCCGAGCTCCTTGCACAGGGCCGGGTCGGCGAGCAGGCGGCCGGTGACCTGGATCATGTGACCCAGGTCGTCGACGAGGTAGCCGGTCTCCCCGTCGAGGACCGACTCGTTGGTCCCGCTCGCCTCCCGGAACGCCACCGACGGCAGGCCGAGCGCCCCGGCCTCGATGATCGCCAGCCCCCAGCCCTCTTTGAGGGACGGCAGCAGGTTGACCCAGGCAGACCCGAGCAACCGGTTCTTCGTCTCCTCGTCGACGAAGCCGTGGAACCGGACCGCGTCCCGCACGCCGAGCCGGTCGGCGTGAGCGACCAGCTCGTCGTGCCAGTAGCCGTGCCCCACCACGTGCAGGACCAGGTCGGGGTGCGTCGCGCGGAGGGCGGCGAGGGTCTCCATCGCGAGCTCCACCCGCTTGTGCGGCACCAGGCGCCCGAGCACCACGAGGGACGGGGCGTCGGACCGGTCGACGACCGGCTCCGCGGCCCGCTCGCGGCCGCTGTAGACGACCGTCGTCCGCCCGGCGTCCACGCCCAGGCCGACCAGCTCGTTCCGGGTGGCCACCGACACGACCAGGTGCTGAGAGCCGGCGTAGACCCGGGGCGCCACCCGTGACTCGAGCCACCACCCGAACCGGGCACGCACCGGCCCGAAGACCTCGGGCCACTGCTCGCGGTGCACGTGGTGGACCAGGTTGACGACCGGGCCGCCGGCCGCCAACGGGGCCCAGAAGGGGATGCCGTTCTGCACGTCGACGACGACGTCGAAGCGACGCCGCAGCCGCAGCAGCCGGAGCAGCCCCAGGGGGTAGACGCTGAACCGCCCGCCCCGGCGCAGGAACCGCCGCCCGTCGAGCACCTCGTCGGCGGGGGCGCCCGGGTAGCGGGCGGTCACCACCGTGACCTCGTGGCCTCCGGCGGCGAGGTGCCGGCTCACCTGGTCGAGGAACGACTCGGCACCGCCGGCCTCGGGGTGCCCGTGGTCGCGCCAGCTCAGGAAGAGGACCCGCAGCCGGGGCGGCACGGGGCTGCCGCTGCGGGAGGTCATGGGGCAGGAGGGTAATCGGTGCCGTCCCGGTGGAGTGGCCCGACGGGGCCGATCCCCGCCGATAGGCTCCCCGCGATGTCCGGCCCACCCTCGACGAGCATGCTTGAGCGGTCCGGCGGCGTCCGCCGTTCGGTCGCCCTGCTGCGGGCCTTCGCTGTGGAGCAGACCGAGCCCGAGGTGTTCTACGGGCTGCTCGCCCGCGACTCCGTCAGCACCGTCGAGGAGGTCATCCCCTTGGCCGGGCGCACGGTCCTCGACGTGGGCGCCGGACCGGTGCAGTTCGCCCAGGCCTTCGCCCGCGCGGGTGCGCGCTACCTAGGTCTCGACGCCGACGCGGGAGCGCTCTGCGCACCCAGGCTCCCGGGCACGGCCGCGGCCGTCGCTGACGGGCTCCGGCTGCCGGTGCGCTCCGGCGCGGTCGACGTGACCTTCTCCAGCAACGTGCTGGAGCACGTCCGCGACCCGGCAGCGTTCGGGGACGAGCTGGTGCGGGTGACCCGCCCGGGTGGCTTCGTCTTCCTCAGCTACACCAACTGGCTCTCGCCGTGGGGCGGTCACGAGACCTCGCCGTTCCACTACCTCGGTGGCCAGCGGGCGGTCGACCGCTACATCCGCCACTACGGCCGGCCCCCCAAGCACCGGGTCGGCACCAACCTGTTCCGGGTCTCGGTCGCCGACGGCCTGCGCTGGGCGCGGCGCCAGCCCGACGCCGACCTGGTGGACGCCCGGCCGCGCTACTACCCGTCCTGGGCGCGGCGCGTGGTGTCGGTCCCGGGGCTGCGCGAGATCGCCACCTGGAACCTGCTGCTCGTGCTGCGAAGGCGATGACGCCCGCCGACGTCGCCGTCCCGGCGAGCGTGCGGCGGGTGCGTGAGGTGGCGGTCGCCGTCTGCCTGGTCGCCGCCGCCTTCGCCCAGGCGCCCGGACTGGTCGTCGCCGACACCAAGCTGGACCTCGTCCTCGATCCGGGCTCGTTCCTGCGGCGCGCCCTGCTCGCCTGGGATCCGCACACCGGCTTCGGGCAGCTGCAGAACCAGGCCTACGGCTACCTGTTCCCGATGGGCCCGTTCTTCCTGCTCGGCCACCTCGCGCACGTCCCGGCTTGGGTGGTCCAGCGGGCCTGGTGGGCGCTGCTGCTCGTCGTGGCCTGGGGCGGGATGCTGCGGCTGCTCGCTGCGCTCGGCGTCGGCACCTGGACGACCCGGATGGTCGCGTCGGTCGCGTTCGCCCTGAGCCCTCGGGTGCTGACCACCCTCGGCGCCCTCTCGGTGGAGAGCTGGCCGCTCGCCCTGGTCCCCTGGGTCCTGCTGCCGCTCGTGCGCTGCCGGCACGCGGGGCAGGCGCGGCGGGCCGGTCTGCTCTCAGGGGTCGCCCTCGCCTGCGTCGGCGCGGTCAATGCGGCCGCCACCCTCGCCGTGCTGCTGCCGCCTGCGCTGTGGCTGGCCACCCGCCGGGCAGGGAGGGCCCGGCGCCGGCTCGCCGCCTGGTGGTGCCTGGGGGTCGCCCTGGCCTGCGCCTGGTGGGTGCTCCCGCTCGTGGTGCTCGCCGGCTTCGCCTTCCCCTTCCTCGACTACATCGAGTCAGCCCGGGTGACGACCTCGGTGACCGCACTCCTCGAGGTGCTGCGCGGCACCTCCGACTGGGTGGCCTTCTCGCCGAGCCTCGGCGAGCCGAGCTGGCCAGCGGGGTGGTGGCTCGCCACCGCGACGGTCGCCGTGGTTGCGACCGGCACGGTGGTGGCGCTCGGCGTCCTGGGCCTGGCGCGCCGGGACCTGCCGGAGAGGCGGTTCCTCGTCCTGTCCCTCGTGCTCGGGACCGTGCTGATGGCGGTCGGGCACCGCGGACCGCTGGCCCCTGCGGTGCGCGACCTGCTCGACGGCCCGCTCGCGCCGCTGCGCAACGTGCACAAGCTCGACCTGCTGGTCCGGGTGCCGCTCACAGCGGGGCTCGCGCACCTGCTCGCGGTCGGACCGGGCGTGGTCCGCCGGGCATGGGGGCGGGCGTCCCGGGACGCACCAGCCGAGTGGGGCGTGCCCGGGACCCGCCCGGTCGTCGCGGCGGTGGCCACGCTGGTGGTGCTCGCCCTCGTCGGCGCGGTCGCTCCGGCCGTCCGCGGCGACCTCGCCGCGCGGTCGCCGTTCGAGGATGTCCCGCCGTACTGGGTGCGCGCCGCCGCCTGGCTGGACGCGCATCAGGGAGGTCGCACCCTCCTTGCACCGGCGAGTGCCTTCGGCGACTACCGGTGGGGGCACACCAACGACGAGCCCCTGGTCGCGCTGACCCGGTCCTCCCTCGCGCTGCGGGACGCCGTGCCGCTCGGGGCGCCGGGAGCCACCCGCCTGCTCGACGGCGTGGTCGAGGAGCTCGCCGCCGGCCGGCCGTCCGCCGCCCTCGGCCCGGCCCTCGCCGCCGCCGGCATCGGGCGGGTCCTCCTGCGCGGCGACGTGGACCCGCGGGCAGTCGCGGACCCGGTCGCCGCCGTGCGCGCCAGCCTCCTCGGGTCCCCGGGCCTGCGTCGGGCAGTCGGCTTCGGCCCCCGGGTCGCCGGGTCGGACGGCCTCGTCGGCGGGCTCAGCCTCGCTCCACCCCCGCGGCAGGTGCTCGAGGTCTGGGTTGTCGACGGCCCTCATGACGTCGACGGCGTCCGGGCCCTGCCGCTGCGGGAGGCGCGCCGGCTCGCCGGCGGCCCGGAGTCGGCCCTCGGCCGGGCCGAGGCGGGGCTGGCCACCGGGGCGACCGTGCCCGCCACGATCGGAGCCGACGGACGACGGGTGCCAGGTCTGCACACCGACACGCTGCGCCGCCGGCGGCTCGACTTCGGCGCCGCTCCCGGGTCGGCCTACGGCCCCACCGTCCGGGCCGCCGAGCAGCTGGGCGGCGACCGCGCGGCGAGCGACCTGATGCCGGCGCCGCCGGTCCGCCAGACGGTCGCGCGCTACGCCGGCGGCGCGGCGGTGTCCGCGTCGTCCACCGCCGCCGACCCGACCCGACCGGGCTGGCGCGGGGCCGGGACCCGACCCGCCTCCGCCCTGGACGCCGACGGACGAACCTCGTGGGTCACGTCCGACGTGCCGGGACCGCGGTGGCTGGAGGTGCGCTGGCCGAGGCCGCACCGGCTGGGCCGGCTGACGGTCGTGGCGCGCGAGCGCACCGGGCTGGCGGTGCCCTCGGGCGTGCGCGTCGTGACCGACGGGGGAGAGCGGCGCGCGACCAGGCGACCGGACGGGACCCTGACCGTCGTCCCGCCGGCCGCGCCGACCCGGCGGGTCCGGCTGGTCTTCACCAGTCCGACCGGCGCCGTCGTCGCCGTCGACGACGTGCTCGGGCTCACGGTGCCGGAGAGCCTCGCCGTGCCGCGGGACCGGAGCGCCGATGCGAGCACGGACGTCTGGGTGCTCCGCAGGTCGCCGGGGCGCGGCGGGTGCCTGGACGTCGGTCCGGCCTGGACCTGCAGCCCCGACCTGGTCCGCGCCGGCGAGGACGGGCCCACCTGGCGGCGGACCCTGCGGGTCGACAGGGGAGCGCCGGTGGCCGCTCGGGCGACCGTCCGGCCGGTTCCGGGACCGGAGCTGTCCCGGGCGCTGGACCGGGCGCTCGGCTACCGGGCGCGGGCGAGCAGCACCGTCGTCGACCACCCGGCTGCCCGGCCCGGGGCGGCGTTCGACGGCGACCCGGAGACCGCGTGGGTCGCCTCCTCGCGCGACAGCACGCCGACGCTCACCGTCACGCTGACGCAGCCGGCCGTGCTCACCCGGGTGGCACTCGGCACGGACCGTGCGGGAGAGTCGGGCCTGCAGGCCGTCGTTGTCTCCGCCGGTGGCGAGCAGCGTCGGTTGCCCGTAGGGGGTCGCAG
>Ga0126307_10003057_pt1 | contig 11393 bp, 9 predicted proteins | sample Plot28_FD_89955 | JGI IMG/M metagenome (GOLD analysis project Ga0126307, IMG submission 89955) | Serpentine soil microbial communities from UC McLaughlin Reserve, CA, USA - Plot28 | ecosystem: Environmental > Terrestrial > Soil > Grasslands | place: USA: UC McLaughlin Reserve, Lake County...
CGCGCCGCTCGAGGAAGCGCGCGAAACGGCTTTGCTGCGGCCCGTAGAGCGTCGAGCCGGAGGACTCGGTCGGCGGCACGGACGGATGATGCCCGTTCATTTTTCTGCAGTCACGCCGCGCGAGTTGCCATCGCGTCGGACGCGGTGAGGTATCAAGCGGCGGCTTGGGCCGATCAGCCGACAGGGCCAAGTTGAGACGCTAGCCGCGCTCGATCAGCTCGACGCGGTACTGGTCTAGGTAGTTCTGAACGTTGAGTTGACTACGCGCCGTCCCGCTCGGCGCCTCCGCCCTGTGTCGGCTACGAACGCTGCAACATTTGCTGCATTGCAGAGGCGAGGAGGCGGCCGTCAGACGACCAGATCGAAGCCTTCCCGGCGACGAGCGCGCCGTCCGCCAGCGGAGCGACGGCGTCAACGAGCAGCCACTCGGATTCGGCGCCAGCGAGGTGGAAGCACATGATCAGATCCAGGCTCGGGGCGATGAACGGGAACATCGCATCGTGCGCGAACGTCGCCGCGGGGTACATGGCCGAATCCGCGGCGAGAAGCATCCTCGCGGCGTCGACAAAAGGGTCGTCGAGCGGCGGCCGAACGCGCAGTCGCGACCACACGAGCCAGCGGGCTTCCGTCGCCCGGGTCCACTCCGCCGGCTGCGGCGCGACCGGATGCACATCGAAGTTGCGCCAGAACGGAAATGGCGATTCGCCGCCAGGCAGGTGCGTCTCCCAGGGCTCAAGCTCCTCCGGGGGCGGTACGACGGGGCCGCGGCCGCGTTGTGGTCAACGCCGACAAGCTCGCCGGCCGTCCATACGAGCGCCTCGACGATCGAGAGCTCGTTCTGGAGCAACGTCACCCTCATGGACTCGGCTCGCATCGATTGGCGCAGCGACTCCACGCGGATGTCGACGCGCCCGACCTGCCCCGGACGAAGGTAATGGCACGCAACGCTTACGGGCCGCCGAAACGACGATGCCGCCCCAGCCGCCCGTAGAGCGACCGCGGCGATGAACCCGCCCTGCGGACCCCAGATGTCCCATCCCTCGGCGAGACTCGCGACGTAGCGCCCATCCTGCTTTGCGACCGCACTGTCGATGCCGAAGTCGGACAACACCGGAAGCTAACACCGTGGCGGGCGAAGGCAGCGGGGACCGTGAGCAGGGAACCTTTCGCATCGGTACGTCTGTCCGCACCGTCTTCCAGCGGCGCGCTCAGCGACCGAGGAACGACCCACCCGGCCGCCTCGCCTTGCGGTCGTCTGCCGGCCTGCGGATCAGTGAGTTCCCGGATGCCGCAGGCCGGTGGGGCCGGCCCCATTTGTCGTGCGCAGCGTGCGGTGGGCGTGGGATCCACATCTCTCGCTACACGCCAACCGGCTACCGCCGCGACGAAGACGGCCGCCTCCACCGTGAAGAGCCGGCAGCGAGCATTGTCGCCGAAGCCTTTCGCCGCCGAGCAACAGGCTCATCGTGGGCCGAGCTGACCTGCTTTACGCCGGGATCGATAAGCGCGTCTACGAGCTGAGACGCATCGACAACCACCGTTGGCGCTGGACCGTCGGCGCGGGACTTCCGCCCGCCCCGGTGTACGACCTCTCGGCACAGCCAGTCACTGACCGGGCCGGCCGGCAGCTCGTGCTCATCCGCAGCGCGGTCGCCTCGCGAGGAATCTACGAAAGCGCCCGCCGACCCGGAGACGAGATGGTGTCGCCGCCCGAGTCGCTCTACATGCGAAACAGCACCCTCGACCTCCGATGGCTATCGACGGATACCGAGGTGCCCGGAACCCTCTCACGGCGGACGAACGGGTGTGGCACTGGCAAAGCCCCGACATCAAGCTCGACACGGGCCATCCATCAAGGGACCGCCTCCGCCCCGTCTGGTACCAGCGCGACCCCGAGGCTTCATTCCCACTCACGCATATCCAGTTTGAGCTGCTTGGCGACAACAGCCGCGCAGTTCCCGCCGGCTCCCGCGCATGGGTCGATGTGCAGGTGCACAATCGCCACCACACGGCCAGCGGCCCCGTCAGCGTTTGGGCGCTCGCATGTCCGGCAGCGGCTGGCGTTCCGAGCCCATGGAAAGCGGTCGGCAACCCGCAAGTCGTGGAAGGTATTAAAGCCGACCGCCCGCGGATCGTTTCCTGGTCGTGGAGCGTGCCAACGCTCCCCCCGCGGGATGACCGGAGGCCATTTCTGTCTCGCAGTTTTCATTCACTCCGCCGCGAGCCCTTTGCATGCCGTAACTGGGGACTTGGACGCCGTCTGCGTCGCGAACCAGCAGGTTGCTCAAAAGAACCTCCACTTAGCCGTCCCTGCCTCGTCCCCCGCCGGCGACACGACCGGTTCCTCCGGAGGAAGAGGCGGAGGAGGCATGAGCAGAGTCGAGTTTCACAACCCCACGCCTGAGTGGCGCACATCGAACCTCCTGATTGATCTCCGCCGCCTGCCGCAGAAAACGCGCGCGCGGCTCGACGTGAAGGGACTCGCCCAAGCGAGTCACAAGCAAATACCTCAAGGCGGCACCTCCGAAAGTCACCGTTAAGGGCGCCGCTTCAGCCGCTCATAAGCGAGCCGGCGTCTACGTCGAGGCATCGGGCGGCAAGGTCATCGAGATCGGCGGAGTGCTGCTACCGCCGGGGTGGCTATTAAGGGCGAACGTCCATCTTCGACTGCCGCAAGGGCCGTCGAAGACGAAGGAGCCGCGTATCGACGTTCTCCAGGTCAGCGACGGCATCGTCGTCGGTGGTAGTACCTTCGTTTGCACGGCCCAGCGAAGCCGATCGTCACACTTCCGAAGTTCGAGGCCGAAGAAGACGAGGCGGAAATCAGTCCATTCGTCACACCGCAGTGGGCACTCGATCGAGCGGTTGAGCGTGTCCGGGTCGCCCGACGTGGCGCCGCCACAAGCGGTTGCAAGCACGCCTTCGAGAGCCGCTAGTACCGGGGTGCCGCCTGACTCCGGATTAAAGGGCTCGCCTTCCTCGTAGCGAGTGAAGTCGATCGCGAAGGCGTCATCGTCCTGATGGGTGTCTGCCTGGTGGTAGTAGAACCCGGGCGGCCCGACCGCACGGGTTTTCCGAGAACCGCCGTGCGGCCACGCCGCCGAGGATCGGGCTGGCTCCGACTACAAGCCTGCTCTGTTCGATGAACTCGCTGAGGCGTCCCGCAGTGCAGCTCTTGCTTCCGGCCACCGGGCGAGCAGGCGCAGGGGAAGCAGCTGATTGGTCTGGCGCTCGCCAGGACGCCAGCGCCAGTAGGGGTTGGCTCCGCGAGAGCAAGGCCCTGCCAGTGCCAACCCCGCGCGCTGTGCGTGAGGACGAAAGCGACGATCCCGCGGAACCACTCGCCGAGCAGCCGGATGTGACGAGGTACTCCGCTCCCCGTAGTGGACGGCCGCCCAGCGCACCGGCCGGCTCCAAGCGAGGTGTGGTGACGCGCGCTTACCGAGCGCGAACGCCTCCCTGAGCGCGTCCAGCGGGGTCTTGTGCCCCGATGACTCGGGCGGAGTCAGTCAATACCAGTCGGACCGGTTCGCCAGGATCACGCTCGGCCTGCTGAAGCAGGCTAGGCGCTGAGAGAAAGCGCTCGATCGGCGGCGGCCCCAAGGGAGAGCTCGCGCCCCTCGCGCAGGCCGAGCTCGAGGTCGGGGTCGCGCCGCGCGGAAATTCGTTCGAGAAAGCGCTCCCGCTCGCTCTCCCATCCCGGCACGGGCCCGCGCGTCTCTTCCGCCTCGACCGCGCCCCACAGGCGGCCTGCACGGCGTAAGTCATCGCTCGCAGCGGCGGCGGACGCCAGGTAGGCGAGTGCGTACACGGTGCCCTTCCGGTCGCCGATGCGCCGACAGAGCACCAATGCTTCCCGAGCCCGCCGTGACGCCTCGTCCGGCCGGCCGGATTCGAGCTCAAGGTCCGCCAGATTCGAGAGCATCGAGGCCTGCCACCACGGGCGGCCGATCGCCTCGCACATCGCAGCGCTTTGCTCGTAGAGCTCCGCCGCGAGTTCTGCGTTTCCCTCGGCCTGGGCGAGGGAGCCGAGCGAGCCTACGGCCTGCGCTTCGCCCCTGCGCGAGCCGAGCGCGCGAAATCTCGCGAGCGCGCCTTCCAGTAGCCGCCGCGCACGCTCCGCATCACCGTGGATGAGAGCGATCTGGCCGAGCCGGTAGCTCACGATCGCGCTCCCTCGCTCGTCGCCGAGCGAGCGGTGCAGGCGGAGGCTCTCGCGGTACAGCGCCTCCGCCCGCTCGACGTCTCCGGCCGTGTGCCGCGAGCTCGCGAAGGCGCGCAGCGCGCGGGCGCGAAGTGCGGGCGGAGCTCCTGCATCGGCCGCGAGCAGCCGCTCGAAGACGCGCATCCCCTCGAACGGATCGCGGGTGACCCAGAAGTTCTCGAGCGCGACGGCGAGCCGCAACCCGAGCTCGGTCTCGCCCGCGTCGAGCGCCCACGCGATCGCCGCGCGGGCGTTTTCGTACTCCGGAATCACGAGTTCTTGGCGCTGCGGCTCCTCGGCCTCGGCGAAGAGGTTGGCGCTCTCCACGAGCCTGATGATGAATTCGAGCTGCCGGCGGCGGATCTCGGGTGCCTCGCCTGAGGCCTCCAATCTCTCGAGCGCGTATTCCTGGATCGTCTCGAGCATCGAGTAGCGAGAGCCGTCAGCGGTTGCGGTGTGGCGCAGGAGGTTGTGGTCGACCAGCGATGACAGCCGCTCGAGTGTGGTTCCACAGACCGCCTCGGCGGCTTCCAGCGTGCAGCCAGCGGCAAAGACGGCCAACCGTGTGAGGTCGCGCTGCTCTCCCTCGCCGAGCAGGCTGAAGCTCCATTCGAGCGTTGCCCGGAGGGTCTGCTGGCGAGCGGGAAGATCGCGTGGCCCGTCGGTGAGGAGCGGCAGGCGCGCGTCCAAGCGAGCGAGCAGCTCGGCAGGCGTCAACGTGCGGACGCGGCTGGAGGCGAGCTCGATCGCGAGCGGCAGGCGGTCGAGCCGCTCGCAGATCCGGCCGATCGACTCATCATTTGCCGCGGCGCCGAAGTCTGGCTTGGCCGCCCGCGCGCGCTCGAGGAAGAGTGCGCGGGCGGCATTAGGAGGCAGCGGATCGACGGGATACACGCGCTCACCCGAGACGTGGAGCACGACCCGGCTCGTGGCAAGAACCTTCAGGCGCGGCGCACGGGCGAGCAGCTCGACAAAGACGGGTGCGGCGGAGCGCAGGTGCTCGACGTTATCTGGGACGAGCAGAAGCTCGCGTGGCCCGAGAGCGGCAGCGAGCGTCTCGAGCGGCTCCTGTCCAGCGACTTCCTGAACCTCCAGCGCGCGCGAGATCGCTGAAACGACCTCCTCGGGATCGCGGATGGGCGCCAGCTCGACGAGGGCGGCGCCGTTCGCGAATGACGATGCGAGCTCGCGCGCGATCTCGAGGGCGAGGCGCGTCTTCCCGCTGCCGCCCGCGCCCGTCAGGACGAGCAGGCGGACGTCCGGTCGCTGGAAAAGCGTTCGCAGTTCCTCGAGCTCTCGCTTACGGCCGTGAAGGGCAGAGGGCGGGAACGGCAGCGCGCGCGCCGGCTCTTCCGCTTCCATCAGCAGCTCGAGGCTCGGATCTTGCTGGAGGATGCGTCGCTGCAAACCGCGCAGCTCTGCGCCCGGCTCGAGCCCGAGCTCGTTGCGGAGGAGCACGCGTGTCGCCGCGTATAGCTCGAGGGCCTCCGACTGCCGTCCGGAGCGGTAGAGCGCCAGCATCGTCTGGGCCTGCACACGTTCGCGGAGAGGGTGCTCGGCAGACAGGGCTCGCAGCTCGCCGAGGACGTGTGCGTGCCGGCCGAGCGCGAGCTGCGCTTCGGTCCGAATTTCCAGCGCGACGAGCCGAAGCTCTTCGAGGCGCTCGGCTTCGACCCGCGCGCAATCCTCGTACGCGAAGTCGGCGTACGCACGACCGCGCCAGAGGGCGAGCGCCCGCCCAAGGAGCGACGACGCGAGAGCTGCGTTTCCCTCTTGAAGAACAGCTCTCCCTTCGCCGAGAAGCCGCTCGAACCGCGCCGCGTCGAGTGACTCCGGCTCGAGGTCGAGCCGGTAGCCCGCCCCCTTTGTCACGATCGCCGCGCCGGACGGAAGCGCCTTGCGCAGCTGCGAGACGTAGATCTGCAGGAGCTTCCGCGCCGACGGGGGAGGTGACTCGCCCCAGACGGCGTCGATTAGGGCGTCGGCCGAGCACGTCTCGCCGGCCCTCACGAGGAGCGCGCAGAGAACCTGCCGCTGCTTGGCGGCGGGTAGGCGGACGGGCCCGTTGTCGCCAACGATCTCCAACAGCCCGAGGACGCGAACGTCGATCCGAAAGCCTCCAAGGGCATTTTGCTGCGGGCGGAAGCGTTTGGGAAGCCGCTATACCGCGACTAAGGCGGCTGCCTCGACTGTTTGCCGGGTCCCGCGAAGAATGGAGAAGTCATGATCAAAGCGATCTTCGCGTGCCTCGCGGTAGCAGCGCTGGGAGCTGCGTCGGCCAGTATCGCGTTCGGCACGCCGCCGTTCCTGGCGTCTGGTTCGCCGCCCGTCCGAGGAACGATCGAACAGCCCTTCAAGGTCGAACTCAACGGCGTGATCAAGGTCAAGACGAAGGCCGCGCTCGATGTCGTCGACCAGACTGTCACGATCCAGCCTGGCGGCAACAGCGGCTGGCACGGCCACCCGGGGCCGGTGCTCGTCGTCGTCAAGGCGGGGACCGTGACGTTCTACGAGGCGGACGATCCCACCTGCACGCCGCACTCGTTCTCGGCCGGACAGGCTCTAGTCGATAGTGGCAGCGGACACCTCGCCAGGAACCAGGGCTCCGTTCCGGTCGAGCTTTCGTTCACCTACCTGCTCCCGGCGGGAGCTCCCTTCCGTACCGACCTCGCCGATCCCGGTTACTGCTCCGCGTGAACTGAGAGCGACCCGAGTGAGCGGCGGCGACCTTGCGCCTCGCCGCCGCTCGCACGTCAGTGGGTCAGGATCGCCAGGCTCTGCCCCAGTCGGCTGCGACAGCGGTGTCGCCGACCACCCACGCTGCAAGAGGCGCCCCTCTACGGGTCGGGCAGCTGCGTTTCCTCGGCGCTCGCGTGAGATGCCGCCGCTATACCCGCCTTAACCCCGACCCCGGGCGTACCCGCGCTCGCCACTCGCAACGAGCTGTTCCGTCCCGAGCCGGTCCTCCAGGAGCTTCGCCCCGAGACGTGGTCGTCGGAAACGGGCGCGGCCTCGTGACTGTTAGGAGCCACGCTTGATCCGCACCCGCCCGATCCAGCTCCTGGTAGCCGCGGGGCGAGCGGGCGAACGGAGGAACCTCCCACGCAAGCTTCCGCTCGTGCTGGCCACGCTTGCGGGCGCGTGCGCGGTAGCAGCGCTCCCTGCCTCCGCATCGGCGACGACATCGGCGCTTAAACCGGAGGCGCTCACGCGCGCACGGGCGATCCGCGCCGAGATCAACGCCCGCTCCCGGCTGCTGCCGGGCGCAGGCTCGTCGTCACCGAGGCGACGAGCACGGGCGTCGTGGAGCGCCTCACGCTCGTGACCGACTGGCTCGAGCCGCCGCGCGTCGTGCCCGCGGATAACGGGATCTACTTCGCGCTCTCCGCCGCGCGCGCCAAATGCCCCTACCCCGCGCGTTCGGCAGCGCTGCCCGGAACCGCCTTCCTGCCCCGCCGTCTGGCGCTCGAGTTCGCCCTCCACACCTTCCTGGAGACGTCCGTGAGCCTCGTCGTCGTCGCGCTCCCGGCCGCAGAGCCGGTCTGGGTCGTCTTGGAACGGGACGACCTGCTCGCAAGCATCGATGCCCCAGCGGTACTCGCTCGGCTCGCTCGCAGCCCAGCGGAGATCGACCAACCGGTTCGAGGGCTCGTCGGCCGACTCACCCGCCTCTTCGTTCCGCTTCCCATCTTCCCGGCCCCGGCCGACACGATCTACGCGGTGCGGCTTTAGGATCTTGACGGAATCGGTGGTTCTGATCTCGTGCGGGAGCTGTCGCCCGCTCGGATGAATTCCTATCCGCTCCTCGCGCACGCCTTATTGCTGCGGGCGGAAACGTTTGGGGCCGCTATACCGAGATTAAGGCGGCTGCATCGACTGTTCGCCGGGTCCCGCAAAGAAAGGCGAAGTCATGATCAAAGCGACCTTTGCGTGCCTGGCGGCAGCGGCGGTGGGGGCCGAAGTCGGGCGCTCTGTGGCTGGAGACGAGGACAACCTCCGGCGGCGACGGTGTCGCGAGCTCGTTCGGCACGGCGACCCCCTAAGCATCGGGAGCAGCGCGTCCTGGCGTCGCGACAGCTCGAAGGCAAGCAACTCAAGAAGGAGGGAGATCGGCGAGGAGGAGTCGATCCGAACGATCCCAATCGCAGCGCCGACGATCCGCTGGTGGCGCTTACATGCGAGCGAGAAGGAGGTCGCGATGACGGCGGAGGCATCGTCCTCGAGCTCGGCGCCTCAACGACACTGGTTCCGCATCGGAGTCATCTCGGCGCTCGTGGCTGCGGGGGCGGCGCGTGTTTCTCGTCGGCGAAACCGAACGGACGCCCAGTGGGGAAAGCGGCGCAACTGAAGTCATCGCGGGGCGGAGCCGACGCGCCTGAGTCGGTGTCAAAGGAGGACAGATGAAAGCTCTGACAGGAAAGCGACGGCTGGGGGCAGTGGGTGTTGTGATGCTCGCGGTGGCGACCGCACTAGCGGCGTCGTCCGCGAATAGCAGGACAGCGGTCTCGGCAATCGGCGCCAAAGACGCACCGTTCATCGACGGGCGGGTGGTCGCCGACGGCATCCCGGGCGCATCGGCGCTCTCGCCGGTCGGGACCTTCCTGCCCGGCGGGCCGATTCACGACAACCCCGTCCTGGCGGCATTCACCCAACCCGGCAGGGTGCTCGATCCGAGCCGCCTCTTGGTTGGGAGTAGCTCCAACTTCGGAGCCCCGAAGGCGAATGCGGACCAGGCCGAAGGCTCGTTCTTGTCGATCGACCCCCGTGGGGAAGAGTTGGCCGTGCCGGCCGCCTTCGCCAGCGCCGGCGATCAAGCCGTTGCCCTCGGCGGCGCCGTCCAGATGTACAGCGCCCAGAGCCCGACGTGGCGCAACGGCTTCTACAACCCGACCGCGGTGACGGCGGATCAGACTGGGGTCAGCAATCCGCTTGGCCTCTCCATCAACAACGCCTTCGGGCGCCTGTGGCCGGCGAACGCGCCCTACGGGCTCGCTGGTCCGGGCACCTCCTCGATCGACGATCCGGACGGGCGCCCGCTTAAGGGAGCGCCCAACACCACCACCGGTGGCGTCTACTTCAGCGACCTGACGGGCCGTCAACCCGCGCAAGTCATCCCCGGTGCGCTCGGCAAAGGTGCCGTCGGGACGGCTTTCCTCGGCCGCTCCCCAGACGGCAGCGGCCGCGCCGTCTTCGTCGTCGTCGTCGCGGACGGCAGCATCGTGCAGGAGCATACGGCGAGGGCGCTCGACGGACTCGCACCGGCGGGCACCGTCCAGCCGCTCGCGACTCGGTCCTGGCTCGACGACTCCCGAACAGAGGACAACGCGGAGCATCCTGAGCGCCGCCTGACGCCTCGGCTCGGCGCGCTCCTGAACTACGAGCCCGAGCTCGTCCTCTACGTGAGCCAGCCCTTCGACGACTCGATCAAGGCAATCGATCTCGCCATCGGCGGTCCGCCCGGCGACGAGCTGTTCGTACCCGCCGGCACCCGCGAGTTCCGATCGCCCGCGCTGAGCCAGCCCGTCGACCTAGCTCCGGTGGAGATCGAGACTGAAGATCCCAACTGGGCCAGCAACACGACGATCGAAGAGGAGTCCGACTTCTACGTCTGCAACCGCGGAGACAACACGATCGTGCGCATGCGGCAGGATGGGACGGTCGTCGCCGTACGCCGCGTGCGGGCCCGCGGCGAATCGCTCGGTTACGCCCGCCTCAACGGCATCGCGACGTCGCCGGACCACTCGAAGATCTGGGTCACGTACGTCGGCAAGCTGCCCGGCTCGAGCGATCGCGACGGCGGCGTCCTCGAACTACTGGCGTTCTAGATGGCGGAGCGCGTGCTCACACCGGTCGGTGAATCGCATTCAACCCGAGACAAGGAGCTGCGTTGAGCAAATTTGCCCCCATCCTCGGTTTCCTTGGCCTCGTTGTCGACCTCGCCTTCCACTGGGCTGCACCAGCCGATTCATCGAACGTCCCCGCCGTCATGACGACGCTGCTCGTCGATACCGACCTGGCACAGGACGCTTGGTGGCTGACGCTCCTCGGCGTGGCTGCGCACCTGATGTTCCTCGTCGCTTTCCTCTATCTGCTCGTCGGCTCCGCGTTGGGACAGGGCGGCGAGAGGACGACGCCGGCGGCCGAGCATCATCCGGGCGCCGAGTTCACCGCCGCGACAGAGACCGTGGGAATCGGTCGCGGACGACTCGCCCGGGCGGACGCGCTGGAGGAAGCTCAATGAGGCTATTCACCACAACGAAACGACCGCGGTCGGGATCCCCCGGCCGTGAGGAGTGATCAGAACAGCCGGATATGGCGTCCCTACCAACAGAGAGGAGGAGCGATGACCGTCTTCAGAGGAGAGCCGAGGATTCACGGGGCGACGGAATCACGTAGGGGAGGAACGAAGTACGCCCAGTGGCTCGTTCTTCTGCTCGCGCTCACGCTTGCGCTAACGGTCGGTCTCGGCAGCGCATGGGGAGCCACAGAGCCCGTCGTAGATCATTACTCATTCAACGTCACGAGGCCGGCGCCGGTGCTCGCTGCGATCTGCGGCGTTCCGGTGACACGCAACGACGTTCGCACGTACACCGTGTTCACCTACCCAGACGGAAGCATGCTCGTCGTTCTGAACGGCGCCAACTACACGGTCTTCGCGGGGCCCGGCGGGACCGTCACGATTCAGTTTGCCGGTTCGATCAAGCTCACGCCGAACGGCGACGGGACATATCTGATCGAGGATCAGGGAAACACCGGCCTGAACACGTCCGATGGGGAGGGCCCGATTGCCGGATCCGCGGGACGCACGGTCTTGATCGGCAGGTTCAACCCCGCGGCGCTCGGGATCACGACGATTGAATTGATCTCGCAGACGGGCATCCTGCCGGAGACGCAGCTCGCGGCGATGTGCCCGGCGCTCCGGGGTGATTGACAGACGAAGAGACGCTCGATCGATCGAATTTCTCGGGTCAGCGAATTGCCGGTCGCCGTAAATCTCGATCGCCTGCTCCAGCGCCCGGCTCGCAGGCAGCCGACGATCGATGAGCGCGTAGAGCCTTTGCACTAAGGACGATTTTGAGACCTGAGCACTGTGCGTGATTCTGATCTCGACCCTGGTCGCGTGCCAGGTGGAGCGCCGCCGAGCTGACAGTTACTCGGAGCGCTCGATGAGTTCTACTCGATACGAGTC
>Ga0126307_10003058_pt1 | contig 11387 bp, 11 predicted proteins | sample Plot28_FD_89955 | JGI IMG/M metagenome (GOLD analysis project Ga0126307, IMG submission 89955) | Serpentine soil microbial communities from UC McLaughlin Reserve, CA, USA - Plot28 | ecosystem: Environmental > Terrestrial > Soil > Grasslands | place: USA: UC McLaughlin Reserve, Lake County...
ACGCCGCGACGATCCTGACCAGCAGCGAGGCGCTGCTGACGATCATCAACGACATCCTCGACTTCTCCAAGATCGAGGCGGGCCGGGTGGAGCTCGAGGTGGCTCCGTTCGACGTGCGCGAATGCGTCGAGGCCGCCGTCATGTTGATCGCGACGCTGGCGTCCGGGAAGGGAATCAATCTGAGGAGCGAGCTTCGCGACGGTATCCCAGAATTGGTGCTGGGCGATGTGAGTCGGGTCCGCCAGATCCTGCTCAACGTGTTCAAACAACGCTGTGAAGTTCACGGAGGCCGGCAGCGTCACGCCGACGGCCGAAAGCTCCTCGCCCAGAGAGGCTGGGCAGATCGAGCTGCACATCTCCGTCCGCGACCACCGGGATAGGCATTCCACCCGACCGCATCGACCGGCTGTTCCAGTCCTTCAGCCAGACGGACGCGTCGATCAGTCGCCGCTTCGGCGGCACGGGCCTCGGCCTCGCGATCTCCAAGCGCCTCGCCGAGGCAATGGGCGGGACCATCTGGGCAGAGAGCGAGGGCGCGGGACGGGGCAGCACGTTCCACGTCATGATCGCGACCCGAGCAGCCGCCGCGGACGCCGTTCCCAAGCGGGCCGCCCCACGTCCGGGCTCGCACGACCTCGATCCCGAGCAGGCGACACGGCACCCGCTGCGCATCCTCCTGGTCGAGGACAACGCCGTGAACCAGAAGCCGGCTTTGCGCCTGCTCTCCCGCATGGGCTATCGGGCGGACGTCGCCGCCAACGGGCTCGAGGCGATCGACGCCGTCGAGCGCCAGCCATACGACCTGGTGCTGATGGACGTTCAGATGACCGAGATGGACGGGCTCGAGGCGACGCGGCACATCCTCGATCGCGTCGAGGCAACGCGCCGGCCCTGCGTGGCGATGACGGCAAACGCGATGGACGGCGATCGCGAGCAGTGCATCGAAGCGGGCATGCAGGGCTACATCTCCAAGCCGATCCGCGTGGATGCGCTGGTCGAAGCGCTCCTCACGGCGCCCACAGTGACGGTTTGGGCATGGCCACGATCGTCTCGCTCCCCAGCTTCCGCGGAGGAGCGACCGCTCTGAAGACGACCGTTCGGGACGAGGCGCAGTCGGCCGCCGCCGCCGAACTCGCGCCTGCGTTCGCAGCCTCGGTGGAAGCCGCTTCAGGACGGTCCGGCGCGGACCGCGCCGAGAACGGTCGCCGATAGTGCGGCTTCGGCGTGCTGCTCGGGCACTCGCCCGGCTTGGAGTTCGCCGCTGGCGGCGTGGATTAGGGCCATGACCATCGAGAGATGCCATGCGGCGGGTACGTCGGAGCGGAAGCTGCCGTCGCGCTGGCCGCGTTCGATGAGGGGCTCGAGGATCGCTAGGACGGGGCGGTGTCTTGCGTGCAGCTCGGCTTGTGGGAGCTGGGTGTTGATCGCGACGAGCGCGTGGTAGCGCTCGAGCGTGCGCCACGCGGAGACCACGACGCGATTCAGGGCGTCGGCCGCGTCGTCGCGCTCGGGCTCGGCGGCTTTGATCGTGGCGGTGGCTTCGACGATCGCGCGCCGTGTCACGGCGTCGATGAGCGCGTCGCGGGTCGCGAAGTGGACGTAGATCGTGGCGCGCACGACGCCTGCCCGGCGAGCGATCTCGGCCATGCTGGCTTCGGGATCGCTCGCGAGGGCGTCGACGGCTGAGTCGAGGATTCGCGCCACGCTGCGCTCGGCGTCGGCGCGGCGACGCCGCTGTCCGGGCGCTGCTGTGTGGTGGGCGGGCGGCATCGAGCGGTTAGTGGACGGCGACGCGGGGGGCGCGCGCCAGCTTGGGCAGGAATGTCCTGGCTGAGGGCAGGATGACGAGCGCAGCGACGCTCGCGACGCCGGCGATGATGCCGGCGGCCAGGAATGCGTCTGCGATGCCGCTGGCGAGTCCGGCCGCCGCGGCGGGACCGGTCGCGCCGCCGACGGTGCCGGTGGCGATCGTCGCGAGGATCGCGACGCCGAGCGAGCCGCCGATCTCGTGTCCGGTGGTGTTCAGGCCCGAGAGCATCCCGCTCTCGTCGTCGGAGGCGCCGGTGAGCACGGCGACGGCGACGCCGACGAGGATGATGCCGAGGCCGATGCCTGCCACGAGCATGCCGGGCAGCACGTCGCTGGCGTAGCCGCCGTCGGCGTTGACGCCGGAGAGCAGCAGCATCCCGGCGGCGGTGATGGCGAACCCGGCGGCGAGCGGGATGCGCACGCCCGTCTTGGTGATGACGTGGCTGCCGACGTGGACGCCGGCGGCGATTGCGACGGCGAGGGGCAGGAACGCCAGCCCGGTCTCGAGCGCGCCGGTGCCGAGCACGTTCTGCAGGTACAGCGAGGTCAGCAGGAAGGATCCGAACAGCACGGCCGACGCCGTCAGCATCATCAGGAAGCCGCCGCCGATGGCGCGGTCGGTGAGTCGCTGGACGCGCAGCAGCGGCCGGCGGGTGCGGAGCTCGAGCGCGGCGAAGGCGGCGAGGCCGGCGATCGCGGCGGCGCCGATGCCGAGTGTCTGCGTCGAGCTCCAGCCGCTGGTCTGGGCCTGGGAGATGGCGTAGACGAGGCCACCAAGGCTGGCGGTGGCGAGCAGCGCGCCGCGCAGGTCGAGGCCGCGCCATTGCGGCCGCATCGTGTCGCCGGGCAGGAGCTTGATGGCACCGGCGGCGAGCGCCAGACCGACCGGCAGGTTGATGAAGAAGATCGCGCGCCAGTCGACGAGCTCGGTCAGGACGCCGCCGAGGAGCACGCCGATTGCGGCGCCGGCGCCCCCGACGGCGCCCCAGACGCCGAGCGCCTTGGCGCGCTCGGGGCCCTGGAAGGTGGTCGTGATGATCGACAGCGCCGCGGGCGACAGCAGCGCCGCGCCGAGACCCTGGCCGGCTCGCGCGGCGAACAGCATCGTGGCGTCGGCGGCGAGCGCCGTAACGAGCGACGAGGCCGTGAATACGGCCAGGCCGGCGAGAAAGACGCGGCGGCGGCCGAGCAGGTCGGCGGCGCGTCCGCCGAACAGCAGCAGGCCGCCGAAGAGCAGCGAGTAGCTCGTGATCGTCCAGCCGATGTCGGCCTGGCCGATGCTCAGGTCCGCCGCCAGGTCGGGCAGCGCGACGTTCACGGCGGAGATGTCGAGGATGACCATGAGCTGCGCGACGGACAGGAGCAGGAGAAGCGACCAGCGTGTGCGCTTTGGAGCGTCGTGGGTTGTGGCGGTGCGGTGTCGGCCGTGCATGTCAAGCCTCACTCTAGTTCAGACAGTGGTGTCTGAGTTATTAAATCAGACAGTGCTGTCTGAAGTCAAGCGCAGGGTCGGATTCGCCATTGCACGCGATGGTCGGCGGTGGCGGGTCGCCACCGCCGACCCGGTGCGCTTGGCGTCAGGCCGCGATCCACTCGCCAGCCTCGACCTGCTACTCGGACGGCGCGACGGCCGTCGGCTTCGGTGCGCGCAGCAGGGTGGCGGCGAGCAGCGCCCCCGCCACAGCGATCGCCGCGCCGCCGAGGAAGGCCGTGGAGTAGCCGTCCGTCGGCGCACCGACGTCACCGAGCCGGTCGGCGCCCTGGCTGGTCGCAAGCGGGTCATCGCCGCCAGGCCGAGCGCGGATCCGACCCTCCCACGCCGCGTCGGAATCCATCACCGAAGCGACGTCGGAAGCCGGGTCAGGCCTTCGCTGTGCGGAGTGGTCGTCAGGCAGCTCAATGGCCCGTCGCGGTGTAGGACTCAGCGGGCCGTCAGCGCGGTGTCGAAGAAGGCTGTGACGCGTCGTTCGTACTCGGGGGCGGCCTGGCGGATGGCGGCCGTGTGGGCGACCTTCGGCAGGTACCAGAGCTCGACGGGCCGCTTGCCGGCTGCGCGGTCATAGGCCTCGCCGAACTGCTTCTCGGGAGGGCCTGCCGAGACGAGCAACAGGGGCGAGGTGATTCGTTTCATCATGTCCTCTAGCACCGGCCCCGGCTTGGTGCCCGAAATCACCCTGACGGTCGCAAACTCGACCGCCATGACCGGCGAGATCGCGGTGATGCCGTTGACGCGCCGCCCGTCGGCGAATGAGCTGGCGGCCGTGCCGTCGGCGACGACGGCCTTGAGGTCCTTGCGCTGGCCGGCGGCCTGGACAAGCACGTCCGCGCCGGTCGAGAGGCCGAGCGCGCCGATGCGCTCGGCGTCAACCTCGGGTCGGGCCTTGAGGAACGCCAGTGCGCCGGCGACGTCTTTGTCCCAGCCCCAGCCCCACGCATTCTGGGTCCCCTCGCTCTTGCCGCGGCCGCGGGCGTCGTGCAGCAGGACGCCGTAGCCGTGTCGCACGAGGAGCTTGGCGTGGGCGAGTGCGCCGGTGCGGTCGCCGCCGCCACCGTGAACGAGCAGGATCGTCGCGCCGTTCTGCGTCGGGCGGTACCAGCCAGAGAGCTTGACGCCGTCGGTCGCCTTGAAGCTCACCTCGCGGTAGTCGGCGCTCGGCAGAGCGCCGATCGGCTCGCGGTACTTGTGGGTCTCCGTGAGCGCGATCCCCATCGGCACGACCACGTAGAAGGCGGCGAGCAGGCCGATCGGGACCGCGAGGACGCGGTACGTCCAACGCCGCCGGCGGCTGATCGCGCGTTCGCCGCGGTGCAGCCAGGGGGTCGCGATCGCCAGCCCGATGAGCACGGCACCGGCCGCGGCGACCAGCGCGCCAGTGATGTCGCTTGCCGCGACACCCTGGTCGGCGATGTGCTTGACGTGCAGCAGGCCGTTGACGGTCGCGAGCGCTCCGAAGAGGAACGCGACCGCCGAGCGCAGCGCGGGACGGAGCGTGGGGAACACGTAGATCGCCGCGAGCCCAAGCGCGAGCGAGAGCACGGCCGCGAGCGCGTGCTGGCCGACGGCGACGCCCGGCTGGCGATGCAAGAACGCGTCGTCGAGCGCGTGCAGCAGCCCAACGGCCGCCGCGAGCCTGAAGATCAGCGCCTCGCCGGAGCGGCGGCCCGTGCCGATTGCCGGCTGGGCCCGCTCCGGCGACCGCTCGGTGGCCATCGTCGTCGTCATGTCGTCTCGCTCTCAAGTGACTCGATTCAACGACCGTCCCAGGTCCGTCTCGCAGCCGACAGGGCGCCAGCAGGCCTACGCAGGGCGCATACGCGTCGTTCGTGTCTACGGGTAAGCGCCCCGTCGTGTCGCGCAAGCAGGCGGTACGCGGGTGGTGCTGCCCCAAATCCCGGCTGTGGGCGGGTGATCCACGCCCGATTGGATGGCCGGCCGCTCCGAGGACGGTCGTCAGCAGTCCGGGTTAGACGTAGTCCTCAGGCACGCGTCCGGCCTGCAGTTCGGCGCCAGCGGCGTTGATGAGCGCGCCATCACCACTGAAAGACGCTGCCGTGGGAACGTCGGCGCGAAAAGAGCCCTCGCGCTGGCCGCGTTACATCGGCGGCTCACGGGCCTCGAGGGCGGAGCGGCGCTTTGCCCGCGGTTGCAGCCGTGTCGGCCGCCACACGGCGTGAGCATTTACACCAGCGCCGAGCGTGACAGGATGTCGGCGGCCTGGGCGAGCCCGAAGCCGCGCAGCGCGTCGATGTCGGCCGGCTCGACGGGCGCCCGCGGTGACGCGGCGAGCTGCGCGGCGAATCGCTCGGCGGCGTCGGGCAATGCGCCCGGGCCGTCGAGCCGGTAGCGCGGCGGGAGCAGGGGCCCGAACAGCAGGGCGTCGGTGAGCTCCGGGCGGGTGAGCAGGTCCGGCGCGACGCCGAGCTCGTCGGCGAGCGTCGTCGCGAGTGCGTTGTGCGCGTCGAGCGGTGGCCGGGGCTCGGCAATCGTGGCGCGCATATGTGCCTCGTCGGGCGGCGAGACCTCGCCCGCCCACGTTGCGACGATCCAACGCGCCTGCAGCTCGAGCAGGGGAAGGTAGGGGCCTTGGGCGAGGAACTGGCCGATGACGCCGAAGCCGGGGAGGTCTGGATGCAGCGTGCGCTGGTAAAGGGCGAGGTCAGGACCGAGCACGGCCCACACAGCGCCGTCCAGATAGGGGATGTCGACGTCGTATCCGGTCGCGCACACGATCGCATCGACGGTCGCGGTCGAGCCGTCGATGAAGGTGACGGCGCGGCCGTTGATCGCGGCGATCGCCGGACGGCAGACGATGCTCCGGTCCGCGACCTGCGCTAGGTAGTCCTGACACAGGGACAGTCCGGCGGTGAAGATGTCGCCGTGCGGCTCGGGCGCTCCGAACGCGGCCGGGTTGCCGGCGACGCGCAGTACCCGGTCGCGGAGCTTGCGGCTCAACGCCTCGCGCGAGAGCAGGCGCCGCTCGAGCGCCCCGAACGCCGTGTACCACTGCCAGTCCGACGACACGCCGTCGACGACCTTCTGGATCACGTAGCGGGGCTTGCGGAAGGCCGAGACGACAGCCGTCACGGCCGCGAGATCGGATGCGATCTCCAGGCCGCTGATCCCGTTGCCGTAGACGAGCGGGCGGCGATCGCGGTAGGGCTCCGCACCTGGATAGTCAAAGGCGTGGATGACGTCGCCGTCAAACGCGTGAAGCCCGGGCGGGATGCGCGGCTTGCGGAAGCGGCCCGACGCCACGATCACGCCGTCGAAGCGCTCACCGTCGACCTCCCAAGCGGGGGAGAGCCGGCTGACGGGCGTGCGCAGCCGGATCCGGTCGGTGACGCCGAAGTGGTCCGCGTAGGCGCGCAGATAGGCGTGGATCTGCTCGGCGGCGGGGTGAAGCGGATAGTCGGCGGGGGCGTCGAAGTCCGAGAACGCGGTCATCGCGCGGCTCGTGTTCGTGTGCATTGCCGGCCACACCCCGCTATGGGCGGCGGTCGTGTACCACTGGCCGCCGAGGTCATCGCTCGCCTCGAAGACCGTCACGTCGAAGCCCGCGTCTAGCGCCTGCTTGGCCGCGACCAGCCCGCTCGGGCCGGCACCGACGATCGCCACACGCGCACCGGGTCGCAGCCTCACACGGCGACGCTATCCGATCGGCGACGCTCACTCCGCCTCCGGTAGCTCGTCAAGGCCCGAAGGCGTACGGGTTTCCGCACCTCCGAACACTTACTGACCGCGCTGCCGACCGCCGTGAGCGCGGCAACCTCGAGGGATGTCTCTCGTTGGCCCTCGGAACCCGCTCGCCGCACGCTCCCAGACGCCGACCCAGCGGGTGTGGAGTCGAGTGGCGGTTACCGAGCGGCGAGGGCGGTCGCTGGCTTGGACGGGCTACGCCGCGTTCGCCTGGGCGGTCGTCTACGCGGTCGGCGTGCGCGGCTATCAGGGATTCGGCGGGACGCTCGGAATCGCGGGCACGTTCGAGGACCCGGCCGGAATGCGGCGAGCCAGCCTCATCGCGGGGGTCGGCATCCTGCTCGTCGGCATCGGTGCGCTGGCACTCGTACGACCCTGGGGCCTGCGGCTCCCGCGCTGGTTGGTCATCGTCCCAGCGCTGACCGGGTCGGCCTACGCAGCGGCGCATGCACTGACGGCGTACGTGACCAAGCCGCTGCACGCCATCGGAGTCGTCCAGCTGCAGTTCGACGGCTGGGCGCAGCGCGACGAAACGGCTCAGTTCCTCTGGGACCTACTGTTCTACGAGCCGTGGTTCCTGGGACTCGGCGTCCTGACCACTCTTGCCACGCTGCACCATCATCGCCGCTCCGGCGGCTCGGTTCGCGCGGGACGGCGGCTCATGGTCCTCACTGCACTCGCGACCCTGGCGCTTACGGCGTTCTCATGCACGCTCGTGGTTGCGCGCAGCCTGTGACCGCACCCGCCGTCGGCGGACGCGGCAATCCGTGAAGCATCCTCGTTGGTAGACGTTCGTGTCCGGGGAAGTCCTTCTCGGACGTGACGCCGAGACGGACCCCGACGCGGCCACTTGTCACGGTGGGTGCGCTCGAAGCCGCATTCCCGCTTCGTGCTTGCGAGCACGCAGCTGGCCGCGAGCGGCGTAGCACGTTCCCGTCGGGGCGCGCGCCCCTTGCGTTGGGGAACGGCGGTCTGGACCGGTGCTCCCGCTGAAACGGCAGGGGTCGAGTGGCGGGAGTGGCGGGTTGAGCGGCCGCGCCGCTACCGCGCAGAGTTCCGCGGCGTGGCGCGGCGGCAGCAGCCGGTAGTGAATGCCGCCGCCGCGCCTGGTGACAGTCCGCTGAGCGGTCTTCGGTCAGGCGCTGACCGCCGCCTGCGGCCGCATTTCGATGGCCGGCTCGCGGCGGCGGCCGGGGATGAGCAGGACCGCGAATGCCGCGACGATGGCGCCGGCGGCGCTGATGAGGAAGGCGATCTCGAAGCCGGCCCCCTCGGGTAGCCCGCTGGCGAGGACGTGCGTGGCGATGATGCTGCCGGCGATCTGCGCGCCGATGGCGGAGCCGATGTTGCGCATGATGGTGTTGACGCCGGTGGCCTCACCGGTCTCGCGATCGGAGACCGCGGTGACGATGAGGTTGGGGATCGCCGCGAAGGCGGCGCCGGAGCCGACGCTGACGAGGCAGCTCCAGAGGATGACGAGGCCGACCGTGTCGTGGGCGAGCCCGAGGCCGAGCAGCGCGCCGGCGACGAGGAGGCAGCCGGCGAGGAACGGCGCCTTGGAGCCGCTGCGCTCGCCGATGCGTCCGACGAGCGGGGCGACCAGGAGTGAGGCGAGCCCGCCGGGGGCGAGCAGCAGGCCCGCCTCGGTAGCCGAGAGCCCGAAGCCGATCTCGCCGCCCTTGGGCAGCTGGCCGAGCTGCGGGACCAGCACGAAGGTGCTGATCATCGCCGAGCCGATCAGCAGCGTGGCGATGTTCGTCGTCAGGACGGGCCGGCGGGCGAACGTCTTCATGTTCACGAGCGGCTCGCGCGTGCGCCGCTGCAGGAAGCCGAACAGGCCCAGGCCATTGATGCCGGCGAGCATCAGCCCCACGGTCTTGGTGGAGTCCCAGCCCCAGTCGGCGCCGCGCGAGATCGCGATCAGCAGGGCGGCCAGCGCGATGCCGAGGATCGCCGCGCCGACGAGGTCGACGCGCCCGGGCGTGCGGATCGGGGATGCGGGGACGAAGAGGATGGTGGTTGCCGTGGCGAGCACGCCCATGATCGCGGCGACCACGAAGATCGAGTGGTAGCCGGGCCCGTCGGTGAGCACGCCGCCGAGCGGCAGCCCGATGCTCGAGCCGATCGCCGCGATCGCTCCGAGCAGCGCGATGCCGGTCGGCACCTTGTTCTTCGGGAACTCGTCGCGGATGACGCCGAAGCAGAGCGGGAACACGCCGCCGCCGAGGCCCTGCAGCCCGCGGCCGACGATCATCGGCACGAGCGAGTCGGCGAGGCTGCAGACGACCGAGCCGGCGGCGAAGCAACCGAGGGAGATAGCCAGCAGGCGCTGCTTGCCGAACATGTCGCCGAGGCGGCCGAAGATCGGCGTCGCGATCGAGGCGACGAGCAGGTAGGCGGTGACCATCCACGTGATGTCGCTGGCCGACGCGCCGAAGTCGTGTTGCATCTCGCCGAGTGCCGATCCTCGACGCCGCCGCCCACGCGCTCTCAGAACACGGCAGTAGCGCCAACATGGCCGACTTCGCGGCGGCGGCCGGTATCAGCCGCGCCACCCTGTACCGCTACTTCCCCGATCGCGAAGCGCTATTGAACGCGCTGGCCTCCCACGCCCTCGCCGATGCCGCCGCCCGCCTCGCCGACGCCGGGCTCGAGCGCGCCCCGGTCGAACAGGCGCTCGAGCGAATCGTGCGCGCCCTGACCGCGGTCGGCGACCGCTACGTCGTGCTCGCCGGCGAACAACTCGAGGGCGACCCAGCCGAGATCGAGCGCCTCGTCGCCGCACCCATGCGAGCGGTGTTCGCGCGCGGCGTCGAGAGCGGACTCCTCCGGCAAGACCTCCCCACCGACGTGCTGCTCGAGCTCTTCGGCGGCGCTCTCCGCGCCGCTCTCAAGCTCACCCAGCGGGGCCAGCTCGGCCTCGAGGAAGCAAGCGCCGCGGCCGCCTCCGTCTTCCTGGACGGCGCCCGCGCGCGATGAGACGCGCACTCCGTCGGCCGTGTGTAATCTCGTCGGCGACAAGCAAGAGTGCGCCGCGCTCGTCCGGACACATCCAGGAATCGTCCGTCTCGGACGCATCACGAGCGCCTGCCTTCGCTGCTGGGAACGGGCAGGGAAAGCGGAAGCCGCTTCCACCGGCGACGCGACGCCGACTCAGTAGGACCGATGCTCGCGTGGCTGGTGAGCGACAACCGACGAGTCCGGCTCCCGAGGGTCGAACCGCTCGGCCCACCGAGCGTGCCAGGCCGGCGGCTCCCAGGGGTCGCCGAAGTAGATCCGCTCGCGGACGACCTTGTCGTCGCGGAACTCCATGATGCCGACGACCATGACGGGTTGGTCGTCGTAGCGGATCGTGTACTCGTTGACCCAGAGGTCGTGGCAGCCGGTGGTCCGGTGGAGCTCGAACTGCTGTCGGGCCGGATAGGTCGATCTGAAGCCGACGATGTTCGCCTTGCCGCGCAGGCGCTCGCCACCCTGCGGCCACTCCACGACAGCGTCGTCGGCGTAGATCTCCGAGGCGCGGACGATGTCGTCTCCTGGTCCGCCGCCGGCGGCGCCGACGTTCGAGGCGTCGAAGTGCGCCTGGATCATGGCCCGCGCGGTCGCTTCGTTCATCGAGAACCCCCTTCCCGGATGCGGCCCGGTCCCGGGCGTGGGCCGTCGGGCCGCGGCGCAGATGGTCCTCGCACCGGCATCAGGCGGCGCTCGAGCCTGCTGCCGCCCGCTTGCTCCAGCCATGGAACGGCGAGAGGTCGCCCGTGTTCCAGGCGTCGCGCAGCCCGGGGGTGCTGAGGTCCCAGTCGGGGCGGATCTCGCGCGTGACAGCCCGCAGGTCGTGCCAGAGGTCGACGACCGAGGGGCGCCCCCAGAACCAGTAGCCGTTGTAGATCTTGTGGATGACGAGCCCGGGCTTGAGCACGAGCGTGTGCGGGATCATCGGGTCGTGATCGGGGTCGGTGTACTCCTGGATGTCGAGGTCGCGCTGGACGATGCGCCCCGGGTCCGAGAGGAACGGCCACTGGGCGCCGACGGACGCTCGAAACTGCTGGAGCTCGTGATGCTCGTCGGTCGCGATCGTGGCGATCTGGGTGTAGGCCACGGCGACCTTGGGATAGAACGCGGCGAGCTCGAGGTGCTGCTGGTGCTCCTTCGGGCAGTAGTGGCCGCGCGCGAGCGTGAGGATCAGGGGATCGTCGCCCTGCAGCTCGCTGAGCCGTCGAGGGGCGCTCGTGTGATCGGGCAGCTCGTAGTCCGGGAACGTGCCGCCGGGCGCGATGTCGGGGCGCATCGTGGAGTCCTCTCTGTAGGTCTGGACGTTGTCGGCTAGACGAGCTGCTGGCCGCCGTCGATGTCGTAGGTCGCGCCGGTGAGCGCGGTGTTG
>Ga0126307_10003059_pt1 | contig 11386 bp, 11 predicted proteins | sample Plot28_FD_89955 | JGI IMG/M metagenome (GOLD analysis project Ga0126307, IMG submission 89955) | Serpentine soil microbial communities from UC McLaughlin Reserve, CA, USA - Plot28 | ecosystem: Environmental > Terrestrial > Soil > Grasslands | place: USA: UC McLaughlin Reserve, Lake County...
CTAGAAAATTCGTTCTTATAATCGCGTAAGAAAGAGAGCGCAACCGTATTATTTTGATGCTTGGCCTCCCTTTCAAAAGTCGAAGGATTAAGTTTATCAGTGAGGGGCATATTTAATCCAAATTTGATGTTATAGTCTTCTAACAGATAGTCCGGAATACTTCTCGTGGCAGTCAGGAAAGCACTTAATAAAAAATACAATTTTTCATCGAATAGTGAGATCTTAACCTTGTCTAGGAAGTATTCAGCCTCACTAACCTTATCATCAACTATCAAGAAAATTCTTTCCCTTGTTTTCCCACTATTCGAAATACTATGATACTATTATTGCATGAACGAAGGTAGTTCGGGTTCCTCTTCCACTATGGGCGTGAACTCGACCGAGTCCAGCAATTTGCGTATTTCAGGTATGTTTTTAGAAAATGCCGATCCTTGATCAGAGATGTATTCAAATTGGTATCCGACATCGTTACTTATAGCCCAAACATCTAATCCTTGCCTAATTCCAAATCCTTCTGTCGTATATTCATATTGCATAGCGGTATGGTTCTTACCGATAGTTGTTTGGTTATCGCTTATAGGTGTAGACATTGTTCCGCAGCAAAGGCGATATCCGTATTGAGCATAGTCCTTTAATGTTGGATTAGGTATTCCCAGACGACTTAAGTGAATTACCTCTAGAGAAAAATGACTGTTTTCATCCGGAGTCATTGTGAGCCCTATAGGGGTATTTTGCAGTTGCCACTGCGAGGGATATGTAAATTTCAGTCCAATGGCTGGATTTTCATATGTCGAATATGTCGAAATTGTTGACTCAGCCTGACTCTGAGCAAGCGCTTGCGATGTTACAAGACCAACAATTAACAATGTCATTAATGCTAGGAAAAAAACAGAGGCAATTACGAATAGTCTAGAGGAAGTATGGATATCCATTCTATCTAAAGTTATGTCATTAGGTCCGAGTTTTAGAGTTTTCTGTTTGTATTCATCTGGAGAGAAATATTATGGGTGTTGACCAGAATTGAACCAAAGTAAAGAGCATCTCCACTTGTGAAATCTTATATGTTGTATCTAATATGCTGTTGTTGATATACATATGAACCATAGTGTTTCAGATGCAGAGTTAGACAATGCAAGACATGAAGTAGAATTTTGCCTTAATCAAATCAATGACCTATGGCCGTGGGCACTTCAAATACATCAAGGAAGGCTAACAGACGAGAACCTAGTTAGTAAAGCCCCTAAACAGTATGGAAACAATACAATGGGAAAGACAGTTTAGGGATCTGTTATTGAAGACAATGATTGTAGATTCTTATGCATCTTTTATTTTCTTACACTCCTGTTCTTATGGCTTATTCTAATCGGTTGCTGTTAGTGATGTATTTCTACTGGGAGGTAAATATCACATAGGCCATAGTGTAATCCGCATAGTGTAAAACCATATACTATAGTATATTACCACGAGATTGTTTGCTTCGCTTCCTAGACTCCGCTGTCTTGTCTGTTACACATGATGTGAATCTTTGAACTCTTCGGCTTAGCATGGAACTTGGATGGACAGGAGAAAGTAACTAAAGAATATTAAAGAGGAGTAAGGGGCTAAGACAAGACTTTCATTTGATTTTAGAGATTAATTTGAATTGGAGTCCATTTGAAATCATCCATCAAAGCGCCCGCTGTGCTGAACTCATTACAGGTCGCTAGTGATACTAAGTTTATTTATTGTTCTTCATTCCTTCCTTCTTGAGTTCTGTAAGTTCCCTGCTTAATTCGTTAATGCGATCACCCATGCTAGCAATGATGTCGTAATCCTTCTTCTCACGTTCCCTTAATGACTTTTCCAATGCTTCCCTGATCGATGTCTCGGCTTCCCTGATTCTGCTAGTATCTGCTTGAATCCTCATTTCCAACTCCTGATTTTTGAGTTTCAATCTGTTTTCTTCTGAGATTGTCAGAAAGGGCGCGGCCTTCTTTACATATAATTCCAACAAAGAAAATTCACCATGGATAGATGACGGACGAAAGTAATGCCGCTCTACTCCTATACTCTTAGACCTGTGTCCCATCATAGCCGATACATAGAACGGATCAATACCTGACTCCAAGCATTTATTTTCAAAGAACTTTCTAAAACTATGGGAAGCCATATTTATATGACGATCTCCAAGTCTTGTCTTTTTTTCGTCATAATTCCTTATCCCCGCATCATAGATAAGTCGGTATACTATGGACTCTAGGTTTCTCATAGTGATTTTATGTTTCTCCGGCGGATCTCTAGCGTCTGATATTTTGATAAGTCCTTGCTTATTTCTAGTGTCGAATTGTTTTCTAATCAAGTAGGAATCTTTTGTTATTATCTCGCCGTTTCGCCTTCTAAAATCAAGATAGGAATTGATAGAGGAAGCGCACTCCATAGAGCAATAAGTTATGTATTCTTCTTTGAATCCCTTATAGACGGTTATCTCGTATATTTGATACTGCTCAATCCATTTTAGATCACCATACTTTAATTCATGCAAACCACCGCGACGCATTCCGCTACTGCAGAGCAATAACACTATACAGCGCTGACGTTCTTCTGATTTGTCAAGCAACTTGTGAATCTCTTCATAGGTGTAAGGCATATCGTAATCTCGCTTTACGTTGTTCATAATGCCCATGTAGTCTTTAATCACAGGCCAATTCAAAGTAATTTCATTTGATTGATAAAATTGCTTGACAGCCAAGTAATAACTTCGGACAGTAGAAGGTGATAGATTTTGAGAATATAAGTGATCAATGAATTGCTTTATGACTGTCTGAATCTTTCTAGTATCAGAATCAAACAAAAGGAGATCAGTATTATCATTTATTTCGATTTTAATTCTCGCTCTTCCTACATAGGAATTACAGTATTTAACAAACATCTTAAGCCATGTGGTAAAGTCCTGCTTTGTCTTAGGGGAGTTTCTAAACTTGCTTATGAAATTCCTAAATGATTCAGTGCTTTCGTCTACCTTCGTAAAAGTTCGTATTTGCTGCTGGGAAGACATATAATTTATAATCGTTATAATAGTGGGTTTAATAAAATTAACTGTTAAGCATGCTATAAAATTGGCTTAACAGCAGTTAAACCTGCAGATGCTCCACCGATAACTATGACATCATACATGTGATGTAATAGATGGCATAATTCAAATAAAAAATCTTCCTCCAGCCTAGCTTCTACCTCAACGTCGCTTTTGTACACACGAACCTGAGTGATTGATACTATTTTCTTTTGCTTTTCCTCAATATTCTACGCTATACGGAATCCTGAAAATGTGCAGTTCTTATGAATGGGAATAGCTGAGGTTTCCTACGAAACACACACATAAACTTGCAGGGAAGTCTAATGGAACGTGGACAAGACATATACTATTTGTCGAGTCTTTCTCATCATCTGCTTTATTCATCCTTCGAAATCAAAAGACGCAGGTAAGGTATGCTAAATGGAACCTCGTCGAGCTTGTATAGGGCGTAATCTGGCCATGCAATGGACACAGACGGTAGTTAACATACTTCTATGATAATATTGTATAAGTTAGATAGACCCTCGTGTCTCGAAAATGCCATTAATTTGAGCTCTAGTTAATATGCTAATTCCTATGCGTAGAACGAACAGAGTATACCTCCAAGGATTGGTTTTTGCTGCAGTCACGCTCTTTAACCTCTGGAATGTAGAAATAGGAATAAGGGGAGAGACAGTAGCATTACCTTTACAGCATGCACATAATTTTGTTCTTGACGTAAACTTCCTTTTTTCTATCGCTCTCCTTACACTTCTGGTCGTAATCTTCATCAAGCGAAGGAAAACATTCCGAGCAGCCATAGGAAGCATTCTAGGTTTTTCTAGCTATGTTTGTTGGTTTTCTACAGCTTCATGGTGGTCTGAATATAATATAGGTCCGCTCGAACAGAGGTTTATCGCAGTATTTCTCCTGAGTATTTTGCTATGGGTGTTGATTTCAAAATCCTCAAAGCAAAAGCGGAGGCACTTTTCAGAAATTGTTAGAAGAGATACTATCCAGAAGCAAAAGGGAAGGTGCAAAAGATGTAAGAGGAGACTCGAAGCCTACGGAGTTGATGCCGATCATAAAGATAATGACAGAGCTAACAATAAGGCTTCAAATTGCATATTGCTTTGTCCTCCCTGCCATAGAAGAAAACATTCTCAATAGCCATTTAAAACAACGACTAAATACTATATGCCAACAACTAAAGATATAATCGCTCATCGGTATTGGAGGTTTAGGTGTCTCTCACAATCACCTCCCCTACCTCTATTTTGCTTCAAGAATCATTATCTGGCAAAAGTTCACAACGAGAAGAAACACCTTCGTTTGTTTCATTTACCATTTTGGAAATCATCTTATCAGCAGCAGTTTTATTAGGTAGCAATATTTACTTTAGGAAGACTAGTCGTCTTGTAAAGTCTATTTCAGAACAAATGTGATTAAGACTATTTCTCGTGAATTAGGTAATAATATATGACATAGCTGGCGGCCTTTCTCACATTGATGGGTCTGAGCTGGCTTTTGTGCTAAAAGGAGATGAATTTACATTAATTGACACATCAGTGAGGTTCAGCAATAAGTCGGATTGGCCCATTTTGCCGTCATCTTAATGATCATCCCAGAACTTGTGGAAGTTCAATTACTTTGCCATATTTTGATTCAATTAGCCTTGCTAAGCTATGAGCGTAATTGGTTTTAGATCCTTCTATCACCATGTCCATCTGCCATCATCTCAAATTATCCAACGATGATAAGTTTTTCCTTTGCTCTAGAAATGGAAACATTAAGATCTGGCAGTTCTGCCAGTGCTCCAAGTGTTTTGTCTTAATTATTTCTTAGAAGAGAAACTCTCCTTGTACGGTATCTCTTCGCTCTTACGCAAGTCTATCCAAGTTACGACGTCATCAGGATTAATAACTTGTCTGATGTTGTGATTCACACACTCAACATTGGTAATGTTTAACCTTCTTCCTGCAACTTCGGGTGCTGATGTTAAACCTCCATAATCCGCAAAATCATTGACGAGCCTAGCAAAGTGTGGTAGGCGGTGGGTAATATGTAATGTATCGTGAGATGAAGACTTTATGATCCATTCAATAGCACGAAACTATTATAGTAATCATCGTTGCCTCTATCGCCGCTGCTAAGATTAATTGGCTGAGATTGCTTTGGGTCTCCTATAACTGTCGTGCAATTTACATTTAATGATCTGTATGAAATTGTTAAGGAAGAATTGGATTATCTTGAAGAGGATAGGATCAAAAAAGAAACAGAAGATATCTTGGCAATTGAAGAAGAGATAAGGTTTATTGAGAAAATGGCAAACAATCCAGATAGGTACAAAATTATTTCCAGAGCGAAAAAAGCTGACACCAGAGTCGAAGAGATAAAGAGAAAGTGGATTGATTCCAGTATTGGAAAAGATAAGGAAAAGGAAAAGGAGGAACTATTAAAAAAATTGCAGGAATTCATCGAAAAGCGTAGTAAAAGGAAGACACTTTCTGACTATACATGATTGTTTTGGTATAGAATTAAGTGGAGTCATTAAAAAAATTAGATAAATAAATAATGCATGGATAATACTCCATATTGGCAATAATACAGATTAAGGGTTATAGGTGTGACGTATGCGGCCATATTTGGATTTCCAGAGATAGAGAAACGAAGCACTTGCCCATTGCCTGTGCCAATGTAAAAGCCCTTATTGGAATAAATCAGAAAGAACCAAACAATGACTTTTTATCTTTTAGTTCATTAATCAGCAATATCTCCTTTATACATTTCACGTATTTCCTTCTTTTTCCTTGAGTTTTCTTGCTCTTTTCTGTATTCACTGCTTAGGTCAGGATATCCTGATGGCCAATATGGTAACGAAGAGGGTTGTGATGAAAAACTTGAAGAATAGGGTGGAGATTTTGATGCATAATTTTCCCTGTTGTTTGGATAATAATAGTAGTATGGTGGCAGTGTAACTGTATTGCTTCTTTTTTCTTCCTGTAATTTTCGTTCACGATTTTCTAAATAATCAACTTTCTCTTGTTTCCTTTCTGCTTCTCGATTGGCTTGTTCGTAAAGAGTTTCCATATAAGGAAGTTTATCAAGAGCAATTTCAACGTTATTGGCTACTCTTTCAATACTCATTTCTCTTTTTATTACTAGTTCTTTGTATAATTTGAAAAAAGAAAATATCCTATTCCCTAATAGTGCATGTAATATCGCAAGTTTATCCTGGCCTACCAGTTTCCAATACTCCAAGTGAAACTGAGTCACCTGTGTCTGAGGTATATCCAGCATTATTGCTACTTCCACACTAGTTTTACCCCTTGAGAACAACTTATAAGCTTTAGAAGATAGAGATAATTCCTTCTTTTTGTTGGCTACAGCATTGTTCTTCTCTTCATGTCTTTTTATTATGTCCCTTATTTGATTGGGGGACATCCTGAGCTCTTTTGCTATATCCCTGTATATGTAGCCCTTTTCATAATAAAGTTCTAGTACATGCTTTTCTTTTTCTTCTCTACTTAATACCATATTTGCAACAATAGTAGATAATAATAGTTTAAAAGCTGTTATCGATTGTTATTAATCTGATATCCCTTGTTATGAGCGTGTTATCCCTGCTATCGACTGTTACGCCCATTAAATGCAAAATCCGTAATTGAGCACAAAATAGGAGAGAAATATAAACATAGCAGGACTAATAGAATAAGGCAACTTCTGTATCAGTAAGTTAATCTAATTGCATAATGCTCCTTACCCAAGATTTAATTATATTTTCAGGAAATGTCGCTTTTAATAAGATAGCGGAGCAATAGAATCATAGTGAGTAATATTATAAGGTACTCAATTTTCTCGGGATTGAATTGCATTTCGATATATTTGCTTCATAAAAAGCATATTGACAAATCTATCCATCAAACCGTTTGCTATGTAATATTTTATGAACTAACTAATCACTTTTGTTTATCTGTAAACTTATTTAGTTGGGATTAGATGTCATACTTATGTATATGCAAAAAAGTATTACTGCTTTGCTGCTTATGGGAGTAGTAGTCGTAATTCTTGCATCATTGATTGATGCAGTCATTACAATAACCCCTGTGCAAGCACAGACAGGACAAGGAGAAGACATTTTTAGAGTCATAATGACAATATTTGGAGTAGACGAATCTAAGGGTGATGTAATTGCAATAGTTACTGCAAAAGATGAAGAAGCAAAAGTAAAGTTATTTGATGCGTCAGGACCGGAGGTAGTTCCATTAAATGCCAGTGAAGGGGGAAGCCATCTTATTGAATATGTAGCAACATTTCCAAACGTCACCGTAAACTCTGGTGATGAATATAGAGCATGTGTAGCTACAGTTAAGGACTTAGAACTAATATGTAAGTCAGGCAACAATTCTCCTGCTGCTAGACCTGAATTTGTGGATTTATCCTTAAATGAGACTAGTGGAGATGTTGAACAAGTAGCGATAACAGATGAGGGAGTAACAGTAGAAGAGGGAGATAGTGATGGTGAGGAAGATGTTGCAGATGAAACAGATGAAGGGGAAGAAGAGAATAATGTATTGCCGGGGTAAATTTGGGTTAGCTTATATCCACAAAGTCATTTAGCCAAGGCATCCATTAGTACTATTGTTATATGACAGACCTAGCGAAGAAGAAGATAAAAAATGAAAGCCAAGATACCGAGGCATATACGAGTAACTAAAATAAGTCAGGACACAAATTTTTACTATGATAAGAGAGCCATTTTTAGTTCTATTAGTTATAGGAATTATCTTTAGCATGGTTTTTCCACTAACACTAATAATTTTATTAACAAAAATGTGTATGCTCATATGTTTACCGCAGATGAAACTGCTTCGTTTTTAGCGTTTGCCGATCAATTACAAGTAGAATCAAAGCTGGTTCAAACAAATCTTGTAAACAATAACTTATCACCAGCCCAGGATCATGCCAATAAAGCAGCGTCACTTTTGACTCCAAGCGTAGTAATAGAAATTGAAGAACAAAATCAGAAAATTGCCGACGATCTTATAACAGCGGTGAGTAACTTACAGAAGATATCATCATCTTCAGAAAAACAACAACAAATGGTAAAACAGCTTGTGTCTGATATTAATTCAACTGTAGTGGAAGCTGTAAACAAGGAGACCCCTCAAACTTCCTAGATAAAGGTATAGAGTTTTTAAGAGGCGTATTTGGTGGTTGCGGTGAAGAAGCAAATGATAAAATAGATGTAGACGAAACAACTAAACCCATAGCTTTTGCAGATCTTGTTGATAGTGTACTCATCAACTATGAGCAATGCTTACAGTGTCGACTTTGATATGACAAATATGTCAAACATGGCTATGATGGGAGGAAACTCTTCTTGTATGACAATGGTCGATATGACTGATAAAAATAATAGCAATAATAGAAGCAGCATGAATATTGGTTCAATGAATATGACTCCCTTTACAATGATGAACATGATTAGTAAAACGAACAGAAATTATTCATTAGTAGACTTGACTGATTACCAAAGTGCCCAGGCATTAGCTAGAAAAGCTCGAGAAATATTTAATAATGAACTTAAATCTACAGCACCAAATAATTCATCAGCCTTCATTACTAATCTGGAAAAAGGTCTCAGACAACTTAATGGTTCAATTAAAAATAAGGTTTCACCTGTGTATATTATGACGATAGTCCATACACAAATTCATCCAAACCTTTTAGAAATATTTAACTTGAAGTACCGCTAGTTAGCTCATAACTTCAATTTCGTTTATTTAATATATTATGAAAAGACATCGGAGCCTTTCGTTTCGTTTAGTCATAGTACGTTCGACGAATGTACTACAAAATTTATAAATAACATAGCGTGGGCTGTGTTATGCAAGAAAAAAAACTGTTAGCTACGATCTTTTCAGCACTTGTAGTCTCCATGATGATTTTTGTCTCTACCGGTGCTATCACAGTGATGTTTGTTTCAGCACAACAGCCAAGTAATGCTACCGGCACTGCAGAACATATGGAGGGTGAAGCTAGTGGTATTACTATTAGAGACTCTACTGCAATACTGTTAGCAGGTGAAACGATTCCTAGTGGAAGCTTTATTCATCTATATGATAGTACTCCAGACGCAATAGCAACTGGACATGTGGCTGCAAAGATTCCCTGTAATGAAAATTCCAATGCGACATTATCGATACTTACTGGCTCCGCACCTAATCTACAACCTACTGAACTAGAACTAGTTCCAGAGTTGTCGACCCCTGGTCAGCTATGTTTGTATCATGCTGACTTGGCATCTGAACAAGGTGGAAACATGACAACTGATATAGCCATTCAGAATCCCGGTGAAGAAGATGTGGAACTGCCTGCAACCAGCACTGTTGTTATAGGTGTCAATAAGGTATTACCTGGTGCTGCTGAGGAGCATGAGACAGCGGCAGCAACAGCAGGAAACTCTATACAATAAAATATGTAATGGGAGTGCAAAATAAACAAAACGGAATTTGCAAGATGCTGATTCAGTTTCGCGTCAATCTGCAGTCCTAAGGATATTGACGGGCAACACCCTTTTGATGGGATGATACGTATTGAATTAAGCTATTCCTATTTTTAACGGTAGTTATTTGTTGTATCGGTATAGAGGAGGTTACAGATTCTAAGCATCTTCTCATTTCTTACGACAGACTGACAAGGCACTGAGTGCCCAACTATATCTGCTGGGATATAAGGTCAGTTTTAGTAGCACCAGGAGCAAGGGCATTGACTCGACGTGCATTTATGTGTTCCAAAGATCCGTGACTATCTGCAGCGCAACTGTTGCTTCCTCCGAGCGCAGCATGAACATGTATGTCCATACCATACTACGTTCGTCAACAGCTTAATTTAGAACTTTCTTGAGGAATTTAACAGACGGGTGATATAAACGGACAATTCAGGTTTGATGGGATGCAACACACTAGTGTATGTAGTTCACTTTGATATTATCTCCCCAATTAAAACAGCATGTAAAGGCTAGTCAATAGTTTAAATTATGTCGCTGCCAGGCAGCTTGTAGAATATGAATAACCATTCATTCGCATACACCAGCGTTGCAGTGCTGGCTGCCTTGGCGATTGCTATCACGATGTCGCCAACAAACATAGGTGAGATAAAACCAAGCTATGCCCAATCAACATTTGATACTCCGTCAAGTCCTAGTGGCAGTACCCCTGATATAGATTCCCCAACTGAAACGGGGACCGCAGACAATGGAGAAAACTTCCAACAATTCATGGAGTGTCTATTTGAAGGAGAGGCTTCTGAAGAAGATATATTAAGTGTGCTGGAGGGCGGTAGCGATTCTAGTCCAACTGAGCAAGAAATCAGAGACTGTTTTGCCCCATTATATAATACAGGAGGAACAACACCTGATACTGCGACTACGGCTGGCAGTGGTTCTGCTGGTGAAGCTGATGGTTCTAATCCAGAGGATGATGGGAGTAGTAGTACTGACGGCGAAACGTCAGATGATGAAGAGGAATCTGGAGAATAGTTAAGATCACAACTCAGAATTACAAGGAAGCCTCTTTGCGTTGCGCTCTGGTGGGCTTCCATCCAACTCATTTTTTCTTATTTTTACTTTAATGGAAGCAGTAGATGTCTTTTCGACTATCTATATATAGACTGATCAATTATTCTGTGGGATTAGGTCCCTGCACGTACGCGGAAGATAGGTAGATTAATGCAGAGTATTTCTATCCATCTTCTTCTCCTGACTCTTCATCCCCCTCAATAGTTTCCCCTCCCGATAATCCCATTTGCTCGGTTAATTTGAGCAATTCACTATCTGCAGAGTTTAGAGCTTCAAGAGCATTTGGGAGATCATTTCTCTGTAACCCATCTTGAGCTTGGTCTATTTGAGCTTGCAATGGATTAAGTGTCTGATATAGTACAGTTATTTGACCAGGTTCCATATCGTTAGTAAGTGCGAATAATTCATTTCTAACAGAACTTAACGCATTAAATGCTTCAGTAGTATCATTATTCTGTAATGCTTCACGTGCTGTATTTAGATTGTCTGTTACCGGATCCAAATCCGATGGTATGAAATTGGTCATTATATTACCTCCCATTGCCCCTCCTGCCTGCGTTTGATTTCCTGTAGTTTGGTTTTGCATCACAGATCCTGTCTGGTTGGCCGTAGCACCAGTAGTATTTGTTGCATTTTGTTGTTGACCTAACACTTCTAAGTTTATTAATGCTGAAATAGATGCTGTTATCACAAGTAAACAGGAAATTGCAACGACAGCAAATGTTTGCTTGTTTGTATTCATACTTGAACAGAGCGTATGTAGAATATAACGA
>Ga0126307_10003060_pt1 | contig 11386 bp, 10 predicted proteins | sample Plot28_FD_89955 | JGI IMG/M metagenome (GOLD analysis project Ga0126307, IMG submission 89955) | Serpentine soil microbial communities from UC McLaughlin Reserve, CA, USA - Plot28 | ecosystem: Environmental > Terrestrial > Soil > Grasslands | place: USA: UC McLaughlin Reserve, Lake County...
CGAGTCAGGGGAGACCGCCGAGTACGTGGCCGGGCTCGAAAAGCGGACGGACGCGCTCGACCTCGAGGAGCACGAGGATCTCCCGTCCGGCGATTCGCTCGCCGCCGAGCTGACGCGGTTCCTTCGCGAGCGCGACGCCGAGAACGGGGACGACGCCCCGCGAGAGCAATAGTCAGGCCAGGGCCGTCATGCCGCGGCGCCTGAGCGCGGCGCGGCAGCGGCGCTCGAGCCGGCCGCGCCGACCGTCGCCGCGGTGCCGAGCCTGCTCCCGAGCCCGACCGCGAGCGCCCCGCCTCCAGCCAGGGCCGGATGCCGTCGGGCTCGATCCCACCGGTGACGAGCAGGCGCGGCGAAGGGAGGAGCGGACGGAGCGCGGGGAGATTCGACGGGTCGGCGATCGTCTCGTCGGCGTCCGCGCAGCGGAGGACGGGAAGGACGCTGACGCTCCAGCTCGTCGATCGCGCTCACGCCCGACCGGCTCAGGTCTCGCTCGAGCGCGCCCAGAGGTTGATGTCGGCGTCGGTCGCGTAGCTGTCGATCTCGGCGAGCTCCTCGTCGGTGAAGTCGAGCCGGTCGATGGCCGCGACGTTCGCCTCCAGCTGCTCCACGCTGCTCGCCCCGACCAGCGCCGAGGTCACGCGCGGGTCGCGAAGGACCCACGCGAGCGACAGCTGCGCAAGCGCCTGTCCGCGCCCGGCCGCGATCTCGTTGAGCGCGCGTACCTTCGCCAGCGACTCCTCGGTCAGCCGCTCCGCCGAGAGCGCGGTGCCCTCGCGGGCGGCCCGCGAGTCGGCCGGGATGCCGTCGAGATACCGATCGGTGAGCATCCCCTGCGCGAGCGGTGAGAAGGCGATGCAGCCGATGCCCTCCGCCTCGATCGTGTCGAGCACCCCCGGCTCGATCCAGCGGTTGAGCATCGAGTAGGACGGCTGGTGGATCACGATCGGCGTGCCCAGGTCTCGAGCGATCGCCGCCGCCTCGGCCGTCTTCGCGGCGGAGTAGGAGGAGATGCCGATGTAGAGGGCCTTCCCCTGCCGGACGGCCGTATCGAGCGCGCCGACCGTCTCCTCGAGCGGCGTCTCCGGGTCGAAGCGGTGCGAGTAGAAGATGTCGACATACTCGAGCCCCATCCGGCCGAGCGACTGGTCGAGGCTGGCGAGCAGGTACTTCCTCGAGCCCCATTCGCCGTACGGCCCCGGCCACATGTCGTAGCCGGCCTTCGTCGAGATGATCAACTCGTCGCGGTAGGGGCGGAGGTCGTCCCGCAGCATCCGGCCGAAGTTCTCCTCGGCCGATCCGTACGGCGGCCCGTAGTTGTTCGCGAGGTCGAAGTGGAGGATGCCGAGGTCGAAGGCCCGGCGCGCGATCGCACGGCCGAGCTCGTAGGGACGGTCGTGCCCGAAGTTGTGCCAGAGGCCGAGCGAGATCGCCGGCAGCTGCAGGCCGCTGCGGCCGCTGCGCCGGTACTGCATCCGCTCGTACCGGTCGGTCGCGGGCACGTACGTCATGCCCGCGACCCTAACGACTTCTCAGCAGTCGACCGCCGGGCTGAACGGTGCGAACGTGCCGCCCGCGTTCGGCTCGTACACCCAGGCGTGCTGGCCTTCCCACTTCCCGGCTCGGCTTCCAGTAGAAGGCACGCTCGCCCGGGTGGGCGAGGAATTCGTCTATCGCCGCCAGCTCTTCGTCCCTGCCCACGACCACGTGCTCGCGCGTCGCCATCGGCTGATTGTTGCCTACCCGAACGTGAAGGCGTAGGCCGCGAGGCCGGGGCTCAAGCGCAGCTCGAGCAGGTGATCGCCGAGGCGCGGCCGCTCGACGAGCGTGTAGAGCCGATCCTCGGCGACGCGCACCGTCCGCTCCGGCTTTCCGTCTACGAGCACGTCGACGCGGCCCTTGCCACTGAGGACGAGATGGACCTCCCGCGCGCGGTACTGCAGGCGCAGCCCCGCGCTGAGGCCGGCGACGGCCCGCTCGTCCTGCACCGTCCAGACGCCGCCGAAGGCAAGCTCGCTCATCTCGAGCCCGCGCGGGAAGGTGTACGCGTGCGGCTTGTCGTGCACGACCGGCTCACTGGTATTCCGGTCGAGCCGCGAATAGCCGAGGTAGCTCTCCGGCGTGATCCGGCCGTGCGGCGACTCCTCGGCCAGCTTCGTCGCCGCGGGCGCGTCGTCGCCGAGGAGCGTCCGAATCGCCTCCTCGGTCTTGCCGTACTCGCCCTCGCCGAAGTGGAAATAGCGGACGTGCCCGCGCTTGTCGATCAGGTACTTCGCGGGCCAGTACTGGTTGTGCCACGACTGCCAGGTGACGAAGTCGTTGTCCAGGGCGACCGCGTAGCGCACGCCGAGCTTCCGCACGTTCTCGCGCACGTTCGACTCGACGCGCTCGAACGCGAACTCAGGTGAGTGGACCCCGACGATCGTCAGCCCCGCGCCGCGGTAGCGGTCGTCCCACGCGCGGATGTACGGGAGCGTCCGCAGGCAGTTGATGCACGAGTACGTCCAGAAGTCGATCAGGACGACGCTGCCGCGCAGCTCGCTCAGCGTCAGCGGCTTCGAGTTGAGCCAGTGCGCGATGCCGTGGAAATCCGGCGCGGGGCCGTAGTTCTCGAGGATCCCCTCGCCGCCGCCGCCGGTCGCGGCCTGCGGGTCGCGGCCCCCGGTCAGCGCGCGCAGCTCGCGCTGGGCGCGCTCGGAGCGCTCGAATCGGCTCTGGAGCGACTCGGTGTAGCCGGGCAGCGCAGTCTGGAACTCGCGGTCGGCGCCGAGGGCGATCGCGACCGCGGCCGCGGCGATCAGCGTGCCGGACACTCGGCGGACGAGCAGGGCGTTGGCGCGGAAGGGGCGGGCCGCCCGCGCACCTGCGAACGCGATCGCCAGCATCGGCAAGGCCGCTCCGAATGCGTACGACAGCGTCAGCAGGAAGCTGTCGAGGCCGATGTCGCGCCGCGCGGCGATCACCGTGACCGCCGCGAGCACCGGGCCTGCGCAGGGAACGAAGACGAGTCCGAGCGCGACGCCCAGGAGCACGCCGCCGCCGTTGTCGCCGCCGCTCCGCCGCGTCAGGAACTGCAGCGGCCGGGCCAACCACGCCTCTACCTCGGGCACGAGCAGGGAAGCGGCGACAACGAGCAGGAGCATGATCGAGAGGTTGCGCAGCAAGTCCTCGGGCAGGCCGAGCGAGTCGAGCAGCCAGGCGGCGAAGAGGGTGAAGACGGTGAAGCTGCCGACGATCCCGGCGACGATCGCCAGCGGCCGCCGACCGGTCGCGCCGCCCGCGAGCACGATCGGGAGGACAGGCAGCACGCACGGCGAGAGCGCCGTGACGATGCCCGCGACGAAGCCGATCGCGAGCAGGAGCAGCATCGACGTTCCTTCGCTAGTCGGCCGCGGGCGGTTCGGCCGTCGCGGTCGGAGCCTCGGCGGCCTGCGCCGCGGACGAGGTTCCAGCGGGCTTGCGGCGTCGCCGCCGGCGCCTCTTCGGAGCGGTGGCTTGCTCGGCGCCCTCGGCGGCGGCGCCGTTCGAGCCCGCGCCGGCGGCCGGCTGCACCTGCGTCTGCGTCGGGGCCGTCGCGTCGCCGCCCTTCTTCTTCCGCTTGCGCCGCCTCGACTTGCGGGACGGAGCTTTTGGGGCGGGCAGGTTGTCGGCAAGCGCGTTCGCGATCTCCTTGATCTCGCCGAGCTCCTCGCGCGCGCGGTCGAGCGCGTTCGAGGCCCGCGGCGTGTAGCCCTCGGAGGAGGCGAGCAGGGCGGCGCCGACGTTGAGCGGCAGCGCCTTCGCAACCTGGATCAGCTTCTGCACGTTCTCCTCGTGCCGGTGGCCGCGCGAGTTGGCGACTGCCCCGAGCAGGCGCTTCGCTTCGGGGAACTCGGCGCTTGCGCGCCGGTCCTGCACCTTCCGCGTCGCTTTCGCGAGCCGCCACGTCCAGCGCTGCAGGATCTGGTCCGGGGCATTTGCCTTGCCCTCGCCGATTGCGCGCAACAGCACGCGGACGCCGGCGGCACGGTCCTTCTCCCAGGGCGGCGCCTGCGCGACGAGGGTGACGAGGTCGTCGAAGTCGGCCCGCTCGACCGTCATCGAGACGCGATCCTGCAGCGCGGTCATCCGCAGGCGCCGGTTCGGGTTCTCGGCGGCGCAGACCGAGAGGAACGTCTCCAGCGCCGGCTTCGAGGCACGGGCCTCGGCGAACTTCTTCGCGAACTCGGCCCGCTGGTCGAACCGAATCTGGCGGCCGGCAATCGTCGCCCAGTACCGCTGCTCGTCCTCGTCCAGGAACTTCGGGTCGATCCGCTGCCACTCGCGCTGGATCACGGCGAGCCGGCGGGCGACATCCGCGGTGACCGGGACGAGCCACGGCGCCGGCGAAAGGCGGCGGCGTGCACGGCGCTGGACGCGGCGGCGTGGGGCGGGCGTGACCCGGGCGCCCTCCCGGTAGAAGTCGGCGTCGAGCAGCGAGTGGAGCGAGACGACGCGCTCGTTATGGGTGGCCGACTTCGGCGTGAAGTCGACGACGATCCCAGCCTCCTTGCGCGGGTGGGTCCGCATGATCCGGCCGATTCGCTGCTGGTAGACGCGCTTCGACGCGGTCGGTGCGAGGTGCATCACGACCGTCGCCCGCGGCGAGTTCCAGCCCTCGGCGAGCAGCATCGCGTTGATCAGGACGTTGAGCTCGCCGCGCTCGTAGGCGGCGAGCGTCTCGGCGAGCTTCACGGGCGGCGTCCGGCCCGAGACCGCCTCCGCCTTCAGGCCGGCAGCCCGGAACTCCTGCGCGAGGTTGTACGCGTGATCGACGCCGGCGGCGTAGACGATCCCCGGCGTCGAGTCGAACCGCTCTCGGTAGAGGCTGGCGGCGGCCTGGTTGAGCGCCTGGTGGTCGAGGGCTGCGGCGAGCGCGCGCTCCTCGAAGTCGCCGCCGACGATCGGCACCGCGTTGATCGCCGCGGCAGGCGGGACGCGGAGACACCGGAGCGGCGCGATCAGGCCGCGGCGGGCGGCGTCCGTGAGCGGCAGGTCGTCGACCGAGGCCGGGAAGACGTCAGAGACCTGCTTCGCGATCAGCTGCTCGGTCGCGGTCATGCCGATGTAGATCGGCTCCGAGAAGCTGCGGATCGCCGCGCTCGTCTTCTCGCCAAGCGCCGTGTGGGCCTCGTCGCAGATCACGAGCTGGTACGCGTCCCGCGAGAGCGAGTCGGCGTGCCGCGCGAACCACGCGTAGGTCTGGATCGTGATCGGGTTCCGGCGCAGCGGCGTCTGGCCGCGCTCGATCACGTCGGTAAAGCGGTCGCCGTAGCCCTCCGTCGTCAGGTCGTTTCGGAACTGGCTGACGAGCAGGCGGCGGTGGGTGAGGATGAGGATCCCGAGTGTGCGCGCCGCCTCGACGAAACCGGCGGCGGCGATGGTCTTGCCGGACGCCGTCGGGTGGCGGAAGCGGTAGCGGCGGACGGCCCCAGGGTCCTCACCCTCGAACGCCGGCTCCTCGTCGCCCTCGGCCTCGTCGGCGGCTTCGAGCTCGTCCTCCTCGACCTCGTCCGTCTCGAGCTCGGCCTCTGCCGTGCCGTTGGCGTTCATGTCGTCGGCCTGGCGCTGGTTTGCGGCGATCAGCTCGGTCAGCATCCCCGCGAGCGCGTCGATCTGGTGCTTGCGCAGCTCGGTCCCCGCGGCGGTCACCGGCGGCTTCGACGACAGCACGCGCTCCAGCCCGAGGAGCAGTCCGAAGCGCACCTTCCAGCTGGGCGAGGGGTCGCCGAGACCCTTCGCGATCTCCGCGAGCGCTTCGTCCAGCGCGCTCCGACGGGCCGTTCCGGGCGCGAGCGCCTCGGCGGGATCCTCGCCGGGATGAAGGAAGGGCTCTCCGGCCCATTCCTGCGCACGGACCGCGTCGCGGGTCAGGTCGCTGGACGCGTCCGACGTGAGTGTCGGGTTGAGTATCGCTTCTGACATCTGCGCAGCACGAAGATGGTGGTGCTGCTTTCCTCAGGAGTGCGCGCCCGTGGCGCCCGCAAGCTGACGAGCGGCGCAGGTCGCAGCATATCCAATCTGGCGGCGCCCGGTAGCCCCTATCCTCCGGGCGTGGCGAACTGGGACGAGCTGCAGCGCCGCGCGGTGGAGCGCTATGAGGACGGTGGGGCGCGGCTGCCCGACGATCCCGATGCGCGCCAGCGGCAGCTGACGAGGATGGCCAACGCGGCCGCGGCTGCCGCCCTCGCGGAGCTGATGGCGGGACGGCACGGAAGTGAGTGGTTCGCGCGCGCGGCGGAGCGATATCGGGAGAGCTGGGCGGACGCGCCGCCCGAAAGTTGGGGCAGGCCGATCGGCGCGATCAAAACGCGCATCGTTGCTGGGGACTGGCAGGGCGCCGCGGAGGACGCGCGCTGGGCACTCGACGCCGGTGCGGCCCGGTCGGAGTCGCCGATCGGCCGCTACGCCGCCGCGCTCGCCTACGCGGTGCTCGGGGAGTGGGACGACGTCCGCGTCCACGCCGACTTCTCCCGCACCCACGAGACGTTCCCGAACGAGGTCGCCGACGCGCTCGCGTTCATCGCGGCCGAGGACGTCGTCGGCTACGTCGAAGCGGTTGAGGACGTGCTCGAGTCGTTCGAGACGCGCGACGAGTACCTGGAGGACATGCCCGTCGCCGACACCGTGCTCGTGCTGCAGGCGCTCGCCCGACGGCGCGGGATCTCCGCGGAGCTCGACTCGGAGCTGCTGCCGTGAGGCGCCCCGTGATCCTGTACGACGGCAACTGACGCTTCTGCCGCTTCGCGGCGCGTGTCGCCGCGCGCCTCGACCGCGGCCGCTATGCCTGGCTCCCGTTCGACGACCCGGAGGCGCCGCCTCTGCTGGCCCACGTCCCCGAGGCGCTGCGGCACGAGAGCGCCCACATAGCCCGCCCCGACGGCTCGGTCTGGAGCCCCGGCAACGCGCCGTACCGCCTCGTGGCCGGCAACCGCCACCGGCTCGGCCGGCTCGTCCCAGACGGGCCGGGTCCTCGGCGCTATCCCTGAGGAAGGCGCGACGCCGCGGCCGCATCGAGGATGGCAATCGTCTCCTGCCCGCGGACGAGGCTCGCCGGCGTCTCCGGGCTCGGCTCCTCGACGAAGGTCCGTCGCACCGCCTCCGCCTTCGACTCGCCGGTGACTAGGTAGATCAGGAGCGCTGTCGCCGCGAACGCCGCCGGTGTCAGCGTCACCCGCTGGACGAACGGCTCGAGCCCCGGCTCGCCGGCGACCACCCGCCGCTCGCGCTCTTCCAGCGCGGGCGCGTTCGGAAAGAGCGAGGCAGTGTGCCCGTCGGCGCCGATTCCATTCAGCGCCAGGTCGAGCTTCGCCCCCGCGATCTCCTCGTCGTAGAGCTGCGCCGCCGCCGCCGGGTCGAGCTCGCCTCGGATCCGGTGCACCTCGGGCGGCACGTGCAGGCGGTCGAGCAGGGTCTCCCGGACGAGCCGGTAGTTGGAATGCTCGCCATCCGGCGGCACCGCGCGCTCGTCGCCGAACCAGGCGTGTACGCCGGTCCAGTCCTGGAGCAGCGCCGCCGCCGCCTCGTAGGCCTTTCCGACCGTTCCGCCGCCGGAGAGGACGATGCTTCCCTTTTCGGCCGCCGCGCGGCTCAACCAGCCGGCGGCCAGCCGCTCGGGAGCCTGGACGATGTGGATCGGAACGCCGCGAACGCTACGAATCGCCACGGGCGAGCTCGCGCGACCGGTCCATCGCCGCCTGGATCGCGTTCAGGAAGGCGGCGCGGACGCCCGCCTGCTCCAGCTCCCGGATCGCGGCGATCGTCGTGCCGCCGGGCGAGGTGACCATCTCGCGCAGCTCGACCGGGTGCATGCCGCGGTCGCGCAGCTGCTTTGCGGTCCCGAGCATCGTCTGCACGACGAGCTGCGTCGAGATCTCGCGCGAGAGACCGAGCAGGATCCCGGCTTCGATCATCGCCTCGGCGAGCAGGGCGAAGTACGCGGGGCCCGAGCCCGAGACGGCAGTGACCGCGTCCATGTAGGGCTCCGACACGCGGACGACCGCGCCCAGGTGGCGGAGCGCCTCCTCCGCCAGCGTCAGGTGCTCCTCGCCCGCGTGCGAGCCGGCGCAGAGGCCGGCGATCCCCTCGTGAACCACCGCGGGTGTGTTGGGCATCGCGCGCACGACCGGGACGCCGGCGCCGAGATGACGCTCGATTGCAGCGGTCGGGATCGCTGCCGCGATCGACAGCACGGTCTGCTCCGGCTGGATCAGCGGGCCGATCTCGCCGAGCAGCGTCTCGATGTCCTGCGGCTTGACGGAGATGACGACGAGCGCGGCGCCTGCGGCCGCCTCGGCATTCGAGAGGGTGACCGCGACTCCGTGCCGCTCCCGCAGCTCCTCCGCCCGCTCCTCGCGGCGAGTGGACGCGGCGAGCTCCTGCTGTGAGCGCCAGCCGGACGAGAGCAGCCCCCCGATCAGCGCCTCGCCGATCTGCCCGGCGCCCAGGATCGCGATCTTGCGCTCGTCGACAGCCATCGCCGAAGTCTAGGTAGGCCGAATGGTCGGCACCTGCATCCGGTCGGCCTCGCCGATCTGACGGTGAACGCGGCAGGGGTTGCCGAAGGCGACGACGCCGGCGGGCAGGTCGCGGGTGACGACCGAGCCGGCGCCGACGACTGTGTCGTCGCCGATCGTGACGCCGGGGCAGACGATCGCGCCGCCGCCGAGCCAGACGTTGTCGCCGATCGTGATCGGTTCCGCAGACTCCCAGCCGAGTCGCCGCGGCTCCGGGTCGACCGGGTGTGTCGCCGTCAGCAGCTGCACCTTCGTCGCGATCTGGCACGTCTCGCCGATCCGGATCGGGGCGACGTCGAGCATGACGCAGTCGTAGTTGACGAAGGTGCCGGCGCCGATCGAGATATAGGTGCCGTAGTCGCAGTAGAACGGCGGCCTGATGACGACGCCCTCGCCGGTCTCGCCGAGCAACTCCCGCAGCAGCCGGTCGCGCTCCTCCTGGCCGTCATGCCGGGTCGCGTTGTAGCGCTCGAGCAGCGCGGCCGATCCGGACAGATCGGCTTGGATCTCGGGGTCGTCGGCGTGGTACAGCTCGCCGCGGAGCATTCGCTCCTTCACGCCTAGAGCGTGGTCGGCGCGAGCCGCTCCGCGAGCGCGGAAAGGACACCGATCTGGATCTGCGGCGAGTGGTCGAGCAGCTGCCGGAACGCTCGGTCCGTGATCACGAGCGCCCGCACCGGCGAGGTGGTCGTGATCGTCGCGTTCCGCGGCGTCCTCGAGATCAGCGCGATCTCGCCGAAGAAGTCGCCAGGGCCGATCGACGCCACCTTCTTGCCGCCGCGTGCGACCTCGGCCGTGCCCTCGATCAGGACGAAGAACTCGCGGCCTGTGTCCCCCTCCTTGATCAGCACCTTGCCCTCGGGCAGGTCGATCTCATCCGCGATCGACGCGATCTCGCCCAGCTCCTGCTTCGATGCCGACGCGAAGAGGGGCACGCCCTTGATCAGGTCGATCTTCGAGTTGCTGCCGAGCCTCACGAAATCGATCCTATGTCTTCCGGCGCAAGTTCGAAATCCGCAGGAGTGGATCTCGAACGGCGCAAGATCCCTCTAGGGCCGCTTCGCGGCCGGCGCGTCCCACGGGTCTAGGCTGCCTGCCGACGCGCGAGGCGGGCGCGGTCGGCGCTAGCACCCGGGACGAGCCCGGCGGCCCAGCCGCGCATCAGGTAGACGCCCGCCAGCCCGGCCCACTCGTCGTACGGCGCGAGCAGCTCCGCCGTTTCGTACGTCTCGACCCAGCGCCCCCAGAGCGCGGAGCAGAGCTTGACGAGGCCGAGGTCGCCGACGAGCCCGTGGCGGAAGCTGCCGAGCCCCTCGAGCGCGATCACGCCCAGCGACCAGGGGCCGAGGCCGCGCTCGCGCAGCAGGCGCGCCTCGACCGCGGCGATCGGCTGGTCGCGCAGGCCCTCGAGGTCGATCGAGCGGCAGACCCGGACAAGCGTCGACGCCCGGTGCGTTGCCAGCCCGAGCCGGCGCAGCTCCGCCGGTGAGAGCGCGCCGAGCTGTTGCCGCCGCGGCGCCTGGTCTCCGACTGCCCGGATGATCGCCCGCTCGATCTGAAGCGCGCGCCGCGCCTCGATCAGCTGCCCGCAGATGGCGCGCAGGAGCGCCAGCGCCACGGTCGGGCGGCGTAGCGGCCTCAGGCCGTGCAGCTGCTGGATCGACGGGCCGAGCAGCTGGTCGTGCCTGAAGCGGTGCGCAAACTCGGTCGTGTCTGCGTCGAGAGCGAGGCAGAACCGAAGCAGCGCGAGCGACTCCTCGTCCGGCGCACGCAGGACGACGAGTCCGTCGCGGCGCTGCCAGGCTTGTCCGCGGGCGCCGCCGGGGAGCGGCTGCTCGAGCTCGCGGCCGTACGTCATCAGGTGCAGGCGGTACGGCCCGCGCGGTCTGACGACGTCCTCGATCACCGGCCCGCACCTTACTCTTGCGTGCTGATGAGGCTCGCCGACCGGATCTCGCTGCGCTCGCGGAGGCGGAAGTTCGGCCTCTTCATGGAGGCGATGGCGCCGACCGCGGAGACGACCGTGCTCGACGTCGGCGTCGACGACTTCGCCTTCGGCGAGCGGAGCGAGAGCGAGGGCAGCTGCGAGACGCTCAACTTCTTCGAGGACATGTATCCGTGGCCCGAGCGGCTGACCGCGGTCGGTCTGCACGAGGGGGAGCGCTTCCGCACGAGCTATCCGACGGCCCGCTACGTGCAGGCCGATGCACTCGAGCTCCCGTTCGAGGACGGCTCCTTCGACGTCGTCTTCTCCAACGCCGTGATCGAGCACGTGGGCGCCGAGGCCGAGCAGCGGCGCTTCGTGGCAGAGGTGCTCCGCGTGGGACATCGCGCCTTCATCACGACCCCGAACCGGTGGTTCCCCGTCGAGGTGCACACGCGGCTGCCGCTCGTGCACTGGCTCCCCGACGCTGCCGCCCACCGCGCCTACGAGCTCACCCGAAAGCCGTGGGCGAAGGGAAACCGGCTCCTCGGCCCCGGCTCCTTTTCGGAGCTCTTCCCGCGCGACGTGCGCATCGTCAACCTCGGCATGACGTTGGTCGCCGTCGTCGATGACTGAGCGCCTCCCGCGCTGGGCGCTCTACGCGTTCATCGTCGCTCTGCCGCTCCACAACCTCCTGATGGCCGAGCTCTGGGATGTCGGCGTTCGCGGCGCCGCTCTCGACGTCGTCTCGGCCTGGAAAGAGGTGCTCTTGGCCGCCGCGCTTGCGGCGGTCATCTGGCGCCGCCGGGGACTTCCCTTCAAGGCGCATGCGGCCGACTGGCTCGCGCTGGCCTACGCCGCCTTCGTCATTCTCTACGCGCTGATCCCGCAGGACTGGCTCGGCGGCGAGGCTTCCGCGCGCGGTGTCCTC
>Ga0126307_10003062_pt1 | contig 11379 bp, 9 predicted proteins | sample Plot28_FD_89955 | JGI IMG/M metagenome (GOLD analysis project Ga0126307, IMG submission 89955) | Serpentine soil microbial communities from UC McLaughlin Reserve, CA, USA - Plot28 | ecosystem: Environmental > Terrestrial > Soil > Grasslands | place: USA: UC McLaughlin Reserve, Lake County...
GGCGGCGTCCGCCTCGCTGGACGAGTCCGACCTGTTCGGGCCCGAGTTCCTCATCGCCCGTCCGCTGCTCCAGGCCATCGACCACCCGGGTCCCCGGCCGGTGGTGCTGCTCGTCGACGAGGTGGACCGGGCCGACGACGAGTTCGAGGCGTTCCTGCTGCAGCTGCTGGCCGAGGCCGCGGTGACCATCCCCGAGCTGGGGACGCGGTGGGCCACCCACCCACCGGTCGTCGTCCTCACGTCCAACCGCACGCGGGACCTGCACGACGCCCTGAAGCGCCGCTGCCTGTACCACTGGATCGACTACCCCGGCCGCGACGTGGTCGTGCAGATCGTCCGGCGCCGCGTGCCGGGCGCCACGGCCGCCGTCGCGACCCAGGCCGCGGAGGCCGTGGCCCGGCTGCGGTCGCTGGACGTGCAGAAGCGGCCGGGCGTGGCCGAGACGATCGACTGGGTCTCCGCGCTGGCGGTCCTCGGGCTCGATCGGCTCGACCCCGAGACCACCGACCTCACGCTCGGGTCGGTGCTCAAGTACCGCGAGGACCAGGACATGGCCCGCGATCGCGGCGTGGCCTGGGTGGCCGGCGCCTAGGACGTCGGCGCAGGCCGCCGCGCCGAAGTCGGCGCCGGCGCTCGCCGCGGCGGCACGCCGGTGGGGTCGGCGAGGGCGGCCAGCACCTCCCCCATGGCGGCGAGGGTGTGGCCGCTCACGACGGCGTCGCAGTGGGGGAGGGCGGCCGCCATCCCGCCGGCGAGCGGCTGGTAGCCCGCGGCCGCCGTGCGGGGGTTCACCCACACGACGCGGTGGGCCAGCCGGCGCAGGCGGGCCATCTGCTCGCCCAGGAGGGCCGGGTCGCCGTGCTCCCAGCCGTCCGACACGATGACGACCACGGCGCCCCGGGCCATCCCGCGGCGGCCGTAGCCGTCTAGGAAGTCCCGCAGGGCGGCGCCGATGCGGGTGCCGCCCTTCCAGTCGGGCGCGGCGGCCGCGGCGCGGGCCAGCGCCAGGTCGGGCGTGGCTACGGCGACGGCCCGCGTCAGGCGGGTGAGCTGGGTGGCGAACGCGAACACCTCGGCCCGCGAGGCCCCGGCGGTCGCGTGCAGCAGTTGCACGTAGGCCCGGGCGTAGGGGGCCATCGACCCCGAGATGTCGCACAGGACGACGAGGCGGCGGGGGCGCTGCCGGGCGCGGCGGGTGACCCACTCGACCGGGTCGCCGCCCTGACGGCGGCTGCGGCGGAGCGTGGCGCGCACGTCGAGCCGGTCGCCGTGGCTGTGGCGCCGGTGGCGGCGGTGGGGGCGTGGCGGCATGACCAGGCGCAACTCGCGCATGAGCGCCTGTAGGTGGCGCAGCTCGTCCTCGTCGAGGTCGGCGAAGTCCGTGGTGGCGAGGCGCTCCTCGCGGCTGGCGGTGCCGACCACGGCGTCGCGGCCCGGCTCGCGGCCGTCGTCGGTCTCGGTGGACCGGGCCGTGACGCCGTGGGCACCGGTGCGGTGCCCGCCGGCCCACGGCGGCCGGTCCGGGGCGGCGGGCGGGCGGGCCCCGGTGCGGGAGCGGGTGGACGGCGGGGCCGGCCGGTCCTGGCGGTGCTCGGCCGGGTCGACGTGGCCCCGGAAGACCTGCGAGAACACGGCGTCGAACACGTCGAGGTGCCGGTGGTCGGCCAGCATCGTGACCCGCGCCACCCAGTAGAGGTCGTCGACCGTGGCGGGTGCCGTGAGGGCCAGCGCCCGGGCCAGCCGGCCGGTGCGGTCCGGCGACGCGGGCAGGCCGGCCCGGTGCAGCAGGTCGGCGAACGACGCCGCCACGGCCGCCACGTCGGGCCCACCGGGCGGCCCCGGTCCGCTCCCGGCGAGGCGCTCGTCTCCGATCGGCCCATCGTAGGGCGGCCCCGCAGCGCCGTCGCGGGGCGGTCCCGCCCGGCTCAGGGGGCCGTGGGCGTGCGGGACGACGACGAGCCGTCGCCGCCCGTGGCCCCCGCCTCGGCCAACCGCCGTTGGAGGCGGTCGCGGATCTCGTCGGGTGTGTAGGTGCGCTGGGCCCGCCGGTTGCGGGCCACCACGACACCAGTGGCGGCCACGCCGACGAGGCCTGCGACGCCGAGCAACTTCCAGAACCTGCGCATCGTGCCTGACCGTACCCAACGGCTGCCTACTCTCGACCACCGTGAGCGCGAGCACCTTCCCCCTGGACGACGCGGTGACGACGGCCGCGACCGGAGACCTGTGGCTGTTCCGCGGCCACACGCTGGCCGACCGGGCGATCCGTACGGTGACGAACAGCCCCGTCAACCACGTCGGCATGGTGGTGGCGCTGGAGGACATGCCGGCACTGCTGTGGCACGCCGAGGCGGGCCGGGCGCTGCCGGACGTGTGGAGCGGCGAGCGGCACCGGGGCGTGCAGCTGCACGTGCTCGCCGACGCCGTGGCCAACTGGCGCGGGCGCTACGGCCAGCAGGCCTACGTCCGCCACCTCGAGGGCACGATCGAGCGCCATCACGAGGACCGCATCCTCGAGGTCGTGGCCCGCTACGACGGCCGGCCGTTCCCGACCACGCCGGGGCTGATCCGCCAGTGGGTTGTGGGGCGCTTCCGCCGGTCGCTGCCGTCGGAGGCGATCTACTGCGCCGAGCTGGTGGCCACGACCTACCAGCACATGGGCCTCCTGCCGGCCCGGCGTCCGGCCAGCTGGTACGACCCCGGCCGGTTCTGGAGTGGCGACCGCATCGAACTGGTCCCGCCGTTCGCCCTCGGTCACGAGGTCGCCGTCGCCTGACGCGGCGTTGGTGGCCCGCGAGCGAGCGGCGCAGCCGGGAGTGAGCGGCGCACCGGCGAGTGAGCGGCGCACCTGCGCCCCGTGTCCGGCATCCGTTGGCGGGCGACGGATGAGGGACACGGAACGAGTCGCGGCGGCCGGAACACGGGCTCGGGTGCGGTCAGGACGACCGGGCGAAGTCGTCGGCCGCCGCCGCCACCTCCTCGGGCGAGGCGTCGCGGACGTGGGTGCCCACAAGCCAGCGGTGGCCGGACGGGTCGACGAGCGTGGCCCGGCGGCTGCCGTAGAACGTGTCCTCGACCGGCTTCAGGACCTCGGCGCCCGCTGCCCGGGCCCGGGCGACGACGGCGTCGACGTCGGCCACGTAGAGCATGATGCTGACGCTGGAGGCGGCGGGGTCGGGGGCGACGACGCCGATGTCGGGGAACTCGTCGGCCAGGTAGACCAGCGAGTCGCCGAGCGTGATCTCGGCGTGGCCGACGCGGCCGTCGCCGTCGACGAAACGCGTGCCGGTCTCGGTGCCGCCGAAGACCTCGACGTAGAACTCGATGGCGCGTGCGGCGTCGCGGCAGCACAGGTAAGGGGTCACGGCGTGGGAGCCGGGCGGGGCGTAGGTGGGCACGGGGTCCTCCTGGGTGGTCGGCTGGCGATGCGGTCCGGTCACGGCGTGCGAGCGGTCGGCGGCCGACGATCCGGCCGGCCGGTGCGACAGGGCGTCGCCGATGCGGTCGAGGCGGTCCTGCACCGGCTCGGTGACCGCCGCCGGCAGCCCATAGGTGTAGATCTCGAGGAGCAGGCGGGCGGTGGCGGGGGTGGGCCCGGCCCGCACGACGCCCACGAAGCGGGCGGCGTCGAGCGCCGGGTCGTCGAGCTCGACGGCCACCTCGCTGCCGGGGGCGACGTGGACGACCGTGCCGGTCAGCGGCTCGCCAGCGGGCAGCGGCAGGCGGACCGGCGCGCCGGCCGGCAAGGCGACCGGCGCCACGGCGTCGTCGTGGAGGTCGGGCCCGAGCGCCGCCCAGGCGGTCCGCTGGTCGGCGGCCACGGGCACGTCGACCCACAGCTTCGTGAGAGGCCGGCCGCCGTGGCGGTCGAGCCAGTTGGCGAGCAGGTCGACGACGAGGCGGGCGGTGGCGTCGAAGCGGTCGTAGAAGTCGTCCCAGTCGGTGCCCTCGCCGAAGCCCTCGTAGACGAGGCGGACGACCGTGCGGTCGCCCTCGGGGCGCAGCACCCACTCCTCGGCGGTCGTGACATCGTCGTCCCCGGCCGGCGCGGCGTAGACGAACCGCAGGCGGGTGGGCGGGTCCCAGACCTCGATCGTGGCCGGCGGCAGACCTCCGACGCCCCAGCCGATCTGGAACGTGCCGCCCACCCCCGGCTCGACCTCGGCCCAGTCGCAGTAGAAGTTGCGGAGGCCCTCGGGGGTGGTGAGCGCCGCCCACACGGTCTCGACCGGAGCGCCGATCTCGACGACCGTGTCGACGGAGCGGGCCGGGGTGCGGTGGTCGGGTCGGGTCATGCGCCCTCCTGGGAATCATCGGCAGCCGGCGGGTCGGGCGGCGCCTGGGGGCTGGCGTCATCCGGCGGCAGCGGGTAGGCACCCACCACCACGCGGAACGTGCGGCCCCGCTCCGCGTCGGGCGCGGCGTGGCGGGCCACGAGGCCGGCGACGGCCTCGGCCAGCTCGTCCGCGAAGCGGGCCTGGGCGGCCGGGGACGGGAACGTGACCTCGGTGTCGAGCGTCAGCACAGGCAGCCGCTTGCCCGCCCCGGAGGCCAGGCGGCGGAGCCGGGCCAACTCGCGGATTCCCTGGGTGAGCACCGCCACCAGGTACGACGCCGGCAGGTCCCGCCGCCCGCGGAACCCGGTGGGATCGGCGGCCACGGGACCGAGCACGCCGGGGTCGATCACGTAGGCCGGCGCCGAGGCCCGGACGACGCGCTCGGTGACGTTGCCCTTGCGCCGCTCCTCGACGAGCTCGACGAGGCCGACCGACTCGAGCAGGCGCAGGTGGTGGCCAAGCCGCTGGCGGGGCTCGCCGAGGCGGCGGGCCAGCCCGGCAGCGGTGTCGGGCTCCGCGAGCGCCCGCACGATGCGCAGCCGGGTGGGGTGGAGCAGGGCGGCAGTGGCGTCACCGTCGGACACCACTGCGAGATCCTCGGACACGGCTCCCACCGTGTCACCGACAGGTACTCCTGTCAAGGAGGGACTTCCTGTCGGTCGGGCCGGAAGGTGTGAATGGATCCCCACAGTGTCCTCGCCCCAGCAAACCGGTCGTCATTCGGCGCCGGTCCCGATAGGCACCTTGTCGGTGATCGGTGACGTCTCGCCCCAGCCCCAACCCGACGACGAGGCGAGCCTGCTCTCGGCTCGTTTCGGGGTGGTGATGCTGGCGACGTTCGCGTACTTCGTCGCCATAGGCGCCCTGCTGCCGGCCGTGCCCCGTTACGTCGAGGACGAGCTGGGCGGCGGCGGCCTCCAGGTCGGCATCGGCGTCGGGTCGTTCGCCGTGTCGGCCGCCCTCCTGCGCCCGTTGATCGGTCGGATCGGCGACACGAAGGGCCGCCGCATCCTGGCCGTGGGCGGCGCCGGCGTCGTCGCCGTGTCGATCTTCGGCTACGGCCTGGCCACGTCCCTGCCGCTGCTGGTCCTGGCCCGCCTGCTCACGGGCGTCGGCGAGGCCGCCATGTTCGTCGGCGTGGCCACCGCCGCCCAGGACCTCGCCCCCGACCACCGCCGCGGCGAGGCGGCGTCGTACTTCTCGGTCTCGCTCTACGGCGGCCTGGCAGTGGGCCCCCCGCTCGGCGAGGCCCTCGTGGACCACGGCTTCGGCACGGTGTGGGCCGTGACCGGCGGGTGCGCCACCATCGCCGCCCTGTTCGCGCTCGGCATCCCCGTCGGCCGCACGTTCACCGAGGCCCCGGACCGCAGCTTCCTCCAGCGCGACGCCCTGGGGCCCGGCGTCGTGCTCCTGCTCGGGCTCATCCCGTTCACGGCGTTCGCCTCGTTCCTGCCCGTCTACGCCGACGAGGTCGGTCTCGACAGCGTCGGCCCGGTGCTCGGCCTCTACGCAGGCCTCGTCCTGATCGTGCGCATCGCCGGGGCCCGCCTGCCCGACCAGCTCGGCTGGCGGAAGGGCTCCACCGTGGCGCTGTGCATGGTCAGCGCCGGCATCCTGCTCGTCGCCGCCTTCGGCTCGATCGCCTCGATCTGGGCGGCGGCCATCGGCCTGGGCATCGGCATGTCCCTGCTCTACCCGGCGCTGTTCACGGCCGTGATGGCGGCCGCCCCCGAGGAGGAGCGCAGCCACGCCGTGGGTACGTTCTCGATCTTCTTCGACCTGTCTCAGGGCTTCGGCGCCACGCTCGTCGGGGCGGTCGTATCGCTGTCGAGCCACCGGGGCGGTTTTGCGGCGGCCGGGGCGCTGGGCGCGCTCGGGCTCCTGGCGCAGTGGCTGCTGCGCGGCCGGATCGGGGTGCGCCGCCCGGCGCCGGCCAAGGCCGCCGGCTGAGATCGGTCGCCCGGGCCCACCGCTGGACGTCGTCGTCCGACGAGCGTGAGCTGTTACCGCGCGTAGGGTCGGGGGGCGATGGAGGATGTCGCCTTCGTCCTGCACGGCCACTTCTACCAACCGCCGCGCGAGAACCCGTGGACCGAGGTCGTGCCGCGGGAACCGTCGGCCGCGCCGTTCCACGACTGGAACGCGCGCATCACAGCCGAGTGCTACCGGCCCAACGGTTGGGCCCGAATCCTCGACGACCAGGGCCGCATCGTGGCGATCGTCGACAACTACGAGCGGATGTCGTTCGACGTTGGCCCCACGCTGCTGTCGTGGCTGGCCCTGCACGCACCGAAGACCTACGCCCGCATCGTCGCCGCCGACCGGACCGAGCGCCGGGCCATCGCCCAGGGTTACGGGCACGCGGTCCTGCCCCTGTGCAACGACCGCGACCTGCGCACGCAGATCCGCTGGGGCCTGGCGGACTTCCGCTACCGCTTCGAGCGGGAGGCCGAGGGGCTGTGGCTGCCCGAGACCGCCGTCGACGACCGCGTGCTCGCCGCCCTCGCGGAGGAGGGCGTGTCGTTCACGATCCTCGCCCCCGGACAGATCGCCGCCGTGCGGCCCCTGGTGGCCGCCCGCGAGGGCGACGACGCCCGCTGGCAGTCCGCCGAACCCGGGTCGACGTCGACCGTGCTGCGCTGGTGGCACCCCGACCGGCCCGAGCTCGGCGTCGACCTCGTCGTCTACGACGGGCCCATCTCGCACGACGTCGCGTTCGGCGGGTTCTCGAGCCAGGTCGTCCTCGACCGCATCGTCGGCACTCGGCGGGAGCTGGTGGCGGTGGCGTGCGACGGCGAGACGTTCGGGCACCACCACCACTTCGCGGACCGCGGCGTGGCCTACGCCCTGTCGGTCGAGGCCGCCCGCCGGCCGGTGGCGCTGCCCCGCCTGGCCGACTGGATCCGCGCCCACCCGCCCAGGGACGAAGCCCGCGTGCGCTTGTCGGCCTGGTCCTGCACCCACGGCGTCGACCGCTGGAAGGACGACTGCGGTTGCCACACCGGCGGCGAGCCCGGCTGGACCCAGGGTTGGCGCCGCCCGCTGCGCGAGGCCCTCGACGTGGTGCGGGACGCGGCGGCCGAGGTGTTCGAGCGCCGGGGCCCCGCCGTGCTGCGGGACCCGTGGGCGGCGCGCGACGCGTACGTCGACGTGCTGCTCGGCGCGGTCGGGCGGCCGGAGTTCGTGGCCATGCACGTCATCGGCGACCCGGTCGAGGCGCTCACGCTGCTCGAGAGCCAGCGCCACGCGCTGCTGATGTACACGTCGTGCGGCTGGTTCTTCAACGACCTGGCAGCCCTGGAGACGGTCCAGATCCTGCGCTACGCCGCCCGCTGCCTCGACCTGCTCGACGAGCTGGGCGAGCACCCGCCGGTCGACCGTGTCCTCGACACGCTGGCCCGGGCCCGCAGCAACCGGGCCGAGGAGGGCGACGGCCGAGCCGTGTGGCACCGTCACGTCACGCCGAGCCGGGTCGATCCCGGCCGCGTCGTGGCCCATCTCGCGCTCACCGAGCTGCTGGCCGGCGCCGCCGCCGGCGCCGAGCTCGGCGGGTTCTCGGTCGATCGCGAGGTGGCCGAGGCCGTCCACCGCGGCGGCGTCGCCGTGTGCGCCGGCCGCATGGCCCTCACCCACCGCCGCACCGGGCGGCGCACCTCCTGGGCGTACGGCGCCGTGCATCTCGGCGGGCTCGAGGTCAGCGGGGCGGTGCGCCCGGCGCGTGACCTCGAGGCCGATGCCGCGTCGGCGCTCAACCTCGTCGAGGCCACGCGCCGGGGCGACCGGGTCACCGAGCTGCTGCGTTCGGTCGTCGCCCTCTTCGGTCCGCGCGAGTTCGGCTTGGAGAGCGCTCTGCCCAGCGAGGGCGGCGATGTGGCCCACGCCACCGCCGGCGCCCTGGCGGACCGGTTCGTCGCCGCCTACGAGCGGCTTCGGGCCGACAACCACGACACGCTCGCGTCGCTGGCCGTGCTCGAGACGGTCCTGCCGCCGGAGCTCCGGGGCCCGATCGAGGCGGCCCTCGCGCGTCGGCTCGACGTGGCGGTGGCCGAGGCCGGCGGGGTCACCGACCCCGAGGCGTACCTCCGGGCGCTGGCCGTAGTGCGCACGGCCCGCGAGGAGGGCGTGCGGCTGGCGTCGCCGCGCGCCGCCCTGTCGCTCGGCCGGGCGGTGTCCCGGGCGGTCGACCGGGCCTCGCTCGAGGCGACCGAGACCACGGTGGCCCGGGCCGTGGGCATGGTCGCCCTCGCCCAGGAACTGGGACTCGAGGTCGACCTCACCGTCGCCGAGGAGCTGGTCTACGACGCCCTGCGCGACGAGCGGGTCCCTCCCGACGACCGCGAGCGCCTGGCACCACTGGCCCGTGTGCTGGGCGTGGCCCCCGGCCTGGCGCCGTCGCCGCCCGGTGACGGCCCGGCGGACGGCGGCGTCCGCCCGGCGGGCCGGCGCGACCGGTCGGGCGCGTTCGACACATCGGCCTGAGCACTCCGCCGCCCGGCGCACCGGCGTGTGGCCGTCGGGCGACCGGCGCCGGCCCGACCGGCGCGCGGGCGAGCGGCAGGCGTCCGGCGCGACCCGTCCGGCGCCGTGCAGACATCGGCCTGAGCACTCCGCCGCCCGGCGCGCCCGCGTGTGGCCGTCGGGCGACCGGCGCCCGGCCCGACCGGCGCGCGGGCGAGCGGCCGCCGTCGGGCGTCGGGCGTCCGGCGGGCCCACAGCTCGTTCCCAGCGACCGCCGGTACCCTCGGCCCCCGTGGAGACCGACGTCCAGACCTGCTACCGCCACGACGATCGGCGCGCCGGCGTGCGGTGCCAGCGCTGCGACCGCCCCATCTGCCCCGCCTGCATGCACCAGGCGTCGGTCGGCTTCCACTGCCCCGAGTGCACCAGGGCGGCGCCCCAGCGGGTCGTCAGCGCCCGGTCGTTGGCGGGCGCGTCCCGCCCCGTCGCGGCGCTCGCCATCATCGCGGTCAACCTGGCGGTCTGGTTCGCCGACCTGCCGAGCGTGAACGACGTCATGAACGGCATCGGGCGCATCGGTGGCGACGCTGCGCTCTACGGCCCGGCCGTGGCCGCCGGCGACTGGTGGCGCCCGCTCACCGCGGGCTTCGTCCACGCCGGCCCACTGCACGTCGGGTTCAACATGTTCCTGCTGTGGCGCCTGGCGCAGATCCTGGAACCGGCCGTGAAGTGGACCGGGTTCGTCGCTCTCTACGTCATGTCGCTCGTCGGCGGCTCGCTGGCCGTGCTGCTGATCTCGCCCAACGAGGTGACGGTCGGAGCATCCGGGGCCGTGTTCGGGCTGATGGCGGCCGCGTTCGTAGCCATGCGGTCGCGGGGCATCGACCCGTTCAGCACGGGTATCGGTCCGCTGATCGTGCTGAACCTCGTGTTGACCTTTGCCGTGCCAGGCATCTCGGTCGGCGGCCACGTGGGCGGCCTGATCACCGGGGCGGTGGGCGGTTGGCTGCTCTGGGTGTGGGCGCCGCGCCTCGGGCCCCCGCTCGCCCGGACCGTGCCACCGCTCGTCTGCCTCGCGCTGGCCGGTGTGCTCTACGCCGGCTGCCTCGCGGTGGCCTGACGCGCCAGGCGGTACCGCCCCACAGGCGGCCCTCGGTCGGGGTTCGCGCCCGGTAGCGGTCAGCCGGACGACGGGACGACGCGACGGGCGAAGCGGCGCAGGTTGCCGGCCCAGACGCGGCGCAGCACGGGTGCCGCCAGCGTGGCCGTGACCGGCCCGCCGAGGTACCAGGGAAAGGCCAGGTCCTCCTCCCACACCAGCTCGGTGCGATCGCCGGCCGCGGGCTCCAACGTGAAGCGCCCGGTGCCGGTGACGATGCCGGAGTGGCGCACGCCCATGGCCCGGGCCGGCTCCCACTCGGTCACCTCCATGAGGTCCTGTGTGCGCAGGGGACCGATCTGCGTGTCGCACGCGAACGTGGTCCCGACCCCCTCCTGCCGGTCGCCCGTGAAGCGGATCGACGTGGCGTCCGCCATCCACGAGACGTGGTCGGTGATGTCGCTGAGGTGGCGCCACACCTCACCCACCGACGCATCGACCAGCTGGGTGACGCGGACCTTCGGCATGCTGGACGCTACCCGGGTCACAGCCGGTCACCCACCGGCGGTGGTGGTCGGCTCACCCGGGCGCTCGCCCGTGGGCTCGACCGCCGCCGCACCTCGGGCACGAGCCACTCGGCGGGCCGCGCCGGAGCCGTCCATCGTGACGTGGACCGCGTCGGTCCCTCATGAGTCGATGATGCGCAGGACCTCTCGGGCGATCCAGTCGGCGGCCACCCGGGCACCGGTCTCGGTGAACGTCGCACCGTCCTGGCGGTAGTCGGTGCTGAACTCGCCCCCACGCGGCAGCTCCTGGGCCCAGGCGGTCATGTCCACAACCTCGAGGTCGTGGCCGTCCGCCGCCGCTCGCACCAGCTCGTTGTAGCGGTCGACGCGCTGGGGATCGTTCTCCTCCCAGCGGGTCCAGTCGCCGTTCGCGCCGGGCAGCCGCACGTGGGGGATCGTGGCCCACAGGACCGGCACACCGGCGTCGGCCAGCTCACCGGCCAGCTCGTCGAGCTGCGTGGCCAGCCACGAGTCGTAGAGCGGGTCGCCGAGGTGGCGCCAGGCACCGTCGATCTCGCGGTCGCCCAGCTCGCCCAGGCCCGTGACCACCACGACGACGTCCGCACTGGTGGCGTCGAGCAGCTCGGGTAGGCGGGGCTCCCAGCCGGTGCACCCGGTCTGCTCGCCGATCGTCTCGCCGGCCAGGCGCACGGGACCTGGCGCGCCGGGAGGGCAGTCGTCGGTGACGTGGGTGTCGAGGCGCATCTGGTCGTCGGCGTGCTCATCGTTCCAGACGGCGAAGCCCGGCACGATCGACGAGGCCAGCGCGTCGCCCACGAGGGCGACCGACGCCACCTCCGAGGCCGTCGGCACGACCACGTCGAGGTCGCCCGGACCCTCGCCGTCTTCGTTCGCCAGACTGACACCCCCCGCCGGTTGAAGGGGCCGAATAACGGCGCCCACGCGACCCACGCCCGCC
>Ga0126307_10003064_pt1 | contig 11374 bp, 12 predicted proteins | sample Plot28_FD_89955 | JGI IMG/M metagenome (GOLD analysis project Ga0126307, IMG submission 89955) | Serpentine soil microbial communities from UC McLaughlin Reserve, CA, USA - Plot28 | ecosystem: Environmental > Terrestrial > Soil > Grasslands | place: USA: UC McLaughlin Reserve, Lake County...
TCACGAGCCCGGCGAACGCCTTGGAGATTCCGAGCGATTCGACGGCGGGGTCGAGGGCGTCGATGAACCACTCGGAGGCGAAGGCCGCGCCGGCGGCGCCCGCGACGAGCAGCGCAGCGGCGAGCCCGACGGAAAGCCGTGCGGCCCCTCCGTCGTCCGGAGCGACATCGGAGCGCAGGTAGCCCCAGGCCCAGAACGCGTAGACCACGAGCAGGCAGATGGCGCCCACGATCGAGAGCCCCTGGACGTGATGGCCCGCCGGGCTGCTGGACTCGATCGCGAGCCCGACAATCGTGATGACGAAGATCGTCACCAGCCCCAACGTCGCGGCATCCTGCGGCAGCCGGGTCCGGAAGCGCATCAGGTCGTCGTCGGAGGCGAGCACGCCGGTGACGATCACCAGTCCCTGGATCAACAGCGCGTTTGCCAAGATCGAGCCGATCAGGGAGGTCTGCGCGACCACCAGCTCGCCGGCCGAGAGCGCAAAAACCACGACGAAGAGCTCCGGCAGGTTGCCCAGCGTCGCCTGCAGAAAGCCAGTCACACCTGGTCCGAAGCGGAGCCCGATCTGCTCGGTAGCCACGGCGACCACCCAGGCGAGCCCCGCGAGTGCCACGGTCGCGGCAGCGAAAGCGAGCACGGCGGAGGCATCCGTATAGCGGAGCACGCCGGCGAGCGCGGTGATCGCGGCCGTCAGTCCGAGTAAGAGTCGCTCCGTTCCGCGCACCGCCAGGAGACTTTCAGCTTGTCGGCCTCGTTATAGGGTCAGCGCGACGATGGCCCCGGATCCGGGTTGTCAGAAGCAGCTACAGGAGGGAGACCATGCGGCGAATCAAGAGCCATCTCAGCTACGCAAACGTCGCGGCAACTCTGGCGTTACTGATCGCAATCGCAGGCGGCACGACCGCAATCGCCGGCAGCAAAGCCCCGAAGAACAGCGTCGTAAGCAGTTCGATCAAGCCGTTCAATGTGACTGCGCGCGACCTCGCTGGAATCCGAGTCGTTGAGGTCGACGCTCAGTTCAGCGCGTTTGCCCGCTGCGCCCAGGGAGAGCGGCTTATCGGCGGCGGTGGAAGCTCGATCCCCGCAGGTTTCCCTGATCTGGCCGTATCGCGCCCCAACAGCAATGGTTGGCTCGTTCAGCAGGGTGACGGACCGAACACTTTGATGGCTGCGTATGCGCTTTGCCTCAAGCGAAAACCGAATAAGTAGGACCCGCCATAGATGAGTCCGTTTATCCGCGGACGATCAATTTGCGCTTCCGGGAGCTGCCAGGTTCGTACGGGTATCCCCCCTGACGCTTGACGAGGGCGCGAAAGACGTACCGGACGCGACCATGGGTCTGAGTGAAGCGGTACTTCCCACGGAACCGCCCATCCGAGTCCGTTCGCAACTGCTTGAAGGTTCGCCACTTTCGTCCTACCCGCGCCTGCATCGCCACTGCACGACCCTCAGCGTTCGGCCCCGGGACCTGTCCCCTAAAGCGGGCCGAATCGCCGTTCTCGAGGCTCCTCTTCGGGATCTCAAGGCTCGGGACTACCCGGGAATCAAGCTGCACCTTGTTCCCGAGCACCGAGTCGTTGTACCGGTAGACAATGTCAACGCGACGAGAGGGGCCGGGGTCAAGCCTCGCCGCAAACCGACCGTTGCTCTGTGTCGTGGCAGTACTGACAAGCTGCCGAGAGGCGTCAGGCAGATCCACGGTCTCATAGACGCAAACGGTGGCGCCAGTGACAGGAGCGCCGGCGCCGTCTTCGAGAGCGCCTCGTATCACCGGTTGTGCGTTCGACGTGACGGTCGCCCGCGACTTCAACTCGCCGCCGATATCGGCTCCAGCATCGAGGCCCGCGGCCGCCGTGCCACCCGATCCAGGACATGAATTGTCGACCTGAACGATCCGGCGAATGCAGGGCGATGAGGTATTTCCGCCGACATCGCTGGAGCAGATCAACACGTCATTTGGTCCGTTCGTCCATCCGGGATCTTTCTGAGTATCGATTGCGAGGTGCACGGCTTTCGAATTAGGGCATGGCTTTAACGCCGTGTAGCTGCCGTTGTAATTCGGCGAACAGAAATCCGCGGCTTTCGAGGCGATGCCGTTCACATAGATGTTGACCGAGCGCGCGCCTCCCCCGCTGTCGGTTGAGGTTGTCTGGAGGGTCTGCACTCCGCGCACGACCCGTCCGGCGAGCAATGGGCCACTCGCCGACACATCAGGCATCGTGCTGTCGTGCATCGTCGCGACGAAATCGCCCGTCCATGCGTAGGCCCAATTGCTGTGGCAATTCGGTGATTTGAAGCACTGAAGTCGTATTTCGAAGACCGTGAAGTTGTTGGCCGCCGCCAACGTCCAGCAGTCACCCGGCGTCTGGCATGTTCCAAATACGGTGAATGTAGGGGCCCCGTCGCTGAACGCAGCAGCGGCGAAGCCTCCGTCGTTTCCGTAGTGGACCCTCGCACTCGCAGTGGTGAAGCGAGTTCCGAAAGGAGCAGCGAAGCGCCAGGCCAGGCCCGCCCCACTGGCAGTCCAGCCCGTATTGGCTCCCGTATCGAGGCGGAGTCCGTAAGCGCCGCCACAAACGTTCTGGGCCCAGATGCTGTAAGCGCCGAATGGGACGGCCGCGGCATCGGTGTACGGGAGAGAGTTCGGCACGCACTGCCTGACGGTGTAGTCAGCATGGGCACGCGCCGGCGAACCGACGGCGATCACAGCGAGCGCGAGCATGATCAGCACAAAACGGCGGAGTCTTGACCTACGAGTTCGGTCGTCATTCGTCGCTAGGTGTCGCACCGTCTTCTGCTGATCTGAAGCCATCGGCTCCCTAAGTACTGGCGTCTCGAAAGTCATCCCCCCTCAGCCCTCGATCCCGAATCCGCCCCCGCCGGAACCTCCACCGCCGCCTGAGCTGCTGCCTCCGCTGCTGGAGGGTCCCCCGAACTCGGTGCTTCCAGCACTGCTGCTCGACGACGGCGGCGCGGAGCTCGACTCGAAGCTGAACTGCCGCGTCTTCTCCTCGATCGGCGTTGGTTGCTCGGAAGGCGGCGAAGTCTCCTTGGGAACTGACGCGGGGACGTCAGCCTGCGGCGGTGGGTCCAAAGGCTGGTCGTGAGCCACCGGCGTCGCGACCGGCTTCGCAGGCCGCTCAGCTGCCGGCCGCTGGTGATTCGCGCTTCCACCGTTGCCCACCGCACTCGGATCGACGAGTCCCGTGGCGACGCAGGTCGCACCGCCGGCCGCTGTGGCGCCGCAGATGGCGAGCACCTTCGCAACGGCAGCGACGCCCGCGCCGCGAGTCCCGCCCGCAGTGGCAAGCGCGGTGGCCTCGCCGCCCCCGCTGCCTCCGCCACGCGCGAGGAGTGCGTAGCTCGTCTCGCGGATCTTGTCGACGGCTGCGGCTGCTCGATCCGCGATCCACTCGTGCGGACCGCCTCCGATCGAATGGTCCAGAACCGGTCCGGCGGGCAGCAGGTCGAAGACCCTGCCGGGAACGGCGCGGTAGGCGCGGAGCTTCGCCCGACACACAGCGCAGCTGCGCAGATGGAACTCGATTGCGTCGGTCGATCCGTTCCCACCCTCTCCGTCCGCGAACTGGGAGAGCGCCTCAGCAAGCTCCTCGCACCGGCGGCCCCGCTCGATATCCCCGAACACCTGCAGGAAGCGCTTCCTCCCCTCCGCCATGCAGCGGTTGATCTTCGTATAGGACCAGCCCGTGATCTCACCGATCTCGGCGTACGAATAGCCCTGCGCCTTCAGGGTCAGAGCGCGGACCTCCTGCGGCTTCAGCGCTCGAAGCGCCTCGGCGCTGCGAGCGACGCGCTCGCGACGGGCGAGTCTGTCGTTCGGGCTGGGGCTCTCGGACGCGATGAAGTCGAGCGGGTCGCGGTCGGCGTCGTCGTCTTGACCGGGCGGACGGGGTGAGCCCAGCAGCCGCTCCCTTTGGCGACGCACGGCCAACGCCTCGCGCTTGGTGACTGTTTGCATCCAGCGGATGAGGGCGTCTCCCTCGATCGGCGGTGCCTTGGTGAGCAGGATCTCGAGCGCGCGCTGGTAGGCGTCCTCGGCATCGTCCGCGCAGATCGAATAGCGGCGAGCCGTGCGCCGGAAGACGGCGTCGTGAGTTTCGATCAGCCCGCTTGCGGCTCGGCGACGCGACTCGCTCGCCACCGCGGCCTCCCCACGATCCTCCTCGGATCGCGCCCCGACCCCAGCATCACCGGTTGTTCCTCCCAACACGCCCAGACGGCTCACCTCCGACACATCCAGGTGAGCTGAAAGCTCGCACGACTCGCCCCACGCCACCAGCGGGCCTGCCGCAATTTGCGTACATCAGTGACGAAAAGCTCCGCAAATTGCGCAGTGGACGCGGACCGGTTTTCGAGGAAGCCGGCCTTGTGAGGGCGCGAGGCTCCTGCCATAGTCAGCCGGTGTCCATCGGGAGGGGAAGGATCTGGCTGGCGGCTCTGGCTTTGACCTTTGCGGTTGCCGGCAGCACAACCGCCACACACCCCGGCCAGGCCCTCGCGAAGACGAAGGTCAAGATCGTCTTCTTCAAGGCGCGCGTCGCCTCCGACGGCTTCCTGACTCCCGGGCAGCCCGAGACCGTCACCGTCTTCCACCTGCCCCAGAAGGCCGGCTTCAAGATGGCGATCGAGCCGCCGCCCACCACCTTCCAGTGCGGCCAGCTCTACTTTTGCGACTTCGCGCCGGTCACCCCCGCTCCGGGGTCGCCGCCCTTCCGCACCAATCGCAAGGGGAAGGCGGTGGTCACCTTCGTGATGCCGACCACCTACAACGTCGCCACCGACCCGTTCGACCCGGCGAGCAGGCGGCCGGTCACCTGGGCCAACGGCCAGCGAGTCCACATCGACGTCCAGGGCATCAAGCGCCTGCCCCACAAACGGAAGATCGGCTTCGGCTTCGGCCGGGCGGCCGTGGCGCTCGCGGAATGAGGAGGCTTGCGACGGTCGCGGCGACCGGCTGTCTGCTCGGGCTGGTCTCGACGGCCCTGGGGCGGGAGGGTCCGCGAGCTCTGGCGTGGTCTTCGGCGGCCCGGGCAGAGGCCCCTTCGGCAGCGGGAAGGTCCGCACCGACGGCACTCTCACTGCGGGCGGTCAGGAGACGCTCTTCGTCAAGGGAATTCAGCGGAAGCCGAAGCTGAAGCTGGCGGCCTCGGTTTCACCGAATTACGACGACTCCCCAGAGTGCTTCCAGTTCAAGAGTGGAATCTGCCTTCCCGAGCCGCTCTTCCGAGTCCCCGGAACCCCCAAGCTCAGAACCTCCCCGAAGGGCCGCGCCACCTTGACCTTCGTGATGCCAGGCGCGGTGCTCTTCGAGAACTTCAAAGACCCCCTCCAGAGCCACCCTGTCCCGTTCTCGGACGGCAAGAAGGTGGAGATACAAATCGAGGGGACCAAGAAGCTGCGGAACGGGAGCGTCACCGGGCCGGTGGCGATCACGACGGCTGTCGTAGAGGTTCCGCCCTCTCCATAGCTGGCAGCCAACTCTCGCCGGGACCTAGATCGCTAGCTATTCTCGCGCGGCAATGACCACCAGCGTCGTCACCGGAGGAGCGGGGTTCCTGGGTTCCCATCTGTGCGAGCACCTTCTCGGCAAGGGTCACCGGGTGATCTGCATCGACAACCTCGACACCGGGTCGCTCGAGAACCTCGAGCACATCCGCGAGGAGAACTTCCTCTTCATGAACCAGGACCTGACGGAGTTCGTCCGGATGGACGAGCCCGTCGACTTCATCTACCACTTGGCCTCGCCCGCGAGCCCGATCGACTACGCGCGCCTGCCGCTCCACACGCTCAAGGTCGGCTCCTACGGGACCCACCACATGCTCGGGGTGGCGAAGTTCAAGCGGGCCCGGATCCTGGTCGCCTCCACCTCCGAGGTCTACGGCGACCCAGAGATCCACCCCCAGCCCGAGGACTACTGGGGCAACGTCAACCCGATCGGCCCTCGGGGCGTCTACGACGAGGCCAAGCGCTACGCCGAGGCGATGACGATGGCCTACCACCGCCAGCAGGGAGTGAACACCTGCATCTCGCGCACCTTCAACACCTACGGCCCGCGAATGCGGGCCCACGACGGGCGCGCGATCCCGACCTTCCTGCGCCAGGCCCTCCAGGACAAGCCGCTCACGGTCTTCGGCGACGGCAGCCAGACCCGCAGCTTCTGCTACGTCGACGACCAGATCGAGGGGGTCGTCGCCCTGGCGGAGTCCGACGTCCACCTGCCGGTGAACATCGGAAACCAGGACGAGTACACGCTGGTGCAGCTCGCCGAGACCGTGATCGAGGTGGCCGGGTCGCGCTCCGAGATCGTCTTCGAGCCGCTGCCGGTCGACGACCCGAAGATCCGCCAGCCCGACATCACCCGTGCGAAGGACCTGCTCGGGTGGGAGCCGAGGGTCTCGCTCCGCGAGGGGCTCAAGCGGACGATCGCCGAGGCCGGCGTCGAGCGCCTCGTCGGCCAGCCGACCTAACCGATCTCACTACGGCATCGGCCGCCCCGGGTACTGGACCTGCTGCACCGCCCAGCTGTTCCCGTCGGGGTCGCTGAAGAAGACGAACCGTCCCCAGGGGAGGTCTTGGACCTCGCTCACCTCGACCCCGCGCTCGGCCAGCTCGTCGTGGGCGGCGTGCGCGTCGTCGACCACCAGCTGAAGGCCCTGCAGGCTTCCCGGCTCCATCTCGTGCGCACCGGTGGTGAAGGAAATCGAGCAGCCGGAGCCGCGCGGGGTGAGTTGAACGAACCGGATCTCCTCGTTGAACTGATGGTCGTGGTCGGCGTTGAAACCGACTTGGTCGACGTAGAACGACTTGGCCCGGTCAATGTCAGAAACGGGCACCTGGATCAGCTCGAGCTTCCAGTCGATCTTGGTCTTGCTGTTCGCCACCTTGATCTCCTTTCGTCGGCGGAGCGAACTATGCTTGCCTTGCCTGCCGAGTTACTCAATTGCTAAATATCTTAGTAGATAAGAGACCGTCATGTCGTCCGTCCGCAAACAGAAGCAGGACCTGATCGCCGAGCTGATCGGCGAGTTCCGCGTCGCGGGCAACCAGGACAGCGCCTTCGACAACCTCGCCGCGGAGCGCCTCGGGCTTAACCGCACGGACCTGCACTGCATCAACATCATCGAGAACAGCGGCGGCCTGACCGCGGGTGAGCTGGCCGCCGAGTCCGGCCTCACGACCGGCGCAGTGACCGGGGTGATCGACCGCCTCGAGCGCGTCGGCTACGCCCGCCGCGTCCCGGACCCGAACGACCGCCGCCGGGTCAAGCTCGAGGTGACGCCGAAGTTCTACGCCCGCGCGGACAAGATCTGGGGTCCGGTGGCCGCCGACTGGGCCTCACGGCTGGGCAGGCGCTTCACCGCCGAGGAGCTCGAGCGCGCGATCGAGTTCCTCCGCACCACCACCGAGCTCTCGCGAGAGCATCTGGAGCGGCTGCGCAAGCTGAAGTGAAGGCGCCGCCTGATATCAAGAACGGGTGACGCTGAGCCAGAAGGAGAAGGGCGAGGCCTTCCGCGCGCTCCACGAGGGAGAGCCGTTCGTGATTCCGAACCCCTGGGACGCCGGCAGTGCCAGGGTCCTCGCCGGACTCGGCTTCAAGGCACTCGCCACGACGAGCAGCGGCTTCGCCTACACGCTCGGGCGCCCCGACGGAACGGTGACGCTCGGCGAGATCGAGGAACACGTCTCGGCGCTGAGTGAGGCGACCGACCTGCCCGTCTCGGTCGACCTCGAGAACGGCTACGGGCCGGCGGCCGAGGACGCCGCGCGTGCGATCACGACGGTGGCGGGGGCCGGAGCCGTCGGCGGTTCCATCGAGGATTACGACCGCGACGAGGAACGCCTCTATGAAAAAAACGAGGCCGCCGAGCGAATCACCGCGGCGGCGGCAGCGGCGCGGGCGCTCGACTTCCCGTTCGCCCTCACCGCCCGCGCCGAGAACCACCTACGCGGCAACCCCGACCTCGACGAGGCGATCGCCCGCCTGCAGGCCTACGAGGAGGCGGGCGCCGACGTCCTCTACGCCCCGGGTCTCGTCACCGTCGAGGAGATCAAGGCGATCTGCGACGCGGTCTCGAAGCCGGTGAACGTACTCGCCTCCGGCAGGTTGAACTTGACGGAGATCGCGGATGCCGGTGCCCAGCGGGTGAGCGTTGGCGGGGGACTGGCTTGGTCGGCCGTGAACGGCGCGATCGAGGCGGCCGAGCGGATCATCGACGACGGTGACTTCTCCGCCCTCGGCACGCCGGGTCGGGTCAAGGAGTGGCTCGGTCCCTGACCGCCGCTACTCGGGCGGGACGTCCGTCGGCATCTTCATCTGTCGAGCGGCGAGCTTCGAGAAGGTGCGGTCGGGCAGCGTGCCCTTGAGGCGGGCGCCGACCTTCGCGTCGGTGCCGACCAGGTAGCGGTGCTTCGGCTTCTCGGAGGCGATCGCCTTGTGGACGACCTCGGCGACCTTGTCCGCCGGGATACCGCGACTCGCTGTTTCATTGAGCACCTCGGCGAAGCGGGTGATCTGCTTGCCGTAGAGCCGGCGGGCGTCATCCGGCATCTCCCCGAGGCGCTCGCGGATCGTGTCCCTGCCCTTGCCCCAGATCTCGGTGTCGATCGAGCCGGGCTCGATCACGACCACATCGATCCCCCAGGGGCGCAGCTCGTGGCGAAGGGACTCACCGAGCGCCTCGATCCCGAACTTCGAGGTGTTGTACGGCGACATGAACGGGCTCGCGACCCGTCCCCCGATCGACGCGATGAAGACGATCGTCCCCTCGGCCCTGCGGATCAGGGGCAGGAAGGCCTGGGTGACGGCCACCTGGCCGATCAGGTTCACCTCGAGCGCATCGCGGAGATCCTCGAGCGGCATGAACTCGACCGGTCCACCGGTGCCGATGCCGGCATTGTTGACCAGCCCGACGACCCCTTCATCTGCCACCACCTCGGCGACCCGCTGCCTCGCAGCCTCGATCTGATCGGCTTGGGTGACGTCGAGCGTGACCGGGGCGAGCCGGTCCGAGCCGTCCTTCGTGAGCTCCCGGGCGTCGGCCTCCTTGCGGACGCCGGCGAACACGCGGTAGCCCTGCGCGTCGAGGAGGAGAGCGGTGGCGCGGCCGATGCCGGTCGAGGCGCCGGTGACGACGACGGCGCCACTTTCGTTGGCAGCCATGAGATGAAAGACCCTACCGAGGACCGGCCGGCCCGCTAGGTTGCCGCGCTGTGACTGCCTCAGTGCTCGCGATCGTGGGGGCGCGGCCGAACTTCGTCAAGGTGGCGCCGGTGGTGGCCGCCCTGGAGAAATCCGGGGACGCCTCCGTGCGTGTGCTCCACACCGGCCAGCACTACGACCGGGCGCTCTCGGGCGGATTCATCGAGCGGCTCGGGATGCGCGAGCCCGACGCGAACCTCGAGGTGGGCTCCGGCACCCATGCCGAGCAGACGGCGGGCGTCCTCACCGGCATCGAGCGGGAACTGCTCGACCACCCCGCCGAAATGGTCCTGGTGCCGGGCGACGTGAACTCGACCGTGGGCGCCGCGCTCGCGGCCACCAAGCTTCATGTCGGCGTCGCCCACATCGAGTCGGGGCTGCGCTCCCGCGACTGGGGGATGCCCGAGGAGGTGAACCGCGTGGTCACCGACCGGATCTCCGACCTCCTGCTCTGCACCTCCGAGGACGCGGTCGAGAACCTCGCCGCCGAGGGGATCACCGGGGACGGTGTCCAGCTTGTCGGCAACACGATGATCGACAGCCTCTTCCGGCTGCTCGAGGGCGTCGACCGCCCGGCGCTCTTGGAACGGAACGGGCTCGAGGCACGGAACTTCGTGCTGGTCACGCTGCACCGCCCGGCACTGGTAGACGACCCGGAGCTGCTCGGGCCGACGATGGAGGTGCTCGCGTCCCTCCCGGAGTCGACGCCCGTGGTCTTCCCCGTTCACCCTCGCACCCGGACGCGGCTCGAGGGGATGGGCTACTCCGCCACCGGGAGGGTCACCCTCGCCGAGCCGATGGACTACACGGACTTCATCGGGCTCGAGGCGGAGGCCCGGCTGGTGATCACCGACTCGGGCGGGGTCCAGGAGGAGACGAGCGTCCTCGGTACTCCCTGCCTCACCTACCGGACGACCACCGAGCGGCCCGTGACGATCGAGCTCGGCACCAACGAGCTGATCGGCGTCGATCCGGGCGCCCTGCGCGAGGCGGCGGAGCGAAAGCTCGCCGAGAAGCTGCCGGCCGAGCCGCCGGAGATTCCGCTCTGGGACGGGCAGGCGGGGCCGCGCGCGGCGGCTGCCATCGAGGGATATCTCGCCCAAAAGCAGTAGGCGGCAGGAGCGCGCCCAGGTGGCGCGAAAACGCGGGGCATGAAGAGCGCAAGCCGAACGCTGGTGAAGTCGCCGCCCGAGCTCTGGGAGCTGCTCGATCAGCACGACCGCATGCAGGGGCTGATGTGCGGACTGATCGGGCGGGCAACCGAGGTGACGGTCAACGAGAGGGAGCCCGAGTCGGTGCTGCGCTGGGAGGCGTCTGACCACGGCGCCGATGCCTGGATCGAGGTCCAGCTGGCCGAGAAGGGATGGGGAACCAACGTCAAGCTGAAGGCCGAGAACGGCGGCGAGCCGACCAAGCTCGAGGGCTGGCTCGACGCGGTGCTCGAGGAGCTTGCCACCCCGCAGAAGCGGCCGTTCGCGGGGATGGACGCGCCCCCTCCCGCGCCCGCGGCGGAGCCGCCGGCCAGCGAAGCACCTTCGCTCGACCCGCCGGCCGACGAGACTCCCGAGCCGGAATCGCCTGAACCCGGAACGCCCGAGCCGGAGACCGATGAGCCGGAGGCTGCGGAGCCCGAGCAGGAATCCGTGTTGCCCGCAGCGCCGACGCCGGTGGAGCCCGAGCTCGCCCCGTTGCCGAAGCAGGGCAAGCTGCGGCGTTTCTTAGGGCTCTAGTCCGGAGCGGCTCCGACCCCTCCTACGGCCCTAACTATCCTTCGCCCCATGGCCACACGGCCAAAGGACGAGGCGAAGACGGAGGGTACGACCGGCGCGGCTTCCGACGGCGCGTCCGATGCCGATCGTCAGCAGGCGGCGGTCGACGAGGACCTGCACCGATACATCGCACCGGTCGTCGGCCCCGAGGACGAGCGACGGATCACCGACTCCGGGATCGAGATCAAGCGCCTCTACGAGGAGGACGACGTCAAGCCGGGACTCGAGGAGCGCCTCGGGGAGCCCGGGGAGTACCCGTACACCCGCGGCATTCATCAGGGCATGTACCGGGACCGGCTCTGGACGATGCGCCAGTACGCCGGCTTCGCCTCACCCGAGGACACCAACGAGCGCTACCGCTACCTGACCGAGCACGGCTCGA
>Ga0126307_10003065_pt1 | contig 11371 bp, 9 predicted proteins | sample Plot28_FD_89955 | JGI IMG/M metagenome (GOLD analysis project Ga0126307, IMG submission 89955) | Serpentine soil microbial communities from UC McLaughlin Reserve, CA, USA - Plot28 | ecosystem: Environmental > Terrestrial > Soil > Grasslands | place: USA: UC McLaughlin Reserve, Lake County...
ACCCATCTCCCGCAGGAGCTTGCCGTTGTCGGTGCTCTCGACGACGGCGATGTCCTCCGCGTTCTCGGCGAGCACGTCGGCGAACCTCCGCAGGAGACGCGCCCGCTCGGTGCCGGTCATCTTTCCCCACGGCCCCTCGTCAAACGCCTCGCGGGCGGCACGCACCGCCCGGTCCACGTCCTCATCGCCCGCCTCCGGCACCGTCGCCCACACCTTGCCCGTGTAGGGGTTTACACTCTCGAAGGTCTTCCCGGAGCGGGCGTCCACCCACTCCCCACCGACGAGCATCTTGTACTCTCTGATCTCCCCGGCCTTCGGGGTCTCTATGAGCTGACTAACCACCTCTTCCTCCTTCCGGATCTCGCTTCGCGAACCAACCTTTGCAGGGAGTGCTTCGGGCTGCTCTTCCACCCTAAACTGGTCGCTTGATCGGGCTTCTTCACTCTGCCACTGCAGGCGCTTCAGCCACCCGTTGGCACCTTCCTTCTTCTGGCCGGCGCTGCCCAACTGGAGGCCAAGGATACGACCTCAGCCTCCCGCCGGGAAGAAGGCCCCGGATGACCGACGCTGATCTGGATCGCCGGCGACCACCCCTCCTTGCTCTCTTAGGGCTACTCCGTTATGAGCTCCCGCTCCCGCCCCTCGTGGGCATCGGAGATATCGGCGAAGGACGTCTCCGTGGCCAGGAAGACCGAGACGACGGTTATCAAAGCCATCCCGATCATGTACACGGCGATCGGCCAGTAGCTGCCTGTTCGCGCGAGCAGGGCGACGGCGATGAACGGCGCGATGCCGCCGCCGACTATCGGCGCCAGCTGGTAGCCGATCGAGACCCCGCTGTAGCGGACGCGCGTGCCGAAGAGCTCGGAGAGGAAGCTCGCCTGGGGAGCGTACATGGCACCGTGGCCGAGGAAGAGCGACAGTACGATGGCCAGCCAGACCAGAACTGTCACTTTGGTGTTCAGGAGCCAGAAGTAAGGGAAGGCGAACAGTATGCAGAACAGCGCACCCCCCATGTACACCGGCCTCCGGCCGATCCGGTCGGAGAGCCAGCCGTAGAACGGGATGGCGAAGAACTCGAGCCCGGCGCCGATCGATACGCCGACCAGGGCGAGGCTCTCCGGCAACCCGAGCTCCTCGGTTACGTAGGTGAGCACGAAGACGGTGAAGATGTAGAAGAGCATGTTGTCACCGACGCGCGCCCCCATCGCCAGGAGAACGTTCTTTGGGTACGTACGCAACACGTCCAGTATCGGCATCGGGGCCTCGGTGTGGGTCTCCTCCACCTCTCTGAAGGCCGGAGACTCCATGAGGCGCAGCCGTACGTAGAGTCCTACCGCCACCAGAAGGATGCTCAAGAGGAACGGTATGCGCCAGCCCCAAGCCAGGAACTGCTCCTCCGGCAGCTGCTCGAACGCGGCGAAGACCAGCGTCGCGAGTACGAGTCCCGCCGGGACCCCCATTTGTGGCCAGCTCCCGTAGTACCCGCGCCTACCCGTCGGAGCGTGCTCCACCGCCATCAGCACGGCGCCGCCCCACTCTCCTCCGACGCCGAAGCCCTGGACGAGGCGCAGCACGACCAGCAGAATGGGCGCCCAAATGCCAATGGTTTCGTAGGTCGGCATAAGACCTATGGCGCAGGTCGCAAGACCCATGATCATCAGCGTTATAACGAGCATCCCCTTGCGCCCGATCTTGTCGCCGAAGTGTCCGAAGACGAGTCCGCCTACCGGCCGGGTGCCGAAGCCGACCCCGAACGTGGCGAAGGCGAGAAGCGTCCCCACCAGAGGATCGGCCTCCGGGAAGAACACCTGGTTGAAGATCAGGGCCGCCGCGGTGCCGTAAAGGAAGTAGTCGTACCACTCAAGGGCAGTGCCCACGAGGCTGGCTATGGCGACCTGCCTGATCGAGGAGACCTGCCCCATGTGTTCCCCGCCCAATCTTTCCATGTGTCTCCTTTCCCCTGAGACTGGAATTTTCATTTTATACGTACAAATCGCCCCGCACCACCCGCCGGCCTCGAGCAAGCCCACCATCTCGGGAAGCTCCCATCGCCGTTGCGGCTACGGGACGGCGCGCTGTTGGAGCGAGAGTCTCCGCCGGAGGGAAGCGCTCCTATTCATCGAGAGAACGAATTGGGTGGGTCCCCACTCCGTCGACGGCGAGAACCCCGGCATACAACCCGGACAATATAGCCATCCTTAAGCAAGATTCGGCCTCTCAATCGTGGTTTGCGTGCGCCATTACGTCTACGTGGCGGCCGAGCGGCAAGAGCGCCGCGTACGCCGCGAGGCCGAGCAGCGTCAGAGCGGCGATGGCAGGGGTGTAGCTGCCGGTGGCGTCGACCACGAACCCGACGGCCGGCGGGCCGAGCGCCGAACCGACGCCGTTCGCGGTGAGGAGTACCCCAAGGAGGCCTCCGAGCCTATCGACGCCGAACAACGTGGCAAGCACGACCGGACTCAACGCCACAAATCCGCCGTAGCCGACACCCAGCACCGCGGCGAACGCCGCGAGCAGCCAGAAATCGTCGCCAACCCACCACAGCGCGAAGCTCGTGCCGATGAGCAAGAAGGAGACCCGGTATGCGCGCAGCGGTCCGGCATGGTCGGCGACGCCGCCTAGCACGATCCGTCCGATGATGCTGGCCGCGCCGACGATCCCGACCAGCCCGGCCGCTGCGGTCGCGCCGACGCCCGCGTCCTCGGCGAAGGCAGGAAGGTGCACGAACGGCACGAACAGCACGAGACATAGCAGCAGGTTCGACAGGTACAACCAGCCGTAGGCCGGGGTGCAGATCGTCGCGCCCGTCCTCTGCCTCCCGCCCGCCCTCTCGCCGGGCGGGGCGGTGACGAGCAGCGCGGACGCGACCAGCACGGTCGAGCCCGCGACGGCGAACAGCAGGTAGGTGGTCCGCCACCCGTAGGCGTCGATGAGCCCCGCGGCAAGCGGCGCGGCCGCGAGGGTGCCCAGTCCTATTCCGGAGACCGCCACGCCGAACGCCAGCGCGCGCCGGCGTTCGAACCAGCCGCCCACCGCGGCGATTATCGGGACGTACGAGCAGCCGACCCCGACGCCGACCCCTGCGCCGTAGGCCAGGTAGACGATCCAGAGCCGGTCGGCGATGGCGGTGGCGCTCAGCCCGAGACCGAAAGCGGCGGCGCCGGCCAGCAGCAGCGGCCGGGGCCCGAGGCGATCCGCCGCCGGGCCGCTGGCCGCGCCGAGCGTGAAAAAGAGGAGCGAGGTCAGCGAGAACACCACCGAGGCTGCCGCCCGCCCGGTTCGGAACTCGGCCGCGATCGGGCCGAAGAAAGCTCCGAAGCTGAAGGCGACGCCGAAAACGGTGAACAGCGCCACGAAGGCCGCCGCGACCACCACCCACGCCCGTACCGAGTCGCGGGCAGGGCCGCCGCGCTCTGGCGTGGGTTTATCCGGGGGCCGACCCTGCCGGGGCTCGGCACCGCGGTCGGTCATGGTTTTGCGCCCTCTCGAGGTTCCCTGGCCAGGAGTCCCAGCGCGATCCCGACGGCGGTCCATCCGGCGAGGCCAAGCCATGAGGCGCCGTAAGAGCCCGTCAGGTCGGCGACCAGGCCGAAGAGCGGCGAGGCGAGGAACATCCCGACAAAAGCGACGGTGAGGCTCGCTCCCATCGCCGTCGCGGCGGCGTGCATCGGGACCGACTCTGAGAGGAGGGTGAGGTAGAGGCCGTTCCAGCCCATCGCCGAGCAGCCGAGGAGGAAGGCGAAGACCACGACGAGGGGGATAACGGTCCCCTCCCCGGCGAAGGCCATTGCGAGGCAGCTCCCCATCGCGACCAGCCCCACTAACAGCAGCACCGGCCTGCGCCTGCCGATCTTGTCGGAGACGAGGCCCCAGCCGATCCTGCCGGTGATCCCTCCGATCTGGAAGATGGCGAGAAACGCCCCGGCCGCGACGGCGGAGAGGTGGACAACCTCGTGCAGCGAGAGGGCAAGGTAGGAGGCCGAGGACCCCTGGACGCCCATGAGGACGAACGCGTAACCGGTCGTGGCGAGGAAGCTGGAGTCCCGAACCATCGAGCCGACCGGTACGCGCGGTGCGGCCGCCTCGCCGGCGGGGCTCTCACCCGCGTCGGCCGGTAGTTCCCGGTAGAACAGAGCGAAGCAGAGGACAGTGAAGAGAGCGACACCGGCGGCCAGCTCGAGGGCGACCTCCCAGCCGAACCTCACCGCTACGGGCGGCAGGAGGAAGGCGGCCATGAGACCCCCGATCGTCACCCCTGTCTGCCTCATCCCCATGGCGCCGCCACGCTGCGAGTGGGGAAACCAAACGGCGATCGCCTTCGACCCTCCCGGCGCCGAAGTCGAGGCCCCCAGGCTCGCCAGGAGGAAGAGGACCAAGAGCCAGACGAACGCGCTAAACCGTGTCGCCCACAGGGCCAGGAGCGCCATGGCCGTCACCCCGGCCACAATGAGCCTCCGCTCCCCATGGCGGTCGATCAGGAGACCAACGGGCAGCATGGCGAAGAGCATCCCGCCCCAGATCGCCGAAGAGAGGATGCCTATCTGGGCCCGGGTAAGGTCGAGGTCCTGGGTGAGGACCGGTCCGAGGGCCGCGGGAGCCTGCTGCAAGATGGAGACCCCCGCCTGAACCAGGGTCGCGAGCAGGAGGATGATCCAACGGTAAGAGTACGTGCTGAGGACCCCCATCTATAGCTACCTAAATAGCTCCCGACTCACGCATGTCCGCGACCACCTCGGGGTCCAGTTCGAGCTCTTCCAGGATGGCGTCGGTGTGCTCGCCAACCTCAGGGATGGGCTTCATGACGCTCTCCACGTTCTGCATGGTGACCGGAGGGAGTAGAGTCTGTAGCGGACCCACCGGCGAGCCCACCTCGCGCCAGCGGTCGCGGGCCTCAAGCTGTGGGTGGTCGAGGAACTCCTGTACGGTCCTCATCCGGGCGTTGGCGATCTGGGCCGTTTCGAGCCGCGAGATCACTTCCTCCGATGAGAGATCCTCGAACGCACCCTCGATGGCCTCGCTGAGCTCTTCTCCGTTCTCGACCCGTTTGGAGTTGGAGTCGAACCGTGGGTCGGTCGCCAACTCCGGGCGCTCCAGCACCGCTTCGCAGAACCGCGCCCATTCCCGTTCGTTCTGGAGACCGAGAAAGACGGCCTTGCCGTCGCCGGCCTCGAAGGGACCGTAGGGGGCGATGGCAGCGTGCCTTGCCCCGGTCCTCGGCGGTTGGCTGCCGCCGTAAGCGGTGAAGTAGGCCGGAAAGCTCATCCATTCCCCGAGGGCTTCCAGCAACGACACCTCGAAAGCTGCTCCTTCCCCGGTTCGCTCCCGCCGGTAGAGCGCCGTCAGGATCCCGGTGTACGCGTACATCCCGGCGGCGATGTCGGCGGCCGAGATGCCGACCTTCGAGGGGGTCTCGGGGGTGCCGGTTATGGAGACGAGGCCGGTCTCGCACTGCACCAAAAGGTCGTAGGCCTTCTTGTCCCGGTAGGGGCCGGTGGTGCCGTACCCGGAGATGCCGCAGACGATGAGCCGAGGACGCTCTTCCCTCAGCCTGTCCGCGCCGAACCCCAACCGCTCGGTGGCGCCGGGGGCGAGGTTGTGGACAAAGATATCGGCCCGTCCGACCAGCCGGTCCAGGACGTCCTTCGCCCGCTCCTGCTTGAGGTCGAGGGTGAGGGATTCTTTGGAGCGGTTGAGCCAGACGAAGTGGCTGGAGAGGCCCTTGACGGTGGTGTCGTAGCCTCGGGCGAAGTCCCCCACCTCCGGACGTTCGATCTTTATTACTCGCGCACCAAGATCTGCGAGCTGGCGGGTGGCGAAGGGGGCGGCGACCGCCTGTTCCAAAGAGACGACCGTTATACCTTCGAGCGGCCGCATCAGAACGACCTCGGAAGCCCGAGCACGTGTTCCCCTACGTAGGAGAGGATGAGGTTGGTGGAGATGGGTGCCACCTTGAAGAGCCGGGTCTCGCGGAACTTGCGCTCGACGTCGTACTGGGCGTCGAAGCTGTAGCCGCCGAAGGTCTGCATCGCCGCATTGGCGGCCTCCCAGGCGGCGTCGGCAGTCAATAGCAAGGCCATGTTCGCCTCTGCGCCGCAGGGCTCGCCCCGCTCGAACAGCTCCGCGGCCCTAAAGCGCATCAGGTCCGCGGCCTCCACGCTTATATGCGCCCGGGCTATGGGGAACTGGATACCCTGGTTCTGGCCGATGGGTCTGCCGAAGACCTCACGTTCTTTGGCGCGGCTGGTCGCACGATCCACGAACCACCGCCCGTTGCCGATGCACTCGGCGGCGATGAGGATCCGCTCGGCATTCATGCCGTCGAGGATGTAACGGAAGCCCTTGCCTTCCTCACCGATCAGGCTGCTCGCCGGAATCTTGAGGTTCTCGAAGATGAGTTCGTTGGTCTCGTTGTTGATCATCACCCGCCGGGACTTTACCGTAAGGCCGTTCCCTACGGCCTCGCTCAGGTCGAAGATAAAGACCGAGAGTCCCTCTGACTTGCGCGTCAGCTGATCTCGGGGGGTAGTCCTGGCCAGCAGGATCATGTAGTCGGAGTGCTGCACGCGCGAGATGTAGATCTTGCGCCCGTTGACGATGTAATGATCCCCGTCTCGTAGGGCGGTCGTCCTCAAGGAGGTCGTGTCGGTTCCGGCTTCCGGCTCCGTTACACCGAAGGCCTGCAGGCGGATCTCGCCGCTGGCGATCTTGGGCAGATATTCCTGTTTTTGCTCCTCGGAGCCGTGCCTCAGCAGGGTTCCCATCGTGTACACCTGCGCGTGAGCCGGTTGCGCATTCCCACCGGAGCGGTTGATCTCCTCCAGAATAACGGAGGTGTCGGCGAGGCCCAAGCCCATCCCCCCGTACTCCTCGGGTATGAGTGCGCCGAGGTAGCCGGCTTCGGTCATGGCTCTGACGAACTCCTCCGGGTACTCGCGTGCCGCGTCGAGCTCGCGCCAGTAGCTGTCCGGGAACCTCTCGCAGACCATCCTCACGCTCTCCCTGAGCTCTTGGCGCGGCATAGCGGTATCCATCTCGTCCTCCTCACTCGTACCCGATCGCTTCTCGCCGACGACTAGCCCCCGGAGCCGCCCTCGAAGACCTCGACGGTCGGCTCGATGCCGTCGACCCCCGTGACCTCGTGCCACGCCTCGAAGCCGGTCTGGAACGCGACGATACCGGCCTCGGGGATGGCTATCTCCATGGCCTCCAGGATCTCCTCCTTGCTGAGGCCGAGATCCAACGCGACCCTGATGTGGCTCGCTATGTGCCCCTTGCTCGCCCGCATCACCGTCAGGCTGACGATGAAGATCAACTCCTTCGTCTTGCGGTCGAGCCTCCTCTCTTTGAGATAGGCCGCCTCGACGAGATTGTTGGTGGCCTGCAAGGCGTCGAAGTCTTGCTTGGCCATGACCTTGTGGAACTTGAGGACGTAGCCGCGCTTGCGGGCCATGTCGTCTACGTACGCCTGCTTCTCTTCCTGGGTAGCCACGTCTCGCTCCTCTACTAGCCCTTGTTCCGAGCCCCGGTAATCGCCTCGAGGAAAGCGTAGATCGCCGTGTGCCCCTCACCACCGAAGCCCTGCGCCACCGCCGCCTGCCACACCTGCCCGACGGCGGAGCCCATGACGGTCGGAAACCCAAGCTCCGAGGCGGTGTCCAGCGCAATCCTGACGTCTTTGTTCATCAGACCAATGGTGAAACCGTCGTTGAAGGCGCGGTTTAGAACGTACCGGGGGAATTTGACCTCGGTGGAGGCGCTACGGCCGCTGCTGGCGTTGATGATCTCGACGAGCGTCTCCGGGTCGAGCCCGGCCCGCTCCCCGAGCAGCACCGCCTCCGCCGCGCTGGCCAAGGTGGTCGCCGAGAGGAGGTTGTTCACGGCCTTCGCCATGTGCCCGGCACCGCTCCCCCCGACGTAGAAGATCCTGGCGCTGAATGTCTCCAGCACCGGCCGATGCTCCTCGAAGATCCCCGTCTCCCCGCCAACCATGACCGCCAGGTTCCCTTCCTCGGCACGCAGTACGCCCCCGCTGACCGGGGCGTCGAGCATCCCGACGCCCTTCTGGGCGAGCCTGCGTGCGACCTCCCGCGTGGACGACGGTCGCGAGCTGGAGGTGTCTATGACCACGTCTCCCTCCGAAAGCCCCCCCAGCAACCCACCCTCCCCGAGGACGACCTCCTCCACCACATCCGAGTTCGGGAGCGAGAGTACGCAGACCCTCGACGCCCGCGCCACCTCCGCGAGCGACCCCGCCACCTCGATCCGCGTGCCCTCCAGCCCGGCCCGCGCCCGCGGGCTCGCGTCGTAGGCGACGACCGGGAATCCACCCTTCGCTATGTTAAGGCACATCGGCCGCCCGATGTTTCCGACCCCGACGAACCCCACCGTCGGGAGCGGCACGGTTCCCGAATCTGCGCCATTCATCGCCAAACTCTCACCCTTCCCCGCGATCCGCCCCAGCAACGGAACAGATGTCTCCCTTACACGCCAGACACACGATCATTATGTACGTACATGTTGAGTGTCAAACACTCTTAGGTTTTTGGGAGTGATCGATCACCATTTGTGGTGGTTAGACGCGGCGGCGCAGTTCGATGCGGTAGGAGTAGCGCTCGGGGTGGTAGTGGGAGATCGCGAGCTCGACGGGGGTATCGCGGGTGTCGAAGTAGAGTCGCTGCACGCGAAGGCCCGGCTCGCCGGGGGCGCACTCGATCATGCTCGCCACGTCGGCGGGGACGGGTTCGGCCGTCACGTCCTGGCTCGCTCCGGCGATCGGGTGGTCGAGCAGCGACTCTATGGTGGCGATGACGGTCGCGTTCGGAATGCTCTGCCCAAAAAAGACGTTGTTCTCCGCGAGTTGCGTCCCTAGGTCCGGGGCGAGGTACACCCGCGTGAGCGCGAACGGAAGCCCGTCGTAGTGCCTGCGCAACACCAGCACCGAAACCTCCGGGCTGGGCAGCCTGAGCAACCGGGCCGCCTCCTCGTTCTCCTCGATGGAGATCGGGCGCACCAGCTCCACGTTCGTGTCCGCCCACACCATCAGGTCCTCGACCGTGCCGATGGACCGCAGATACCTGCCGTGCTCCGAAAGGGAGGTGGCAAACGTCCCGCGCCCGGGGATCCGGTAGACCAGCCCCTCGGACACGAGATCCTGGAACGCCTGCCGTACCGTGTGGCGGCTGACGCCATATTGCCGGCACAGGTCAGCCTCCGTGGGCATCCGACGCCCTTCCCGGAACTCACCTTTCTCTAAGGCGTCCCGCAACTCGCGGTAGAGCCGCTTGTACGCCGGCGTGCCGCGCCGCTGTCCTGTCCCCGAGTTCGCAACCATACTCACACGTAATGTTACCATCGTTAATCGATCACTTCGTCATGACCGCCCGAGAGAAAGCGGATAAGGACCGCTACAACAGGTTGCCGAAGCACCCGCCGTGCGGCGGGCGCCAACACCCCTGTGGCACGACCCGGACGGCGCCCCATACCCGCCGGCGAGGTTTCCCTACTCCCAGAACGGACGCCTCCGTTGACAGAGCCCACGTATCACGAGTAATATGTACGTACATTGTGACGACAAGTGAGGCGTGTCGACGAGGGATGAGGCGAGACCGGGGGTGTGCTTCGGGTTATGAGGGTCTTCGGTACCATCCGCCTGATGCGCGCGGAACCGGCGGCGATCTCGCGCCCGGTGGCGGCGTGCGGGAGGGATTACGTCGGCGCGTCGATCCCCGATCCGCACGAAGAGGCACTGCGGAGGGCATCCAACGGAAGCGAAGGAGAAGACGTATGGCGTTGAAAGAAGGGTGGCGGGGCCGCTTCTTCGAGGACTTCGAGGTGGGAGACGTTTACCGGCACCCGCTCGGGCGGACGGTGACCACAACCGACAACATCTGGTTCACGCTGCTCACCCAGAACACTGCCCCGATCCACTTCGACCACCACTACGCCGCCCAGACCGAGTTCGGCAGGCCGCTCGTGGACTCGACCTTCACCGTCGCCCTGGTGACCGGCCAGAGCGTTACCGACATTTCCCAGAACGTCATCGCGAACCTGGAATGGGAGGAGATCCGGCTTCCCAGCCCGGTATTCGAGGGTGACACCATCTACTCCCAGTCGGAGGTGCTGGCGAAGCGGGAGTCGAAGTCCCGCCCGAACGCGGGGATCGTAAGCGTGAAGACGACGGGGTACAACCAGGAGGGTAAGATAGTGATCACGTTCAAGCGGACGATCATGGTCTACAAGGAAGGACAGGCTCCGCACGTCGCCCGCCTTGCCCCGGAAGGAGATGAATGACTACGACCACAACAACCGGGACGACCCGCCAGCTCGCCTCCCACCTCGCCGACCTACGGTTCGAGGAGCTCCCCAACGATGTCGTGGCACGCACGAAGGAGCTGTTCCTGGACTGGGTTTCCTCGGTCCTCGCGGGCCGGAGCGCCCGGCCTGTCGAGGCGTTGGAACGGTTCGCGGAAATGATGGGTCCGGACGGAGGACCAAGCGAAATCTTGGTCTCGCGCCGACGGTCCTCTCCCCTCTTCGCCGCGTTGGTGAACGGGGCGTCCTCGCACGTTGTGGAGCAGGACGACGTCCACAACGAATCTGTGTTCCACCCGGCTACTGTGGTCTTCCCCGCCGTGCTCGCCACCGCGCAGCAGACCGGGGCCTCGGGCCGCGACTTCGTAACCGCATCTGTCGTCGGCTACGAGACCGGTGTCCGGGTCGGGACCTTTCTCGGCCGCTCCCACTACCAGGTCTTCCACACCACCGGCACCGCGGGTACGCTCGCCGCGGCGGCCGCCGTCGCCCGCCTGCTCGGCGCCGACGGGGAGACCATGCTCCACGCCCTCGGATCCGCCGGCACGCAAGCGGCCGGGCTCTGGGAGTTCCTCCGCGACGCTGCGGACTCCAAGCAGCTCCACACCGCGAAAGCCGCCGCCGACGGCCTCCTCGCCGCGTACGTTGCCTGCGACGGGTTGACCGGCGCGACGAGTATCCTGGAGGGGCAGCAGGGCATGGCGGCTGGGATGTCGTCGGACGCCGACCCTGCGAGACTAGTCCAGGGGCTCGGTGAGCGGTGGGCCGTGCTCGATACCTCCTTCAAGTTCCACGCCTCCTGCCGCCACACGCACCCTGCCGCCGACGCCCTGCTGAAGGCTATGCAGGAAAACCGCCTCACTGCCGACGAGATCGCGCGCGTCCGCGCGCGGGTCCACCAGGCCGCCATAGACGTGCTGGGGCCGGTCACCGATCCCCGAACCGTGCACCAAGCCAAGTTCTCGATGGGTTTCGTCCTCGCCCTCGTCGCCCTGTACGGCCGCGCTGGGGTCGACGAGTTCACCGAGGAGGCCCTCACGGACCCGCAGGTCCGCGC
>Ga0126307_10003067_pt1 | contig 11362 bp, 7 predicted proteins | sample Plot28_FD_89955 | JGI IMG/M metagenome (GOLD analysis project Ga0126307, IMG submission 89955) | Serpentine soil microbial communities from UC McLaughlin Reserve, CA, USA - Plot28 | ecosystem: Environmental > Terrestrial > Soil > Grasslands | place: USA: UC McLaughlin Reserve, Lake County...
AACCTGTTGGAGAGCACGGAGAACTGGGCGAAGTCGAAACGCCGCTCCTCGCCGCTCGTGCCGAGCCAGACCATGGCCGCCCTGTCCTGGGCCGCCCACCGGTCCACCACGTCACGCCCGAAGTTGAACCTCTCCGGCGTCTCCCAGTCAAAGCCCGCGTAGGTCTTCTCGTAATCGCCTATGTTGGCCACGAAACCTCACCTTTCCCCAAAGGTAGCTCTCCAGAAGGGCATTTTACTCCGAGACGGCCGACTCCGCGGCGACCGTGCCGAAGACGAGGGCCGAGGCGAGGCCGCTGGTGTACCCGCCGACGGAGACCCCGCCGACCTCGACCCCGGCGGCATAGAGGCCTGGGACCGGCTTTTCATCCGTCTCTCGCAGCACCCTGCAACCCGCATCGACCGCGAGCCCGCCCACCGTGTGCGTTATGTACGGCGCGACCTTCACGGCCACGAAGGGTGGGACGAGCAAGGGCCTTGCAGGACCCGTTCTCGGGGGCGAGGTCTTGCTACCAGCGGCTATGGCCGCGTTGTATTCCTCGAGGGTATGTAGGAAGTTGTCGTGGGGTACGCCAAGCTCGCCGGCCAGCTCTTCGAGACTCGCCGCCTCGACGACGGTTCCGCCCGTGCTCCTGGCCATCTCTACCATATCCTTCGCGGTTCGCTCTCGCACCCTGGCTTCGAGCCCAACGGCGTCAAGGACGTACCACGCGTAAAGGCCCGGCTGGCGGGCCGTGGCCCGCGTCAGGGCCGTCTCGGACCAGTCCGCGCCTTCGTCGGCGTAGCGTTCGCCGCGGGCGTTGATGGCCACGGCGTGGCGGCCGTAGAGCTGGGAGACCTCCACGAACCGTTCGGGAGCAAACTCGGCGGGCGGTGCCGGCATGTTGCGGCCGTAGAACTCGTCCAGGCCGGCGCTCGCCAGGGCGCCCCGGTCGAGTGCCGCGAGGAAACCGTCGCCCGTGCTCCGCGAATGAGCACGCACCGGCATCCTGCCTGGTCCTCGAACGATGTAGCGTCCGACCAGCTCATGGTTTGCGGCAAAGCCGCCGGACGCGAGGATCACGGCATCCGCCGCGTACGCGTCTCTCCTGGTTGCCCACACGCCGGTTATGCGCCCCGCGGCATCCTGCCGCAGCGCCGTGAGCGCGGTGCTCGTGAGGATCTCACCGCCCGAAGCCCCAATACGCTCCACCAGCGCTGCGACCGTCTGTCCTGGATCGAAGCGTGCGCCGAACGTAAGGGGGTTGCCCGTCTCACGCGCGAGTAGCGCCCCCCCCGAGTCCTCCAGCCAGCCCAGGCCGGAGCCCAGACGTTCGAGGATGAGCTTCTGGAGGGTAGCGTCTCCCCCCGGCGCTTCGTCATGGAAGGTCTCCATGTCCCTGTACGACCAGATGTAGCCGCTGGAGAGAAGGAAGGACCCGCCGGGACGGCCGCCCTTCTCTAGCAGGGTAACGCGGTCCCCGAGTTCCGTGGCCCTGAGCGCTGCGGCGAGGCCGGCGAGGCCGCCGCCGGCGACGAGCAGGCGCACGCTCTAGGCCAGGGAGAACGTGGGTTTGTGCTCGATGTACTCCACGCTTACGTCCTCGGGGCCGCGGACGAAGGCCGCGAGGGTGTTCGGGCCTTCGACGAAGTTGGTGACTTCCAGGCCTCGCTCTTCGGCCTCCCTGCGGTGTTCTTCGGCCGAATCTACCAGGCAGCCGATGTGAAAGAGCATGCCTCCCCCGTTACGCGCGGTGTCGGTGAGGCGTATCAGATAGTCGCCCGCCTTCACGGTGGAAGCGTCGTCTCCCGGGGCGAAGCCCATCTCGACGAGGGATCTCGCCGACTCCTCGGGCGAACCCGAGTTCAGGGCGAAGCCTTCCAGGTCGTAGTCCGCGAACTCTCCTTCGCCGGGAACGAGGGCGAGAGGGAGGCCCTCAGGGCCAGTGAAAGCGTACCCGCCGTCGAGCGGTTCGGCGTTGGCCCAGGGTGGGAGCTCGCTGGCTGCGGCTTCCGGGTCGGCCACACGGATGGTAACGCGTGAGATCTCCCCCGGTGATGGGGGCTTGCCCTGCGGGGCGTCGAAGAGGGTGAGCTTGCCGAGCTTGCCGCCCGCTCCCACGAGGGTGTAGCGTTCGGTGTGGTCCACGACGTGGAAACCGAGGTGCGTGGTGAGGAATCTGGCAGCCTCGTCCCTGTCGTTCATGTAGAGGGCTATGTGATCCAACATCTTTACCTGCATGGATTCTCCTTACTTCAACGGTTCTCCGCCGAGAAGATAGCATGTACCGATCGATCTCGTAGCGATCTCCTGGTTGAACATACGCAGATCCCCGCGCGGTGGATTTCCGCTTGCGCGGAAATGACGGCAGTAGAATACACCTCCGACCTCGCAGTTGGAGGGTCGTTCGGGTTTCGGCGTGCCACAGGAAGGCTTAGACTATGGTCGTTGGTACGAGAGACGGAGGAACCTAATTGGAACGCACGGTAATCCTGGGGGCGGCGCGGACGCCCTTCGGTAAGTTTGGCGGCGCGCTTTCGACGCTCTCGGCCCCTGAGCTCGGTGGAGCGGCGATCCGGGAGGCAATAGACCGCTCCGGCGTCGAGGACGCGGAGCTACAGCACTCCATCTTCGGCATCGTCGTGCAGGCGGGTGTCGGCCAGATCCCATCCCGCCAGGCTAATTTCCACGCCGGGCTGCCCTTCTCCCTCACGACCGAGACCCTCAACCAGGTGTGCGCTTCGGGGCTAAGGAGCGCTACGCTCGCCGAAACAACGATCCGGGCCGGCGACTACGAGGTGGTCCTGGCCGGCGGCATGGAGAGCATGTCGAACGCGCCGTACGTGTTGAAAGAGGCCCGCTGGGGCGCCCGCATGGGCGACGTGCCTGCGGTCGACTCCATGATGCACGACGGCCTGCTCGACGCCTTCGAGCACGTCAACATGATCCGGTTCGGCACCGACGGCGCGAAGAGATTCGATATCTCCCGCGAAGAGCAGGACGCGTGGGCGCTCCGTAGCCACCAGCGCGCCGCCGCCGCGACCGACGACGGAAAGCTCTCCGAAGAGATAGCGGGCGTGAAGGTCCCGGGCAAGAAAGGTCAGACCACCTACGTCGACGCCGACGAACCCATAAGGCGCGACACCACCATCGAAAAACTCGCCGCGCTAGAGCCCATAGACGAAGGCGGGACGGTGACCGCAGGCAACGCGCCAGGCGTCACCGACGGGGCCGGAGCCCTCGTGCTCGCGAGCGAGTCCTTTGCCGAAAAGAGGAACCTCGAACCGCTCGGGACCATCGTCGCCCACGCCAAGGTCGCCGAAGAGCCACCCAACCTGCTGACCGTTCCGGGGAACTCGGGGAAGCTGGCGCTGGAGAAAGCAGGCTGGAACGCTGAGGACCTCGATCTCGTGGAGATAAACGAGGCCTTCGCTGGCGTCGCCATCCACTCCACCTGCGTCCTCGGCGTGGACCCCGACACAGTCAACGTCAACGGCGGCGCCCTCGCGCTCGGCCACCCCATCGGCGCCTCGGGCGCCAGGATTTTGACGACGCTCCTCTACGAGCTGAAGCGTCGTGGTGGGGGCAGGGGCCTCGCCGCCATCTGCTCCGGCGGCGGCCAGGGCGACGCCGTATTGGTCGAGGTGTAACGGAGGTTCGTTTCGAGGGCGGTTCGCGAACCGCCCCTACAATGGTTGACGCGAGAGGAGCGGTGGGGATGGGCGATGATGGCAGAGACAATGCGGACAACCCCGGGGTGGTCGCACCACCACCCTTCATCTACGCTGGCGCCCTCGCCGCCGGCCTGCTGGCGAACCGCCGCTTCCGGCTTCCCTTCCTACCGCGCCGGCTCGCGCGCTCGCTCGGGTCTCTGGTGATCGTGGGCGGCTTCGTGATCGGGCTCATGGGGTTTCGCGTGATGCGCCGGACCGGGACGAACGTGGACCCGTACAGGCCCGCGACGGCGGTCGTCACAGAAGGCCCCTACCGCTTCACCCGCAACCCGATGTACGTCGGGTTCACGCTGATGTACGTGGGCATCTCGGCATCGGCCAACGCCCTACTGCCCATCCTGCTGCTCCCCGCGGTCCAGCAGTTGATGCGGCGCGGTGTCATCGAGCGTGAGGAGCGCTACCTGGAGCGTAAGTTCGGGGACGAGTATCTGCGCTACAAGGCGAGAGTACGGCGTTGGATCTGAACGAGGGAGGGGGATTGCTCCCGCACGGAGATACTTCGCCAGAGCTCGCCCAATCTGCATGGGTCGCGCCAGGGGCCTACGTTATCGGGGACGTACACCTGGGCGAGGAATCGAGCGTGTGGTACGGGGCCGTGCTGCGCGGCGACACGGAGCCCATCCGCATCGGGGCCAGAACCAACGTTCAGGACGGCTGTGTCTTGCACGCGGACCCTGGCTATCCTGCGCTAGTGGGTGAGGGCTGCGTAGTCGGGCACAACGCGGTCGTGCACGGGTGTGAGATCGGGGACGACTGCCTCATTGGCATGGGCGCGACGATCTCGAACGGCGCGAAGATCGGCGCTGGCTCTATCGTCGCCGCCGGCGCCGTCGTCCCCGAGCGTCGCGAGTTTCCATCCCACAGCCTCATAGTCGGTATTCCAGCCAAACACGTCGGTGATGTAACCGACGAGCAGGCCTCGGACATAGAGCGGGGCGCCAGGGAATACGTCGAGCGCGCCGCGGCCCACCGGGTGTCTTTGGGTGGCGAGGTTTAAGCCCGGGCGGTCGTCGCGACCTCCTCGGGCGAGGCTTCGGGGGCCGTTACTTGGTTTCTGATTTCTACCAGCACCACCGAGAGGGTGGAGAGTTCGAAGATGCCGCTGGAGTTGATATCTGCGAGGACCTGCATGGCGCGGTGCACGGGACCCTCGTTGGCTTTGCTCCAGGCCTCTATGCGTTCGTCGGCGGGCTCGTCTTCCGGGGTGTTCCTAAGCACCTCCGCGCAGAGGGCGGCCTGCTGGTTGAAGATGTCGTCGCGCAGGGCGGAGCGCGCCAGGGTGCGCCAGCGGTTGTCGCGGGGCAGTGACTCGATGTGGCGGCGCAGCCAGTGCAGCCTCAGCCGGTCGCCCAGGGTGAAGTAGACCGCCGCCGTCGCTTCGAGGGACTCTCCCGTCGAGTTGGCCACGTCGGTTATGTCGAGCGCAGGGAACATGGGGCCGAGGCTCGCGGCGCGACCGGCCAGATCCCGCGGCACGCCCGCGTCCACGAGCCGTTGGGCCGCGTTCTCGACGGCTGCGCGGTCGCCGTCGAGCAGGACCCCTGGGACGCGGTCTGAGAGATCGGCGGCTCCTTCTGAGAAGTGCGAGACCGTCGCCTGTATGTCCAGCGGCGTGCGGCGGTAGCGCAGCAGCCAGCGGGTCGCCCGCTCGACTAGCTTGCTGGCGTCGAGCATGATCCTGGTCTGTACGCCCGCCTCGACCTGATTGTCCAGGGCTTCGACGCCGTTCCACAGCTCACGCAGCGAGAAGATCTCCCGCGCCGCCGTGTAAGCGCGCGCGATGTCCGGCGTATCGGCCCCCGTCTCCTCACCGAGCCTGAAGACGAAAGAAGGACCGCAGCGGTTGATCAAGCTGTTCGTTACGTGGGTGGCCGTGATCTGGCGGTGCAGCCTGTGCTCGTGGATCTGCTCCCGAAAACGCTCCCTCAACGGCCCCGGGAAATACCTCTCCAGCTCGCGCGAAAGGTAAGGGTCCTCTGGGGCGTCCGAGCTCAACAGATCCTGATACGTGGTGATCTTGCCGTACGACAAAAGTATGGCGATCTCGGGCGCGGTGAGCCCCCTGTTGTCCGAGCGCCGCTCGCCGAGCTCCTCATCGCCGGGCAGAAATTCCAGCCCGCGGTCGAGCCTGCCTTCGTGCTCCAGGGAGTGGATGTAGCGGGCGTGCACGTCGACCATGGGGTGGGCGAGCGCGAGGGCCTGGTTTATGGCCTGGGTCTGCTGGTAGTTGTCGCGCAACACGAGGCGCCCGACCTCGTCGGTCATGCTGGCCAGAAGCTCGTTGCGCTGCTTCTCGGTCATGTCGCCGGCCTCGACTATGGCGTCGAGCAGAATCTTGATGTTGACCTCGTGGTCGGAGCAATCTACCCCCGCGGAGTTATCCACGGCGTCCATGTAGACCCTGCCCCCGCGCAACGCGTACTCTATGCGCCCCATCTGGGTGAACCCGAGGTTGCCGCCTTCTCCTACTACCCTGCACCTGAGCTCGTCGCCGTTTACCCTCAGAGCATCGTTGGCCCTGTCGCCGACCTCGGCGTTGGTCTCGGAGCTCGCCTTGACGTAGGTGCCTATGCCCCCGTTCCAGAGCAGATCCACCTCCGCCTTGAGCATCGCGCTTATGAGCTCCGTCGGGGTCATGGACTCTTCCTCTAGGTCGAGCATCTCGCGCACCTGCTCGGAGAGTGGGATGGACTTGGCCGTGCGCGGGAAGATGCCGCCGCCCTCGGAGACGAGTCCCGCGTCGTAGTCCGTCCACGAGGAGCGGGAGAGCCCGAAGAGGCGCTCGCGCTCCTTGTAGCTCTTCTCCGGGTCGGGGTCAGGGTCCAAAAAGATGTGCATGTGGTTGAAGGCGCCGAGGAGCTTTATGTGGCGGGAGAGGAGCATGCCGTTGCCGAACACGTCGCCGGACATGTCCCCGATGCCGACCACGGAGAAGTCATCTGTCTGGGTGTCTTGGCCGAGCTCGCGGAAGTGGCGGCTCACCGACTCCCAGGCGCCCCTGGCGGTTATGCCCATCTCCTTGTGGTCGTAGCCAACGGAGCCGCCGGAGGCGAAGGCGTCGCCCATCCAGAAGCCGTACTCGGCCGAGAGGCCGTTGGCGATGTCCGAGAAGGTCGCCGTGCCCTTGTCAGCGGCGACGACGAGGTAGGGATCGTCATCGTCGTAGCGCACCACGTCGGACGGGGGTACGATCTCATCGCCGACGATGTTGTCCGTGATGTCGAGCATACCCCGGATCAGGGTCTTGTAGCAGGCGACGACCTCTTCCTGCAGAGCCTCTCGTCCACCCTCTACAGGAGGCCGTTTCACCACGAAACCGCCCTTGGCCCCGACGGGGACTATGACGGCGTTCTTCACGGTCTGGGCCTTCATGAGGCCGAGGATCTCGGTGCGGAAGTCCTCGCGCCTGTCCGACCAGCGGATACCGCCGCGGGCGACCGACCCGCCGCGCAGGTGCACGCCCTCGGTGCGCGGGGAGTAGACGAAGATCTCGAACCGGGGCAACGGTAGAGGCAGACCGGGGATCTTCGTCGGGTCCAGCTTGAAGGAGAGGTGCCCTTTCGCGTCCCCGTCCGCCCCGCTCTGGTAGTAGTTCGTCCTGAGCGTAGCGAGCGTGATATCCAGGAACGAACGCAGGATGCGGTCCTCGTCCAGGCTTTCCACTCCTTCGAGGGTTTCTTCTATCTCTTCTTTCAACCGCTCGCTCTCCGACTCCGCGCTATCCCGGCGCGATGGATCCAGGCGGGCTTTGAAGAGGTCAACGATGAGTTTGGCTATGTGCGGGTTGTGGACGAGGGCGTCCTCCATGTAGTCCTGGGAGAACGTCGAGCCCGTCTGGCGGAGGTACTTGCAGTAGGCCCTGAGGATGGAGATCTCGCGCCACGGCAGGCGGGCGCCGAGCACGAGGCGGTTGAAACCGTCGTTCTCTACGGCGCCTCGCCACGCGCGGGCGAAGGCGTTCTGGAAGATCTCCCTGACCTCGCCGGTCTGAAGCTCGCCGTCTGCCCCGTGGACGAGGCCGAAGTCGTAGATCCAGATGGTCTGAGAACCAAGGGGTTTGATCTCGTGCGGGCGCTCGTCCACGACCTCGACGCCCATGTCCTCCAGCAGCGGCAAAATCCCTGAAAGGGAGACCTGATCTCCTATCTTGAACAGCTTGAACCCGAGGAAGTCTTCGGGCTCCTCGATCGGGTGATAGAGGCTCATCCCGAGGTCGTCTTCGGATTTCAGGGTCTCCATGCGCAGGATGTCCGAGACGGCCGTGCGGGGCAGGAAGCCCGCGCGGTAGCCGGGGGAGAAGGCGTTGCGGTACCTGCGGAACAGCTCAGTACCCTGCTCCTCGCCGCACTGTTCTACGAGGGCGGCGTAGAGGTTGTCCGCCCAAGAGCGGGCCGTCTCCACGATGCGGCCTTCGATCTCCTCCTCGTCGTAGTCGTGGGTCTCCCCTGGGCTGGTGTAGATGATGAAGTGTATGCGCGCGAGCACCGACTCGGAGAGCCTGACGTTGTACTCTACGTTCTCCCCGTCGAAGGCCCTGAGGAGTATGTCCTGCATGCGCTCCCGGATCACGGTGTTGTACCGATCGCGCGGCACGAAGACGAGGCAGGAGAAAAAGCGCCCGTAGGTGTCTCGCCTGACGAAGAGCTTTACGCGCTGGCGCTCCTGCAAATGAAGTATGCCCATCGCTATCTCGAAGAGCTCCTCCTTGGACATCTGGAACAGCTCGTCTCTAGGGTAGGTCTCCAGGATCTCGACGAGGTCCTTCTCGTTGTGGCTCCCCTCGGGGAAACCGGACCTCTGCAGCACGTAGCGCACCTTGCGCCTGACCAGCGGGATGTCGAAGACGCTCGCGCTGTAGGCGGTGAAGGTGTAGAGCCCCAGGAACCGCCGCTCCCCTGTGACCTCGCCCGACTCGCCGAACTTCTTGATGCCGATGTAGTCCAGGTAAGAGGGCCTGTGCACCGTGGCCCGCGAGTTGGCCTTGGTGAGGTTGAGGAGCTTGGGCGTGCGGGCGAGCCTCCTCACCTCCGGCGGCAGCTCGGCAAAGCTGTGGGAGACCGCCTCAGCCTGCCTCAAGATGCCAAGACCCGAGCTCTCGACGGCGTAGAGGGTATCCTCGCCGTTCTGCTGGGTCAGGTCGTACTCCCTGTAGCCGAGGAACGTGAAGTTGTCGTCCTCCACCCACTCCAGAAACGCGCGGGTCTCGGCCAGGTCCTCGGGCTCGAAGTCCGGTGGGTCCTCCTCGAGCCCGGAGACTATATCTCCCACCCGCTCTCGCATCTGTACCCAATCCTCCACCGATGCCTTCACGTCGGCGAGGGTCTTCGCGATGGATCCTCTCAAATCCTCCAGCACCTTGGGTTCCGTCTGGCGGTCCACCTCGACGTGGATCACCGACTCCGAGATGGCATCCTCGTCGTCAGCGTCGGGGGGGAGGACGTCGACGAGACGTCCTTCCGCGTCGCGGCGCACCTTGATGACGGGGTGGAGGATCATGTGTATAGCGTAGCCCTGGTGGTTTATCTCCATCCTGGTGGAGTCGACCAGGAAAGGCATGTCGTCGTTGACCATCTCGACGACGGTGTGGGTGGATTGCCAGCCGTGCTCCTCGAAGTGGGGGTTGTAGACCCTGATCTTCCACTCCCCGGGCTGGCGCCTTCCGGCGAAGTTCCAGTGCGACACCGCGGCCCCGTAGGCGTCTACGGGAGAACGGTCTTCCAGATCCTCCGTGTCCACCCAACCGTAGTACTGGCGCGCGAACTCCTCGACCTGCGGCGCCTGCTCCCCAGGCATCTGCTCCCCGATACGCGCCGCGACCTTGTCTAGAAGCTCGTCCTTGACCAGCATCAGCACACTCCTCCCACGCTTCCCAGGAAGCCCATTATAGTCCGGCGGGAACGGGTCATGTGTTCATAGACAACATCAAGACCACGAGCAAGCCCCTCGAAGGCCGCAACGCAGATAGCCGCCGTCCCGTTCGTCTCGAGGCTTGCTATAGTCACAGGCGAGGGCACCCGACGTCCGGAGGGTTTCATGGACTTCGAACTCACTGACGAGCAGCGCGAGATAAGAGACCGCGCGGCCGGGTTCGCCGACGACGAGGTTGCGCCCTACGCCGCCGAGCTCGACCGGGAGGACCTGGTACCCTTCGAGACGCTACAGAAGATGGCCGGCGCCGTTTTTATGGGGCTGTGCGTGCCGGGGGAGTACGGCGGGGCCGGGGCTGACTTCCTCTCCTACTGCCTCCTGATCGAGGAGCTGAGCCGCGCCGATGCGGGGATCGGCGTTACGCTCGCGGTACACACGAGCGCGGGCACGTTGCCCATCGTGATGTTCGGCACGGAAGAGCAGAAGGCACGCAGGGTGCCGCCGCTAGCCCGCGGGGAGAGGATCGGCTGCTTCGCCCTTACCGAACCGGAGACGGGTTCGGACGCCTCCGCGATAGGGTCAAGGGCCGAGAAGGTGGACGGTGGCTACCGCGTCTTTGGGCACAAGCAGTGGGTCACCAACGGCAGGATAGCTGGCACCATGATCCTCTTCGCCCGCACACGAGGCGGAGCTGAGGGCGGAACCAGAGACGGCGTTACGGCCTTCATAGTAGACATGGATTCGGAAGGCGTCTCCTTCGGCGCGCACGCGAGGAAGATGGGTGTGATCTCCGCGACCACCGACGACGTGCTCTTCGACGGCGTCTTCGTCCCGGAAGAGAACCGGCTCGGGGAGGAAGGTAAGGGCCTCCGCGTCGCCCTCGCCACGCTGGACACGGGGCGCATCGGCGTAGCCGCCCAGGCCGTCGGCATCGCGGAGGCCGCCTTCCGCTACGCCACGCGTTACGCCGCAGAGCGCACCACCTTCGGAAAACCTATAGCCGAGCACCAGGCCATAGCCTTCAAGCTGGCCGACATGCAGACGAAGATAAGGGCGGCCCGCCTCCTCGTCTACGAGGCGGCGTGGATGAGGGACAGGGGAGAGCGTCACACGGAGTCCGGCGCCCGCGCCAAGCTCTACGCCTCGCAGGTCGCCAACGAGGTCACCTACGAGGCAGTCCAGGTCCTCGGCGGGCGGGGCTACATGAAGGACCACCCCGTCGAGAGGCACTACAGGGACGCGCGGGTGACGGAGATCTACGAGGGAACCAGCGAGATACAACGCCTCGTCCTCTCCCGCGCCATCATGAAAGCACACACCGAGTCCCTGGAAGTCACCGCCGGCGTCGAGGACTCCAGGCCCGTCGTCGGGTAAGCCGTGCCGAGGAAAATACTCTCTCGCATAAGGACCTGGGAGATACTAAGTAGGCGTCTGAGGAGGTGTCCAACGGGGGTATGCTACAGTTGCCCCATAAAGTTCGGAGACGCAGGAGGAGCACACCTTGGATACCAGGAAGAGCGCGAAGAATCGCTGGGAAGAGGCCTACTCGAAGGGGCCGGAGCGCGACGCCGAGTTCTCCACCATGTCCGGCGTGCCGGTCAAACCGCTGTATACGCCCGATGACGTCGAGGGCGGATACAACGAGAAGCTGGGCTATCCGGGAGAATATCCCTACACTCGTGGCGTCTATCCGAACATGTACCGAGGAAGGCTGTGGACGATCCGCCAGTTCGCCGGCTACGGGACGGCCGCCGAGACCAACGAGCGGTTCCGGTACCTCC
>Ga0126307_10003068_pt1 | contig 11362 bp, 11 predicted proteins | sample Plot28_FD_89955 | JGI IMG/M metagenome (GOLD analysis project Ga0126307, IMG submission 89955) | Serpentine soil microbial communities from UC McLaughlin Reserve, CA, USA - Plot28 | ecosystem: Environmental > Terrestrial > Soil > Grasslands | place: USA: UC McLaughlin Reserve, Lake County...
CCCGCCGGGGCCTTCGGTGCTCAGCAGCGCGGCTGGGTGCCGCGTCCCGGTCAGTAGCTCGAGGTGCTGCCGGTGCTGCCGGTGCTGCCGGTGCTGCCGGTGCTGCCGGTGCTGCCGGTGCTGCCGGTGCTGCCGGAGACGTTGCCCTTGGCGCTCTTGGCCTCGCCCTTGACGGTGCCCGCTGCGTCGGTCGCGGTCGACTTGACCGACTCGGCCGCTTCCTGGGCCTTCGGCTGGAGGTTCTCCTTGGCGCCCTGTGCCGCCTCCTTGAGCGGAGCCGTCAGGGTGTCGGAGTGCTCCTGCACCTGGTCCTTCGCGGTCATGGCCACCTGCTGCTCCTTCTCGCTCGAGGGGAGCAGGGACGAGATGAGCCAGCCGGCGCCGAACGCGATGAGACCCGCGGCCAGCGGGTTCCCTTGCGTCTGCTGACGGACGGCCGTAGGAGCCTGCTTCACCGAGCCGGCGACGTCCGACCCGGTCGACGTGACGCTGCTGGTGGCGCCGTGTGTGTTGCCCATCACCTTGTCCTTGATTCCGCTGAGCCGGCTCTTGGTGGCCTGGGTACGGCGAGACGCGATGGCCGACGGGCTGACCTTCTCGTGCAGGGTGTCGACGTCGGACGCGAGCTCGTACCGGGTGCGCTCGATGTCGCGACGGATCTCTTCGGGGGTCTGCGTGGTCATCGGGTTGCCTCCGTTGCGTGGGCTCGGCCCTTGAGGGCGTCGGGAACTTCCTTGAGGGTGTCGACCGTGCGCTCGGGCTTCGGTCGCACCTCGCGCAGCTTCTTGCGGCCGCTGACGAAGAGGATGGCGCCGACGACCGCCCACACGGCGGCGACGATCAGCGCCGCCCAGGCCTCGTCCATGCCGTTCGACAGCGCCCACCAGGCCGCGATCGAGACGAACAGGGCGACCATGTAGCCGGCCAGAGCGGCGCCGCCCATCATCCCCGCCGCCTTGCCGGTCTTGGCCGCCTCTTCCTTCATCTCCGCCTTGGCGAGGTCCAGCTCCTGACGCATCAGCGTCGAGAGATCGGTCGTCACCTCGCTGATCAGCGAGCCGACCGACCGCTGCGAGACGTCATCGTCGGCGGCGTGCACGACACGGGGTGAGTCCGTGCCGGACATGCCGGGGGTACTCGTCTGGCTCACCGGACGTCACCGCCCGTGTGACGGCCAGCCGTCGTCGCGTAGGGGTCCTCCACCGCGACCACGTCGACCTCCTCGACGACGACGGCCTCGCGGGTCAGCGGGTCGTCGGTGCCGCTGGCGGCCCACTGCGAACCGGTCGACGGGGTGGTGCCGCCGTAGGTGCTGCCCGCGTAGTCACCGGTGCCGCTCTGGTCGCGCTTCACGTCGACCGCGCTGCGGGTCAGCCGGCCGGCGAGGACGCCGGCGACTGCAGCACCGAGCATGAAGGTGCCTGGCTTGCGGCGCGCGAAGTCGCGCACCTCGTTGACCAGGTCGCCGGGCTCGCGGGAGTCGATCCAGCTGGCCAGCTCCTGCGCCTTCTCCGAGGCCTGGCGGGCGAGGTCGTTGACCATGCCCCCCTGCGTGGTCCCCGTGCCGTCGGCCACGCTGCGCAGCTCGTCGGAGAGGCTGCGCAGCCCGCCCGACGCCTTCTGCTTCTGCTGACCGGCCTGTTCGCGCACCTGACCCTGGGTCTCGTGCAGCAGGTTGCGCGCCTGGGTCTTGGCCTCGCCGGTGACGTTCTTGGCCTGGTCGGTGGCTGTCGACGCGACGTTGCCCGCCTGCTGCTTGGCCTGGTCGGTGGTGGACTGCTCGCCCGACGCCTCGTACGTATAGGGCTCGGTGGGGCCCCCCGTAGGAGGCTGGTAGCCACCGTACTGATCGGTCGTCATCAGCGATCTCCTCTCGGTCGGCGCCCACGGTGGGCGCGTTCGCTGACCCAGCCGGTTGCCGCCTGTGGAGCACCGAAACCACCTGGGGCGATGCGTTCTCAAGTGGCCTGCGTCACGCCCGAGAGCAGCAGGCGCCGGCTCGTTTGGACCGCCTACGTCCGGTGAGACTGCCCGGCTGACCGCCGGACCGTCCCGGTCTCGGTCGCCTGCGCTCGGACACCGACCTCGACCAACACCGGAGCCGACCATGCCGGACTCGACGAGCTCGTCCCGCTCCTACCCCGACCCCGACGACCGGCGCAAGCCGGACGCCCCCTCCGACCTCGGCAAGCGGTCCTGGCTGGGGGTCCTCAAGCGCACCGTGCTCGAGTTCAAGGACGACAACTGCACGGACTGGGCGGCGGCGCTGACCTACTACGGCGTGCTCGCCGTCTTCCCCGCGGCGATCGCGCTGCTGTCCATCATCGGACTCGTCGGCGACCCGAAGAAGACCACCGACCAGCTGCTGCAGATCGTCGACACCCTGGGGCCGTCCTCGGCGACCGAGACGTTCGCCGGCCCGATCGAGCAGATCGCGTCCCGTCCGTCCCAAGCCGGGTTGGCGCTGGTGATCGGCCTGGCCACCGCGCTCTGGTCGGCCTCCGGCTACGTGGGGGCGTTCGGCCGGGCCGCGAACGCGATCTACGAGGTCGAGGAGGGCCGGCCGTTCTACAAGCTGCGCCCGTTGCAGCTGTTGGTGACGATGGTCTGCGTGATCCTGCTGGCGGCGGTCGCGCTGGCCCTGGTCGTGACCGGGCCCGTGACGCAGGCGATCGGCGACGCGGTGGGGATCGGGAGCGCCGCGCTGACCGCGTGGGACATCGCCAAGTGGCCCGTGATGGCGCTCGTCGTCTCGTTCGTCTTCTCGCTGCTCTACTTCGCGATGCCCAACGTCGAGCAGCCCAAGTTCAAGTGGTTCACCATCGGCGGCATCGTGGCCTTGGTGACGTGGATCGTCGCCTCCGCCCTGTTCGCCTTCTACGTCGCGACCTTCGCGTCGTACAGCAAGACCTACGGCTCCCTCGCCGCCGTGGTCGTGGCCCTCGTGTGGCTCTGGATCTCGAACCTCGCGGTGCTCTTCGGTGCCGAGCTCAACGCGGAGCTGGAGCGCGGTCGTGAGCTCGAGGCCGGCATGACCGAGGCCGAGCGGACGATCCAGCTGCCGCCGCGGGACGCCAAGAAGATGTCGGAAGCCGAGGACCGCACCGAGGTCAAGACCCGCTGACCCCTCCGCGTGCGGTCAGGCGGCAGGTCGCGGGGGTGCGGTGGACTGGCGCGTCTTCATGGTGAGCGGCAACAGCACCGAGCGCGGGTGCCGGGTCGGGTCCTGCAGCGTCTCGATGAGCATCCGGGCTGCCTCCGCCCCGACCTGGTAGTGCGGCACCCGGACCGACGTCAACGGTGGCCGCAGCTTGTCGATGAACGGCATGTCGTTGAAGCCCATCACGGACAGGTCGCCGGGGCAGGCCAGCTTGCGCTCCTCGAGCACGTCGTAGCAGCCGAGCGCGAGCAGGTCGTTGCCCGCGAGGACGGCGCTGAACGACGCTCCCGAGTCGAGCAGCTCGCGGAGCGCCCGGGCTCCCTCGGCCTCGGTCCAGTAGGAGCAGGTCGCGACCAGTGAGCGGTCGTCGTCGAGCCCGTGGTCGTGGAGAGCGTCGCGGTAGCCGCGGGTGCGCACCAGCCCGGTGGAGGTGTCCTGCGGGCCGGCGATGTGCGCGATGCGGGTGTGGCCCAGCGACACCAGGTGCTCGACGGCCATCGATGCACCCGCGGCGTCGTCGGGCGTCACCGACGGCACGTCGTTGCGCTGCAGCCGCCGGTTGATCAGCACCATCGGCACACCCTGCTCGTGCAGCTCGTCCAGCAGCGCGTGCTGGAGCCGCGCCGTCGCGACGATGAGGCCCTCGACGTGCCGCGACCGCAGCGAGTCGATCTGCGACCGTTCACGCTCCGGGTCGTTGTCGGTGTTGACGATCCATGCGCTGTAGCCCCCCGGCCCCAGCACGTCCTCGATGCCGCGGACGATGGGCGGGAAGAGCGGGTTGGTCAGGTCCGGGATGACGAGGCCGACCGTGCCGGAGCGGGCGGTCTTGAGGCTGCGCGCGATCGGGTTGGGGCGGTAGCCCAGCTCCTCCGCCACCGTGATGACCCGGCTGGCGGTCTCCTCGTTGACCAGGCCGCGGGTTCGCGGGTTGAGCGCGCGCGACGCCGTCGCCGGGTGGACGCCGGCCTGCTGTGCGACGTCGCGGAGCGTCGGTGTCCGCACGGCGGTCACCCTAGTGCCCGTCGACCGCGCGCAGGCCGTACGTCGTCAGGCGTCTCGCGAGTCATCGCGCCGTCTCCCACCGCGCCCGGCCGAGCGACCCGGCGACCCCGAGGGGCACCGCCACCGCGCCGATGAGCAGGAACGCCAGGCCGAAGCGCCCGTCCTCGGCCAGTCCGCCGAGCAGGAGAGCGCCCAGGGCGCTGCCGGCGAAGAGCGACCCGGCGAAAAGCGACACGGTGGCGGCCCGCTGCTCCGGGTACACCAGGGTCGCCCACGTCTGCACCGTCGAGTGCATCGACGACCAGGCCACGCCGAGCAGCAGGGCGACGAGCACCCCGGCCGGCACCGAGCCGGAGGCAGCCGCGACGAGGCAGGCCAGCAGGGCGAGACCCGCCCCGACGCCGATCAGCCAGGCCGCCGGCACCCGGCGCGAGAGGCGGCCGGTGACCTGCGCGCCGACCAGGACCGCCAGGGCGAACGACGCGGTGACGACGCCGGCGACCGACGCGCTGGCGCCGCTGTGCTCGATCGACGTGGGCAGCAGAGTCAGCAGGCCGAGCAGTACGACGCCCTCGGCGAGGGCGAGGGCGAGCACCAGCCGGGCCGGCCCGTGCCGCACGACAGCGCGCAGCGGGCCGAGCAGGGTCGTCGGCTCCCGCCGCACCGATGGCTCGGCCAGCCGCCCGAGCACGACCGCCAGCACCGCTGCGGCGAGACCGGTGAGGACGAAGACCAGCCGCCACGAGAGCCGGTCGGCCACCAGCCCGGCGCCGGCCGCTGCGATGCCGGTCCCGACCGCGACCCCGACCATCAGGTCTGTGACGTCGCGCTGACGCCCGGCCGGCGCGACGGTGTCGCCGACGTAGACCAGCGTCCCCGGGATGGCCGCGCTGAAGAACGAGCCGGCCAGCCCACGGGCCACCGCGAGCGCGAGCACCGTCCCGGCCAGGGCCGACGCTGCGGTGACCGCCGCGCCGACGGCCAGGGTGAGCCGCAGGGTGCGCACGAGCCCGAGGCGGTCGGACAACAGGCCCCAGACCGGCTGCATGACGCCGTACGCCAGGAAGTAGACGCCGGCGGCCGTCACGACCTGGCCCAGCGGCACCTCGAGGTCGGCCGCGATCGCGAGCAGCATCGGCGACATCGCGAACCGGTCCAGCGTGCTGACCATCGCGGTCAGCCGGAGCAGCCGCCGGGTCCCCGGCGGGTTCCGGTCGACGGCCGTCACGCTCCGGAGCCTATCCGCAATCGTTTGTGGTCGAGCCGGTGAAAGTCCGTTCACCTGCTTGACACACGTCCGGCGGCGCTCCGATGATGCCGGTGTCGCAATCGATTGCGACGTCCGTGCCGGACCCCCTGGAGTGCGCATGTCCGTCCGTGGAACCGCCCTCGTCCGCCGCTTCCCCCGCGCCGGGAGGGTCGCCGCCGGCCTCGCCGTCGCGGCCCTGCTCGTCACCGGGTGCCAGCAGGACAACCCCAACGACTCCGGATCGGAGGGCGACGGCGGCGGCTCCGACGAGCCGATCACGATCGGCATCTCGCTGCCCCTCACCGGCGACTTCTCGCAGCCCGGCGGCGAGGCGAAGCGCGGGTACGAGGTCTGGCGCGACATGGTCAACGAGGACGGCGGCATCCTCGGCCGCGACGTGAAGCTGAAGATCGTCGACGACGCGAGCAACCAGGACACCGTCGTGTCCGACTACACCAAGCTCATCACCCAGGACAAGGTCGACCTGGTGCTCGGCACCTTCTCCTCGTTGCTCAACTTCCCGGCGTCGGCAGTGGCCGAGAAGCAGGGCTACGTCTACGTCGAGCCGGCGGGCGGCGCCCCGGACATGTTCAGCCGCGGCTTCGAGTACCTCTTCTTCGCCCAGCCGGCGACCGCCCCGCACCAGGCCGACGTCTTCGTCGACTGGATCACGTCCCTCCCCGAGGGAGACCGGCCCAAGACGGCGGCCTACCCGACGCAGGACGACCCGTTCACCCGCCCAGTCATCGAGTCGATGCAGGAGCAGCTCGAGGGCATCGGCGTGAAGACGGTCTACTCCTCCGTCTACCCGGCCGACACCACCAACTTCCAGACCATCGCCAACACGCTGAAGAACAAGAAGCCCGACCTGATCGCACAGGGCGCGGTCTTCGAGGACGGCGTCGGGCTGGTGCGGTCGCTCAAGCAGCTGGACTACAACCCGAAGGTGCTCTTCCAGACCTCGGCCCCGAGCAACGCCGGCCAGTACAGCGATGGTGTCGGCGAGGCCAACACCGAGGGCGTCTTCTACACGGTGTCGTGGAACGAGAGCGCGACCACGCCGCTGAACAAGGAGTTCGTCGCGGCCTACGGCGACGCCTACGACGGCGCGGCCCCGGCCGAGGACGCGGCCGACGCGTTCGCCGCCGCGCAGGTCCTGCAGAAGGCCGTCGAGGAGGTCGGCGAGATCGACCAGGCGGCGATCAAGGACTACCTGCACGAGAACGAGGTCGAGACCATCCTCGGCCCGCTCTCGTGGAACGAGAAGGGTGAGCCGCAGGGCGACTTCATCCTCGCGCAGTGGCAGTCCGGCACGGTCGAGGTGGTCGGCCCGCCCGACGTGGCGACGACCGACACGATCGTCTACCCGAAGCCGGACTGGCAGTGACTCTGGTGGGGGCGGGATCCTGACCTCGACGTCGTCCCGCCCCCACCAGGCCCAACAATCCAGTACGGTGCCGAAGGCCTGAGGAGACCGAGTGACCGAGCTGGTGCAAGCGGTGGTCCTGGGCCTGCTGATCGGCGGTGTCTACGCGCTGATGGCATCGGGCCTGACGCTGATCTTCGGCGTCATGAACATCATCAACGTGGCCCAGGGCGCCTTCCTGGTGATGGTGGCGTTCTTCACCTGGTGGCTGTGGCGCGAGACCGGCATCGACCCGATCCTCGCCTCGGTCGTCACCACGCCGTTGATGTTCGGCTTCGGCTGGGTGCTCTACCGCACCGTGATGGTGCGGATCCGCGGCTGGTCGCCGTCGATGTCGGTGCTGCTCACCTTCGGGCTGGCACTGACCATCGAGGGCATCCTCAACATCACGGCCGGCAACAAGTTCAAGTCGGCGACGCCGAGCTACTTCGAGGAGTCGTTCCGGATCGGTTCGCTCTCCTTCCCGAAGGCACAGGTCTACGGCTTCCTCGCCGCCGTGCTCGTCCTCGCCGCGCTGTACGTCGTGCTGACCCGCACCTGGACCGGCCGGGCGATCAGGGCCTCGTCGCACAACCCCTCGGGGGCTGCCCTGGTCGGGATCGGTGCCACCTCGACCGCAGCCCTGGCCTTCGCCCTCGGCTCCTCGACCGCCGGTGTCGGCGGGTCCATCCTGTCGGTGCTCTACCCGTTCTTCCCGGCGTCGCACTACGACTGGATCTCGCGGCTGCTCGGCATCATCGTGCTCGGCGGCCTGGGCTCCCTGCCCGGCGCGCTCGTCGGCGCCCTGGTGCTCGGCCTGGCCGAGACGCTGACCGCGACGTACGGCTCGCTGCGCTGGGCGACGCTCGTCTTCTACCTGGTGATCCTCGCCGTGCTGCTCTTCCGGCCGCAGGGCCTCTACGGCACCCGGCTGCGCGAGGACGTCGCCGCGTGACCGATCCGAAGCGGCGCCTCGTCGACCGCCTGCCGAAGGGCCACGCCGTGGCCCTGCTGGCGTTCCTGGTGCTGGTGCTCTACCCGGCGTTCCGGCCCTACGACACCTACTACCAGACCGTGCTGTGCATCACGTTCCTGCTGGGAGTGCAGGCGGTGAGCTGGAACATCATCAGCGGCTACGCCGGCTATGTCTCCCTCGGCCACTCGGCCTTCCTGGGCATCGGGTCCTACACCGCCGCGATCCTCGCGGAGCGGTCCGGGGTCAACCCCTTGTGGATGGCGCCGATCGGCGGCGTCGTCGCGGTGGTCACGGCGACCCTGCTCGGCCTGGTCGTGCTGCGCACCCGCGGCCACGCCTTCGTCATCATCACCATCGCCCTGCTGCTCTCGGCGCAGATCATCGCGGTCAACTGGCGCAGCCTCACCAACGGATCGGACGGCATCACGCTCGACCTGCCGCCGTGGTCGCGCGACATCCAGAACATGCCCTTCTACTACCTGTTCCTCGGCCTCTTCTTCCTCACCGTCCTCTTCAGCGCCCTGATCCGGCGGACCAAGCTCGGCACCGGGCTGGTGGCCATCCGCGAGGACGAGGGCAAGGCGGCTGCGGTCGGCGTCAACACCACGCGCTACAAGGTGACGGCCTTCGCCGCGTCCGCCTTCTTCATCGGAGTCGCCGGTGGCGTCTACGCCTACTTCCTGACCTTCCTCAACCCGGTGGGCGCCTTCACCATCCTCGGCTCGGTGACGATCGTGCTTGCCGCGATGGCCGGTGGCCGGGGCACGCTCTACGGCCCGGTGGTCGGCGCGTTCATCGTGGGCATCGGCCAGGAGATGGCGACGGTCTACGGCGGCAGCAGCTCGAGGGTGCTGCTCTTCGGCGTCGCCCTCATGCTCATCGTCCTCTTCCTCCCGGCCGGGCTGCTGCCGACCCTCGACGGCTGGTGGCGCCGTCGGCACACCACCGGCACCGAGTACCAGGACCAGGCCGGGGCGCTCGGCGCCGGCACGCTGCAGGTGCGCGACCGGGCGCTGGCATCGGTGGTGGTCTCCGACGCGGTCGAGGCAGGGGCACCGGCCGCCCTTCCGATGCTCGAGGTCAAAGGTGCCGCCAAGGCCTTCGGCGGCATCACCGCGGTGGACGGTGCGGACCTCACGGTCGCGGCCGGCAGCATCACCGCGCTGATCGGGCCGAACGGCTCCGGCAAGACGACGCTGTTCAACCTGGTGACCGGCGCGATGAAGGCCGACGCGGGGGAGGTCTGGCTGGACGGCACCCGCATCGACCGGATGCACCCGTGGCAGCGCGGTCACCTCGGGCTGGCCCGGACCTTCCAGACCACGCGTCTCTTCACGAGCATGTCCGTGCTGGAGAACATGGTCGCGCCACTGCCCGACGCGCGGTGGTCCACGATGCTCAAGCCGTCCGTCGCCGGGCACGAGGCGGACCGGGCCCGCGAGCTGCTCGAGTTCGTCGGGATGGCGCGGTTCGTCTCGCAGCCGGCCGGCTCTCTGTCGTACGGCCAGCAGAAGCTCGTCGAGCTCGCCCAGGTGCTGATGCTCGAGCCACGGCTGGTGCTCCTCGACGAGCCCGCAGGCGGCGTCAACCCGTCACTGGTGGGCCGCATCGTCGAGATCGTGCGCGACCTCAACCGGCAGGGAGTGACGTTCCTCGTCGTCGAGCACAACATCCCGATGGTCCTCGAGCTGTGCGACCCGGTCGTGGTCTTCGCGCGTGGCAAGGCGATCGCCGAGGGGCCGCCGCAGACCATCCGCGAGGACCCGGTGGTGCTCGACGCCTACCTTGGCGACGAGTGGCGGCCGCCCGCGGCGTCGGCCGCCGGGCCGGGCGCGAGCACGGACGCGACCCAGGAGGTGCGCTGACATGCTCGCGCTGACCGGGGTCGTCGCCGGCTACGGCGGCGGTGCGGTGCTGCAGGGCGTCGACCTGGTGTGCGACACCGGCTCGATCACCTGCATCGTCGGGCCCAACGGCGCGGGCAAGTCGACGGTGCTGCGCGTGGTGAGCGGACTGCTGCCGTGCTCCGAGGGCGAGGTGGTGCTCGACGACCAGCGGCTGTCGGGCCGCTCCGCAGCCGCGGTGCTGCAAGCCGGCGTGACGCAGGTGCCCCAGTCGCACGCGCTCTTCCCGCAGATGTCGGTGCGGGAGAACGTGCTGATGGGCGGCTTCCTCATCCGCCGCGACAAGAAGCTGCTGGCCAAGCGCTACGCCGAGGTCGAGTCGCTGATCCCCATCGTCGCGGAGCGCTCGGCGCAGCACGCCGGCAACCTGTCCGGCGGCCAGCGGCGGATGGTCGAGGTCGCCCGCTGCCTGATGCTCGACCCCACGGTGCTGCTGCTCGACGAGCCCTCCCTCGGCCTGGACCCGCGCTCCCTCGGCGCGGTTGCCGACCTGGTGCACCGGCTGCACGACGACGGCGTCACGATCCTGCTGGTCGAGCAGAACGTCCGGCTCGGCCTCGGGCTGGCCACCCACGGCGTGGTGATGGAAGGCGGCAAGGTGCGCCTCACCGGCACCGCGACCGAGGTGGTGAACCACCCGGAGATCGCCAGCCTCTACCTCGGCGGCACCAGCGCGTCGACGAGCGAGACGGCCGCGTCAGCCGAGGCCGAGAGCAGCGAGCAGGCGCCGACCGGCTGACGAGAGGCCTTCCCTGCCGACCGGCGGGCCTTCGGGTCACTAGCTGCACCGTGGCCCCGCCAGCTCGGTTAGTGGCACCTCGCCATATCGTGCCGAGGTGGGGCGTACCGGGCTGGTGGTCGCAGCGGTGGTGCTCCTCGTGGCCGGCTGCGCCGGAAACGACTCAGCGGGTACGTCCGGCGGCCGCGGCGCGGACGGCAGCCGCCCCTCGGGCGGCGCGTCGTCGTCCGGCCGGCCGGCGTCCGACCAGCCGGCCTCGGAGCCGCCGGGGTCCGGCCGGCCGGCGGTCGACCCGGCGGCACCCGGCTTCCCACCGACCCGCAGCGCGACCGTGGTGTCCCGCCGGTCGTTCACCTCGCCGACCGGCAACATCACCTGCCAGCTGACCCGCGACGACGCGGCCTGTGTGATCGCGGAGCACGACTACCCGCCGAGCGACCGGCCGGACGGGTGCACCGGCCGCTGGCTGCCGCTGCTCGAGGTCGACCGGTCGGGCGCGGCCCGGCTCGGGCCATGCGAGGTCGGCGTGGTCGCGCCGTCCGGCGGCGCGCTGCCCTACGGCACCACCAGCGTCGTCGGCCGGATGAGCTGCCTGAGCCGGCTCACCGGCATGGTCTGCTGGAGCGGGCACAGCGGGCACGGCTTCCGGCTGGCGCGTGCGGCGTACGAGCTGCACTAGCGCGCGCGGCGTACGAGCTGCACTAGACGGCGGCGAGCGTCGAGATCCGGGCCAGCGCCCGCTCCACGTCCGGGCCGAGGAGGGCGTCCATCGACCCGACCGCGCTCATCGCCCGGCTGAGAAGGGTCTGCCGCGCGGTGAAGCTGCAGGTGATCTCCGAGCCGGTGCCGGCCGGGCGGATCGTCAGCGTCGTGCAGCGCCGCCCGCGGAACCGGCTCTCCAGCACCACGTCGACCCGCAGCGCC
>Ga0126307_10003070_pt1 | contig 11361 bp, 11 predicted proteins | sample Plot28_FD_89955 | JGI IMG/M metagenome (GOLD analysis project Ga0126307, IMG submission 89955) | Serpentine soil microbial communities from UC McLaughlin Reserve, CA, USA - Plot28 | ecosystem: Environmental > Terrestrial > Soil > Grasslands | place: USA: UC McLaughlin Reserve, Lake County...
AGCCTCACGGGGACGGCGGGCCCGCCGAGCCTCACGGGGACGGCGGGCCCGCCGACCGGGAGCCGGGCCGCTCTCAGGCGCAGCGGTCGCGGAGCAGCGCGATGTCGTCCTTGCGGCCTTCGTCGGCCGTCTCGCAGATGACCGGAGCGTCCGCGGCGGCAACGACGGCGACGAGGAGGTCGACGTCGATCTCGCCGGTCCCCAGGTTGGCGTGGCGGTCGCGGCCCGATCCGGCGGCATCGTGCGAATCGTTGCAGTGCACGAGGTCGATGCGACCGGTGATGGCCTTGATGCGGTCGACGGCGTCGACGAGCGCCTCGCCCGCCGCCCACGCGTGGCACGTGTCGAGGCAGAACCCGATGCCCTTGTCGCCGATCTGGTCCCACAGGCGGGCGATCGTGTCGAAGTGGCGGGCCATGGCGTGGTCGCCGCCGGCGGTGTTCTCCAGGTAGACGGGCACCTCGGACTCGAGCTGCTCGAGCGCCTTGCGCCATCGCAGGAAGCCCTCGGCGGGGTCGTCGTCGGCCGTGATGTGGCCGCCGTGCACGATCACGGCAGTCGCGTCCACCTCGGCAGCGGCCGTGCACGTTTGCTGGAGAATCTTGCGCGACGGGATGCGGATCTTGTTGTTGGGCGACGCCACGTTGATGAGGTACGGCGCGTGTACGTAGAGCGGTACGGACGAGGCCCGTAGCGCGGCAGCGTCGTCTCGGGGCTTGGGGGCCTTCCAGCTCTGGGGATCGCCGAGGAAGATCTGGACGACCTCGGCGCCCTCGGCGGCGGCGGTGGCGAGCGGGTCGGCGGGCGGGACGTGCGAACCGATGAGCACGTGTCCACCCTACGACGAGCCTGTGACACATGCCGATACCCCGCTAGGGTATTAGACGTGCCGGGCTACACCATGACCAAAGACGACTACCTGAAGCGGCTCCGCCGCATCGAGGGCCAGGTGCGCGGATTGCAGCGCCTGGTCGACGACGACACCTACTGCATCGACGTGCTCACGCAGATCTCGGCGGTCACCAGCGCGCTGCAAAGCGTCGCCGTCGGCCTGCTCGACGAGCACCTCCGCCACTGCGTGACCGACGCCGTGGCCGAGGGCCGCCCCGACGCCGCCGACAAGGTCACCGAGGCAACGAAGGCGATCGAGCGTCTGGTCAAGAGCTGATTTCCGGCGCGGCGCCGGGCCCGCCGTGGCGCGGGCGCCCGTGCCCGGCCGGTAGCGCAACCGGGACGAGAACGGCGACGACTCCGTCGTGAGCGCCCCGGACACCGGCGACTACGGCCGAAGCCAGACACCACGTCCCCTCGAGGCCGCGGTTTGCCCGCTCAGGAGCGGACGAACTCGTCGCGCAGCTCGCGCTTGAGCACCTTGCCCGCCGGGTTGCGGGGGAGCGCCTCGGTGCCGACGAACACGTGGGCCGGCACCTTGAACCCGGCCAGGCGCTCGGCCACGTGCGCCCGGAGGTCCTCGACCGTGGCCGCGGCGCCCGGCCGCAGGACCACCACCGCGCCCACCTCCTCGCCCAGCACCGGGTGGGGCACGCCGAACACCGCGGCGTCGGCGACGTCTGGGTGCTCGAACAGCGTGCCCTCGACCTCGGCGCAGTACACGTTCTCGCCGCCCCGGATCACGACGTCTTTGGCGCGGTCGACGATGTACACGAACCCCTCGTCGTCGAGTCGGGCCAGATCGCCGCTGCGGAACCAGCCGCCGCCGAACGCCTCCTCGGTGGCCTGGGGCATGCCCCAGTAGCCCTTCACGACGTTCGGCCCCCGGATCCACAGCTCGCCGACCTGGCCCAGGGGGACGTCCTGCCCGTCGGCGCCGACGACGCGGACGTCGACCACGGGTACCGGCACCCCGACGCTGTCGGGCTTGCGCTGGTAGTCGACGCCGCTGTTGAGCGTGGTGACCGACGAGGTCTCGGTGAGGCCGTAGCCGTTCGACGGCGTACGGCCGGGGAACAGTTCCTCGATGCGGCGGACCAACTCGGGCGCGGCCGGGGCGCCGCCGTAGCCGATGCCGGTGACGCTGGAGAGGTCGCGGGTGGCGAACGACGGCGACTGGAGCACCTGCCACACCATGGCGGGGACGCCACCGAACATGGTCACCCGTTCGCGCTCGATCAGCTCGAGCGCCCGCTCGGCGTCCCATTTGTGCATGAGCACGAGCTTTCCGCCGGAGGCGAGGTTGGCCACCAGCACCGAGTGGCAGCCGGTGGCGTGGAAGAACGGCACCGACAGCAGGTAGACGTTCTGGCCGGTCGAAGCCTCGCTGGGGGTGCCCGCCCGCAGCTGCGAGCGGGCGGACGCGAAGGCGAGCGACAGCAGGTTGCCGCAGATGTTGCGGTGGGTGCCGAGCGCGCCCTTGGACCGGCCGGTGGTGCCGGAGGTGTAGAAGATCGTCGCCGGGTCCTCGGGCGCGAGCGTCACGTCCGGGAGCTCAGCGCTCGCCGGCGCCTTCCCCAACACGTCCTCCCACCGCTCGGCGTCGGCCTCGGTGCCCGTGCCCCGGGCGACGACGGCCGCCAGGTCGAGGCCGGGCAGGTCGGCGGCCAGCCGCTCGTGGCGCTCGGCGTCGAGGAACGCCACGGTGGCGCCGGAATCGCGCAGGCCGTAGTCGAGCTCGGCCGCCGACCACCAGGCGTTCAGCGGCACGACGATCGCCCCAGCGGCCGCCGCGGCCCAGAAGGCGATCGACCACTCGGGGAAGTTGCGCATCACGATCGCGACGCGGTCCCCCGGGGCGACGCCGTAGCGCTGGGCCAGCACGGTGGCCAGCTGCGCCGCCGCGCGATGGTGCTGCTCGAACGTGAGCACCTCGTCCTCGTAGACGATGAACGGCGTGTCGCCCCGTGCCCGGCTCATCTCCAGCAGCACCCGCAGGGAGGGCGGGGCGTTCTTCCACACGCGGAGGCGGGCGCCGAAGACGTCCGCCTCCTCCATCTCGAACATCGAGCCCGGCGCCGTCAATGCGGCGTGGGCCTCTGCGATCGTCGGCACCACGGACCTGACCGTAACGTGACGTCGACGTGTCCGGCCGCCCGACATCGGTGGCGCGCCAGAGGGCGAGATCGTCGACGGCTCGCGCTGCTTGTCCTGGGCGCGGCTCGATGGGTCACCGAGGTCGTTGGTTCAGGGGTTTGAGCGAGTAGCGACGGAACGGTCATCGCCCGGCTCACGTGCGTCCGTGCGGTGGCGACGCTGACGAACAGCTCGGCAACGTCGAAAGTCCGCACCGAGCCGCATCCATCACGGTGACGATTGAGGCCCGGCCACCGAGCGCATCGGCCTTTGCGGGTACGCGCCTCGACGTAGGCGCGGCCACCTAAAGCCGCTTCCCGGGCGACGACACGGCGGCGCCGCACACCGACCATGGTCGCCATGACCCTCACCGCATCCCCCACACGGCCGCCGTCCGCCGCCGCGGCCGCCAGGACGGTCGACGTCGCCAAGGTCCAGGGCTCGGGCGACACCGCCGTACGGGCCCTCGGCCCACGACCCCGGGGGGTGGCGCCAGCGCAGACCGGCCGAACCACCGGTCCCGCCCACCGGCAGGAACACCTTCCCTTTTCCTCGACACCAGGAGGTGCCACACCGTGGCCGACACCGTCATCCTCAACGGCCAGGACATCGGCCAGGCCCAGGCCGCCTCGGCCATCCTCGGCGTCGTGCTCGCGGAGCACGGCACCACATTCGACCGGTGGGTTGTGCTGCGCGGGAACGACGCCTCCAAAGACGCCGACGCGGACCGCGGCACGGTCGACCTGCCACCGGGCGAGTACGTCTTCTACTGCGACGTGCCGGGCCACCGGGACGCCGGCATGGAGGCCGAGCTCCACGTCGATTGACCACCGGCCGCGGCTCGACGCTCGTGCCAGGCGTCCGCCCCGCCAAGCCAACGCTTCCGTTGCTCCCCCAACCCACACAGGAGACCCCCATGCCCCCCGCCCCCGCCGTTGCGCGCGCTTATTGGCCCCATCCGATGGGCCCGCCCACGCTCGCTCCCGGGGCCCTACACAAGGCCCAAGCCGACACCCTCGCCACGCCCCGGCTTCGCTACGACCCCTTCTCCCGACTGATGTTCCTCACCCTCAACGTCCTCTACGGCCGGCGCCGCTCCCTCGAGAAGTTCCTGGTGCTCGAACAGCTCGCCCGCATCCCCTACCAGGCCTGGGAACGGCTCGCGCAAGGCGCGATCGCCCACAGCCAGGGCCGATCCACCCTGGCCCGGCGCATCATGGAGCGCGTCGTCGAGGCCCGCGCCCAACAGGACAACGAGCAGTTCCACCTCCTCATCCTCGAAGAGCTCCTCGCCCACCAGCGCCCGACCCCCCTCGGCCGGCTCCGTTATCGCATCCTGCCCCGAATCGTCGCCTACCCCTGGCACGTCTTCACCTGGCTGCTCCACCTCGTGCGCCCCACCTGGAGCTACCGCCTCAACGCCAACTTCGAGGACCACGCCGAGCACGAGTACATGGCCTATGTCGCCGAGCACCCCGAGCTCGACCGCCAGCGGGTGCACAGCGCCATCGCCGCTGACTACGGCCGATTCGCCTCGCTTGGTGACCTGCTGCGCCAGATCGGCCACGACGAACGCGTCCACAAGCTCGAGAGCCTCGCCCGCCACGACACCACACGCAACCAGACCCACACCGGGCCCGACACCCCCGTCCGCCGGGCTGCGTAGATCAGGCGCTCCCCCGGCCCCGCCGCCGAATCCCCGGACGACGAGCACAGCAACCCGGCCCTCCAACGCACCGCCGCCGAGCTGGACACCCGCATCGGGTCCTCCGTGTTCGTTGCGCTGCACGACCCAAAAGCGATGCCAGCGTTCCGGGCGGATCGTGAGCCCGGGTCACGAGGCCATCTTGCGAAAGTCCCAGCTCAGGTTCTTGTCGGGCGCGACGCGCAACCAGGCATGGCGGCCGCCATGGACGATCTGCCCGCCCGCGTACTTGTCGGCGTAGAGCCGTTCAGCGGAGTCCAGCTCGCCACCGGTTCTCCGGTGCGGAGGACTTCGCCGACCGGCTCGGCGGTTCTGACTTGGACGGGCCGCTCGTCAACGGCGCTTGCGGGTCCGACCGGCCTCCATCCGGTCGACGAGCCGGTCCATGGCGACGATGGCCTGGTCGGGGGCGGTGTCGTAGCCGGCCGCCTGGTCCTGGACCACGCTGAACGCGAGCCCCTGGATCGTCGCGGCCACGAGCGGAGGCGGGAACTCCTCGGCATCGATGCCGTACTCGCCGAGGAGGGTGTCGAGGGCGTCCATCTGCATATGGCGGACGTCGCGTGCGATCTGGCCGACTTCGGCCTTGAGCGCGGGGCGGTGGTTCGCCGCCGCCAGCAGCTCGACGAACAGCGCCGTGCCTCGTGGATCGGACGCGAGCTTCCACCAGGCGCGCAGGGGTTCGGGTGAGGCGAGGGCCTCGGCCATGCGCTCGACGTTGCGGCCCGCCCGGCGGCGGAGCACGGCCACGAACAGGTCGTCGAGGGTCGAGAAGTAGTAGTGCACCAGCGGCGCCTGGATGCCCACGGCGGTGGCAACGCTGCGCGAGCTGACGGCCGCGTAGCCCTCCTTCAGCATGATCTCCTCGGTCGCGTCGAGGATCCGCTTTCGCTTCTCCTCGGTCGCCGCTCTCGGGCGCCGCCCCTCTGCCATCGATGCGTCCTCCCCCGGTCACTGTCAGAAGAAAAGTTTGAACAGGCGTTCTAAGTACGTTACAACACCGGGCATGGCAGAGCTGGAGGGGAAGGTCGCCGTCATCACCGGCGCAGGGTCGGGGATGGGGCGGGCGTCGACCGAGGTGTTCGCGCGCAAGGGCGCGCGGGTGCTGGCCGCCGACATCAGCGGACGGCAGGACGACACGGCCAAGGCGCTGGGCGACGCTGTGGTGCCATTCCATGTCGACGTGACCGACGAGGCGTCGGTGGAGGCGATGTTCACCGCCGTGCTCGACGCGTTCGGGAAGGTCGACGCCGTGCTCAACGTCGCCGGCGTCGGCGGCGCCTCGCCCCTCGCCGACACGACGCCGGAGGACTACGAGCGCATCATGGCCGTGAACATGCGGGGCGTGATGCTCGGCACCAAGCACGGCATCCGCACGATGCTCCCGACCGGCGGAGGCACGATCCTCAACTGGTCCTCCACCGGCGGGATGAACGGCTCCCGACTCCCCACGTCCGCCTACTCGGCGGCCAAGGCCGGCGTGATCTCGCTCACCAAGGCGGCCGCCATCGAGTACGGGACCCAGGGCATCCGCGCCAACGCCATCTGCCCGGGCTTCATCGAGACCGAGATGTCGGGCGGCAAGGGCGCCGCCGAACGGTTCCCCGCCCTGGTGAAGGGCTCGGCCCTCCAGCGCGGCGGCCAGCCCGAGGAGGTCGCCGAGCTGGCGTCGTTCCTCGCCTCGGACCGGGCCACATTCATCACCGGCGCGGTGATCCCCATCGACGGCGGCAGCACCTGCTCGCTGCCGAGCTGATCGGAGGCACACAGCCATGACAACCGTGACCGAGCCCGACGTCTCCTACGACCCGTACGACGTCGCCATCAACGCCGACCCCTACCCCACCTACGCCGGCCTCCGCGAGAAAGCGCCCGCCTACCACAACGACCGCTACGACTTCTGGGCGCTGTCACGACACGCCGATGTCGAGAAGGCGCTGGTCAACTGGAGGGTGTTCTCCAACACCCGCAGCGACATCCTCGACATCATCAAGGCCGGCGTGCAGTTGCCCGGGGTCATCCTCTTCGAGGACCCGCCGGTCCACACCATGCACCGCGGGCTGATGTCCCGGGTCTTCACGCCCCGGCGCATGGCCGCCCTCGAAGACCAGGTGCGGGCGTTCTGTGCCCGATCGCTCGACCCGCTCGTCGGCACGGAGGGCTTCGACATCATCGAAGAGCTCGCCTCGGTGCTGCCGATGCGGGTGATCGGCATGCTCCTCGGCATCCCCGAACAGGACCAGGTGGCGGTCCGCAACAAGACCGACGACAACCTGCGCACCGTCCCGGGCCAGCCGATGCAGGTCAAGGAGGAGAGCGTCGCCAACGGCGACATGTTCGCCGACTACATCGCCTGGCGCGCCGAGCACCCCTCCGACGACCTGATGACGCACTTGCTCAACGCCGAGTTCGAGGACGAGTCGGGTGAGATCCGCACGCTCACCCGCCAAGAGGTGCTCACCTACACCTCCGTCATCGCCGGCGCCGGCAACGAGACCACCGGCCGGCTCATCGGCTGGCTCGCCAAGCTGCTCGCCGAGCACCCCGACCAGCGACGTGAGGTCGTCGAGGACCGCTCGCTCATCCCCAAGGTCATCGACGAAGCGCTGCGGTTCGAACCGACGGGGCACGCCACCGCGCGTTACGTGATGGAAGACGTCGAGTACCACGGCACCACGATCCCGGCCGGAAGCCCCGTCCTGTTGCTGCTCGCCTCGGCGAACCGCGACCCTCGCCGCTACCGCGACCCCGACGTCTTCGACATCCACCGCGACGACATCCGGCACCTCACCTTCGGCTACGGGCTCCATTTCTGCCTCGGCGCCAACCTCGCCCGGCTCGAGGGCCGCGTCGCGCTCGACGAGCTGCTCAAGCGGTTCCCCGAGTGGGACGTCGACCATGACGGCATGAAGCTCGCGCCGACGTCCACGGTGCGCGGCTGGGAGCGCATGCCGATCCGCCTACCCGATCGGTAGCGCGGTACGAAGGGGCACCACCATGCGCGAGGGAACATCGACGCCGGTCATCGTCGTGTCGAACGACGCCCACATCGGTCCCCGGCTCGTCGAGGACTGATATCTCGACCGTTGTCCGGGCCATCGAGCGCGTCTACGAGCCGTGTCACCTGAACTTCTCAATGCTGGGCAACGCCTTGCCGCACGTCCACACGCACGTCGTGCCGAGATACCTGGACGACGCTCAGCCGGGTCGCCCGATCGATCCCGCCGGCCCAACGGTCGAAGCTGAAGACTTCATTCGCCAAGTCGAACTGCTGCGGGCCGCGTGCGCGCCGGATGGCGCCACTGAAGCTTGGCGATGAGGCGCCGCCGCAGGCGGCGCCGTCTTGATCCAGTAGAGCCGAATTCGATCCAGTAGAGCCGAATTCGGCAAGGCTGCGCTCGTCAGGCGTATCGGGTCTCACCTGATGCTTGGCGATGCGGTTCCAGCTGATGGCCGACAGTTGCCTAGACCCCTACCGCCTGCATGCGGTGCGGTTCGGCAGCAGATCGGAGCGCGTGCGCCCAGGACGGCAACACTTCGGTGACAGGGCGCCGCGAGGGAGACACTCCGTGCTCGTGCGACACTCGCCCAAACGCCGAGGGATGCGATTGACGCTCGGTCGCCACAGTTTCGCCCCACGGACGGAGGTGACCATGCAAACGACGACCGTGCAGGTGTCCTTCCGTTTGCGTGCCTAGCCGGCGGCCGCCAATCGGCACCCGTCTCCTTACGTGAGCCGCAGTACTCGTTGTGTTCACGCGACACAGGCCACCGAGTTCGATCTAACGGGAGACGCTTGTGAAGCACTGGACTGAGATGTCGGCAGGCTGGCATCAGGACTACGAGCGTGGCCGACCGAGTTACCCGCGTCAGGTGGTTCGTGTACCCGGTCTGCCGACATCGGCCACAGTTCTCGAGGTGGGGGCGGGCACGGCCAAGCTCACCCGACTGCTCGTCACCGAGTTCGCACATGTACTCGCGGTCGAGCCCGACCCCGAGATGCGCCGCTGGTTGGCCGCGCTCTGCCCTCAGGCCCGGCTGCTCGGGGGGATGGCGGAGCAGGTCTCACTCGCGGACGCCTCGGTTGACGGGGTCTTCGCCGCCGAGGCCTTCCACTGGTTTGCCCACGAGCGCGCTCTGGCGGAGTTCGCCCGCGTGCTGCGGCCGAGCGGCGCGCTCGTCCTGATGTGGAACCGGCCGGCCGGACCTATCGAGCCGCCCATCCCCGCGGTTGAGCAGCTGCTCGAACCGAAGTGGCCGAAGGACATCGAGCTGCCGCTCGACCTCGACCCGAATCGGTTGCCACATGCGCGCGAGTGGCCACGCGCGTTCGAGCACTCGATGTTCGAACCGCTCCAGGAGTCGCGGTTCGCCAACCCACAAGCCGTCGACCCCGACGGGCTGGTTGCGTTCTTCGGTTCGATGGGTTGGATCGGCGCTCTCCCCGACGAGGAACGCCTAGGTCTGCTCGTCCAGGTGAGGTCGCGGCTCACCGCCAGTAGCTATCGGCTGCCATTCGAGACGCACGTCCACTGGACGCGACTCGCCGACCCGCGTAATGAGCCGTCCTGACTTAGCGGCTGCCACCGCCTAGGTGGGTGCCCCGTCAGTGCCGCACGGTGTCGCCCAGCCGGCGTTCAGTGACGTCGCTCGGCGTGATTCGGGGACGCGGATCACGAGGCGCGCATTCGGTGCGCGTTGCTCCGGCCGCCAAGCCGAGCAGATCGCGGACTCGCGCGCGAGGGCATGACGTCCGGTGTCGGTTCCGACCGCACTGTGCTCGCTCGGCACGCGGGCAAGTGCACTGCGACCAGTGGACGGCCGGCTGAGCAGCGTCGCGGCCGGTCACGGTGGCGGGAGGGAGCTCGTGCCCGTTCGTCTTCGGCTGCCGTTAGCTGGGCCTTGCCAACGCCGAGTATAGCCGTTATCTTAGAGCTAACCGTTAGATGGGAGATCAATGCAGCAGGAAGTGGTGTTGGCGATGCTGGCGAAGGAGCCCTCGCACGGCTACGAGCTGCGGGCGCGGCTGCGCCAGGCGCTCGGCCCGCTCGGGGAGGCGATGAACGCCGGGCACATCTACGTGACGTTGACCCGGCTGGAGAAGGCGGGCTTGGTGGCGTCCGAGCGGGCGGCCGGCTCGGCGGACCGGCCCGACCGCAAGGTGTACGCGTTGACCGCGCACGGTCAGCAGCGAGTCACCGAGTGGCTGGCGGATGTGGGTTGGCCCAAGCCCGACCTGGCGGAGTTCCATCTCAAGCTAGTCGCGGCGGCGGCGGCCGGGCTGGCTGACCCGCTCACCATCGTGGACACGCAGCGCCGCGAGCTGCTGCGCCGGCTGCGTGACGCCCAGCGTGCCGCGCTGGCCGAGCCGGAGAACTCGGACGCCGGGTTGCTGTTGGAGGGCATCGTGTTGCGGCTGCAGGCGGACCTGCGCTGGCTGGAGGCATGTGAGCAGAGTTGGACCGGCCGAAGGAGCAGATCATGAGCGACACCGACGACACCTACGTGCTGCGGGCCCGCGGGTTGCGCAAGCACTACGGCCAGGGAGAAGGACTGGTGCGCGCCGTCGACGGAGTCGACCTCGATGTCGCCACCGGCGAGACGGTGGCGGTGATGGGACCCAGCGGTTGCGGCAAGTCCACCCTGCTGCACCTGTTGGGCGGCCTGGACCGGCCCTCCGATGGACAAGTCTGGCTGGGCGGGCGGCGCATCGACCCGATCGGGGAGAGGGCCCTGGCCCGGATGCGACGCAGCGACGTCGGTTTCGTGTTCCAGGCCTTCCACCTGATGGACGAGCTCACCGCGGTGGAGAACGTCGAGCTGCCGGCGCTGCTGGCCGGACGCTCACCCCGGGTGGCGCGGCGGCGGGCCGTGGAGTTGCTGGAGCGGGTCGGGCTGGCCGACCGGGCGGGTTTCCTGCCCTCGGCGCTGTCGGGCGGCCAGCGCCAGCGGGTGGCGATTGCCCGGGCGCTGTCCAACGAGCCGCTCGTCCTCTTCGCCGACGAACCCACCGGCAATCTGGACAGCGCCGCCACGATGGATGTCCTGCGCCTGTTCGAGAGCCTGCACGAGGCTGGCCAGACGCTGGTCATCGTCACCCACGACGAGCGGATCGCGGCCACCGCCGACCGGTTGATCTCCATGCGCGACGGCGCCTTCGTCGACGAGACCCGACTGAGCGGCGGCACCAGCGGCCAGCTCGGCGCCCTGGTGGGTCTGGAGGGCTGACCCGTGGGCCGTGTCCTGCTCGTGGGTCGCCTCGCCGCCCGGAACCTGCGGCGACGCCCGGCCGAAGCCGCGCTCCTCCTCCTGGCGATGATGGCCGCCACCACCGTGTTGACCCTCGGGCTCGTGATGCGCGGGGTGACCGACGACCCCTACCGGAGCACCCGGGAGGCCACGGCCGGGCCCGACGTCGTCGCCAGCGTCGGTCCGGACCCCTTCAACGGCCCAGCCGACCTCGCCGCCCTGGAGGCACTGAGCGGCGGGTCCGGCGTCATCGACCGCAGCGGACCGTACCCGGCGGTCGGGGCGGAGTTCGAGGCCGACGGCGTCACCGGCTCGAGGCGCACACCCCGCGGAGAGGTGGTCGACGGTGCGGCGGGGGTGTGGGCCGTGGGGCGCGACCC
>Ga0126307_10003071_pt1 | contig 11361 bp, 9 predicted proteins | sample Plot28_FD_89955 | JGI IMG/M metagenome (GOLD analysis project Ga0126307, IMG submission 89955) | Serpentine soil microbial communities from UC McLaughlin Reserve, CA, USA - Plot28 | ecosystem: Environmental > Terrestrial > Soil > Grasslands | place: USA: UC McLaughlin Reserve, Lake County...
GACCACGCGGCCCATTTCTCGTTCCCCAAGGACGTGTGGACGGAGCTCAGGGACGAAGGCCGGATCGTCGACCACCCGGTCTTTCCGGGCAGGGTCGGACCGGCGGCACGAAGGATTGACAGCGAGGACGACGTGCGGGACGTGATCGCGATGATGCGGCTGAACTACGACCGCGCGGCCGCGCGTCAGGGGGTCTCATGAGCGCGTTCAGCGATGCCGAGCTCGATTACCTGACCGGCGAGCGGCGCCTGGGGCGGCTGGCTACGGTGGGCAGAGACGGCACCCCCCACGTCGTGCCGGTCGGCTTGAGCTACAACCGTGAGCACGACTCGATCGACATCGGAGGCCGCGATTTCGAGCGGTCGAAGAAGTACCGTGACGTCGAGCACACGGGCCGCGCGGCGATCGTGGTCGACGACCTGGCGAGCACGGATCCCTGGCGTCCCCGTGGCGTCGAGGTCCGCGGTCGGGCGGAGGCGATCGATGTGCCACGGCCGTTGATTCGAATCCATCCGGAGAGGATCGTCTCCTGGGGGATCGAGAGCGAGGTGCTGGGCGAGCGGCAATCTCGCGCCGCGTAGCCGTTCCCGGAATCCGGTAGCGCGGGCATCCAGGTTCTCCTGGCTCCGGCTAGCTGGAGGCTTTCGCCTTGGACCACTCCGCCTTGTGGATCCTCTTGGCCGCCTGGTAGTCGGCCAGGGCCTGCGCTGAATCGACGTCGCCCAGCGTCGGATGCCATGGCACGAGGTCGCGTGCCGCGTCGATCCCGAACCGCTTGGCGAGGACCGAGCCCAGAGCCTTGATCTTCATCTCCCCGAAGCCGGGCAGCGCGGCCAGGTTGGCGCGCAGCGCATCGGCGTCCGGCGCGTCGGTCCAGACGCGGGCCCCATCGCCGCCGTAGCGATCGCGCACGTGAACCGCCAGGTCGTGCACGCGACCGGCCATCGAGCCCGGGTATCGGTGGATCGCCGGTTTCGTGCGGAACACCGGCTCGAGGTCCGCCGTGGCCAGCGTGTCGGCGTCGATCGCACCGAGGCGCTCCCTCAAGACGAGCGGTCCGGAGAACGCTTTCTGCACTGGCACCTGCTGGTCGAGCGCGAAGCCGATCAGGAGCGCCATCGGGTCCGAGGCGATGAGCGCGTTGGCCTCGTCTGAATCGGTGAAGTAAAGGCGATCCGGCACGCTTCGATCGTATCCTTGCGGCTCTGGCCCCGGACGGCGTTACCCTGAATCGGGTCATCAGTCCGGCTAGATGAGGCGCCGGGCGCCAACGGTGGCGCCCGGCTAGGGGAGCCTCGCTGAGATGTCACGTCCGCAGGACCACCGCCTTCCCTATATGCCCGGCATCGACGCCCTGCGGGCGATCGCGGTGCTGGCCGTGTTCTTCTACCACGTGAGCACCGGCGGCTGGATGCCCGGCGGGTTTCTGGGCGTCGACGTCTTCTTCGTGATCAGCGGCTACCTGATCACGGCCCTGCTCTTGAGCGAGTATCGGCGAGCCGGGCACCTGAACGTTCTGCGGTTCTGGCTGCGGCGGGCGCGGCGCCTGCTGCCGGCAGTGGCCGTGATGATCGCCGTCACGCTGGTCGTCGCCGCCATCCTCACCCCGGGCGACATCTCGGGGCTGCGCGGCGATGCCCTCGCCTCGCTCTTCTACGTCAACAACTGGCACCTGGTCCTCAGCGACCAGTCCTACTTCCAGGAGTTCGCGCGCCCCTCGCTGTTCCGCCACCTGTGGTCGCTGTCGGTGGAGGAGCAGTTCTACCTCCTGTGGCCGCTCGTGTTCGCCGCCGGCATGACCCTGTTCGGAAAGCGGCGGCTCCTGATCGGCGTCCTGGTCGGGGCGGTCGCCTCGACCGTGCTGATGATCATTCTGTTCGACCCGTCCGGCGACGCGGCCCGGGTCTTCTATGGCTCCGACACGCGGGCCGTCGGCCTGCTGCTGGGTGTCGCGCTGGCCATGGTCTGGCATCCCTCGCGGCTACGGCAGATCACGGGCCGCGGTGCCCGGTGGATCCTCGACGGCGCCGGCGTTCTGGCGCTGGTGATGATCCTCCGCTTCTTCCTCGACGCGCACGACTTCGACCCCGGTCTCTACCGAGGCGGCTTCCTGATGCTGGCCTTCTGGACCGCGCTGCTCGTGGGCGTGCTGGCGCACCCCGCGGCCCGGCTCGGAAGGGTGCTCGGCAATCCGCCGCTCGTGTGGCTGGGCCTGCGGAGCTACAGCTTCTACCTGTGGCTCTGGCCGGTGCTCGCCCTCACCCGGCCCGGCATCGACGTGCCGATGCACGGTCCGCTGCTGGTCACGCTGCAGCTCGGGTTGACGCTCGCTCTCGCGGACCTCTCGTACCGCTACGTCGAGCAGCCGTTCCGCCAGCGACGGGACTCGAAATCGGCGCCCTCCTGGCTGCGAGTCGGTCGGCCCGCGCTCGCGGCCGGCGTCGCCGCGACGGTCATCATCGTCGGCTGGAGCGGAATCGTCTCCGGCGGCAGCAAGGCACCGGGGCTGCAGGCGGAGCTCGCGAATGCCAAGGCTCGAAGCGGGCAATCCGGATCGAATGCAGATGCCGGCGGGGTCGTCCGACTGCGCGATCCGCCGGAGGTTCTGGCGATCGGCGACTCGGTCATGGCCGGCGCCGCCGACGCGCTGCGCCGCGAGTTCGGTAGCGACGCGATCATCGATGCGAAGGAGAGCCGGCAGCCGACGGACTATGCGGCGGTCGTCGACCGTTACCGCAATGCCGGCCTGCTGCCGGATCACGTGGTCGTGCAGATCGGGAACAACGGCCCCGTGTGGTCCGACGACCTCATCGCCCTGCACGATGCCCTGGCCGGCGTGGATCACGTGTACCTGGTCAACGTGGAGGTCCCGCGCTCATGGGAAGGCGAGGTGAACTCGGAGCTCGCCGAGTTCGTCGGAGGCTGGCCCGAGGCGACAGTGGTCGACTGGCACAGCGCGGTCATGGACAACGCCGACCTGACGTATGACCAGATTCACCTGACCCCCGATGGCGAGGCGCTATACGCCTCGTTGATCGCCCTGGCCATCGAGTAGAGCGGGCATCACGCCCAATTGCGATTTTCATGACTTAAGCGCGTCAACCTGGGTAGTGGGGAAGCCGTGGCCAGCGGGTACGAGACCGCATATCCGCGATTCCCGGCCCTCCGATTCATGTCGGCACTCAAGGCTGCACGTGAGTTCGGGCTCGATCCGGACGTGGCGGATTCCATCGCAGCGCGATTCGACCCGCGCGTTCACGATCTGGACCGCATCATCGATGCGCTCGCGGTTGCCCTGCTCGTGCAGGGCGCGATCGAAGTGCCCGACGCCGTCTGAGCCCCGCGGCACATCTGATTCGCCGCGCGTGGTGGCGGTGCGTGGGGCCACTCGGTCGCCGGCCTCTCCTCGGTCGACGGGGGCATGCTCATCGACCTCTCCCCCATGCGCGGCGTCGTCATCGACCGCGACAGGCGACTCGCACACGTGCAGGGCGGTGCCCTGTGGGCCGACCTGGACCGCGAGGCCCAGGCGTTGGGCCTTGGTCGAGATCCTTCGCTGACCCGGATTCTGTGAGACCAGGCACACGACGGTTGCCATTCGGTGCCTCGGGTGCGTGGTGCCCATACCCTTGACTTGGTGACGAAAGGCACGGGTGCGTCAAACGGCCACGTCGACGTCCTGATCGTGGGCGCCGGACTCTCCGGCGTGGGCGCGGCCTGCCACTTGCGGCGGAACCTTCCGGGCAAGTCCTTCGCCCTCTTAGAGGCCCGCGAGGACATGGGCGGGACCTGGGATCTCTTCCGCTATCCGGGGATTCGCTCGGACTCCGACATGTTCACGCTCGGCTACTCGTTCCGCCCCTGGAGGGAGGCCGAGGCCATCGCCGACGGCCCGGCGATCCTCCGCTACATCCGCGACACCGCTCGCGACTACGGGGTCGATGGGAACATCCGCTATGGCCATCGGGTCACGCGCGCGGAGTGGTCCACCGCCGATGCCCGGTGGAAGGTCCATGCGGACCGCACGGATACCGGCGAGCGGGTGGAGCTCACCTGCGATTTCCTCCTCGGCTGCACCGGCTATTACCGCTACGACGAGGGATACAGCCCGCGCTTCGAGGGGGCGGAGCGCTTCCGCGGCCGGATCGTCCACCCCCAGCATTGGCCCGAGGACCTCGACTACGAGGGCAAGCGCGTCGTCGTGATCGGCAGCGGCGCGACGGCGGTCACGCTGCTCCCCGCCATGGCCGAACGCGCCGCCCACGTCACCATGCTCCAGCGCTCACCGAGCTACGTCGTCTCGCTGCCCGGCCACGACGGCATCGCCGAGGCCCTGCGCCGCCGGCTTCCCGTGAAGGCCGCATACGCCCTGGTCCGCTGGAAGAACGTGCTGCGCCAGATGCTGGCTTTCACCGTCGCGCGCCGGGCGCCGAAGTTCGCACGAAATCTCGTCCGCAACATGGTGACCAAGCAGCTGCCCGACGGATACGACGTCGACACGCACTTCAATCCGATCTACGACCCGTGGGATCAACGGCTCTGCCTGGTCCCGGACGGGGATCTATTCGAGGCGATCGGCAGCGGGCGGGCGTCGATCGTCACCGACCGCATCAAGACCTTCACCGAGCGGGGGCTCGCCCTGGAGTCCGGGGAGGAGCTCGAGGCGGACGTGATCGTCACCGCCACGGGCCTCAATCTGCTGGTCCTCGGCGGCCTGGAGCTGACCGTGGACGGCGCCGAGGTCGACCTCGCGGAGAGGGTCGCGTACAAGGGGATGATGCTCTGCGGCATACCCAACCTCGCGATGGCGCTGGGCTACACGAACGCCTCCTGGACGCTCAAGTGCGACCTCGTGGCGCAACATGTCTGCCGGCTTCTCTCCCATATGGACCGACACGGATACGCGTCGTGCACTCCGCAGGCTCCGGACCCGGCGCTGCCAACCAAGCCCTTCATCGACCTCAAGTCCGGCTACGTGCTGCGCTCGATCGAGCAACTCCCCAAGCAGGGCACGTCACCGCCATGGCGGCTGCACCAGAACTACTTCCGCGACGTCCGGCTGCTCAAGCGAGGCCCGGTCGACAACTCGATGACCTTCTCGCGTGCCGGTCCCTCGCCGCGGGCGAACAACGGCAGCACCGAGGGAGCGCCCCTCGCGACCTGATGCTGGGTCAACGCAATCCGCATCCGAGAGGTGGATGCGGATTGCCTTGATCCGGGCCGTTGACGAAACCGTCGGCGCCCGAGCCGTCCGACCGATGGGTCTCGACGCGCCTAGATCGGCTTGACGGCCACGTCGCCCTCGACGCCGGCCTCCGGGGTGACGAGGATCGCTCCCTCGCCGGTGGCATAGGCCTCCTCGCCATGGTGGACGACGTCCATTCCGAGGGCCTCCTCGCGCTCCGAGCCCCGCAGCGGCATCACCAGACCGATCAGCCGCAGCAGCACATAGGTGGCGCCGAACGCGTACGCGGGAGCGGCGATCGCCGCCAGCGCCTGATCGCCGAGCTGGGCGGCGTTGCCGTAGAAAAGCCCGTCCGAGAGGCCGTTCCAGGCGAATTGGGCGAAGAACCCGATGAAGAGGATGCCGGTGAAGCCCGCGACGCCGTGGGCGGCGAGCACGTCGAGGGTCTCGTCGACCCGTGTCCGCGGCCGCCAGACAATGACCGCGTAGCAGGGCAGTGCACCGACCGCACCCAGCAGCATCGCCCACCCGGGGCTGATGAAGCCGCCCGCCGGCGTGATCAAGACGCAGCCGACGATGATCGCGGTCGCCGCGCCGATCGCAGTCACCCTTCTGCCTCGCACGAGGTCGAGCGCGAACCAGACGACCAGGCTGCAGGCCGGCGTAAGCATCGTGTTGGTGAAGGCGAGCACGCTGTTGTTGCCGGTCGAGAAGCCGCTCCCGCCGTTGAACCCGAACCAGCCGAACCACAGCAGGCCGGCCCCAAGCAGAACGTAGACGGCGTTGTGGGGCAGCAGCGCCTGGCGCCCGTAGTCCTTCCGAGCACCGACCACCAGCGCGGCGGCCAGCGCCGAGAAACCCGATCCCATCTCGACCGGGACGCCACCGGCGAAGTCGAGCGTGCCGTTCGAGGCCAGCCAGCCGCCGCCGAAGGCCCAGTGCGCGAGCACGGCGTAGACGAGCACCGACCAAAGCGCCGCGAACACGAGGAAGGCTCCGAACCGCATGCGCTCGACGACGGCGCCCGACACCAGCGCGACCGTGATGATGCAGAAGGTCGCCTGGAAGGCCATGAACAGCAGGTGAGGAATCGTCGTCCCCTCGCGCGGTGCGAACCCGACCTGATGGAGCCCGAAGTGGTTCAGGCCGCCGATCAGGTCGCCGGTGCCGTCGAACGCGAGCGAGTATCCGACGAGCGCCCAGGTGACCATTGCCACCGCGATCGCCGCGATGCCCATCATGAACGTGTTGAGGGTGTTCTTCGATCTCACGAGCCCCGCGTAGAAGAGCCCGAGGGCGGGGGTCATCATCAGGACCAGCGCGGTCGCCGCCAGCATCCACGCGGTGTCGCCGGTGTCGACCTTGGCGACCGCCGTCCAGATCGGAAGCCCCGCCATCACTTGCGTACCGGCGTGACGGCCTCGACGTCGGTCTCCGCCGTGCGGATCCGGACCGCTCGCTCCAGGGGCACCACGAAGATCTTGCCGTCGCCGACATCGCCCGTCCGGGCGCCGGAGCACAGGGCATCGATGGTCGGCTGGACGAAGGAGTCCGAGACGGCGATCTCGAAGCGGACCTTCTCCGAGAGTCCCATCTGCACCGTCGTCCCGCGGTAGGTCTCGACGCGGTCGAGCTCGCCACCATGACCCTGCACACTGCTGAGCGAGATCCCGCGGACCTCGGCCCGGTAGAGCGCTTCCAAGACGTCATTGGCCTTCTCCGGGCGAACGATTCCGATCACCAGCTTCACGACCCCTCCTCTCTAGAGCGGTGCGAGGCTACATTCGCCCGGGGACGGCATATCGCGAATGACCTCCGTTGCGAGCCCGAACGCGGCGCGATAGCCTGCCGCGCCGAGGAGGATCGCTTGAGGAGGCAACTCGGCGTGGGGCTTTCGAGCCTCGTCGTGACGAGCCTGACGGCGCTTGCCGTTTCGGGCGTGCTCGCGACCCCGGTGTACCCCGCCGAACCCGATGATTCGACGGATCCGGTCGGGCACCGCGGCGACCGGTACGTCCCGCGAGCGCCGGGGACGACATCGAAATACAACTTCTGGTTCGGGCCCTACACCATTCCGCCAGGGCACGATCTGAACCGCATCGACGTCGACGTCCCGGTCGCCAACGGACTGGTCACCTGGGCCGAGCCTCACGTGGTGCGCGCCTCGGACCTCGTCGAGCCGTCGCACCAGGAGATGCATCTCCACCACAGCCACTGGTTCGCGGTCGACCCCGGCAATCAGGAGGACACGTACTTCGGCCACAACGCGGAATGGATCTTCGGCAACGGAGACGAGGAGACCCGCGCGGACTTCGAGCTGCGCAGCGCCGCCAAGCGCCACGGACCGGTCTATGGGCAGTACATCAGCGCCGAGGACCCGCAGCTGATGATCTACATGGTGCACAACAAGACGGCGCAGGCGCAGGTCGTTTACGTCACGCTCAAGGTCCACTTCATCCACGGGACGCTGGAGGAGCTGAACGCGCTCGACCGGCGTCCCTATCACGACGTGCGCGGGGTGCTCTTCGGACGCACGTACGACGTGCCGCGCAAGAAGCACGGCCGCGGCGTGTACGAGACGGCCAGGGACGACCCGGACGGCCCGATCGAGTGGACGTCGACCGTCAGCGGGACGATCATCGGCACCGGCGGGCACCTGCACCCGGGCGGGATGCGCGTCGTCGTGGAGAACTACGGCTCGAAGGAGGATCCCTGCCGGGACGACGGCCGCGGCTATGGCGGCACCACGCTTCTGGCATCGGACGCGGTGTTCCGCAACGCGGCCTACAGCGAGGACTTCCAGATGGAGGTGAGCGATCCGCGCTGGCGGGCTCCGATCCACAAGGGGGACCGCATTCGCATCAGCGGGACCTACGAGAACGCCAAGCACTCCTGGTACAGGTGATGACCCACGAGGGCATGTACATCGACACGAAGCAGAAGCCCAAGCGCGGCTGCCGTCCGTACCTGCTCGGCCAGTCGCGAAAGCCTCCGCGCGGGGAGAAGCTTCGAAAGGTGAGGGGAGTTCCGAAGCTCCGCTTCAAGTCCAATACCGCACCGCCGACGGGGCGAAGGCACGGGTGGATCGACCCAACCGAGGGTGTCGTCAACCGCAAGTGGGGTGAGGAGCACGACAAGTTCTGCGGCAAGCGGTGGGACGGCCCGCCCTGCGAGCGTCCGCTTCGCGAGGAGCAGGCCTCGGGCGGCCTCCCCAACACCGCCGGGGTGCACATCGCGGATTTCCTGTACGCCCCAGGGGACCGTGCGCTGTCCGGTCCCGCGGGGGCACCGGTGCAGGTCGAGAAGGGCACCTCGCTGACGTTCGTCAACGAGGACGCAGGACTCGGTATCCGCCACACGGTGACCACCTGCGCCTGGCCCTGCAACGGCCCTTATGTGGCCAACTACCCCCTGGCCGACGGCGTCTGGGACTCGGGGATCCTAAGCCTCGGCCTCGACCCGATCGACGAGCAGATCGGCGCGCCCCGGCTGAGCGCATCGACCCCACGGACGCTGCCGGTGGGCAAGTACGCCTACTTCTGCCGCATCCACCCCTGGATGCGCGGCGCGTTCGAGGTCGTTCGCTGACGCTTCCGGTCCTGGTCGCGGAGCGCCTCCCCGCCCCACCGCCTCCATGCCAGTCATGATCCCGCCGTGGACGTAGTCCTCGCCCTGGCCGCGGCGCTCCTGTTCGCGCTCGGCACGGTCCTACAGCAGAAGGCGGGTCTCGATCAGCCCTCGGGCGGCGCCAGCTCGAGCCTGCTGCTGCGAATGGCGCAGCGCCCTGTGTGGCTCGCGGGGATCGCCGCGGACGCGTTTGGGTTCATCGCCCAGGCGGCCGCGCTCGGTCTCGGCCGGCTCGCGGTCGTGCAGCCACTGCTCGTCGCGAGCGTCGTCTTCGCGCTGCCGCTCGGGGCCCGCCTCACTCACCAGCGCATCAGGCCCATCGACGCAGGCGCGGCGATCCTGGTCGTCGGCGCCCTGGTCGCCTTCCTGACGGTCGCGAACCCCTCCGGCGGCCGCGACGACGCGCCGTTCGACGAGTGGCTGATCGCGGGCGCCGCCTGCGGCCTGGTCTGCTCGGCCCTCGTGCTGCTTGGCCGTCACGGATCGGCGCCTCGCCGGGCCGCCCTCCTGGGGATCGCGACGGGGATTCTCTTCGCCCTCTCCGCCGCCCTCACCAAGGCCGTGGTCGACGAGCTCGACGACGGATTCTTCGACCTGTTCATCGGCTGGCACCTTTACGCGTTGATCGCCGTCGGCTACGCCTCCATGACCCTCAACCAGCTCGCGCTAAACACCGGGGCGCTGGCGCCGGCGGTCGCGACGAGCATGGCGTTCGACCCGATCACGAGCGTTGTCCTCGGCGTCACGCTGCTCGACGAGTCGCTTCACACGACCACACTCGGGACCGTCACGACGCTGGCCGCCCTGGCCGCGGCACTGGCCGGGATGGCGATCCTTGCGAGAACCCAGTCGCAGACCGCCGCCACGAAACCCCTTTCCGCCCCGGCCACCGCTTAGGATCGGACCGGTTGAGCGCCAACGAGGAGAGTGATCCGCCCCAGGGTGAAGCCGGCGCCGAGCGCGCCGATTTCCAGGAGGAGACCCGCGCCCACCGACTCGGGAAGCTCGACCGGCTGCGAGAGCGCGGGGTCGAGCCCTACCCGGTCCGCTTCGACCGCGACTCGACCGCCGCCGCGCTGCACGAGGAATTCGGCGACCTGGGCGCCGGCTCCGACACCGGCAAGGTGGTCCGCCTGGCCGGGCGGGTCATGGGCGAGCGCCGCCACGGCGGCCTCGACTTCGCTGAGTTGCGCGACGAGACCGGAACGATCCAGCTGCTGATCGCCCGCGACGCGGTCGGCGTGGAGGCCCTGCACGACTTCTCCGACCTCGACCTCGGTGACTGGATCGGGGTCGAGGGAACCGTGATCGTGTCCGACCACGGCGAGCTCTCGGTACGGCTCGCGAGCTTCGAGCTGCTCTCGAAGAGCCTGCGCGCGCTGCCGGACATCCGCCACGGCATCGCCGACCCCGAGACCCGCTACCGGCAGCGCTACCTGGATCTGATTCTCGACGAGCCGTCCCGGCGCACCTTCACGATCCGCTCGGCGGTGATCGCGGCGGCTCGCCGGGTCCTGATCGAGCGCGGCTTCCACGAGGTCGAGACGCCGGTCCTGCTCGGCCAGGCCGGCGGCGCCGCGGCGAAGCCGTTCGTGACCCACCACAACGCGCTCGACATCGACATGACGCTGCGGATCGCCCTCGAGCTGCCGCTCAAGCGGCTGATCGTGGGCGGCATGAACCGCGTCTTCGAGATCGGCCGCGTCTTCCGCAACGAGGGTCTCGACACCCGCCACAACCCCGAGTTCACCCTCCTCGAGGCCTACCAGGCCTTCGGCGACTACCACGACATGATGGACCTGACCGAGGCGATCGTCGCGGCCGCCGCGGAGGACGCCATCGGCACCACGGTGGTGACGATCCGCGGCCAGGACGTCGACCTGAAGCCTCCCTGGCGACGGGTGACGATGGCGGAGCTAATCAAGGAGAACGTCGGCGTCGAGATGCACCCGACGATGCCCGTTGACGAGGCCCGCAAGATCGCCGATGAGGTCGGCGTCGAATGGCTCGACGCCTGGGGTTCGGGCAAGGTCATGAGCGAGGTCTACGACGAGAGCTCCGAGGCGAAGCTGATCGAGCCGACCTTCGTGATGGACCACCCCCGCGAGGTCTCGCCGCTGGCCCGCGCGCACCGCGACGACCCGTCGCTGACCGAGCGCTTCGAGATGGTCGTCGCCGGCCGCGAGCTGGCGAACGCCTACAGCGAGCTCAACGACCCCGTCGACCAAGCCGGCAGATTCGAGGCGGAGGCGAAGCTGCAGGCCGGCGGCGACGAGGAGGCGGAGCCGGTCGACGACGACTACGTGCAGGCGCTCGAGTACGGGCTGCCGCCGACCGGCGGGCTCGGCATCGGACTCGACCGCCTGGTGATGCTGCTCGCCGGCGCCGACGCCATCCGCGACGTGATCCTCTTTCCGACCCTGCGTCCGGAGGGGCGTGAGGGGGCCGACGCCTCGGCGGCCGTGGCATCGGAGGGTGCACCGTCGGCGACCGACTTCGGCGTGCCGTCGACCGTGGCGACCGAGGAGCCGGTCGCTCCGGCGCCCGTC
>Ga0126307_10003072_pt1 | contig 11359 bp, 7 predicted proteins | sample Plot28_FD_89955 | JGI IMG/M metagenome (GOLD analysis project Ga0126307, IMG submission 89955) | Serpentine soil microbial communities from UC McLaughlin Reserve, CA, USA - Plot28 | ecosystem: Environmental > Terrestrial > Soil > Grasslands | place: USA: UC McLaughlin Reserve, Lake County...
ACGTAGGAGAGGGCGATCTGCGCCGACTCCTTCATGACGTCGCCGAGCTGGCCGGTGACGGTGAGGTCCGCCTTGCCCGGCATCGAGGTGGCCTCGACGTAGAGGACGTCGCCGCCCACGCCGGTCACCGCCAGGCCCGTGGCCACGCCCGGGGTCGAGGTGCGCTCGGCCGTCTCGTCGTGGACCTTGCGCCGGCCCAGGTAGGTGCGCACGTCGTCGACGCCCACGTGGATCGGCGTCTCGACGCCCTGGGCGACCCTGGTCGCCACCTTGCGCAGGGCCTTGCCGAGCTCGCGCTCGAGGTTCCGGACGCCGGCCTCACGCGTGTAGCCGCTCACGATCTCGTGCAGGGCCTCGTCGGTGACCTCGACCTCGCCCTCGCGCAGCCCGTTGCGGTCGCGCTGGCGGGCGAGGAGGTGGTCACGGGCGATGGCGACCTTCTCGTCCTCGGTGTAGCCGTCGAGGCGGATGACCTCCATCCGGTCGAGCAGCGGCCCGGGGATCTGCTCCAGCACGTTGGCCGTGGCCAGGAACAGGACGTCGGACAGGTCGAGGTCGATCTCGAGGTAGTGGTCCCGGAACGTGTGGTTCTGCTCGGGGTCGAGGACCTCGAGCAGCGCCGCCGAGGGGTCGCCCCGCCAGTCGGCGCCGAGCTTGTCGACCTCGTCGAGCAGGATCACCGGGTTCATCGAGCCGGCCTCGGTGAGGGCCTTCACGATGCGGCCCGGCTGGGCGCCGACGTAGGTACGCCGGTGGCCGCGGACCTCGGCCTCGTCGCGCACGCCACCCAGGGACACCCGGGTGAACTTGCGGCCGAGCGCCCGGGCGATGGAGGCGCCGAGCGACGTCTTGCCCACGCCGGGAGGGCCGGCCAGGGCCACGATGGCGCCGGGCTTGCGCCCGCGGTCGCGCAGGACCACGGCGGCGTCGGACCGGCCGCCGGCGTCGTCGCCGTCGGCGTCACCGTCGGACGGGGTCTCGCCCGCGGCGCGGGCGGCCGCCTCGGCCTCGGCCCGCTCGGCCGCCCGCTCGGCGAGCAGCTTGCGGACGGCCAGCAGCTCGACGATGCGCTCCTTGACCTCGTCCAGGCCCGTGTGGTCCTCGTCGAGGACCTGGCGGGCGCCGGCGATGTCGAGGTCGTCGGTGGTGCGGGTCGTCCACGGCAGCTCGAACACGGTGTCGAGCCAGTTGCGGATCCACCCGTGCTCGGTGTTCTGCTCGGGCGTGCGCTCGAGGCGGTCGACCTCGCGGGCGATCGCCTTGTGGGCGTCGGCGTCGATGGCACCCGCCTCGACCAGGGCGGCGAGCTTGTCGCGGTACTCGGTGGGAAGGTCGCCGTCGCCGTCCTCGTTGAGCTCCTTGCGGATGGCGTCCATCTGCTGGCGGAGCAGGAACTCGCGCTGACGCTGCTCCATGCCCTCGGAGACGTCGTTGCGGATCTTCTCGGTGAGCTGGTGCTCGGCCAGCGCCTCCTTGACCCACCCGAGCACGAGCGTCAGGCGGTCGTCGAGGTCGCGCGTCTCGAGCAGCTCGACCTTGCGGTCGGTGGTCAGGTCGGGCCACCAGCCGACGAGGTCGGCCAGGGCGCTGGGGTCGTCGGACCCGCGCAGGACCTCGGCCAGGCGCCGGCCGCCGACGGCCTCGAGCAGCGCCCGGAGGGTGGCCCGCAGCTCGGTGGCCAGCTCGGCCGTGCGCTCGGTCTCGGGCCCGTCGGGGACCGTGGAGGCGTGGACCCAGAGCGCCGAGGTCTCGCCCACGACGCCGGTGCCGACCTCGGCGCGACTCGTGGCGCGGATGACCAGGGCGGGGACGCCGCCGGGCAGGTTGCCGCGGTTCTCGACCCGGGCGATGGTGCCCACCCGGGCGTAGCGGCGGCCGTCACGGCGGGGGACGAGCAACAGGGTGTCGCCAGAGCGCTTGGAGGCCTCGGCGGCCGCGCGGGCCTCGTCGGTCTCGAGGGCGAGGGTGATCACCATGTGCGGGAGGACGACGTCGTCGCCCAGGGGGAGGACCGGCAGAGTGAGGGTGTCGAGATCGGCCAAGGGGGCTCCTCGCTCACGGAACGAAGTACTTGAGGTCATCAACCGTTCGGGCCGCCCTCGCATTCCGTGCGAAGCAAACCTGAGCGTGACGGACTCAAGATGCTACCGATCGTTCCCCCGGATCGGGCGCGGCATCAGTCGGCGGTGCGGCTGCGGTACTTGCGCAGGGTCAGCGGCACGGCGGCGGCCAGGATCACGGCGCAGTAGATGAAGCCGGCGAGGACGGGGTTGTCCATCGGCCACGTGTGGTGCGGCACCGGGGTGACCGGGTTGCCGAACAGCTCGCGCACGGCGGCCACCAACACCGACACCGGGTTCCACTCGGCGACGTGCTGCAGCACGGTCGGCAGCGTCTCGAGCGGGACGAAGGCGTTGGACACGAACGTCAGCGGGAACACCGTGGTGAAGGCGATCCCCATCACGGCGTCGGGCGAGCGGACCGAGAGCCCGATCAGCGTGCCGACCCACGTCATGGCGGCGGCGAACGCCAGCAGCAGCACCAGCGCGGTGGCGATGTGGGCGAGGTCGGTGTGGGTGCGCCAGCCGACGAGCAGCCCGGCCCCGAGCAGCACGGTGATGGCCACGACCATGCCGGCCAGCTCGGCGAGCACGTGGCCGGACAGGTAGGCCGACCGGCTCGTCGGCAGCGAGCGGAACCGGTCCACCACGCCCTCGTTGAGGTCGGTGGACATGGACACGGCCGGCCCCGCCATCCCGAACGCCAGCGACTGCAGGAGGATGCCGCCGATCAGGTACTCGCGGTAGTTGCCGCCGTCGACGGCGATGGCGCCGCCCATGACGTAGGAGAACAGCAGCACGAACATCAGCGGCTGGACCGTGACGTCGAGCAGCTTCTCCGGGATCTGGCGGATGTGCTCGATGTTGCGCCCGGCGAAGACCCGGGTGTCGCGCCACCACTCGCCCAGGCGGGCGGCCTCGTCGTGCGTGTCGACGGCGGCGGCGGGGAGGCCGAGGTCGGTGGTGGGGTCGGCGAGGGCGGTCATGCGTAGGCCTCTTCCTGGGCGGCGGCGGCCGGGGCGGTGGCGTCGGCGTTCTCGTCGGGGTCGGGGTCGGGGGTGCGGCCGGGGGCGGTGAGGGCGAGGAAGACGTCGTCGAGGGTGGCGCTGCGGCGGGCCACGTCGTGGGCGTCGACGCCGGCGGCGTCGAGGGCCCGCATCACGTCCATCACCCGGGTGTCGGGGGCGACGGGCACGGTCAGCCGCAGGGCCTCGGCGTCGACGGAGGCGGTGGCCGTGGCGAAGCGCTCGGTGGCGAGGGCGGCGATGTCGAGCTCGGACGGGGCCGAGACCGTCACGTCGACGCGCTCGCCGCCGACGCGGGCCTTCAGCTCGGCCGGGGTGCCGTGGGCGACCGTGCGGCCGTGGTCGAGGACCACGATGTCGTCGGCCAGCCGGTCGGCCTCGTCGAGGTACTGCGTGGTGAGGACGATCGTGGTGCCATCGCGCACCAGCTCGCGCAGCACCCCCCACAGCTCGCCGCGGCTGCGGGGGTCGAGGCCGGTCGTGGGCTCGTCGAGGAACAGCACGGACGGGGAGCCGACCAGGCTGGCGGCGAGGTCGAGCCGCCGCCGCATGCCGCCCGAGTAGGCCTTGACCAGGCGGTCGGTGGCGTCGTCGAGGTGGAAGCGGGCGAGCAGCTCGTCGGCCCGGGTGCGGGCCGCGGCGCCGGAGAGCCCGTGGAGCCGCCCGATCATCACCAGGTTGGCGGGTGCCGTGAGCAGGCCGTCGACCGTGGCCTGCTGGGCGGCGACGCCGATGCGGCGGCGGACGGCTGCGGCCTCGGCGGCGACGTCGTGGCCGGCGACCCGGGCGCTGCCCTCGGTCGCCCGCGACAGCGTCGTGAGGATGCGGATGGCGGTGGTCTTGCCGGCGCCGTTGTGGCCCAGCAGCCCGAGGACGGTGCCGGTGGGCACCGCGAGGTCGAGGCCTCGCAGCGCCCACAGGTCGCCGAACCGCTTCCCCAGGTTCGTAGCGTGTACGGCTTTCGTATCTCGTACCGGTGTGTCGTACATAGTACGAGTGAACGTACCGGTACGCTGTACGAGTGGCAAGGGAGAAGGATGTGACCAAGGACACCGAGGCCCTGCGGGCCCTCGTCGCCGAGGTCGTTGCCGAGAAGCTCGAGCAGAAGCTCGACCGCAAGCTCGAGCGGGCCCTGGAGGGCAACACGCTCGGCTCCGCGATGAAGGCCGAGCTCCTCGACCAGGTCGGCACCCGCCTGGGAGGCGCCCTCGACGTCTGGACGCGCCGCGAGCCCGGCGCCCGGCGGGCCAGTCTCACCCGCGACGAGATCGCCGCCGCCGCCGTCGCCCTGGCCGACGCCGAGGGGGTCGAGGCCGTCTCGATGCGCCGCATCGCCTCCGAGCTGGGCGTCGGCACGATGACCCTCTACCACTACGTCAAGACGAAGGAAGAGCTGATGACGCTCGTCACCGACCTGGTGATGGGCGAGGTGGTCCTGCCCGACGGCGAGGTGCTGCCCGACGACTGGCGCGACGCCATCACGGTCGTCGCTCACCGGTCCAAGGCGGCGTTCGACCGCCACCCCTGGATGCTCGACGTCCTCGACGAGCCCGGGCTCGGCCCCAACAGCGTCCGCCACTTCGACCAGTCGCTCGCCGCCGTCTCCCGCCTCGAGCAGCCCTACGGCGTCAAGCTCGACGTCGTGCGGACGGTCGACGAGTACGTCTTCGGCTTCGCGGTGATGAACCGCAACACCGCGCCGATGGCGGCCGACCGCTGGAGGAACGAGATGACCGCCTACGTCAACGGCCTGCTGGCCACCGGCGACTACCCCCAGCTCCAGGCGATGGTGGCGGACCTCGGGCTCGAGGGGGCGTGGGCCGAGGTGGCCGAGCACGTCGCCGACGACGACCGGTTCGAGCGCAACCTGCGCCGCCTGCTCGACGGCATCGGCCTGTCGCTGGGGATGCCCCCGGCCTGACGCCGGGGCGTTCGGGCGGCGGCGCGGCGAGGGTTACGGTGGTTCGCCGTGTCCTTCATGCAGACGGCCGACGAGGTCGAGCAGGCCTGCGGCACCGACCCCTCGTGGGCGTGCCAGCGCGTCCTCGAGCTGACCGAGTCCGAGGCGTGGGCCCAGGCCACCGACCTACTCAACGTGCCCCTGCGGATCCTCGTGATCTTCGTGTTGGCGTGGGTCGCCAACCGGCTGGTCCGCCGGGCCATCCACCGTTTCACCGACGGCATCGGCAACCCCGAGGCGCAGGAGCGCATCCGCCGGCTCAAGCGCCGCGCGCCCGCCGCCGTGGTCCCCGCCGGGTCGCTGTCGCTGCGGTCGGCGGCCCGGGCCCGCACGCTGGCCCAGGTCCTCCAGTCGATCGCCACGATCGGTATCTGGACCATCGCCCTCGTGATGATGCTGGGCGAGCTGGGCGTCAACCTCGGACCGCTGATCGCCGGTGCCGGCATCGCGGGCGTGGCCATCGGCTTCGGCGCCCAGAGCCTGGTCAAGGACTTCCTGTCCGGCATCTTCATGCTGGCGGAGGACCAGTACGGGGTGGGCGACATCATCGACGCCGGCGAGGCCAGCGGCACGGTCGAGGAGGTCTCGCTGCGGACCACCCGCCTGCGCGACGTCAACGGCACCGTGTGGCACATCCCCAACGGGATGATCGAGCGGGTCGGCAACAAGTCGCAGCAGTGGGCCCGGGCGCTGCTCGACGTGGGCATCGCCTACGGGGCCGACATCGACGAGGCCCAGTCCGTGATCAAGCAGGTCGCCGACGGGCTGTGGCGCGAGCCCGAGTGGAGCGGGAAGATCCTCGACGAGCCCGAGGTGTGGGGCATCGAGCAGCTGGGCCCCGACGCCATCGTCATCCGGCTCGTGGTCAAGACCCAGCCGTCCGAGCAGTTCGCCGTCACCCGCGAGCTGCGCCGCCGGCTGGCCGACGCCTTCTACCACGAGGGTATCGAGCTGCCGTTCCCGCAGCGGAGCGTGTGGGTGCGGCGCGACCGGGGATCGTCCGTCGAGCAGCCCGAGGACCTCATCGACATCGACGGGGACGGCGACGTCGACTACCGCCTGGCCCCCGTCCACGAGAACTCGAGCGGCGAGGTCCCGCCCGACGAGGACGAGGAGCCCGAGACGGCCCCCGTCCACGAGACCCCACGCCCGGACCCGCCCGTCCGCTCGAAGCGCCGCTGAACCGGCCGGGCCGCGGGCGGGTGCCCACGGCCCGGCCCGGGGCTCAGTCCTCGGTGGCCAGCTCGACGGTCACCGAGGGTGTGGCGCCCTCGACCGTCGTGAGGTCGGCGACGCGCCCGGCGCTGCGCACGTCGTCGACCGCGTGGGCCAGCAGCGCCAAGCGCTCGGGGGTGTCGGTCACCACCGTGGACGTGACCTCGGTGCGCATGGACCGGCGGGCCTCGCTCTTGGCCTTGCGCACGGCGCCCAGCACCTCGGACGCCACGGCCAGGACCTCGGGCCCGACCCCGGCCGGGCCGGCGGCCGCCCGCAACTCGTCACCCGACGGCCAGGACGACCGGTGGATCGACCCCTCCTGCCACCACGACCACACCTCTTCCGTGACGAACGGCAGGAAGGGGGCGAACAGCTTGAGCTGGGCCTGGAGCGCGAGGCCGAGGGCGGTGCGGGCCGACGCCTGCCCCTCCTCGCCGCCCGCACCGTAGGCCCGGTTCTTCACCAGCTCGAGGTAGTCGTCGCAGAACGACCAGAAGAACGTCTCGGTGCGCTCGAGCGCCCGGGCGTAGTCGAAGCGGTCGAACGCCGCCGTGACGTCGTCGACCAGGTCGGCGAGCGAGGCCAGCATCGACGCGTCGAGCGGGTCGGTGACCGACCCCGACGTGCCCGACTCGAGGCCGAGGGCGAACTTCGAGGCGTTGAGCAGCTTGATGGCCAGCTTGCGGCCGATCTTGATCTGGCCCTCGTCGAACGCCAGGTCCATGCCCGGGCGCCCGTTGGACGCCCAGTAACGCACGGCGTCGGCCCCGTGCTTGGCGATCAGCCCGACGGGGTCGTCGGGCGCGTTGCCCGCCGACTTCGACAGCTTCTTCCGGTCGGGGTCGAACACGAAGCCCGAGATGGCGGCGTTGGCCCACGGCAGGGCGTCGTGCTCGTAGTGCGAGCGGACGACCGTGTAGAAGAGCCACGTCCGGATGATCTCGTGGGCCTGGGGCCGCATGTCCATCGGGAAGGTGCGCGCGAACAGGTCGGGGTCGTCGACCCACCCGGTGACGATCTGGGGCGAGAGCGACGACGTCGCCCACGTGTCCATCACGTCGGGGTCGGCGGCGAACCCGCCCGGCTGGTTGCGCTGCGCGTCGTCGAAGCCGGGAGGCGCCTGCGTGGTCGGGTCGACCGGCAGGGCGTCCTCGTCGGCGACGATCGGCGACAGGTAGTCGACGTGGCCGTCGGCGTCGATCGGGTACCACGCCGGGAACGGCACGCCGAAGAAGCGCTGGCGGGTGATGTTCCAGTCGCCCTGCAGGCCGTTGACCCAGTTCTCGTAGCGGACCCGCATGAAGTCGGGCCACCAGTTGAGCTCCTCGCCCCGGGCGATCATCGCCTTCTTGTCGGGGTACCGGATGAACCACTGGTGGGACGTGACGAACTCGAGCGGCCGGTTGCCGTTCTCCCAGAACTTCACCGGGTGGGTGACGGGCCGGGGCTCGCCGTCCACCAGGCCCGCGTCGAGGAGGAGATCGACGACCTTGGCCTGTGCCTGCTTGACCGTGCTGCCGGCCAGCTGGTCGTAGGCCGCCTGCGCCGCGGCCGGGTCGGACGACTCCCACCCCATCTCGCCGAAGGTGACCGGCCGGAGGCGCCCGTCGCGCTGGATGATCGCCCGCAGCTCGAGGTTGAGCTCGCGCCACCACGTGACGTCGGTCGTGTCACCGAACGTGCAGATCATGGCGATGCCGGTGCCCTTGTCGGGCGCGGCCAGCTCGTGCGCGACGATCGGCACCTCGACGCCGAACAGGGGCGTGCGAGCGGTCTGGCCGAACAGCGGCTGGTAGCGCTCGTCGTCGGGGTGGGCGACGAGGGCCACGCAGGCGGGGAGCAGCTCGGGGCGGGTCGTGTCGATCCACACCGGGCCGCCGCCGGGGCCCTCGAAGCGCAGCTTGTGGTAGGCGCCGGGGACCTCGCGGTCCTGAAGCTCGGCCTGCGCCACGGCCGTGCGGAAGTCGACGTCCCACAGGGTGGGCGACTCGCTGCGGTACGCCAGGTCTCGCTGCAGCAGGCGGACGAAGCCGCGCTGGCTGGTGCGCGTCGCCTCGGGGCCGATCGTTCGGTAGGTGTGCGACCAGTCGACCGACAGGCCGAGGTCGGACCACAGGTCGAAGTAGGCCTGCTCGAGCTGCTCGACGACCTCGCCGCACAGCTCGACGAAGTTGGGCCGGCTGACCGGGATGGGGCGGTCGCCCTTCCTGACCTTCTCGGGCGGCCGGAAGTCGGGGTCGTAGGGTAGCGACGGGTCGCACCGGGTGCCGGTCAGCAGCTGGACGCGCCGCTCGACGTTGAGGCCGTTGTCGTCCCACCCCATCGGGTAGAAGACCTCTTTGCCGCGCATGCGCTGGTAGCGGGCGACGGTGTCGGTGTGCGTGTAGCTGCAGACGTGGCCCGGGTGCAAGGCCCCCGATACGGTCGGCGGCGGAGTGTCGATCGAGAACACCTCGGCGCGGGCCTTGGTGCGGTCGAAGCGGTACGTGCCGTCTTCGGCCCAGCGAGCGCGCCAGCGGGCCTCGAGGCCCTCCAGGCTGGGCTTGTCGGGGATCGTGCTCACACGCCAAGGGTAGTGGGGTGAGGCAGGCAGCCCCGCACGGCTATCCGGGAGGCAAGGTGGCGTTCTCGCTCGCACGGGACGAAGGTCGGCTCAGTTGGATCTTCGGCTCGTCGCGCAGCGGCAGCACCTGGCTGCTGCGCATGCTCTCCGCGCTCGACGGCGTCGCCGGCATCGACGACCCGCACCTCGGCCACCACCTGGGCGTGTGGCGGCCGATCTCGCTGGCCTGGGCTGCGGCGGAGGCCCCACCCGACCTCACGACCCTCGACCGCATCAAGCACGACAGGGCCAGCTATTTCTTCAGCGACGCCTACCGCGAGGCGTGGGAGCCGGCGCTGCGCCAGCTCGTGGTGGCCCGCTTCGACGCCGAGGCCGCGGCGCTGACGGCCGCCCGCGGGCGTCCCGACGATGGGGCCTCGCCGGTGGTGGTGGTGAAAGAGCCCGGCTCGCACGTCGCCGACCTGCTGGTCCGGCTGTTCCCGCGGTCGCGGCTGGTGTTCCTCCTCCGGGACGGGCGGGATGTCGTCGACTCGTGGCTCGCCGCCTACCGGGACGGCTCGTGGGCGCTCGACGAGGGTGCCTTCCCCGCCACCGAGATCGGGCGCCTGGCGCTCGTGCGCTGGCAGGCGGCCGTGTGGGCGTTCCGGACCGACGTCGTGCGCCGGGTGTACGAGGCCCACCCGGCCGACCGGCGTGTCCTGGTCCGCTACGAGGACCTCGTCGCCGACCCCGTCGGCCAGCTCGGGCGGATCGCCCCGGCGCTGGACCTGTCCGCCTCGCCCGAGGCGCTGGCCGCGGTCGCGGCGGAGTACGACTACGAGCGGGTCCCCGACACGGCGAAGGGCGAGGACAAGTTCATCCGCTCGGCGAGCCCTGGCGGCTGGCAGGAGAACTGCACGCCGGCCGAGCAGGACGCCATGCACGAGGTCATGGGCCCCACCCTGCGGGCGATGGGGTACGAGCCGGTCGCCGGCGAGCCCGTGCCGGACTAGGCGGCCGCCGTCCGGGCCGCGACGAGGACGTCGAGCGCCCGGTCGACGTCCGCGGCCGTGTTGTGGACGTGGCAGGACAGGCGGAGGCGCCCCGCCCGCACGCTGGCGGCGATGTCGGCGGCGGCGAGGCGCTCGGCCGTCCCGTCCGGGACGCTGAGCGACACGATGGCGGAGTCGCCCGGCGCCAGGCCGAGCCCGGCCCGCAGCCGGTTCGCCAGTTCGACGTCGTGGCGCTGGACGGCGTCGACCCCCACCTCGGCGAGCAGGTCGAGCGCCACCCGCTGGCCGAGCCACGCCGGCCAGGCCGGGGACAGGTCGAAGCGGCGGGCGTCGTCGGCCAGCCGCAGCGGGCCGCCGTAGCAGGACTCCCACGGCTCCTGCCCGGCGAACCAACTGGCGTGCACGGGCGTGAGCAGGTCGAGGGCCTCCTCGGTGCCGGCCAGGAACGCCGTGCCCCGGGGCGCCATCAGCCACTTGTAGCCGGCGCCCACGACCCAGTCGGCGGCGGCGCAGGCGTCCGCCAGGGGCAGCCAGCCCGCGCCCTGGGTCACGTCGACGAGGGCCCGGGCGCCGTGGCCGTGGGCGGCCGTCACCAGCGCTGCCACGTCGAGCACGGCCCCGTCGGCGGACTGGACGGCCGAGGCGGCGACCAGGCCGACGTCCGGCGCGGCGGCGGCCTCGACCAGCCCGGCGAGCGGCACGGTGCGCGTCCGGATGCCGTCGCCCGCCCGGGCCAGGAACGGCCACAGCACGGAGGTGAACTCGCCCTCGGGCACCAGCACGGTCGTTCCCGCCGGGAGCGCCGCCGCCACCAGCCCCACGGCCGTCGCGACCTGGGCGGCCACCGCCACGCGCTCGGCGGGCGCCCCGACCAGCGCACCCCACCGGGCCCGGCTCGCGGCCACGGCCTCGTCCACGTCCGTCGGGCGGAAGCGGCCCTCGAGCCGGGCTCGCTCCGCGGCGATCACCACCTCGGCCACGGCGGCGGGTGCCAGCCCGTAGGTGGCCGTGTCGAGGTAGGTGCGGGTGGGGGCGAAGTCGAGCGGCACGATCTCAGGGTCATCGGCGTTCGAAGCCAAGACAAGGCCTTGATGTCTTGGCGTCTCCCCAAAGAATGCTTAGGGTTTACAGGTGATCGGGACCCAGCGGCTGCGCGTCCTCCAGCAGGTGGCGCGGCAGGGCTCGCTGGCGGGGGCGGCCCGGGCCCTGGACTACACCCAGCCGGCCGTCGCCCACCACGTCGCCGAGCTGGAGCGCGAGGTGGGCACGCCGCTCGTCGTCCGCCACGGGCGCGGCGTCCGGCTGACCGAGGCCGGGGCGGCGCTGGCGGTCCACGCCGACGCGGTCCTGTCCCGCCTGGCGGCGGCACAGGACGAGGTGGCCGCCATCGCCGGCCTGCGCTCCGGGCGCGTGCGCATCGCCGCCTACCCGACCGCCGCCGCCACGCTGGTCCCGGTGGCCCTGGTGGCGCTGCGGGCGGCTCACCCCGACGTCGCCGCCACCCTGGCCGAGCAGGAGCCGCCCGAGGCCCTGGCCGCCCT
>Ga0126307_10003073_pt1 | contig 11355 bp, 13 predicted proteins | sample Plot28_FD_89955 | JGI IMG/M metagenome (GOLD analysis project Ga0126307, IMG submission 89955) | Serpentine soil microbial communities from UC McLaughlin Reserve, CA, USA - Plot28 | ecosystem: Environmental > Terrestrial > Soil > Grasslands | place: USA: UC McLaughlin Reserve, Lake County...
CACCCACCGAGACCGCCGCCTCGCCGGAGTCGATCAGGAAGAACGCGGCCGCCCCGGAGCCTTCCTTCGTCACGGTCTCGCCTTCGGCGAAGCGCCGCTCCTTGAACATGCGCGCGATCTGACCGACCTCGCGCTTGTCGAGATCCGCGAACAGCGGGACGCGCTCGAGCGCTTCGACGGGGGCGCCGGCCACCGCGCGATCCTACTCAGGTCACCCGGCGGCAGGGCGGCGAGCCCACGGTCACGCCCGCGTCACGGCCCGGCACTGCAGAGGTAGAGCTCGCCGCCGGCGAACGCCCACTCGAGGTCCCGCGCAGGCCCGTAGACCGCCTCGCAACGGACCGCGAGGCCGTTCAGCTCCGCGAGCCGGTCAGCATCGAGGCACGGCTGCTCTGCGCGCTCTGCCGAAAGCTTCTCGACGCGGAGGAGCGCATCCGGAAGCTCGAGCGTGTCCGGGTTCGAGAGGTCGAGCCCGCCGAGGAGCCGGTAGCCGACGAGGTCGAGAAACACCGACGCGGCGGCGCCCGCTGCTGCTCGAGGGGCAGGGCCTTCGGCGGACGAGCCCGCCGCGCGGTTCGCCCTTCCGCTCGAACGCCCTCCGCACGCGCGAGGCGCTGCGGAACATCTCCGTCCGCGAACGGCTTCGAGGTCTACGCGAAGCCGTTCAGATACGCGTAGCCGAGCGAGCCGAGCATCATCCCGTAGAAGCCGGCGGATTCGCTGACGCCGCGCGTGAACGGCTCGGGCAGATCGGCCCAGTACGGGGTGACCGGACGGGGAAAGTGCACATCGTCCGCTCCCACGAGCCGGGGCCTGGAGGTCGAAGCGAAGCTCGGCAACTGTCTCGGCAGACGCCACAGGATTTCCTTTCCGCAGATGGTCTCTCGGCGCTCGGGTCCGCAGCCGCCGCAGCCACTATCCGGCGTCTGCGTAGATTGGAAGAGGCAGCCGCTCGTTTGTGGCTTTCAGACGGCGAAACTGACGGGAAGCGTCGCCAGCCAGACGACTGTGGAGACGAAGACGACGAGACCGAGGCCGAGCAGCACTCGGCGCAGGCGCAGTGTTTGCAGCTTGGTGCTGATGCCAGCGAAAAACAGCGCTGCCGCGAAGAGCACGACGCCGAGCACGTAGTTCGTCGCGCGCTGGACGTTCGTCCGCGCCTGCGTCGAATACACCTCCGCCTCGGCGTTCAGACGCTCCGCCTGTGCGTGCGCCGCGAGCTTGTACTGGGGCATCGCGAAGGGCGTCAACGGCGCCGCCGGGTTCTTCAGCGGCTTCGTCGCCACCCAGGCGTTGACGGCGGGCTTGAACTCCGCCCGAAAGCGCAGACGGTAGAACTCGGCGAGCGCCGTCTGCTTCAGCGCATATGCGTCTGTCCACTGCATGAAGGTCGCGACGTCGATCTGCGATTGGCTATTCGCGAGACTCTCGGCTTGGGTCGACGCGATGCGGAGGGCCGACGCACGACTGAATGCCTTCGCCTGCTCGCCGTTCCAGCGGCTCGCCTGATAGCCGCTCCACGCCGTCGCCACCGTCGCCACCGCGAGCAGGATTGTCGCCATCACCTCGAAGCGTTCGATGTGGCCGCTCGTCGCCGAGCTCACGAGGAGCGGTTCGCCCCCGCGGCGTCGCACGGGACCTGCACGTCGCGGCCGATCGCCGCCAGCGCGTCGTCGACCCTCGCGAGCGTTCGCTCCATCGCGACGGGCTCGAGGCCTCCTACGCCGTTGTGGAACGGGCGATCCAGTGCGCCAAGCAGGAGAAACATCACCGTGATCACCGCCGCGACGGCGCCCATCAGCACCGCTTGGGTGACCGGCCCTTCGCCCGAGTCGGCGAAGAACAGCATGTAGGCGAAGATCACGCCGCCGATGAAGAAGAGCGCGATCCACAGCGTGATCGGGATCACGCCGGTCGCGGGGTGAATGCGGTCGAGGCGGGCCTCCTCACGCTCCGACGTTTGCCCGAGCCACTGGTCGTACGCCGACTGCTCGCTCGCCGCTTTCGGCTCGACGTCCTGGAGCGTCCCGAAGATCGCGACACCCCACGGGTTGACGCGGTCGTCGAGCGTCCCCGCACGCATCTGCGGCCACTCGTCGCCGACGACGGATCTCCCGTAACAGACGAGCTGGCCCGTCAATGTGCCGCGCACGTCCGGAGGGAAGAACTGCGCCGTCTCGACCTGCTGCGCGATCATCAACGCCTCCGTCTCGGCGCCGGACCGGGCGTCGTCGTAGCTCGTGAACGCGAGGAACACGATGAATCCGAGGAGCACCGAGAACCCGGTCGCGATGACGCCGAAGACGCCGGATGCGCGGTCGCCGTCGCGGAAGTAGCTGCCCGTCGGTGCGCGGCGCCGAACGAACAGCATCACCGTGATCGCGACGGCCGAGACCGCGATCGTGATCAGCAGACCCCAGACGAGGTTCACGTGGCGGTGCGGTGGTTCCAGCCGCCGCCGCCTGCGCCTCGCGTCATGACGGTGCGAGGACGGGCGCGGGCGGCGAGGGTGCTCGCGGCGTGAATGCGTGCAGCTCGTCCTGTCCCGGTTGGACGACGCCGTAGCTCGACTCGGGGACCTCGTTCCAGGCCCCGGGGATGTCTCGGAGCGGCTCGGAGACGATCAAGCGCGATTCGTCGGACAGCCCGCGGAGATTGTCGAGCTCCGGGTGAACGGCGAGCAGCATCGGCAGGTCGGTCGAGAAGAAGAGCGACCGCGACCGGCCCTCGCTGGAGTAGCGGAACGCCCAGATCGTCACCCCGTCGGTCGTCGCGACCGTCATCTGGATCGGGTGCTCGACGCCGTGCCGCCGGCCGACGTCTTCGATCAGCCCGACCGCGGCCTCCACTGCGGCCGGCGGGTCGTCCTTAAGCCCGAGCGTCAGCGCGAGGAAGAAGAACACCTCCGAGTCGGTCGAGCCCTCGATGAATGGATAGAGCGACGGATCGATGGCGAGCACGAGCTCGCGCTTGACGTCGCGGAAGTTGCCGATCACGCCGTTGTGCATCCAGAGCCAGCGGCCGTGCCGGAACGGGTGGCAGTTCGTCTGCTGAACCGCCGAGCCGGTCGAGGCGCGAATGTGCGCGAACACGAGCGGCGACTCGACATGCCCGGCGAGCTCGCGAAGGTTGCGGTCGTTCCAGGCCGGCTCGGCGCTGTGGAAGAGCCCGGGCGTGTCGCCGACGCCGTACCAGCCGATCCCGAAGCCGTCGCCGTTCGTCGTCGTGGCGCCGAGCCGGGAGTGCAGGCTCTGGTCGATCAGCGAGTGCCGCGGCTTGAAGACCAGATCCTCGAGGCGCACAGGCGACCCCGAATAGGCGAGCCAACGGCACATTTCGATCTCCTTTCGCTCTTCGCGCGAACGCGGGTCCACGGCGCCGCTGGTCACAGCCGCGCTCGGCAGAGTGTCACGGCCATCGTCGATGAGCCGGCGGGCGGTCACATCGCCTCATTCGGGTGACGTGCGCACCCGGTAACGGCGCCGTCGCCAGACGTGCACTCGGGGCAGACTCGACGGCTTGCGAGTCGAGACGCGATTCGCGGCGATCACCCCGGTTCGGCGGACTCGAGGATCGCACGCGTGACGACCATCGCGGCGTGCCGCCCGTCGGAGCGAACCCCTCGAGATCGCGTTCGAACCTGGCCGCGTACGCGCTGACGTTCGGCGAGCCGCTCGGTCTAGAAGACGCGTCCGCCCGGCTCGTCTCCACCTGAGCTCCCGATCGCGCCCGTCTTGCCGCGCTCGCGAAGCTCCTCACCGCGTACGGCTGCGTCATGAGCGATCTTGCCGGCGCGCTTCTCGCGCGACTCGAGCAGCCGACGCTTCACCGTCTCACGGATCTTGTTGAACATCGGCACCGAGAATAGAGGAGGTCGCGTCAGACGCGAACCGCGTCGCGTTGTTCGAGCCGCGCCGTGTGCGGGTCCCAGAAACAAAGCGACCGCCCGAGGGCGGTCGTAGAAGCCTGGTATAGCGGGGGCAGGATTTGAACCTGCGACCTCCGGGTTATGAGCCCGGCGAGCTACCTGACTGCTCCACCCCGCGTCGCGTCGGCAAGTATAGCACCGTGTTCCGAGCTTTCCTGGCGCCTGCGGCGGCGCTCGAGGACGGCGTGCGAGACCATGAAGCCGATCGCCATCACGAGGATGCCGGCGACGGCGTCGAAGATGAAATGGTTGCCGGTGACAACGATCGTCAGGATCACGGCGACCGGGTACAGCGCCGCGAACGCGCGCACGGCGGGGTTCTTCGCGTAGCGCCAGATGCCGATTCCCACGCCGACGGCCCAACCCGCGTGAAGGCTCGGCACCGCGGCGACGGGGTTCGAGTACGACGACGTGCGTCGCGACCCGATGTCGATGTTCGCCATTGCCTGCAACGTGTCCTCGATGCCGGCGTCGGCGAGCCGCGGCGGCGCGGTCGGGAACTTCCAGTGGATCACGAGCGCGATCGCCGTTGCGACGAGGAACCCGTTCCGGAAGCTGCGGTACCCGTCGCGCGAGCGGAAGTACAGCCACAGGAAGAACACCCCGGTGAGGAAGAAATGACCGAGGAAGTAGAACGCGTTCATCGCCTGCACGAGCTCCGGCACGTCGAGGAAGGCGCGCTGGATCGACTGCTCGTAGGCGAACCCCGCCCACCGCTCGAGGTTCACGACCCGCTCGGCGTTCGCCATCGCCGCCGGCCAGTTGGGGTCGATGAAGTGACGGCAGACCTCGTACACCTCGAGGCCGGCGACGACGACGAGGATCTGCTGCAGCCCGTCGCGGCGACGGAGCCACGCCCAGAACTGGTGCACGCTCGTAATTCTAAAGCGCGTTGGTAGCGTGTTCAAAATGCCGACTCCCGTATGGCTGTCCCTCGCGTTCTTTCTCCTCGTTGCAACGATCTCCGGCATCTCCGTCTTCCGCGACGGACTCCAGCTCTGGCGCACGTTCCGAATTTTCGGCCAGCGGGTGGACGGAGCGGCCGCCCCGATGGCGGCGTCCGCCGAACGCTACGCAGCGGTAACGGCTGCAGTCGGCACCGACACCGCTCGCCTCGACGCAGCGACGGCGCGCCTCCGCGTCACCCTCGCCCGCTTCGCCGTCCTTCGTACTGCGTTCGAAGACGTCCGCCGGTCGTTAGGCGCCGTGACCGCGTTCTACCCGCGCAAGTAGGTGCGCGTCGCGGCGCTCGATCTCGGAACGAACACCACCCGGCTGCTCGTCGCGGACGTCGACGGGGACGAGGTCGAGGAGATCGTGCTGCGATCGACGATCACGAGGCTCGGTGAAGGCGTCGACCGGCGGAAGCGGCTGCTGCCCCTACCGATCGCGCGCGTCCGGAACGTGCTCGCCGAGTACCGCCGCGAGCTCGAGTCGCTCGGCGCCGAGCGGACGCTCGCGGTCGCGACGAGTGCCATCCGCGACGCCGAGAACGGCGAGGCGTTCCTCGGCGAGGTCGAGTGGAGTTACGGGTTCGCGACCGAGCTGCTCACCGGCGAACAGGAGGGACGGCTCACGTTCCGCGGCGTCGGTGAGGAGAGCGCGCTCGTGCTCGACATCGGCGGCGGCTCGACCGAGCTGGCGTGGGTAGACGGCGCGCTCAGCCTCGATGTCGGGTCGGTTCGGATGACGGAACGCTTCGGCGAGGACATCGACGCGATCGCCGCGCACGCGCGATCGATCCTCCCCACCGACCTGAGGCCGCCGCGCGTAATCGGCGTCGCCGCCACCGTCACGACGCTCGCTGCGCTCGACCTCGGTCTCGACGAGTACGACCGCGAGCGCATCCACGGGCACGTGCTCACCGCGCGCGCGGTCGACGAGCAGCTGCAACGGCTGGCCGCGCTGCCGCTCGAAGAGCGCCGGCGCGTTCCGGCACTGGAGCCCGAGCGCGCGCCGGTGATCGTCGCCGGCGCGACGATCGTCCGCGAGGCGATGCTCGCGCTGCGTGCCGACACGATCGAAGCGAGTGAGCGCGACATCCTGCACGGGACGGCACTGGCCGCCGCAGAGTTGCCCGACCCCGTCGAGGGCGACGCGCCGCCGGGCGCCTACACCTGCTGCTAGCTACCGTCGACGATCGGCAGCCGACGTCGCTCGCGTCGCCGCCACCCTTTGCGCAGGACGGCGCTCGGCCGATCGCCGACGGACGGTCGCTGCGCTCCGTTCGCGCCCGACGTCGGAGCCACCGCAGGCGGCAGCACCGCTGCCGTCGAAGACGACGGCAACGAGGCCGAGGCGCATCTCGTTCTCCGTACGACGCACCCCGAGCAGTCGTCACTCGGACTCGGGCGGCAGCTCGTCCTCGGCGAGCCGGCGCTGCAGGACGACGCGCGCGAGAACTCCGACGAGCCGCTCGCCGTCGACGACCGGCACCCGCTCGAGATCGTGCTCCTCGAGCGCATGGAACGCGTCGTCGACGTCCATCTCCGCCTGCAGCGTGAAGATCGGCGGCTCGGCGATCTCGCCCAGGGAGGTCGTCCCGGGGTCGCGACCGGCGGCGACGACCTCGCGCACGAGCGTCTTCCGCGTGACCACGCCCACGAGCCGGCCGTCGTCGCAGACGAGCACCGCGCGAACGTCGGGGATGGCCAGATGCTCGCCCGCCGCGCGCGCGGACGCCCGTGCGTCGAGCGAGAGCGGCTCGCTCAGCATCGCCTCGCGGACCTGCGTCACGGGAAGATCCCGCGTGCCTCGAGCGCCGCGGCAACCTCGCGAATTCCGACGACGAGCGCCGCCTGGCGAAGCGTCAGCTCGCGCTCCTCCGAGAGCTCCCACACGCGATCGAATGCGCCGCCGAGCTTCTCCTCCAACCGCGAGCGGATCTCCGCGCGATCCCAGAAGAGCCGGCCGAGATCCTGGACCCACTCGAAGTACGAGACGGTGACGCCGCCGGCGTTCGTCAGGACGTCGGGCAGAACGGGGATGCCGCGCTCGACGAGGATCGCGTCGGCCTCGACAGACGTCGGCCCGTTCGCGCCCTCGGCGATCAGCCGCGCCTCGATCCGCGGCGCGTTCTCCTCGTCGATCTGGTCCTCGCGCGCGGCGAGGACGAGGATGTCGCACGGCAGCTCGAGCAGTTCCGCGTTCGAGACCTGCCGCGTGCCGGGGAAAGCGGCGAGCGAACCGTGCTCGGCGACCCACGCCTGCACGGCGGACAGATCGAGGGCATCGTCGACGGCGATCCCGCCCGACACGTCGGAGACGGCGATCACCGCAGCGCCTCGCGCCGCGAGCTCGCCTGCCGCGACTCCGCCCACGTTGCCGAAGCCCTGCACGACGCATCGCTGCCCCGCGAGCGGCGTCCCGAGCCGGCGACATGCGCGGTCGATCACCATCACGACGCCGACGCCCGTCGCCTCGTGGCGGAAGATCGACCCGCCGATCGAGATCGGCTTCCCGGTCACGACCTCGGGGACCGCGTATCCCTTCTGCATGGAGTACGTGTCCATCATCCACGCCATCGTCTGCTCGTTCGTCGCCATGTCGGGCGCCGGAATGTCCTCGTTCGGGCCGATGTCGCCGATCAGCTCGGACGTGAACCTGCGCGTCATCCGTTGCAGCTCATCCTGCGACATCTCGCGCGGGTTGCACCGCACGCCGCCCTTGGCGCCGCCGTACGGGAGGCGGAGCAACGCGCACTTCCACGTCATCCACGCGGCGAGGGCGGCGCACTCGCCGAGCGTGACCTCCGCGTCGTAGCGGATGCCGCCCTTCGTCGGCCCGAGCACCGTCGAGTGCTGCACGCGGTAACCCGCGAACATCGAGTACGCGCCGTCGTCGCGGCGCACAGGCACGGCGACCATCACCGCGCGCTCGGGCACGCGAAGCCGCTCTGCGACCGGAGCCGAGACGGCGGCGTGCGGTAACGCCTGCTCGAACTGCGTCAGCGCCTGCCGGTAAAGCGGCGTCTCCCATTCGAGCGCCGGTCCGACGTGCACGGTCTGCGTCACGTCGTGAGTCTAGTGACGCGTCTCAGCACGTTTGGTCGCTGCGCGAGACGGCGATCGCCGCTACACGCGGGCCGACAACGCGGTCCGCGCCCTCGCGGCCCGGTCCGAACGGCGGCGACTCTCCTCGCGCGCCGCGCACGACCTCCAGCGGGACGTTGGCACCCCTCGGAGGCGCGACGCAGACGACGATCTGCTCCGGAGCCGTCGCTCCTGCCTCCAGCGCACGCTCCTCGTCGCCGAAGCGGAAGGCGACGGGCGCGGGCGGCGCCGCGAACGTGACGTCGAGTGTCGCCCGGACGGGACCGCGCCCCGGCTCCGGGAAGACGTGAATTGTCGCGCCCCGCCCGGCTGCGACGTACCCGTCCGGCTCGAGCCCCCTCGTCACCCACTCCGCGCGGTACGGACGCTCGGCCTGAAGGACGTACAGACCGAAGTTCTGCGCGTGCACCACGCCCGCCAGGCGCACCCGCGCATCCGACGCGGACGCGACGACATACTCCGGCGCGTCGGACTCGCCGCGAACGTGCCCGGTCGATCGGTCGAAACGCAGCTCGCGGTTCGGGAACGGTGCGTACTCCCACTCGTCGTCGATTTCGTAGACGCGCCGGGGGCTGTCGTTCCAGAACTCGACGTCCCACCAGAAGATCGCGCTCTGGCCCCAGTCGCCCGTCACCGGGAACGGCACGAGCGCGACGGCCTCGCCCGCCGGCAGCGTCCGGTCGATCCAATCCCGGACGAACGACGGCCCGGACGTGATGGGCCGGCCGCTCGGCCCGTTACTCGTGAGGAGGCGCATCCACGCGGTGGCGGAAAACGTCAGCGCGCAGAGGCCGACGACGGCGGTCACGCCCGCGGTCCGCGCACGCGCGGAGGCAGGAACGACGACGAGCGCGAGCGCGAGCACGATGACGAGCAACGCGACGAAGGCGGGGCCGCCGGCAGCGTCGATCGTGCCGGCGGCGACGGCGACGGGCGAGTCGACGTAGATCCCGCGGACCTCGAAGAAGTCGTAGGCGAAGATCGTGACCGCCACGAAAACCGTCACGCCACCCAGCGCGAGCCGTGGCACGCCGTTGCGCAGCGCGCATGCGGTCGCGACGAGCAGCAACGGGGCGACGTAGAACAGATAGCGCTCGCGAACCGACGTCAGGCCGCCGCCGAACCGCACGTCATACGAAGCGGTCTCGAGTGTCAGGGCGACGATCGTCACGAGCGCGAGCACCGAGAACGTCGTGCGCCTCGAGACGAGCCACGCGCCGCCGAGCAGCAGCGGCGCGAGGCCGATCCCGAGCCCGACGAGGTCGATGTGCGCGCCGGCGTGAACGAGCGCGTCGAACGGCAGGACTGAACCTTCGGTCGCAGTCACCTCGTAGCGACCGAGCAGTCGCGCCAGGCCGCCCGTTGCCGCCACGGCGATCGCGGCGACGGCGGCGACGGCGTACGCGCCGGCGAGCACGCGATGACGGGGAACTGTGCTGCGGCGCTCGACCAACGCGATCGCAACGGGGAACACGAGCATCAGGACGACGAACTGCGTGCGCGCGAAGATCCCGACGACGAGCGCGACGAGAGCGACGACGTCGCGCGAGTCGCTCGGTGCGTCGAGTGCGCGCTGCAGCGCGAGCATGACCCACAGGAACGCCGGAAACGCCGCGGACTCGGTCAGCAGGAAGCCCGTCAGCACGTTCCACGGCGCGAGCAGCGAGAGCGCGGCAACGCCGAGCGCCCAGGAACGCGGCAGGTGGACAGCACGCGCGAGCAGGTACGCAGGCACTGCCGCCGACGCGTAGAGAATGCCGTTCAGAACGTGTGCGGTGACGAACGCACTCGGTGCGTCGAGCAGCGCGTAGAGCGGCGACAGCAGCATCGGATAGAGCTGCGCAGAGGCCGACACGTGCTCGCCGCGGAGCGTCGGCAGCAACGCGCCGTCTCCGATCGCAGACGCGAGCTTGGCGTACTGGAGCTCATCCGTCATCACGACCCAATCACGGACGCGTGACGCGAGCACTGCGAGCGCGACGGCGGCGCTCGCGACGAGCGTCCCGAGCGCGATGGTGTTTCGACGGAAAGGCATGCCGGAGGAAGGCGGAGCGCGATTGTCGCAGCGATTGCTTCGCGCGCCTCCGTCCTGTAGAACCGCGAGGTTTCGCGCGACGCGCGAAGCTCGACCAGACGACCAGACGACCAGAGCCCAGACGAGAGGAGACGCAATGCCCGATCCGATCCTGCCCTGGCCGATCGTCCGCCGCCCGACGAATCGCTTTCCCGTGAGGCCGCTCCAGCAGCTGCTGCGCGCGCGCAACCACCCGGTCGCGGTCGACGGCATCTTCGGCCCGAACACCGAGGCCGCCGTCAAGGCGTTCCAGCAAAGTGCCGGCGTCGCGAGCGACGGCATCATGGGCCCGCAGACGTGGCCGAAGCTGATCGTTCAGGTGCGCAGAGGAAGCACGGGGGACGCCGTCCGCGGCGTGCAGGAAGTGGTCAAGTTCCACGGGCTCGCCGGAGCCGGCGAAGCGCCCGTCATTCATGTCGACGGGATCTTCGGGCCGAAGACCGACCAATTCATCCGTGGCTTCCAGACCGCAGTCGGCACGGCGTCCGACGGCATCGTCGGCCCGATCACATGGCGCGCGCTCGTCAGCGGAATGCTGTCGGGCTAGCGGACGCAGAACGGCGGCGGCGGGGCCACTCGTGCCCCGCCGCCGTAGTCGTTCAGCTCGAGGACCCCCTAGCTCTTGCGCCGGGAGCTGCTCGATGACCGGCTGCCGGAGCTCGACGAACGGCTCGACGACGAGCGTCCGCCGCTCGAGCTCGACCCGCTCCCTGAAGAGCGGGCGCTCGAGCCGGACGAGCGGCTACCGCTCGACGTGGAGCGCCCGCTTGTCGAACGGCTGCTGCCCGAGCTCGAGCGGCTGCCCGAGCCGGTGCGTCTCTTCGACGTGGAGCCCCCGCTGCTCGACCGCGAGGTGGTCGAGCGCGAGCTCGAGGACGAGCCCTTGCCGATCGGGGAACGCGGCGACCGCGCGGCAGCGCGACCGCCCTTCGCGGCGTTTGCGCGTGTCGTCGATCCGGACTTCCCGATCGGCGACTTCGACGAACGCGCCGCGGCGCGCCCGCCCTTCGCGGCCGCTGCGCGGCTCGTCCCGCCCGAGGAGCGTGAGCTCGTCGAGCGTGAGCTCGTCGACCGCGAGCTGGTCGACCGCGAGGTGGTCGAGCGCGAGCCGCCTGACGACGAGCTGGAGCCCTTCGAACGCGAGCCCTTCGAACCCGAGCCCGTCGAACGCGCACCCGTCGAGCGCGAGCTGCCTGACGACGAGCTGGAGCGCTTCGAAGGCGAGGCCTTCGAACGCGAACCCGTCAAACCCGTCGAGGGCGAGCTGGCGGAAGAGCGCCCGCTGCTCGTGCCGGAGGACC
>Ga0126307_10003074_pt1 | contig 11353 bp, 14 predicted proteins | sample Plot28_FD_89955 | JGI IMG/M metagenome (GOLD analysis project Ga0126307, IMG submission 89955) | Serpentine soil microbial communities from UC McLaughlin Reserve, CA, USA - Plot28 | ecosystem: Environmental > Terrestrial > Soil > Grasslands | place: USA: UC McLaughlin Reserve, Lake County...
GCCACGCGGCGATCGGCCGCGAGCAGCTCGAGGACGTGCTGCGCGGCGGCGAGACCTGGACGGTCGAGTAGACCGCCTCAGGCGGCGAGGTCCGCACGGCAGGCGCGGATCTCTCGCCTCACCGCGCGGGCGCGCGCCCGGTTGCCGTCGGCGTTCACGTGGACCCCGTCCTTCTTGAGCCATTCGTTGTGCGCGGCGACCATCGAATGCCAGTCCAGCACCCTCAGGTTCGGGCGGTGCGCGTCCTCGTCGGCCAGCATCACGTTGAAGTTGTCGAACCCCGGGCCGCTCGGCACGGGCCGCCAGACGTTCGCCCAGACGACGCAGCGGCGCCGTCCTGCGATCCGCATGGTCCGCCGAACGTCCCTGCGCAGCTCGCCGACGGCGGTCGGGTCGTCGGCGGTGCCGAGGCTCACGTGGATCGTGCGCGGGAGCCTGCGGCCGTAGCGACGCAGAATCGCGGGGCCCTCGCCGGTACGGCGCGCGAACCAGATCTCGTCCACGATCCGCCAGCGCGGCAGCGCGCGCAGCAGGTAGGGCTCCGAGTCGAAGGCGAGCGAGTCTCCGAGCACCAGCAGACGCGCCTTCCCGGCGTCGGCGGACGGCGCGGAGGCGCCGGCGAGGGCAAGGGCCACGGCGGCGACCGCGGCCACGGACAGGGCGCGCGCGGTCACGCGCTCAGGCGCCGAGCGCGCCCGGGTCGGCCGGCACGTCGACAGCATGCTCCCTGAGCGCCTCGAGCGGGACGATGTCGAGCGCGCGCTCGTGGGTGGCCGCCAGCACGACGTACGCGGCGGCGCCCTCCTCGTACGCTCGCAGCCAGTTGCGCGCCGTCACGCACCAGCGATCGCCGGCCACGAGGCCCGGGAAGGCGAATCCCGGCACCGGAGTCGTCAGGTCGTTGCCGATTCCGCGCTGGTGCTCGAGGAACTCCGTCGTCACGACCGCGCAGATCGTGTGACTGCCGAGATCCTCCGGACCCGTGTGGCAACAGCCGTCGCGATAGAAGCCGGTGAGCGGATCAGCTCCGCACGCTTCCAGCTCGCCGCCCAGGACGTTGCGCGCCGCCACGGACGCAGTATGGCGCGATAGGGCGAGAGCGGTTAGTTGCGGCCGCGGCGATCGTCATAGCGTTCATGGATGCGACGATGACGACGCCTGCCGCGCACAACCAGGCTGCCCTCAGCGAGCAGCTCGACCCCTACCGGCGCGAGCTGCACGTGCACTGCTACCGGATGTTGGGCTCCTTGCACGAGGCGGAGGACCTCGTCCAGGAGACCTTCCTGCGCGCGTGGCGAGCCCGCGACAGCTTCGAGGGGCGCTCGTCGCTCAGGTCGTGGCTCTACCGGATCGCGACCAACGCGTGCGTCGATGCGCTACAGCGGCGATCGCGCAAGATCGGCGCGGAGGGAGAGGTGCTGTGGCTCGAGCCCTACCCGGACGAGCTGCTCGACGAGCCGGCCGCCGCGGCTGACGACCCCGAGTCCGCCGTGGTCGACAAGGAGACGATCGAGCTCGCCTTCCTCGTGGCGATTCAGCACGTGCCGCCCCGGCCGCGCGCGGTCCTGATACTCCGCGATGTGCTCGGCTGGAGCGCGAAGGAGACCGCGGCGCTGCTCGGGACGAGCGTGGCCACGGTCACGAGCGCGCTCCAGCGCGCCCGCGCGACGATGCGCAGGCGGCTGCCCGAGCGCCGGCTCGAGTGGGCGCCGGGCGGCGATCCCGGCGAGCGAGAGCGGCTGTTGCTCGATCGCTACGTCGAGGCGACCGGGCGCGGCGACGCGAGCGCCCTGGTCGAGATGCTGACCGAGGACGCGCGATTCTCGATGCCGCCCGAACCGGGCGTCTGGGTGGGCCGCGACGCGGTGGTGGGGAGCTGGGTCGAGGGCGGCTTCGGGTCGCCCGAGTTCGGACAGATCGTCTGCAGCCTCACGCGCGCCAATCGTCAACCGGCGGTGGCGAACTACGTCGTCAAGCCAGGTGAGCGCGTTGCGCGCGGCTTGGCGCTCGACGTGCTGCGAATCGAGCGCGGGGCGATCGCCGAGGTCGTGACGTTCCCGGAGGACGTGTTTCCGGCGTTCGGTCTGCCGCTCAGGCGGCGAGGTCCAGCACGAGCTCGCTGACGCCGCCGCCCGCGTGGTGCTCCTCGAGATGACTCGTGAGCTTCTCCATCAGGCGGTGGGCGGGCACGTTGTCGGCTGCCATGGTGGCGGTGAAGCGGCGCACGCCGTAGCCGCGTGCCGTGTGAGCCAGCTCCTCGGCCAGCGTGGAGCCGACGCCGCGGCCCTGCCAGTCGTCGCAGACGACGATGGCCGCCTCGGCGGCCTCGTGATCGTCGTGAAGGCGGACGAAGCGAGCGACCGCGATCAAGCGGCGGGCCGGCTGTGTGGGAGCTTCCACCACCAGCGCCACATGATCGCGGCCGTCCACCTCGGTGAGGTACCGCAGCTCCGCCCGGCTGAAGCTGCGCTTGGGTGTGAGGAAGCGCCGCTGCACGCTCTCGTCCGAGAGTTGCCGCAGCCCCTGCTCCAACAACCGCTTGTCGTCGGGGCGGATCGGCCGGATCAGGATCGGGGCTCCGTCTGGAAGGCGCTTGAGCACGCAACCAATGGTTTCGATCGCACGGCGCGGCTTGTGTGAACTACGTCACGCTCGAGATAGCCGCGTCATAGGGCGGCTCGAGCACGCCGGCCTCGGTGAAGATCGCGGTGACCAGCTCGGCGGGTGTGACGTCGAAGGCCGGGTTGAAGGCGTCGGTCCAGCCGACGACCTCGCCCGGGTCGCGCTCCTCGATCGGGATCGCGCCGCCGTCGGGCGTGTCCGGGTCGATCGTCGAGAGTGGCGCGGCGACATAGAACGGCACCCCGTGCCGAGCGGCGAGGACCGCCAGCGGGTAGGTGCCGATCTTGTTTGCCACGTCGCCGTTGGCGGCGATGCGGTCGGCGCCGACCACGATGCGGTCGACCGCACCGGCCGCGATCACGGAGCCGGCGCTCGAGTCGGCGATCACGCGGTGGGGGATCCCCGCACGCGTCAGCTCCCAGGCGGTCAGCCGCGCGCCCTGGAGCAGCGGGCGCGTCTCGTCCACCCAGACGCTCGTGAGCCGGCCCCGCTCGAAAGCCGCGCGCAGGACGCCCACGCCGGTGCCGTAGCCGCCGGTGGCGAGCGGTCCGGAGTTGCAGTGGGTGAGCGCACGGTCGCCTTCGCTGAAGCGCTCGGCGCCGAGCCGCGAAAGGCACAGGTCGGCCTCGCGCTGGTCCTCGTGGATCGCGCGCGCCGCGGCGAGCGGGTCGTCCGACGCGAGGCAGCGGTCGAGCGCCCAGCCGAGATTGACCGCGGTGGGCCGGGTGGCGCGCAGCAGCGCCGCGGCGGCCTCGCGGTCGTCCGCCAGCGCCACGCCGTACGCGGCGGCCACGCCGATCGCGGGGGCGCCGCGGACTGCGAGCGTCCGGATGCAGTCGGCCACCTGCTCGGGCGTATCGCAGCGGATCCAGCGCTCCTCGCTCGGGAGCGCCCGCTGGTCGAGCACGTGCAGCGCGCCGCCCTCGAAGCGGAGCGGCTGGATCGCGTCGGCCACGGCCCGAGCCTAGGGGGTCGGCGGTCGGGGGGTCAGGCGGGGACCTGACCCCCCTACCCGACTAATCGGTCAGGCCCGTCTCCGACAGGTACTGGCCGGCCACCGCCTCGGGCGTCTCCTTGTCGAGATCGACCCGAGCGTTCAGCTCCTGCATCACCTCGTCGGTGAGGCCCTCGTTCACCTGCTTGACCACGGTCTCGAGGTCGGGCCCCGCCTTCTCGATCACGTCGTTGCGCACCACGAGCGTCGAGTTGTAGGGCGGGAAGATCCCCTTGTCGTCCTCGAGCAGGACGAAGCCCTCGCGCTTGTTCTGCGGATCGGTGGTGAACACGATCGACACGTCCGCCTGTCCCTTCGAGAGCACCTCGTGACGCAGCGCGATGTCCACCGGCACGAACTTCTTGAAGTCGATGCCATAGACCTGCTGGAGCCCGAGGAGGCAGTCGAGCCGCTGGCGGCACTCGGGCGTCCCGTACATCCTCAGCTCGCTCGCCTTGCCCCTGAGGTCGGAGATCTTCTCGAGCCCGAGCTTGTCCGCCGTCTCCTTGGTGACCGCGACCTCGTTCGAGTTTGTGAACGGCGTGGGCTCGAGCGCGGTGAGGTTCTTCTCCGCGAAGCCCTTCTTGGCCTGCTCGTAGGCCTCGCGCTCGTCGTCTGGCAGCTTGTCAGCCTGGACGCCGAAGAACGAGAGGAGCGCTGTGCCGGTGTACTCCGGATAGGCGCTGATCTCGCCGGCCTCGAGCGCTTTAAGCGCGATTTTCTCGTCGCCGAGGTTGAGCTCCTTCTCGACCGTGTAGCCCGCGGCCTCGAGGGCTTGGGCGTAGATCTCGCCGAGGATCTTCTGCTCGGTGAAGTTCTTCGAGCCGATCGTGAGCGTCGTCGACGCGTTCGCGTTGTTCTTCTTGATACCCGCGCTCTCACCGGCCGGGGCGGACCCGCCTCCGCCGTCGTCATCGTCGTCGTCTCCGCAGCCGGCGACCGCGAGCGCCGCGACCAGCAGCAGGAGCAGCATCAGCCAGCGCTGCCTCTTCATGTTGTGACTTCCCTCCTAGGGGTCGGGATCGTCTTGACAGGGACGGCCGGACGGCGACCTCCGCCGCCCCGTTCGAGCTTCAGGCCGCGCGGCGTCACGGCACGCTGCAGCGCGCCGAGCACGACCTCGATCACCACCGCCAGCAGCGCGACGACGATCGCCGCGGCGAGCCTGCCCTCGTCGCCGTAGGTGTTGACGTTGATGATCGGGTCGCCGAGCGTGACCACGCCTGCGAGCGGCGCGATCGTCGCGGTGGCAACGACGTTCACGGCGGAGATGCGGACCCCGCCGAAGATGAGCGGGAGCGCCAGCGGGAGCTCCACGCGGCGGACGATCTGCGCGCCGGTCATGCCCATCCCGCGTGCAGCGTCGACGGCGTCGCGCTCGACCTGCCGGACGCCGGTGTACGCGTTCGTCAGGATCGGCGGTATCGCGAGCAGGACGAGCGCAAGCGTGAGATTGGCGAAGCCGACGCCTATGTACGCTACGAAGAACGCGATCAGGGCCAGGCTCGGCACCGCGCGCCCGATGTTCGACGCGTTGATCGCGAGGAAGCCGCCCTTGCCGATGTGCCCGAGCCACAGCCCGAGCGGCACGGCGATCGCGCAGGCGATCGCCATCGCCGCTCCGGCGAGCTTCAGGTGCTCTCGCGTGAGCTCCCACATCTCGGCCAGTCCGCCCACGTCGGTGCCGCCCGCCGGGGAGGGGCGCTCGTCGAAGATGAAGTCGACGGCGTCGCCGAACTGGCCCAGCACCGCGAGCGTCGCGCTCATCGGTGCGCCCCCGCCCACGGGGTCACGAGCCGCTGGGCCAGCAGGATCAGCGCGTCGAGCGCGGCCGCTAGCACGATCGCGAGGCCGCCGGCCACGACCACGTTCGACTTGAACGTGATGTCGGCGAAGATCTGCTCACCGAGGCCACCGGCGCCCGCGAAGAAGGCGAGCGTCGCGAGTCCGACCGTCGTGGTCGCTGCGATCCGCAGGCCCGCCATGATCTCGGGCAGCGCCAGCGGGACCTCGACCCGCCACAGGAGCTGGCGGGCGGTCAGGCCCATGCCGCGCCCCGCATCCTTCGTCTCGGCCGGGACGTTGTCGAGTCCGGCGAGCACGTTCCGGAAGATGATCAGCAGCACGTACGAGACGAGCGCTATCTCCGCGGTCGTGAAGCCGCGGCCGGTGATCGGCAGCAGCAGGAAGAACGCGGCGATGCTCGGCACCGTGTAGAGCACGCCGGTGACCTGCGTGACCGGCGCGATCAGCCAGCGCCGGCGGTAGGCCACGAGCGCGAGCGTGAACGAGATCGCGAAGCCGATCGCGACCGCCACCACGGTCAGCAGCACGTGCTCCGCTAGCGGGTCGACGTAGCGGTCGAAGTTGTCCACGATCCAGTCGGGGCAGAAGCCGTTGTCGCCCACGCAGCTGTCCGCGCTGCGGTCGCGAATCTCCACCTGGGCGAGCAGCTCGATCACAGCGCGTCCGCCCCGCTCGGCACTTCCTCCGGGTCGGTGCGAAGCGCGTGCCCGAGGATCTCGATCGAGAGCACACCCACGACGCCGCCCTGGGCGTCGACGACGGCCCCGTACTGTGCCTCCTCCGCCAGCAGGTCGGAGAGCGCGTCGCGGAGAACGTCGTCGAGGTCGAGCAGCGGGCGGGCGCTCGAGCGGTACTCGGGCTCGACCCGCTCGCCGGTGAGGCCCTTCTCCGAGAGCCACCCGAGCGGCCTGGCGTCGGCGTCGATCGCGAGCGGATACGGCACCTCGGATTCGCTCAGCTTCGCGCGCGCCTCCGCCACCGGCTCGCCGATCCGCACGAGCGGCGCCTTCCAGAGGTCCACGTCGCGCACGCGCTGAAGCGCGAGTCGCTTGAGCGCGCGATCCGCGCCCACGAAGTCCTCCACGAAGCGGCTCGCGGGGAACATCAGGAGCTCCGCCGGGGACGCGTATTGAGCGAGCTTGCCGCCCCTCTGGAGCACCGCGATGCGATCGCCCATCTTGATCGCCTCGTCGATGTCGTGGGTCACGAAGACCACCGTCTTGCGGATCTCTCGTTGAAGGCGCAGAAACTCGTTCTGGAGCCGCTCGCGGTTGATCGGGTCGATCGCCCCGAACGGCTCGTCCATCAGCATCAGCGGTGGATCAACGGCCAGCGCGCGCGCCACGCCGACGCGCTGGCGCTGGCCGCCCGAGAGCTGCGCGGGGTAGCGGTCGCGGGTGTCCGGGTCGAGGCTGACCAGCCGCAGCAGCTCCTCCACGCGTGCGCGGATGCGCGCCGAGTCCCAGCCGAGCAGGCGGGGAACCGTGGCGATGTTGTCGCCCACGCTCAGGTGCGGGAACAGGCCGATCTGCTGGATCGCGTAGCCGATCTGGCGCCGCAGCTCGGCCGGGCGTCGCTCGCGCACGCTCGCGCCGTCGAGCAGGATGTCGCCGTCGGTGATGTCGATCATGCGGTTGACCATCCGCATCGCCGTGGTCTTCCCGCAGCCGGACGGCCCCACGAGCACGCAGACGTCACCGGAGGGGACCGTGAGCGACAGGCGTTCGACCGCGGGCTCGGCCTGCCCGGGGTAGACCTTCGTGGCCTCCCGGAACTCGAGCGTTGCGGCGGCGGGGCGTGGCGACGGCCCCTGATGCTGGGCGGGATCGGGTGGGCTCACGAGGAAGGCCCCCGGGGACAGGGAGCCGCCGAGGATCCTACCGACGCGAGGCGGACCGAGGCCCGGTGCTTCGCGAAGCCTTAACGTCCGCGCCCGCCAGCCGCTCGAGCTCTCGCCGCAGGTCGTCGCGAAGCTCGCGAACCTCGTCCGCGGCCACCTCCGGGTCGGCCTCTGCGGTCTCGATCAAAGCGGCGGCGAGCGTCTCGTTCGCCGCGCGCAGGTCCGCCGCGGCGCGCTCCAGGTCGCCCGCGCCTCGCGCCGCAAGTGCCGTCGATTTCGTGTGTTCGGCCAGGCCGGCGATCCGCTCGCGGTCCGGCCCCGGCAGCATCCGCCAGCGGCCGTAGAGCGAGCGCGCCACGCGCACGCCGAGCGCGGCGCCGGTTGCGACGCCACCCAGCAGAAGCCGTGTGGAGGGCATTGGCCAATGGTCGCCGCTGGTAAGGACGGAACAACACTCAGAGGACGGCGTCGGCGAGCCGATCGACCTGTTCCGGATCGGTCGACGACGGGAAGAGCACGAGCTCGTCGCAGCCCACGTCCTCGAACGCCTTGACGCGCTCGCGGACGCCGTCGGGACCGCGCGCCACGCCCGCCGCCGCGATGTCCGCGTACTCGCCTGCGAACTCGTAGTAGTCCCAGACCGAGGCGCGGATGTCGCGCTCCATGTCATCGCCCAGCGCGAAGTACTGGAGGGCGGTCGCCCGTGGCTTCTCGGCGCGCCCGGCCGCTCGAAACGCGGCCTCCACCTTCTCGCGCGCTTGCGGGAACACGTCCGGCGGTGCACCGCCCATCATCCAGCCGTCGCCGAACTCCGCCGCGCGCTGAAACGCGGCGTCCACGCTGCCCCCGACAATCAGGGAGGGCGGGTCGTCGTCCACCGCCGGGCCGATTCCGCCGGCGAACCCGCGCTCCGCGCCGCCCCAGACCGCCTTGATCTCGCGCAGCATTTCCTCGAACCGGGCGCCGCGGTTCGCCGCCGAGACGCCCGTGCCCTCGTAGTCGTCGCCGCGCGCGCCGATCGCCGCGCCGAAGACGAGCCGGCGGCCGGAGAGGTGGTGGATCGTCGCCGCCTGCTTCGCCACGAGACCCGCGTTGACCCGGTAGGGGATGATCGCGATCGCGGTCATGAGCCGGATTCGCTCGGTGACCGCGGCGGCGGCGGCCAGGGCGATGAGCGGCTCGTAGTTCGGGTACACGATCCGGTCGATCACCCCGAGGCTTGAGTACGCCGCACGGTCCGCGCGCCTCGACCACTCGACGAGCTGATCGCCCGTGACCCCCGGGATCGTGGCGGGCAACCCTATTCCGATCTCCATCCTGCCTCCATTTCGTAAGCTCGCGAAAATGACGCTAGAGGACCTCCCCAGCTGGGCGGCCGAGCTGCTGCGATACGAGCGCGTCGCGCGTCTCGCCTATCTCGACGGTCGCGGCCGGCCGCGCGTGCTGCCGGTGACGTTCGGGCTCGCGGAGGGCCGCGTCTGGAGCGCGATCGACGAGAAGCCGAAGCGCTCCCCCGAGCCGGCGCGCGTGCGCGCCCTGCGCGCCCGGCCCGAAGCCGCGCTCTGCGTCGACCACTACAGCGACGACTGGTCGAACCTCTGCTGGGTGCAGCTGCTCGGACGCGTCGAGATCGCGGCGGTGGCCGAGCGCACCGCCGCCGTCGAGGCGCTCGCCGCCAAGTACCCGCAGTACTCCGAGCGGACGCCGCCCGGCCCGCTGCTCGGCCTGAGCGTCGAGCGCGCGCTCAGCTGGCGGGCGGCGGACTGACGCGATCGGTGGGCCGGCCCTCGCGCGACCACTCGCTCCACGAGCCGGGGTAGAGCCGCGCGGGCCCCACGCCTGCGAGCTCGGCGGCGAGCACGAGCGTGCACGCGGTCACGCCCGAGCCGCAGTACGCCACGAACGGGTCGTCGCCGAGCTGCGCCCGCAGCTCGTCGCTGGGGGCGAAGCGCCCGCCGGGCGCGACCTCCGTGAACGGCACGTTCAGCGCGCCCGGGATGTGCCCGGCTATGGGGTCGATCGGCTCGACGTCGCCGCGGTAGCGCTCCGGCGCCCGCGCGTCGAGCAGGCGCGTACCCTCTAGCTCGTCGGCCTCGGCGGTGTCGCCGCCGCGCGGCCGGGCCCTGAAGTCGCCGGCGCGCCGCGGCCGCGCTCCGCCGGTCTCGAGCTCACCGCCGGCGTCGAGCCAGGCTCCCAGGCCGCCGTTCAGCACCGCGACCGCCTCGTGGCCGAAATGGCGTAGGAGCCACCAGAGCCGGGCGGCGCCGCCCTCGCCCGCCTCGTCGTAGGCCACGACCCGCGAGTCCGCCCGGATTCCCGCGGTTCGCGCCGCCGCCTCGAAGGCGCGGGGATCCGGGAGCGGGTGGCGGCCGCGCGCCCCCGGCGCTGCGGCCAGGTCGCGGTCCACCTCGAGGAACGCCGCGCCCGGGATGTGCCCCTCGGCGAAGCCGCGCTTGCCGGCGCTCGGCTCGCCGAGCGTGAAGCGGCAATCGACGATCACGAGGTCGGGCGCGCCGAGCCCGCGGCGCAGCCGCTCCGCGTCGATCAGCGGTCCGAACGCCCCGCGCCCGGTCCGCATGCGAGTCAGACGGCCAGCGCGTTCAGCGCCGCGCCGGGCATCCGGTAGCCGCCGTCCTCCTCGAACGGCGCGATCGCCGCGAGCAGCTCCTCCCTCACCTGCTCCTGCTCGTCCGGCGGCATGTCGCGAATCAGGACCGCGAGCGCGCCGGCCAGCTCGCGGACGAACGTCCAGTGCTCGTCCGCCGATTCGAACCAGTACTCCACCTCCACCAGCTTGAGGCGCTGCACCTCGAAGCCGGCGCTCTCGAGCAGCTCCCGCGTGCGCTCCGGCTTCCCCATGGCGAAGATGCCGGGCGCCGTGGGATCGGGGGGCGGCGCGCCCGTGTGCTCCCGGATGACCCGGCCGGGCACCGACGCCCACGGATTGCGATCGGGAGTCCCCCAGACGGACATCGCGAGCCGGCCGCCGGGCCGAAGCACCCGGCGGGTCTCCTCGAGCGCGGCCGGTATGTCCGCCATCAGCATGTAGCCCCAGCGGCAGAGCACACCGTCGACGCTGTGGTCATCGAGGTCCATTCGCTCGGCGTCCATGACCCGGAACTCCGCGTTCGTCACCCCGAGCTCTTCGGCGCGGCGCCGCGCGGCCTCGACCATCTCGCCGGCGAAGTCGGTCGCGATCAGGCGGCCGTCGTTGCCTAGCGCCGCGGCCGCCGCGAAGCCCGTGTCGCCGACGCCGCACGCGAGCTCGAGCACGGTGTGGCCGGGCTTCGGGTCGAGCGCGTCGACCATCCATTCGCCGGCCGCGCGCGTGGCGGCCCACATCCAATCGCGCCGGCGGTCCCAGCCCGCCGCCATCGCCTCCCAGATCTCGAGACCCGCCTGGCGGTACTCCTTGGTCGCCATCGCGGGCCGTAGCCTACTTCCGTGCGCGCGATGCTGCTCGAGACGGTGGGCGCGCCGCTGCGGGCGGCGGAGCTGGCCGAGCCGCGTGCGGGAGGCGGCGAGCTGGTGGTGGAGATCGGCGCCTGCGGCGTCTGCCGGACCGACCTGCACGTGGTCGACGGCGAGCTGCCGGAGCCGGCGCTGCCGCTCGTGCCCGGGCACCAGGTCGTCGGCCGCGTGACCGCCGACGGCGAGCGGTTCGGCGCCGGCGAGCGCGTGGGGGTGCCCTGGCTCGGCTGGACCTGCGGAGAGTGCCGCTTCTGCCGCTCCGGCCGCGAGAACCTGTGCGACCGGGCGCGCTTCACCGGGTACACCCGGCCGGGCGGCTACGCCGAGCGCATCGCCGCCGACGAGCGCTTCTGCCTGCGCCTGCCGGACGGCTACCCCGACCTGCAGGCCGCACCGCTGCTCTGCGCGGGCCTGATCGGCTACCGGACGCTGAGGTTGGCCGGCGATGCCGAGCGCGTCGGCATATACGGATTCGGCGCGGCGGCGCACATCGTGACCCAGGTGGCGCTCCACCAGGGCCGGCGCCTGTTCGCCTTCACACGTGCGGGCGACGACGCCGCCCAGGCGTTCGCGCGGGAGCTGGGCGCCGAGTGGGCGGGACCTTCGGACGAACCGGCGCC
>Ga0126307_10003075_pt1 | contig 11352 bp, 10 predicted proteins | sample Plot28_FD_89955 | JGI IMG/M metagenome (GOLD analysis project Ga0126307, IMG submission 89955) | Serpentine soil microbial communities from UC McLaughlin Reserve, CA, USA - Plot28 | ecosystem: Environmental > Terrestrial > Soil > Grasslands | place: USA: UC McLaughlin Reserve, Lake County...
GCGGGATGCGCGCCGCGGCCGGGCAGGTCGACGGCGATCGACGGGGCCGACATCAGGTCACGGGTGGGGTCCCAGCACCGGCCGTCGAGACCGCCGCCGTGGACGAGGACCACGGGGATCATGGCCGGTAGCGTGGACGGTCTCATCCGAAAGCGCAACCAGGCAACGCGCCAACAGGCCGAGCCGAGAAGTCGAGCCAAGAATTGAGGCGGTGGGTCATGCGTGACGTCGTGGTCGTCGAAGCAGTGCGGAGCCCGATCGGGCGACGCAAGGGTGGCTTGTCGGCCATGCACTCGGCCGACCTCCTCGCCGAGGTGCAGCGCGCGGTCGTCGACCGTTCGGGCATCGACCCGGCCGAGGTCGGTCAGGTGGTCGGCGGGTGTGTCGGTCAGGTCGGCATGCAGGCGGCCAACATCACGCGCACCGCGTGGTTGCAGGCCGGGCTCCCGTTGGAGGCGGCCGCCACCACCGTCAACACGCAGTGCGGCTCGTCGCAACAGGCCACCAACATCGCCACCGCGCTGATCGCGGCCGGTGTGGTCGACGTCGCCGTCGCGTGCGGCGTCGAGGTGATGAGCGTGGTGTCGATGGGATCGAGCGTCCCGAAGGACCCGTTCGTCGGGAAGCCGATCAACCGCAACTACTGGGAGCACTACGAGAACACGTCACAGTTCGAGGGCGCCGAGCGCATCGCCGAGAAGTTCGGCGTCACCCGCGCCGACCTCGACGCGTTCGGCAAGCAGTCGCAGGACCGCGCCGCGGTGGCGTGGGCCGAGGGTCGCTTCGACACGCAGGTCGTGCCGATCGAGGCGCCGACGCTCGATGACAGCGGCGAGCCGAACGGCACCCACACCGTCACCCGCGACGAGGGTCTGCGCGACACCAGCCTCGAGGCGCTGGCGAACCTCAAGCCCGTGCTCGACCGCGATCCCGCGTTCCACACCGCCGGCACCGCGTCGCAGATCAGCGACGGCGCCGGCGCACTGCTGCTCATGACGGCCGAGAAGGCCGACGCGCTCGGCCTGCAGCCGCGGGCCCGCATCGTCGACACGTGCATCGTGGGCAGCGACCCGGTGCTGATGCTCACCGGTCCGATCCCCGCCACGGAGCACCTGCTCGAGCGCAACAAGCTCACCATCGACGACATCGACCTGGTGGAGATCAACGAGGCGTTCGCGTCGGTCGTGCTCGGCTGGCAGAAGGCGACCGGCGCCGACATCGAGCGGGTCAACCCCAACGGCGGCGCCATCGCGCTCGGCCACCCGCTCGGTGGCACCGGCACCATCCTGCTCACCAAGGCGGTGCACGAGCTCGCGCGCTCCGGAGGCCAGCGGGCGCTCGTCACCATGTGCTGCGGCGGCGGTCTGGGCACCGGCACCATCCTCGAACGCGTCTGACCCCCCGAACATCTCGGAGTTGACCCCCACGGAGGTACGTCAACTCTGAGATGCTCGTCGGAGCGGGGAGGCGCCGGATCGGCGCTCGGCGTAGATTCCGCGCCATGACCACGACTCCCGCCCCTCCCGTCGCTGCGCGCTTCATCGGCAAGTCGGTCACCCGCAAGGAAGACCAACGCCTCCTGACCGGCCACGGCCTCTACGTCGACGACGTGAAGGTGGCCGGCACGCTGCATGCCGCGTTCCTGCGCAGCGACCTCGCGCGCGCCGCCATCACCCGGATCGACACCAGCGCCGCTCGGGACCTGGCGGGCGTCGTCGCCGTGTACACGTGGGAGGACTTCAACGGGATCGCCGGGCCCGGATACCACTCGATGATGAGTGAGGAGCTGTTGGTACCGGCCCCGCTGGCCGTGACCGACGTTCGCTACGTGGGCGACCCGGTGGCCATGGTCATCGCCGAGACGAGGTACCTCGCCGAGGATGCATGCGAGCTGATCGAGGTCGACTACGACCCGCAGACCGCAGTGGTGGACTACACGCAGGCTGCCGCCGACACCGAGCACCTCGTGCACGGAGGCTGGGGGCTCGAGTCGAACGCGATGGTGCAGGTGCCGTTCACTGCCCTCTCTCCTGACCTCGACGACGTGATGTCGTCGGCCGCGCACGTCATCGAGTGCGACGTCGAGCAGAACCGGTACGTGGCGATCCCGATGGAGACGCGCGGGATCGTCGCTTCGTACAGCAAGGGCCGCGAGGAGCTCGACATCACGTGCGCGACGCAGTCGGTGCACGAGACCAAGAACTTCTTCGCCCGCTACGTGCAGATCCCCGAGGGACACGTGCACGTGACCGCGCGCGACGTCGGCGGCGGCTTCGGCCAGAAGATGTTCGTGTACCGCGAGGAGTGCGCGGTCGTGCTCGCCTCGTACCTGCTCGGGCGACCGGTCAAGTGGATCGAGGACCGCCGCGAGAACCTGTTGTCGGCCGGGCACTCTCGCAACGAGTTCGCACGCGTGAAGGTGGCGATCGACGACGACGGCATCATCCAGGCCATCGCCGCGGACCACGTGTGCGACGTCGGCGCCTACGCGGTGTGCCCCGCGGGCATGGATCCGATGTTGCTCCCCGGCCCCTACAAGACGCCGCGCCTGGGGTTCTCGATCGAGATGGTGTGGACCAACACCATGGGCAAGGCTGCCTACCGCGGGCCGTGGATGTTCGAGACGACGGCGCGCGAGATGGCCCTCGACCACGTCGCCGCGGAGATCGGGATGGACCCCGCGGAGCTGCGCCGTCGCAACCTCCTCGCGTTCGGCGACCTGCCGTTCACCGCGCCGAGCGGCAACGTGTTCCAGGAGATCACCCCGCTCGAGACCCTGGAGCAGGCGCTCGAACTGCTCGACTACGACGCGTTCCGCAAGGAGCAGGCCGAGGCCCGCGCGCAGGGCCGTCACCTCGGCGTGGGCATCTGCTCCTACGTGGAGCCGACGTCGATGGGGACCAACACGCTCGCCACCGAGGCGGCCACGGTGAAGGTCGAGACGAGCGGACGGGTCGTCGCGTACCTCGGCACCACCGCGCACGGCCAGAGCATCGAGACGACCATGGCGCAGATCGTGGCGGAGCATCTCGGCGTGGCCTACGAGGACGTCACCATCGTGCAGGCCGACTCGCGCTCGACGCCCTACGGGCCGGGCACCGGTGGCAGCCGCACCGCGGTCGTCGCGGGGGGTGCGGCGCGCGAGGCGACCGTCGCGGTGCGCGAGAAGGTGATGAACGTCGCCGCGCACATGATGGAAGCATCGCCCGAAGACCTCGAGATCGCCGAGGGCGTCGTGTCGGTGCGCGGGACGCCGTCGAAGTCGGTCACGCTGCAGGACGTCGCCAAGCAGGCGTTCCACCGCGCCAACGAGTTGCCGGGCGAGGTGGAGGGCGGCCTCGAGGCAACGGTCCGCTTCCGACCCACGCAATTCCCGACGTGGTCGAACGCCACCCATGTCTGCGTGGTCGAGGTCGACGGCGAGACCTGGCTGCCCGAGGTGAAGCGCTACATCGTGTCGGAGGACTGCGGCCGCATGATCAACCCGATGGTCGTGGAAGGGCAGATCTTCGGCGGCGTCGTGCAGGGCATGGGCGGCGTGCTGCTCGAGGACTTCGTGTACGACGACGAAGGCACGCCGCTCACCACCACGTTCATGGACTACCTCCCACCGACGACCACCGAGGTGCCCGAGATCGAGGTGGGCCACATCGAGACCGAATCGACCACCAACCCCGGCGGGTACAAGGGCATGGGCGAAGGCGGTGCGATCGGTGCGCACGCCGCGGTCGCCAACGCGGTGCTCGACGCGCTGCGGCCCCTCGGCGTGACGGCCCTGAGGACGCCACTGGGCCCCGAGCAGATCTTCGCCCTGGTCGAGGCAGCGAAGCTGGTCGAGGCGGCGCCGACCGCGACCGCGACCGCGACCGCGACCGCGTGAGCATCGACGTCGAACGCGCCTCCGACCAGGCCGGCGCGGTCGTCACCGTCACGCTGAACCGGCCCGACAAGCTGAACGCGCTCGACCTGGAGCACATCCTCCAGTTCCGCGATGTGCTCCGCGACCTCGCCGGCGACCCGTCGGTGCGCGCAGTTGTGCTCACCGGCGCGGGACGCGGGTTCTGCGCCGGCGGTGACGTGACGTCGATGACCGGCGACGGCGGCGGGGGCGAGGCCGAGCCAGCCTTTTCCGCCGAGCCCGTCGATCTCCGCGCGGTCATGGAGGTGTCGGAGCTCCTGCACGGGATGCCGCCATGCACAGTCGCCGCGATCAACGGACCGTGCGCGGGCGCGGGGCTGTCGTTCGCCTGCGCGTGCGACCTGCGCTACGCGGCGCGCTCGGCCGTGTTCGTGAGCGCGTTCCTGCGCGTCGGGAGCTCAGGCGACCACGGCAGCGCGTGGGTGCTGACGCGCGCCGTCGGTCCGGCCAAAGCGCGCGAGCTGCTGTTCCTGGGTGAGCGGATTGACGCGGGCGAGGCCGAACGCATCGGATTGGTGAGCGCGGTGCTCGACGACGGCGCGCTGCTCGATCACGTCGAGGCCGTCGCGGCGCGGCTCGCGACGATGCCGCCGAACGCAGCGCGGACGATGAAGCAGAACCTCGACGACGCGCTCACCCTTCCACTCGGCGCGTACCTCGACGTCGAGACCACCCGCTTCGCCCAGTGCAGCGGCTCACCCGAAGCGGTGGCCGCAGCCAAGGCGTTCCTCGCCCGGAGCTGATCGACCAATGGGAGTGCGCCTCACCGAGGACGAGGCCTGGGCGGAACTGGCCGCCGCCCACACCGGCATCCTCACCACGCTGCGGCGCGACGGTCGTCCGGTGCCCCTCCCAGTGTGGTTCGTGGTGCTCGAACGCCACGTCTATGTGCGCACTCCATCGCGCACACGCAAGGTCGAACACGTGGAACACGATCCGCGCGCCACGTTCCTCGTCGAGCGGGGCGAACGCTGGTCGGAGCTGTGCGCGGTGATGGTGCACGCCGACGTCACCCTCCTGGGCGCGGGCAGCGAGCGCGACCGCGTCGAAGTGACCCTCGACGAGAAGTACGCGAGCTTCCGCACCGACGACGCGCAGCTCCCCGACGCGACTCGGGCGCACTATGCCGTGGAGTCGGCGGTCTTGAAGTTGTCGCCCGTCGGGCGTCTCGTCACCTGGGACAACAGCAAGCTGCGCTTGCGCTGACGTGGCCGGGAGCAATCAGGCCTCGGCGGCGGCGGTGTCCTTCTGTGACGGCCGCACCTTCGTGCCCTTCCACTCCGGGATGTCCTCGCCCACCTTGGCTGCGGGCATCTTGTCGTCGTGGACCACGGCCCAGTGCGAGTGGTTGAGCTCGTGCATCGTGAAGCAGGACTGCAGCGAGTTGTAGAAGCCCTGGTTGTCCTGGGTCTGGTTGACCGACTCCTTGATGAGGAGCGCGGCCATCGTGGGGATCTTGGCGATGCGGCGGGCGAACTCGAGCGTGCGCTCGGCGAGGTCGTCGGCCGGGAAGACCTTGCTCACCATGCCGAGCTGGTAGCACTCCTCGACCGTGATCGAGTCGCTCGTGAGCATGAGCTCCTTGGTCTTGCGGGCGCCGAATTCCCACGGGTGGGCGAAGTACTCCATGCCGCACATCCCGAGGCGGGTGCCGACGACGTCGGCGAAGATCGTGCCCTCGGCCGCGGTGATGAGGTCGCACGCCCACATCAGCATCAGGCCTGCGGAGTACACCGACCCGTGGACCTGGGCGATGGTGATCTTGCGCAGGTTGCGCCAGCGCAGGGTGTTCTGGAAGTAGTAGTGCCACTCCTGGAGCATCAGGTTCTCGGATCCACCGCGGGTCCCGCCGTTGACCGACCGGCTGGGATGCGGGTTGGGACCGAACATCTCCTCGCGGCTGACCGCGCTGCCGATGTCGTGCCCGGACGAGAACATCGTGCCGTTGCCACCGAGGATCACGACACGCACGGTGTCGTCGGCCTCGGCGCGGAGGAACGCGTCGTCGAGCTCGACGAGCATGCCGCGGTTCTGTGCGTTCTTCGCGTCGGCGCGGTCGAGCATGATGCGCGCGACCGTGCCGTCGTCGAGCGTTTCGTAGGTGACGAACTGGTACTCCGGTGCGTCGGCCACGCCGATCCCCCTGCTGGTCGCGCCGCCACGTGCGGCGCCTGGAACACCGACGCTAGCGTCGGGCCATCGACGGCGAGGAGCCCAGGATGGAACGGATTGCCTACGACGAGTTCTCGATGTTCCACGAGAACGCCGAGGAGTTCGGATTGCCGTACGACGGCCCACCGACGGTTCGGCGCGAGTTCGTGGAAGTCGGAACCGAGCGACGCCTGAGCGCGCTGGTATGGGGTGACGCCGAGCCCGAGCTCGCCTTCCTGCACGGCGGCGGCCAGAACGCGCACACGTGGGACACGGTGGCGATGGCGCTCGGGCGGCCGCTGGTGGCGCTGGACCTGCCCGGCCACGGGCATTCCGACGGCGGACGCGAAGGCATGATCGGGGTCGAGGCGAATGCGGAGGACGTCGCGGTGGCGATCCGCGCGCTGGCGCCCGACGCCCAGGCCGTCATCGGCATGTCGCTCGGTGGCATGACCACGATCGCGCTGGCCGACCACGCGCCCGACCTCGTGCGCAAGATCGTGCTCGTCGACGTGACCCCGGGAGTCAACGAGCGGAAGTCATCGACCATCGCGGAGTTCATCAACGGTCCGGAGAGCTTCGACAGCTTCGACGACCTGCTCGCGCGCACCATCGAATACAACCCCACGCGCACGGAGGCGTCGCTGCGGCGCGGCATCCTGCACAACGCCGAACAGCGGGAGGACGGCAGCTGGGTGTGGCGCTACCAGCGATTCCGCGCCTCCGAGCCTGCGCTCGCGGAGAATGCGCCCGAGGGCGAGAGCGGTCACCCCAACTTCCAGTACCTGTGGGGCGCGGTGTCACGCATCCAGGTGCCGGTGTTGCTCGCGCGCGGCATGCGCGAGCAGTCCGTAGTCGACGACGACGACGAGGTCGAGCTCCTCCGCCGTCTGCCGAACGCGCAGGTCGAGCACTTCGAGGAGGCCGGTCACAGCCTCCAGGGCGACACGCCCGTCGAGCTCGCCCAGTGCATCGAGAAGTTCGTCTTCAACTCCTGACCCCACCAACTCCTGACCCCACCAACATGCGCCAAAGTGATCGAACTATTCGCTCACCTTTGACGCAGGAACGATTTGGGTGGGGGTCAGGGGGCGAGGCGGTCGAGGAAGCCGACGATGGCGTCGTTGAAGAGGTCGTTCTTGTCGCCGGCGACCATGTGACCGGCGCCGTCGACGTCGACGTACTCGGCGTGCGGGACGAGACGCAGCAGGTCCTGCGCACCCTCCTCACTGAGCAGGTCGCTCACCCGCCCGCGCACGAGCAGCGTGGGCACGGTGATGTTCCTCGCTGCGTCCTGCAGCCGGCCTTCGTGCACGAGTGACGCGCGCGTCTCGTCACGCGAGCCGAGCTTGCCCTGCATGAAGCGCGGATCCCAGTGCCACACCCAACGACCGTCCTCGCGCTGACGCACGTTCTTCTTCAACCCCGACAGGTCGGTCGGGCGCGGGCGGTGGGGGTTGTACGCGGCGACGGCGTCGGCGACCTCGTCGAGCGAGCCGAACCCGTCCTCGAGGTGTTCGCTCATGAAGGCACCGATCCGCATGGCGCCGTCCTGCTCGATCTTGGGTGCCACGTCGACCAGCACGAGCGCACGCGCCACGGGTTCGTCGTGGGTGCCGATCGCGACCATCGACGCGATGCCACCGAGCGACGCGCCGACGAGCACCGGCGGCTGCGGGAACGATCGCGCGATCTCGTAGACGTCACCGGCGAAAGCCTCCGGGCCGTAGTCACCGTCGTCCGGCCACTCGCTCTCGCCATGACCGCGCAGGTCGACGCGGAAGACGTGCCACCCGCGCTCGGCCAGCACGCGCGCCGTCGACCCCCACGCGTACCGGGTCTGTCCGCCGCCGTGGAGCAACACGACCGGCGAACCGTCGGGATCGCCGAACTCGTCGGCGCGCAGCTGCAGGCCGTCGCGCCCGACGAGGTCGATCGAGCGCACGTCATCGGTGCTGGTCATCCGGTCAGCCTCCCGGCGATGCGGGCATCGCGTTGCTGCGAACGTCCTTGTAGGGGATGTCGCGGTCGGCCGCCCATTCGCGCGGCATGCCGAGCACGCGTTCGGCGATGAGGTTGCGCTGGATCTCGTTGCTGCCCCCGGCCAGGCTGGTCGCCTGGCGCTCAAGGAAGTCTTCGCCCGCGCCCCGGCCCATCGTCTCCGTGCCGGTGGGCCAAGTGACCGCCTCGCTGCCGGCGAGCTCGAGCCGGATGGTGGTCTTGCGCTCGGCCGACGTCGCGGTGAACAGCTTGGTGATCGCGGCCGACTGACCGACGAGTGCGCCGGTCTCCATGCCCAGGCTGACGCGCTTCACGAGGCCGCGCTGCACGACGTCGAGGACATGGGCCTCCGCGAGGAGTTGCCGGGCGACCGGGTCGTCGGACGTGCCGCGCAAGGCGACGATCTTCACGCAGCTTGCGTCGAATGCGCCGTCGGCTCCCTCGGCGAGGTAGTTCCGTCCGCTCACGTACGGCGATCCGCCGCCGACCGCGTTGCGTTCGTGCGCGAGCAGCGCCAGCGCGACGGTCCAACCGTCGTTCACGTCACCGACCACCGAGTCGGGTGGGAGCCGCACGTCGTCGAAGAACTCCTGGCAGAACTCGAGCGACCCGTTCACCTGCTTGATCCGGTCGACCTGCACGCCGTCCTGGTGGATCTCCATGATGAACATGGTGAGGCCGCGGTGCTTGGGCGCGTCCCAGTCGGTGCGGGCGAGGCACATCGCGTGCGTGGCTGACATCGCCGCCGTGCTCCAGATCTTCGAGCCGTTCAAGACCCATTCGTCGCCGTCGCGCTCGGCGCGCGTCAGGCAACCCGCGAGGTCGGAGCCGCCGGTGGGCTCGGAGAGGAACTGCACCCACTGGTGCTCACCCTTGAGCATGGGCGGGACGTACTTCCTGTTCTGCTCGGGTGTCCCGAAGTCGACGAGCGTGGCGCCGAGGATGCTGAAGTTGGGCACGTTGAGGTGCAGCGGCATCTCGTAGGGCAACGACTCCTCGGTGAACGCGCGCTGGTGCTCGATGCTGAGGCCGAGCCCGCCGTACTCCTTCGGGAAGCAGATCCCGGCGAAGCCGCCGTCCCACAGGCGGCGCTGCAGCGCCCGGTCATGGGTCCACGTCTCGTCGTCCTCGGCGCGGCCGGGTGGTGGCGCGTCAGGCGCGAGCACCGGCATGTTGGCGGCCAGCCACTCACGCGCGCGGAGCCGGAACGCCTCCACCGTCTCGGTCTGGTCAGGCACCGCCGACCTCCCCACTGAGAATTGGCGCGTTGAGAATTGGCGCCTCGATGGTGGGCCCGTACTTCGTGACCAGCGCGTCGGCGATGCGTTCGCGGTGTTGCGCGGGCGTGCCGAACAGGTTGCGATCGAGGGTGATGCGCCGCAGGTAGAGGTGCAGGTCGTGCTCCCAGGTGACGCCGATGCCGCCGTGCAGCTGCGTGCATTCCTGCAGGATCTCGCTGGCGTGGTCGCCGAGGTACGACGCCGCCGCGCTCACGATCTGGATCGCCTCGGGATCGTCGTCCTGCACCGCGCGCACCGCGAGCTCGGTGACCCCGTGGCAACCCTCGATCCACATCTTCATGTCGGCGATGCGGTGCTTGATCGCCTGGTACGACGCCAACGGTCGTCCGAAGGAGCTGCGATCGCCGAGGTACTCGAGCGTGAACTCGAGCACGCGGTCGAGAGCGCCGACCACCTCCGCGCTCTGCAGCGCGACCGCAAGGTGCAGTTGACGTTCGACCGCCTGCGCGGCACCACCGACCTCGCCGATGATCCGGCCCGCGGGCACCTGGACGCCTTCGAGGTGCACGGTCGCGAAGCGCCGCACCAGGTCGACCGAGTCGATCGGCTCGACGTCCACGCCCGCCGCCGAGGCGGGCACCAAGCACTGCGTGAGCGCGCCGTCGATGCGCGCGGTCACGAGCAGCTCGTCGGCCTGCGCGGCGTACTCGACTGGCGTGCTGACGCCGTCGAGGATCAAGCCACCCTCGTCCGGGATGGCACCGCCTTGCGTTCCGCCGACCGCGACGCCGTGCGCGTCCCAACCACCGCCGGGTCCGGCGATGCACCACGCAGCAACGATCTCCCCGGCGACGATGCCCGGCAGCACCTCCGCGCGCAGCTCGGCCGATCCCCCGCGCGCGACGGCATCGGCGACCACGTTGGTGGGCACGAGCGGCCCCGGCGAGACGAGTCGTCCCATCTCCTCGGCCACGATGGCCAGATCGACGACGCCCTCACCGGAGAGGCTGCCGCCGCCGTCGTCCTCCGGCACGAGGAACGACGCCCACCCGAGCTCCGCACCGCGCGCCCACCATGCCCGGTCGAACCCGTTGGGATCGTCGGCCAGGGCGCGCACCGTGGTGAGCGGCGCCTCCTGCTCGAGGAACTTGCGGGTCGTCTCCTGGAAGAACTGCTGGTCGTCGGTGAGGCCGAGGTTCATCGGCGCCGAGCGTAGATGAGACCTACGATGACCGACACTTCGACCAACGGGGGTTCTCCGCGAGATGAAGCTGCACATCGACGCCGACGCGTGCACCGGGCACGGCCGTTGTTACGTGCTCGCTCCCGAGGTGTTCGAGCCCGACGACGAAGGCCACAGCATCGGTCTCGTCGACGACGTCCCCGCCGAACTCCTCGACAAGGCGCACCTGGCCGCGGCCAACTGTCCCGAGAGCGCCATCACCATTTCCGACGACTGACCTCGCAATGGACGAGCTCGTCGAGGAGGTCGAGCGCGGTCCCGACGGACCCACCGTCGGCGCGTTCTTCGACTTCGACGGCACACTCATCTACGGGTTCTCGGTGCTCGCGTTGCAGGCGGCACGGCTGCGACGGCGCGACGTGTCGCCCCAGGAGGTTGCCAACGCGCTCATGACCGGCGTCGGCCTCGTCCTCGGACAGGCCGACTACGACGCGGTCGTGGCGATCCTCGGGCGCTCGTGGCGCGGCCGTTCGATCGACGACATCGACGAGATCGGCCGCAAGTTGTTCAAGCAGAAGCTCGCCGGCCGCGTCTACCCCGAGGCGCGTGCGCTGGTCGCCGCGCACCAGCGCAAGGGCCACACCGTGGTGCTCGCATCGTCCGCGTTGTCGTTCCAGGTGGAGGCGATGGCCGCCGATCTCGACGTCGAACACGTGCTCTGCACCCGCTTCGAGGTGGTCGACGGCACGCTGACCGGTCAGCTCGCCGGCGAGCACCTCTGGGGCGCGGGCAAGCGGCGCGCGGTCGAGCAACTCGCGAAGGAGCTCGACGTCGATCTCGGCGCGAGCTTCGCCTAC